>Ga0194052_1000273_pt1 | contig 36166 bp, 37 predicted proteins | sample SepL226m_MetaG_FD_160117 | JGI IMG/M metagenome (GOLD analysis project Ga0194052, IMG submission 160117) | Anoxic zone freshwater microbial communities from boreal shield lake in IISD Experimental Lakes Area, Ontario, Canada - Sep2016-L227-6m | ecosystem: Environmental > Aquatic > Freshwater >...
ATATTAGTTTAGTAAACAAAAGATCATTTTGTCCTAACTGTAAAGGAAAGATAAGTTGGTATGATAATATCCCTTTACTTTCATATATTCTTCTCAGAGGAAAATGTAGACATTGTAAGAAAAAAATATCTATTCAATATCCAATTGTGGAATTATTTCTTGGTTTGATTTCTATTCTTGTAGCTTACATTACCCTTCCACATCCATTTTCAAATATATACACAGTAAGTAATCCACTTGTAAATATTTTAAGTTATTTGTTTATATTTTTCTTAGCATTTTTTATCATATATTTTTGTATATATGACATTCTTTATCTTGAAATTAATGACAAAGTAGCTTTTCTTGTGATTGGATTATTATTGGCTACAAATCTAGTTGCTATTAAATTCCCTTTTGTAATTCACACACTTATTTTTAACATGCATTTTGGACTAGGTAATATTATTACAGGAATAATTGGACTAGCACTAATTGCTATAGTTATTTTACTTTCAAAGGGAAAGATGGGAGGAGGAGATTTGAGATTTATTGTTATCGTGGGATTAATTTGTGGACTTCAAAACTTCTATTTCACTTTTTTAAGTAGTGTAGTAATTGGAAGTGTTATTGGAATAATTTTAGGGTTAATAAAAGGAAAGATAAAGGGATTAGCACTCCCGTTTATCCCCTTCCTATCTTTGGGTTTACTATGTGGACTCATCTGGGGACAATTAATCTGGAGTAAACTATTCTTCTTCTGGGGGACTTAAAATACTTGATATTCAAGGTTTTTTCATCATAAATATTTCTTGATTCAATTGTAATTAATCCCGATTTATATTAGATTATACGCATATGATAAAGCTTTTTTCTGCCCAAAAAGCATATAGTTTGATTGAACTTACTGTCAGTCTTGCAATTATTTCTATCCTACTTACCATGTCTACTATTGGTTTGATATCTTTAAGGGAAGGTCTTCTATTAAATTCAGCAACACAAGGTGTTTATGATGCAGTACAACTTGCAAGATCATATGCAATTAATAATGTAACATATTGGAATACAGACTCTGCTACACCAGAAATTCCAACGATGTATGTAATTACACTAGGAAGTCCAATAAGCCTGATGTATTGTAATCTGCCAACGAATACAGCTATTTCTGATATTAATGTTGGAAGTGATTGTGCATTAACTACAGGAAGTATTTTTGATAGTGATATTGGTTCTGTAAGTATTAATAACAACCTAACAAATGGGTGTGAAGCAGTAGGTTTCTTAACTGGCACTGGAGAGATGTATGTAAAACAACTAGGTTCTTCTAATAAATTTTATAACTCATCTAATCTGAATGGTGCTACTCAGGACAAAGCAATTTGTGACTTTGCTATTCAAAACGTAGATTCAATTAATCCAAGAACAGTTTATATAGAATCTGATGGTAATCGTCAAACAATTAAGAAAAAATAAAGCATTTAGTATTATTGAAATAATTATAGCTCTGGTATTTAGCTCAGTTATTTTAACTACATTTGTTTCCTTGTCCGCATGGGGACTTAATAATGCAAAAGATAATGAAGTTGAAGATACCGCAACTCAAAGTATGGTTGAAGTTAATGATTTATTAAGATCCTCAAGTGATATTTCTGTAGATACTGCGCCTACAATTCTATATGGATTTTATACTCTGAACTATGCTCAACAAAATGCAACAGCGGCTGAGAGGAATAAGTTAATTAAGTTTTACACTGACTCAGGAATTTTTACTTTAGATGATTTAACACTAGATTTTTGCAGGAATAATCCTTCCCTTCAGGTTAAATTTTCTGATGCGAGTTCTAATTTAATTACATCAAATGTTATTTGTGTAATGGCTAAGATCACAAAGATGCATGATAATCCTCTAGATAACAGATATACGTATACTATCAAGGTTGTTGCAGAAAAGTCTGGTGACCAATCCTATGAAGAAACAATAGATGGACTTAGAGTTGGAAATTTTATTGCTTCAAACTAATAATGAAAAAGTTACTCTTAACACTTAAAAAAAGAATAAAGAATAGAAGATCAGTAAGTTTACTTGAACTTCTTATAACTCTTGGAATAATGGTTATTCTCCTTACTATGATTTCTAACGTGTTTGTTGAGGTTATGAGAATAAATATTTTAAATAAAGAAAGAACATTTGTAAGAGAAGAATCTGCAATATTACTTGCTCAAATGAAAAAAGATATTCGAAATGCAGATAGTTTAGATAATTGTGTAGATATTGTATTAAATGCTGGAGTAGGACAATCCAGTAATGATTGCACTTTTAATACTGGTGGAAAAAAATATGAATGGAAGTTTGAAGCAGCAGCATCCCCTTTTGATCAAGATGGATATGTTGCCAATAAATATTTGGTAACAAGAGATCCAATAACAGGACAAGATAATGTATTTACATTAATATACACAAGTCCAGATGGGATTCTTTTTGACTTGGATCCAACACCTGGAAATACTAGCAGTACAAATAAAATATTTACTATTCTTTCAGATCCACTTAGTCAAGATGGAGAGTTGACTGTTTTAATAAAGTTAGTTGCAAAATCTTTCCCAGGAGAGCCACTTTCTGAGCCTGCTGTAAAGAACGTTATAAAGCAAACTATTGTCTCTGCTAGAAATTTTAGTAGCAATTAGTTCTTAGTAATATTAAGATAGTATACTGATGATGTAATAAAAATTAGATGTAATAACAAATAATATGAAACTGCCCGAATTCTTTGGATTAGACATTGGTAATCACACAATTAAAGTGTGTGAGACTAGATGGGAAGGAGATACTCCTGTTCTAGTTGCACTTGGAAGTTACGAAACTCCTTTTGGAGTTATTGGTTCTGAGAATACAGAACATAAAAGGCAATTAGCTGAGAATATAAAGAAAGCTGTAGCTGCATCAGGAATTAAGACTAAAAATGCAGTCGTTGCACTTCCTGAAGGAGCAATATTCACAAGACTTGTTCCAGGTTTTCCAAAAGTGTCTGACGATAAACTAGCTGAAGCAATTCTCTACGAAGCAAAAAAATATATTCCTATTCCTCCAGAAGAAACAAATATTGATCATATGGTTGTAGGAGAGAGAACACAAGATGGGAAGGTCTTAATCGATGTTCTAATTGTTGCAGCTCCAAAAAGTCTAGTTGAAAGATATATGGAAATATTAAAACTATCTGGCCTTGAAGGATTAGCACTAGAAACAGAAGCAATTGCAACAACAAGATCGATTTCTTCACAAAAGAATTTTGATAAAACCAAAGCGGCTATTGTTTTAGACTTTGGTGCAAATGGAACTGATCTTAGTGTTATTAAAGGTGAGAGTTTATTATTCTCTCAGAGTTTAGGAACAGGTTCAGATGCATTTACAAGGGCTATTGCTGTAGATTTTGGACTTACAACTCCTCAAGCTGAACAATACAAAAGAGTATATGGATTAGACGAAACAAAGGCAGAAGGAAAGATTGCAAAGTCCCTCTACCCTATTATTCAGATTATCGCTATTGAAATAACTAAAACTATGGACTTTTTTAAGACTAGATTTGTAAATATGGTTCCTCAGAAGATATACATAGTTGGAGATGGTGGAAAACTTCCTGGTTTGGCTGCATATTTAAGTAAAATATATAACATAGATTGTGAACTTGCTAAGCCATTTCAAGACTTTAAGATAGATGAGAAACTTAAGAAAGATATGGCTCAATTATCTGACGTAGGGTTTACAGTAGCCACAGGTTTAGCTTTAAAGAAAGAATAACTTGCCTAAGAACTATATAAACTTACTTACAAAAAAGACTCAAGGAGAACTTAAGGATGCAAAGAATATAGAGTTCTCTTCTATCTATTCAGCATTCCTTCCAATTCTTGCATGTGTTGTATGGATAGGACTTGTTATTGCAAATGGTGCAGTCTCTCAGAATGTAAAGATTGAAAAAGTGAATATAGAGACACAAAAGACAATGGAAAATGATATGTCTGTTTACCAAAAGAACAATGGACAACTTGTACAAAAAGTAGATATTCTTAAACCAATTATTCAGAAAGATGTAGATCCAAATAAAGTATTTGATCAGATAAGAAAGAATCTTTCTACATATAGCGAAATATTAAGTATAGATGGATATACAAGAAAATCTGATGGACAATTTAGCTTTAGTGGAAAATCTAAAACATATTTAGATTTATCAAGGGTTATTAAAAAATTTGAGCAAAATACTGAACTTAAAAATGTCAATTTGAAGTCAATTGCATATAACAAAGATGCTGATATTGTTACCTTTTCAGTTACATTTTATTACGTAACGCTTTAAGATTATGGAACTTGCAGATAGAGATTTAAAAATAGCTGATGATGTTTCTGGGAGTATTAAGAAGTCTACTAAAAAAGACTTTGTAGATGTCCTTAAACAATATTCAATTCCTTTGATAAGTGTTTCCCTATTCTTAGGAGTAGCTATAATTAGTATCTTTCCAACAGCAACAAGTATTTTTGATAACTACAAGCAATTGGATAAGCTTAAGGCAAGTGAGAAGACTAATCAGGATACATTAGATAAGCTTACAACTTTGAAGGAAAGAGATGCTCAAACAATTAGTGATCTTGCAACGATTGATCAAATAGTTCCTTCTGAAAAAACTAAAATAGTTGGTCTTCAACAGTTTATTCAAGATAAAACAAAACAATATAATCTTGATCTTAAGGAAATGACTATCGGTGAACAGTTACAAAAGGTTTCAGATGGGACATCTACAACAAAGACTTCAAAGGTTGCTACTGTAGATGCGCAAGGTAATCCTATTAAAAATACGGAAGATAGCTTACGCGTTGCTCCTACTACCGCAAAGATTGAAGGAAAGTTTGCAGATATTCAGAGTTTCTTTTCCGACTTCTATAAAGTTAATGATTTGTACATAATAACTACTATGAATCTTAAATCTTCAACATCTATTTCTCCTAATCAGATAACTACGAGTGATGCAAAGTGGTCATTAGATATTACATTTTCTAAATATGCATTTTCGGAAGATTTCTTAACTAACTCAGTTGCATTTACAAAGATTCCTATTTCTTCTGTCCCGGATTCTACAGTTCTTAAATATTTGAGAGATAGGTATACGAAATAAAAAAGGAACTATTTCTAGTTCCTTTTTATAACTTCAAATGTTTTGTTTTTCTTAGTCTAATACCTTTATGTAAACTCTTTTCCCTTCTCTTACTGCTATTAAAGCAACAGTATCTCTTATTGCTTTAATATTTCTACCAAGTTTACCAATTATTAGGGGTTTATCTTCGTTATTAAGTGTAAGATTAAGTGTGATGTTTGTACCATCTGCTACCTCTTCTACTTTAACGTCATCAGGGAATTTAGTCACTGATTTAGCGATATATTCTAATAACTCTTTCATAGAAATAAAGTTATAAGTAAAATACTAAAATTCCTTATTTCTAACTATTTTTTCTTTGCTGCCTTCATCTCAGCTTTAGATTTTCTTTCTACTCTAACTCTTTTTCTAGCTTCTAAAAGACCTTCTTTTGCAAAGATATCGTGAACAGTTTCTGTAGGTTTTACACCTTTAGATAACCAATCTTTTATTTTATCTTTTTCTAATTTAATAACGGCTGGTTTTTCAAGTGGGTCGTAAGTACCTACTAAATCTACATATTCACCTTGTCTTTTATCTCGAGCTTCATTTACAACAATTCTGTAATGAGGTTCTCTTTTCTTTCCAAATCTCATTAATTTAAACTTAAGCATGTAATCCAAATAATAAATTAAAATCACTAACTTCCCGATTATATCATAGCAATTAAGGCTTTTGTAGCACTTTTAGTGCTTCTAGAGCTGCATTTTGCTCTGCATCTTGCTTACTTTTGCCTTTTCCACTTCCATATACCTTGTCTTGTATCTTTATACACATGGTAAATATCTTACTGTGGTCTGGTCCTTCTTCGTTAATAAGCTCATAATATGGAGTAGATTTGAATGTTAATTGAGCTATCTCTTGTAATCTAGATTTTGGGTCAATATCTGACCTTGAAGCAACTATAGCATCTAGTTTTCCATAGAGTTCTCTTTTGAGAAATTTTTCTACAACATCTAAACCACTGTCTAGGTATATAGATCCAAGTATTGCTTCGAATGTGTTAGCAAGCACATATGTTCTACTTCTTCCACCAGTTGTTTCTTCTCCTCTACTCATATATATGTACTTACCTACTCCTAATCTAGTGCTAATTTCAGACAAGGATTCGGTTTTAACAAGCGCTGCTCTAAAACTTGTCAAATCACCCTCAGGTCTACCTGGAAGCTTTTTAAAAAGGAAATCTGATGTTAGAAGTTCAAGTACTGCATCTCCTAAAAATTCTAATCTTTCGTTATTTTCGAATTCTGTATTTTTAACTTCATTTAAGAAAGATCTATGTATTAATGCAGATTTTAGAAGTACAGCATCGTTGAATTTAACTCCCAATATTTTTTCAAGTTCATCGAATTTTTCTCTCTCATCGCTTGTTATATTCTTACTCATTTGATTTATCTGTGATATCTTTTTTTGATTCAACAACGGAGGAGTCCTTATTATCTAAAGCCTTATCTAGTACTCCATTTACAAAAGAAGAATCTGAATCACTACCAAACTCTTTTGCAAGCTCAATGGATTCATCAATGACAACCTTTCTAGGAGTTATTTTCAATATATTATATTCCAGTATTGCCATTTGCATAATGATTAAGGATGTTTTGGAGATTTGATCAAGTGGTCTTTCTATTGCATATTTACTAATTATTGCAGATATTACTTCTTCGTTGGATTTAAAATTTGTAGTTAACTTGGAAAATAGAGATTCATCAAATCTTGTTATATCACTCATCTCACTCATATCCTCCATACTAATATGGATAAGATCAGGGAAGTAGCTTTGATAGATTTGTTCGATGGCTAAAATTCTTGCGCTATGTCTAGGGTCAGTATATTTTTTCACAAGTAGTTTTCTCTAAGATAGATTAAACCTATTTTACTTCTAATATTTTCTTACCTCTGTAGATTCCACTAAATGGACTTACTCTATGAGGAAGTGTTGATTTTTTACTTACGGATTCTACTGCTAATTGAGGCTTCTTAAGTCTATCCATAGACCTTCTTTTTAAGCTTCTAGCCTTCGAATTCTTTCTTTTTGGTAATGCACCCATATCAGTATATAAATATATTAAACTAAGATATTATACAGGAAGAAGCCTAAATTCCCAAGGAATATTTAATATCTCTCTAAAAATGTACTTTAATCGTTTATTGTTCCATCGTTTTTGCTACCTAGATTGTTACTTTTCCCATTCTCTGTGCATGCAAATAGACCATATTCTTGAGGGCTCTGAGGGTTTGTACCATAGAAAATAGTCCATGTGTCTGCTGTTGCTGGATGATCAGCACATACAGTTGGATTATTGTATATATCAGGAAAGAATGAAGGGGTTAAAGATTGTATAGGAATTGTTGCAAAAATAATTGTACCTCCTTGTCCATGTTGCCCGTAATCAATGTAGAAATTGGTTCCTTCTGCTACAACTTCCATAGTGTTAATTGGATATCTTCTGTATTTTGAGTAAAAAGATTCCAGAGATCCTTGAATATTTCTCAAATCGTTTAATCTTTGTGTTTCTCTTTGGTTCTTTTGAAGTGCTTGAATTCCAAATACTGCAAGCGATAAGAGTACACCTATTACTGCCATTACAACAAGAAGTTCTACAATAGTGAACGCTTTTTTATTATGCATACTAAGTAAAATTAATTTATTCTTACAAAATATATCATAAACGTTAAATGAAAAGATTATGGTCATTGTTTAGGGCATGTTTAATAGTGAATGACCCATTATTTTTAAGCGTTTTATATACGGTACTTATAAACAATTGACCGGATTTCTGGAGTTGCTACACTATTAATCAGTATTCTTACTTCCCAAGTTAGTAGTTTTACCATTTTCTGTACATGCGAATAAAGCATACTCTTGTGGGTTAACTGCTCCAAATGCTGCAGAAGTGTGGTATTGAACCCACCAAGTATCTGCTGTTGCTATATGTCCATCGTCGTCAGAGCAGGTTGCAGAATTATATCCATCGTTAAATTCTGTTGGTGTTAATGATTGGATAGGAATAGTAGCAAAATTTATAGCCCCTACACCAACTCCGTATGTGATTTCAAAATTGGTATCAACTACATTAAATTCAGTTTGAAGCGGATATCTCCTATACTTTGAATAGTAAGATTCTAATGATCCTTGAATGTTTCTCAAATCGTTTAATCTTTGTGTCTCTCTTTGATTCTTTTGTAATGCTTGTATTCCAAAGACTGCGAGAGATAATAGTACCCCTATGACTGCCATCACAACCAATAGTTCTACTATTGTGAAAGCTTTAAGTTTTTTCATTTGAATATTTTGTAAATTTAATAATTTCTCTATTTTGTTCAGATTAGAAATCGTTTTTCGCTCCAAAGTTTTGTGTTTTTTCGTTTTCTGTACATGCAAAGAGAGCATAAGTTTGAGGATTTGGGTTTAGAGCTCCCACATGATACATAACCCACCAAGTATCTGCTGTAGCTCCAAGACCATTAGTCTCGCAATTTGTAATGTCGTCATAGCCCTCGTCAGAAAATTTAGGAGTCAAAGATTGTATTGGAATTGTTACGAATTCTGGACCACTATTTCCAATCGTTATTTTAAAATTACTCCCATCTATGATAAGTTCATTTACGACTGGATATCTTCTGTACTTTGAGTAATATGATTCCAATGAACCTTGTATGTTCTTGAGATCTTGAAGTCTCTGAGTTTCTCTTTGATTCTTCTGAAGAGCTTGTATACCAAATACAGCTAAAGAGAGAAGTACACCTATCACTGCCATCACAACTAGTAGTTCTACTATTGTGAAAGCTTTGAAATTTTTCATTTCTGTGAAAGTAATAAATAAGATAAGCTTTCTGTACTTATCAATATACTATTTTCCAATATCTATTTGAAGTGACAATAAAAAACACCCCTGATTTCTCAGAGGTGTTAAATTTAAAATCAAGAAAAGTTAATTAAACCTATTCTCTATTTTTATTAACTTCTCCACTTACGATCATTGCATCTCTAATCTGATTAGCAATATCTGTCATTCCTGCAGGAGAATGTGGAAGAAGTATTGTATTTGTATGTGATGACTGCCCTATTTCTTTTAATGTATCAAAGTATTGTGTAAGGAGGACTAAGTTCATTACATCTTGTGGAGTTGATCCCTGAATACTTTTTTGGAATTCATCAACAGATTCCCTAAGTCCTTCGATAATTGCTTTTCTTTGATCAGCAATACCTTTTCCTTGAAGTGCTTTAGACATTGCTTCAGCTTCTGCCGATTTAACCTTTAAGATTTTTTCAGCTTCTCCTTTCTCATTTGCAGCAATTCTTAATCTTTGTGCTGAGTTAATTTCATTCATAGATTCTTTTACTTTAGCATCGGGTTCAATATCTGTAACAAGTGCGTTAAGAATTTCAAAACCAAAGTTCTTCATTGTCTCATTTAATTCGTTCTTTACTGCATATGCAATTTCATCTTTTTTCTCGAATAAGTCATCTAGGTTTATCTTTGGAACACGTGATCTAATAACATCGAAAACATATGAGTTTATTTGGATAGATGGATCGTTAAGTCTGTAGAAAGCATCATATACTTTTTCTGGTAATGCATAATACTGAACTGAAACTACAACATGAACAAATACATTATCTAATGTCTTTGTCTCTGCTCTAACATCAAGTTGTTGAACTCTTAAAGATACATAACCTCGAATATTATCTACGAAAGGCATCTTTAAATTAAGTCCAGATGATGCAACTCGAACAAATTTACCAAATCTTTCAACAATAGCAACTGTTTGTTGCTTAACTGTGAAGAAAGAGGTAGCAAGTATTATAACTGCTGCAAATAGGACTACGCATACTATTATTATTGCAAATTCCATGAATTAAAGATGTAATAACTAGATGAATAATTATATCACCAATATTGGCTTGGTAAAAGGAATACTCTATGTATGTATTCGTCATATTTGCTTATAGCTTATGGCAGGATATATAATTCCGGCATGTTTATCCCAGATCAAAATTTGGAAGGGCCAGCTCTATTTGTTGCATTTGCCGATGCGGTCAGTAATTACGGTGAATATCTGGAACATTTTAAACCAGATACCTTCGTTTATGCGAGAGATGGTGGTGGTGTTGAGTTATTTGCTAAAGAATTAGGCTCTTGCCCCATTGTATTTTTTAACGGATTTCTTGACCTGAGTCACCTATCTTTTACCTCTGATGGAGATAAGATAGAAACTCAGGATAGAATCAATTTTCTTGTTGATGTTTGCCAGAGACTAACAGAATTTGATGAAGTTGATTGGGATGTCATGACTAGAGAAGTTTTTCCTAAATTAATTAAAGTATATAGATGGGATGCACTAGCTGAGAATTCTAGATATGGGCATTCGAATGCAGGATATAGGGAAGGTGATTTTGTTCATTCATTAGGTGCTCTTGTTATTGCAATTGATGTTTTTAGAAAGATTACTCATGAATATATTCAGAATGAAGAGGATGTATCAAGATATAAACAATTACAAGTTGCATTAGCTAGAATGGTGCTATTACATGATTGGGGAGAAATTGTTACGGGAGATACATCTCAACTTAATCCGGGTCATTCTAATAGAGATAAGAGTGACGAAGTTAGATTACTGGGAGAGTATATAGATCAGCTCCCTTTCACTGAGGGATTTAAGACAGAGAGTAAATTCTTAGTAGGTCTTTTTGAAGGGACTAATATTCCAGCAACTCCAGAAAATAATCTAATAAAATGGATTGCAAAATTTGCAGATAAGTATTCGGGAACCTATGTATATTTCAAGCTTTCTACCAAGTTTGTATCACGAAATCATGGAACGAACGTACTCGATTTAGCAGGATTTAATATTGGTACGAGTGGATTATCTTGGGAAACGGTTACAAAGTCTTTTGACGAACTGGGTAAAACATCTCATTCACTTATGGATTCCGTAAAGGGAATGGGATTTATTGATCAAGGATACTTAAGTAGCTTATATACATTGTTTAGTAGTGAATATATTGCAAACCTACTTGGATATATACCTCCTCCTCCTCCAACTCCCATAACTCCTCATGATCCCAATGATGGAAACTACTATAGAGACAATTCTGTTTTCTCTGATCTCTGATATAAATTATTAATGTTCTAAAGGAGAACTTGTGTAATGAACCTGATCTAAGAAGAACACAATCAATGTTGAGATTGTAAAAGAAGTGTGCGTAATTGAATGAAATGGATCTATTCCAAGCTATCTGAATATTCCTTATGAAGATAGAAGTAAAGATCAAATTTCCCATATTGTCTTTTCTCAACCATTACAAGTGGTCCAATTTCATTTGGAAGTGTTTCTTGAATAGGACAATCTGTTATTAGGATTCCATCAGGCTTTAAGATTCTTGATGCCAATCTAATTGTTTCTTCGTTAATTTCTTTATATGGAGGAGTTATGAAAATAAGGTCAAAGAACTTAAGTTCAAACTTACCCTTTTCTATGGATTCCCCATTTTTGAGTTTATGAGCTTTCTTTGCAAGTTTAACAAGATAGTCTATTGCATCCATTTTGAATATTTCGTATCTATCATGGGTGAATTCACATGTTTTAATGTTTGCTTCAATACAATCTATAGATTCTTTTGCTATATCTAGAAATACAGCTTTTTTAGCTCCCCTACTTAAGGATTCAAGTCCAAGAGCACCTGAACCAGCAAAAAGATCTAGAACTTCTGAATCTTTCATCTTTGAGTTGAGCATACTAAATAGAGAGCTTTTTGCCCTATCCGTCATAGGTCTTGTTCCCTCTACTGGTACCTTAAGTTCTTTGTTTTTAGCTGTTCCTGTAATTATTCTAAGCATACCTGATTATATCATCTCCTTACTTATTATCTGAAAATATCCTTGTATCTTCATCTCCAAGTCTCCAGTAGAATATCTTTCCTATACCTATACTCATAAGGAGATCTCTTCTTTTCTTGTCTACCTCATAATCTGTGTACCAAGCTTCATATGTTTTTCCGTTCTCTTTGTATGTAAGTAATTTCTCTCCTGTTTCAGAATCTAACACATCTGAAACAAGTCCACTTTTCTTTCTGTAAGCCAATATGTCTGTATATGTAATTGGAGTTTTATTTCCATCTTGGTCATATCTATATCCATATTCAGGTAAACCTATACTTATCTTTTCTTTAGGTATTTTAGATTCAGCATATCTTGCTACATCTTCCATCCAGAATATTGGGGTAACTGCGTAACTTTTCTTAATTGGAGTTGTGTAGTCATAGACCATGATTCTAATTGTATCTGCAAGTGTGGATAGAAATACCCAATCCTGATTACGTCTTGTTGGTGTTGAGTTTTCTGTTATGAAGTCTTTTGAAAGGACTGTAATAACTAACTTTTTATTTTCTTTCTTTAATCTTCCTGAAAGATCTGTCATAAATGCTTCATATTGATCCTTCATCCCCTCTTCTACATTTTCATAATCCATATCTATTCCTGCATAGCTATTCTTAACAGCATAATTAACAATAGCAGATGTATGTGCTTCAAGTTTAGTAGGATCATTAAGAATTTTAGAAAAATCTTCATACACGAAGGAAGAAATTGAAGGAATGAGGTCTATGTTGTTTGTTTTACAATATGCAATTAAGGTTTTGTCATTTGTAGCAGCTTTAGTAGCAAGTCCATCTTTTTGTTTTGGATCTAGTGTAAACCATACAGGAGTTATTGTTTTAAATGAGGATGAATACTTTTTGAAAACATCAAATCCTTTTTTGAAAGCAAAATCTGCAATATATGCATCTACATCTTGGTGGGTAACAGCTACTTCTGAAGAAACACTTTCAGAACTTGAAACTTGAGATGAAGCTATGCTCGATGTATTAGGACTGATTACTGTAGATATATCCACAGGCTTATTGTTTACAAGTTGTGAGATTAAATTTGGTATTGCAGAAAAGTCTAAACTCCCATATTTGTTACTAGAAAATGTTAAAGCAAATGTGGCAAATAGGAACACAAGACTTCCTAAAAATAGAAAAAAGATTACTTTTAATACACTTGGTGGTTTCATGACTATATTCTTGCAGAACTAATCTATTAATGCAAAGAAGTTAATAATCACTAGAAATTAAAGAGGTTCTTCAAGGTATTAAGTATGAGAGTAGTGACATCTTTCGACACACTTGCAGTAATAGCTACTGTATTTGATGAGTATCCAGTATTGTTTGCCTTATCATTAGATATTGCTCTAAAGTGATATACCTTAGAAGGCTCTAATCCTGAGATAACTACTTGATGATTTAGCGTAAGGTTAAAATCAGTAGTAGTCTTAGTATTGTATGTATCCGAATATCCATCTCCATACTCTACACTTGTTGTAGCAGGCTCATCCGTATTCCAATTAAGAACCACTTGAGACTTCTGGTTATTGGTATTCTCATTAGTAACTGGGTTAGTATCTATTGTAAGTTCACTAATAGCTGGAGGTCTTGTATCTGTAGATGTAGTAAATTTAATTGATTCACTTACTGCTTCGTTACCTACCTTATCTCTTCCTTTAACTATTAATATATATGGAGTATCTGGATTAAGTTGGTTCATAGTCATCTTGTGATCACCTTTGACTAAAGTCAAATTAACAAGATCTCTAGAACTTGTAGGTAAACCTTCTGGATAGTATGTGACAATAGATGACTCCTCTGTATTCGTGATCCACGAAACGATTAAAGTAGTTTCAGCTGTATTCTTTACTTGTTGTAACTTAATGTTTGTTACAGTTGGTCTTGGTAATGTTGTGAAGTCTAGAATTAAATTATCATACTCGTTTCCTTCTGTGTCTATAGTGTTAATTTTGTAATAGTATTTTGTTCCATCTTGAAGACCGTCTAAAGTGAGCGAATAATTTGTTTCTGAAACTGATGTTGCCAATTCTTTTGCACCTCCAAAGGAAGTGGAAATACCATAGTATAGTTTTACTTTTGATGCTTTGATAGAGGTAAAATCTATTTGTGCACTGCTAATGCTCACATATCTGGTAACAGTGTTTTTAACAATTGGAGCAGAATCGGTAGTAAATATTTTTTCATCAGACTGTCCTGTGTTTCCATCTTCGTCAGTCCAGCTCACTTTGAAAAAATAACTTGTTGAGGGTTTAAGATTTGTTAGGTTAACAATATGATCCGTATTTTGTGCTGAATTCCCAACCTCATCTTTAAAGTATTCTCCGGAAGCTAATCCATATGATACTTTTGAATCACTTGATCTATCTGTTGTCCAAGATATTTCACCTGTTCGAATACCTGAGATAACATTAGGTCCGGAATTTAATTTAGCGGGATTTTTAAATTTACCTTTAGGAGTTAATGTAACTGCGTTTGTATATGAAGGACTTGCTTTAGATTCATCTGAATTATCTGTTGTTCCAACTCTCCAGTAATATGGTTTAGATTCAGCAACAGTATCTATGTACGAATTGCCTGTAGTTGTGTCTACATCAGTCCATGTTGTTCCGTTTTCTGATCTTTGTATTTTATATGTTAGTGTTCCTGTTCCTTGATATGCAGGATTTTCCCATACTAAAGAACCTCTCCAAAGTAATGCCTCCTTAATTGAAGCGTCACTTACCAATAGGTTAAGTGCAGGATCTGGGAGAGATGAGTTAAGTACAAATTTTCCTTTAAGACAGCTAGAACCAGAATAATTGTTCACATTATCTACGGACACTACATATACTGTATTATCTCCTTTAACAGCTCCAATGAGTTTTTGTATTGGTACACTGTTTGTGAGTACTGGAATATATGTAGCAGAATTTGAAAGAATGGAAGAATACGAATTAGGTGGGTTCGTATTAACCATATAGTAGTATGATTTTATTGTTTTACCTAATGCAGGTACTGCTGCATCCCAAGAAAGTGCAAAAAGATTTGAGTTTAATGCTGATGGAGTAAGAGTAATTCCAGTTTCATCTAAACAAGATTTTGAAAATGTAGGTGCTTCTCCACCATATGAAATATTTGCGGTTCTATATGTTCCTTGAATTGAAGTGTTTCCTATACTATCTATAGTTCGAAAGTAAATTACATTATTGCCAACAATAATATCTGATCCATCTCTTACAGGATCTAAATAATATGGTTGCGCTTCCCCAACTGGAATGTATTTAACTCCAAGTGTAGGGTCATTGAAAGATCCATTCCAACTTCCACTGGTCCCATTGATTTTGTATTGCCATCCAATGACTTGTGACTCGTTATCTATTGAAGCTGTTCCACCAGTTGTTGGCCATGTGAAAAACATATCTGAAATATTGAAAAAACTTCCATTTGTTGAAGAGATGTAAGTTACATTTGTTGGAGGTGTATTATCAAATCTAAATTGAAAACTTGTTGAAGCACCTTGATATATATTATTACCAACATCTATTGCTTTTATACTTAAGTAGTATGGTGATGTAGAAGATGTTAATGCACTTGCTAAATATCCACTAGTTGATAAATCTAATGAAGTCCCAGCCACAATGAACTGACAAGTTGAACCAACTGTTGATACTGGAGATGTTCCAAGAATTCCCTTAACAGTTGCTGGATCTCCAGCTGTAGTTATATTTAGGTTTAAACAATATCCCTTAATGCCCTTTCCACCTACATTATCTATACCCGCTGTCCAAGTAAAATATGGTGTAGAAGAGTTTGTCCAAGCATTTGAGGATATTCCAGTCCCCCCATTACTCGTATACATTAATATACTGCTCGCATTTGTTGGAGGAGGTGTAACATCAGACTCTGTTTTATTGATAGTAATATCTGAAAATACAGGAGTCGTATTATCTGCTGTATTTAAAGTCACTTCATATTGAACATACCTTTGATTGTTTGTTACACACCCACCAGTTGATATATTTGCACCAGATGCAATAGCAGTACATGAGGAGAATGCAGTTGCACCAGACATAGTAGATGAATTACTTGATCTTACTTTTACAGAAACACTTCCGGAACTATTATATCCGAGTGTAGTCCAATCTTGTCCAACAGTTGAATCAAAAATATTTGAGGTTACACTTCCTGTTGTAACATATGTGTTTAAACTTATATTATCTATGTATACTGTTTTGTTTCCTTTAAACTGTACACCATAAGTTCTTACTGCATTTGCACCTACTACTGTTCCTGTTAACTGATACCAACCACTTCCAACAGAATTATATGTTGTTGTGATAGTTGAACCATTTGAAAAGAGTTCAATATCAGAAGATGTTACTGCTGAGCCATTGGTGTATGCATATGTTGAAATATTATATGTATTTGTATCTCCAAGATTGATTGACTGTGTAAATTCCCCTTTCCTTGTTCCCGTTGAAACTAACTTTGCACTTCCTGTACTTCCACCATATTTAGTAACAGTATCTCTTGTAGCAGAAGTTATTCCTGTTGTAATAGCTATATTATATTTATCCCTTAGATAATTTTCGATTCTTCCTCTATTATCACTTGAAAGTCCTGTGTTATATACGATTACTTCAGCAATATCTTCATTTTGATAATGCCCACCTGCGTTAAATCTACCAAGATCTATGTTGGCAAGATTAGTTGCAGTGAAATCACCACCAACCAAAGTGTATGAAGTTTCGTTTCCGTTTACTCCATATTTTGAAGCATTTGTACCTTGATCAACTCCAAAGTAATTTCTAATGATTCCGAAGTTATTTAATGCAAAAGCTTGTGAAGTATAATTTACGCCGTTTGATTTAATTCCCCCTATGTTTCCACTTGCTAGTCCATATGTACCTATGTGGTAACCATTTTGAGGACTACTAAACCCTATTCCTAAACTACTGTGTGTTCTGTTTCTAATTACTAAGAAGACCTCTGGCGCTAGTCCTGCAGTTGTAGCTGTTGTTGAAAGATAATCATCTGATCCATCAAATCTAACAGCAGGTAGGCTGTTAATAGAGTTTGTTATGTAAAGAGGTTTATATGATGCTGTTGATTGAGTGGCATTTGCATTACCACTTGAATCAGTCCAAGTTGTAACCGGATCATTGTTGTTAAGTCCAACAATAGCATCTGCTTTAAGCCATAATTTAAGCCCAGTAATAGAGCTTGGCTGAATAGTTGTATTCCAACTAGCTAAATCAGATTCAAAACCAGTATTGGATAATTTCTCAACTTTATTTAATGTTATTTGCCCAGGAGTTCCAGTTGTGTCTACATTGGAAGATGACGAGTATGTGTTTACAGTTGTATTAACTGTTCCTCCAACAACACCTCCGCTCCAATCTGTTTGCGTCCAAGGAGCATCAACAGCAAATATTTTACCAACTCCACTTAGGGTTATGTAAGCACCAGCAACAATACCAATTGAGATCCAAATGAGAGCAAATATATTTAATTGCCACTTAATAAAATATACCTTCTTCGTAAAGAGTTGATAATTAAGATTCTTAAGGTTATTCTTAATTTTATTTAAGAGCATAAATATACAAACCTAATCCATAAATATGAACTAAGTATATAATATATGAATTCAGGAATAATTCAAGGATGATTATTTTCTGTAGGATTTTGTAGATTCATACGCAACTATTCCAAAACTTGTAGCAACATTAAGAGATTCTTTAATTCCATTCATTGGGATTTCAACTATTTTGTCAGATATTTTAAGTATTTCTTTGTCTACTCCGTTTATTTCATTTCCCATAACTAAAACAGTTTTCTCTGGGTATTCGATCTTGTCGTACTGAACTGCTACTGGGGATAGTTCAACTGAATATATGGTATATCCTTGTTCTTTTAATTCTTTTACTTTTTCAATAGAGTCTTTTGAGTACTCCCATTCAACTGATTCCAAAGATCCTAGAGCTGTTTTTTGAAGTTTAGGATTTGGTGGATATGCTGTTATTCCACAAATGAATATTTTAGATATTCCAGACGCATCTGAAGTTCTAAAAATAGATCCAACATTAAAGGTGGACCTTATGTTATCTAGAAGTACATATATTGGATATTTTATCTTTGGTACCATTTTTTCTTTATATCTATGAAAGTAAGTTTTTCCATATCCATATTATACTTCTTCTCTACCCTTTCTAGTAAGTCTAAGTCCTCATAATGCTTATGTATGTCTTGAGATGCAATGTAGAATACTCTGTCAAAGTTAGTTAAAGCTTTTAAAATAATTGTCTCAGCATGTTCTGTTCTTTTGGATGCGTTATAAAATACTGCTCTATTTGGGGAATATTGGGATATGTTTTGATCAACTTCTTTTTTGTTATTAAGTATCTCTAAATGCTCAAGTGGTATTTTGGAATCTTTAACAAATACTTCGAATAGTTGTTTTTCTAAAGGTTTGAAGATTATCATGGGTCTATCTGTAAAAATCCATGAAGATGAATTCCATATTATATTCCTGAATGCTCGAAGTTTTGTTTCTCTAATTCTAAATAGAAAGGTGTGTATACTAAATGGCCACATAAGAAGTACACCATCAAGATCGAATATGACTAAGTCTTTATCTGTAAGCTCTTTCCATCTCGGAGTATTGTTTTCGTAAACTTCTTCAATACTTGTATATGATTCTATTTTAAATTTTTGATTATTCTCTTGCATAAGAGATTTTGAAATTCTATCTAGTTATGCTAAGTATGAAAAATAGTATTCCAGCTATTATTCTGTATAGAGAAAATACTTCGAGGGAGTGAGTTTTCACAAAATTAATTAGTATTCTTATTGCAATTGTTCCAGAGATAAATGATGCCAAGAATCCACAAAATAGTGGAAAGTAAGCTGACATTGGAACTCCTTCTTTAAAGAATTCAAAAAGTCCCAAAATACTTGAGCCTATTAATGCTGGCATTCCAATAAGGAAAGACATGTTTACAGCTTCTTCTCTTGTGTAACCTAATATTATTCCTGTTGAAATTGTGACACCAGATCTTGATGTTCCTCTTACTAATGCAAACATTTGTGAAACTCCAATAACAATAATATCTTTAATACTTAACTTGCTTCTTGTTTTCTGCTTCTTTCCTACTCTTTCAGCAATTATCATATATACTCCAACTACTACCATCATTATAGAGACAAGAGCAATAGATTGTGACTTAGCTTCCAAAATAGATTTGAATAATACTGCAGCTATTACTACTGGAATAGATCCAAGTATTACTAAAGTTGCTCTTTTTGAAAATGTGAATTTCCCGAATTTGAAATATGATTCAGCTGTTAATAATTCTGGGTGAAGTACTTCTTTAATTATTTTAATAATTTCATGTCTTGTGAAAAAGATTAGGGCAATAAGAGTTCCTATATCCATAACTAATTCCTCTGGAAGGGAAAGTTTGTATTTCATTATATACTCAAATATTGCAATATGACCTGATGAAGATACAGGAAGGAATTCTGTAAGACCTTGTACAATACCCAGAATGATAGAATTGATTATACTCATGATTTTATATGATTATTTATTATGTAACATTATATAGACTTTTTGGCACTTTTGTATAAGTTCTCGATCTACAATACTAGCTAACTTAAACTTAGGTATACCAGATTGCATCGTACCATATACCTCTCCTGGACCTCTAAGTTTTAGATCAAATTCAGAAAGTTCAAAACCATCTGTATGTGTTGAGAAGTATTTTAGTCTTTCAAGAGATTTCTCACTTAAACCTTTCTCCTCACCTTCTAAAACTATCTGACCATTAATGTTATTAACTTCAGAGTTTTCTTTTGAATTTTCAGAACTTGGGAAAAGTAAACAGAATGATTGCTTATCTCCTCTTCCTACTCTTCCCCTTAATTGATGAAGTTGTGCAAGACCAAATCTTTCTGCTGACTCTATAACCATAACTGTTGCATTTGGATTATCTATCCCAACTTCAATAACTTGTGTTGTAACAAGAATATCTACACTTCCCTTCTTGAAGTTATCTAGGATATTATTCTTCTCTACTTCTTTTAACTTTCCATGTACTAATTCAACCTTAGCTTTATTAAATATTTTCTTTATTCTTTCATACTCTTCTTTTACATTCTTAAGTTTGTTATCTTCATTTTGTTCAATTAAAGGACAGACAATATATATTTGTTCTTTCTTTTTAAGTCTCTCTTTAATCCAGTCATACCCTTCTTTTCTCTTCTCCTCAGGAACAATATATGTCCTTATGCTTTTCCTATTCGTAGGTTTTGTTTTAATAATTGAAACAGTTAAATCTGAGAAGAATGTTTCTGCAACAGTTCTAGGAATTGGAGTGGCTGACATCATTAGAAGATGGGGTTTAAGTCCTTTCATTTCTTTAAATATCTGCTCTCTTTGCTCTACCCCAAATTTATGTTGTTCATCTACTATGACAAGTCCAACATTACTTAAGATCTTAGGGTCTTTGTAAAGAATAGAGTGTGTGGTTATATATATCTTCGGTTTACATTTTTCATCCTTTTCTAAAACTCTATTAATTTCTTTTTTAAGTGATTTCTTTTTAACAATTTTTTCTTTTGTTCCACCAAGCATGAGTACCACTTCGTAATTAGATCTTGAAAGCATTTCGTCTATTGTTTTTTTATGTTGAGATGCTAGGACTGTCGTAGGACAAAGAAGTACTACATCAAATCCATTCCCAAGTACAACGTTTGCTGCAATTACAGATACCGCTGTCTTTCCACTTCCTACATCTCCCATAAGTAATCTATCCATTGGAATATCTTTTGAAATGTCTTCGAGTATTTCACTCACTGAACTTTTTTGATCCTTAGTTAATTCAAAATCAAGTTTCATTTTAGATGCCTTAATGATAGACATAGCATGCGCTTTATATTTCACTGCATTTTCTTTCTTCTTTTGAATCTTTTCAACTACTTCATACATTTCATCAAAAGCAAGTCTGGATATTGATCTTTCTAAATCAGGAAAATCTTTTGGGAAATGAATGTTTTGAATTGAGTATAAAAATGGAGAAAGGTTAAATTCCTTTAATACATTATCAGGTAAATCTTTAAATCCTGAAAATATTTGATTAACATTATGACTTACGAGTCTCTGCCTCGCTCTAATCCATTTTTGTGTTATTCCTCTTGTGGAGGGATATACAGGAACAATGTGGCCTAATGTTTGTGGTGATGTGTAACTTTCTAATTCAACTGGACTGAAGTTATATGTTTTAAGAAATTTAAGTTTCCCGTACATAAGGTAAGTATCTCCTTCCTTAAGTTGAGTAATAATATATTCCTGATTAAACCAAAGTATTTGAGCAGACATACTTTCATCTGAGATTTTTGTAATTACAAGCTTCTTGTAACCTTTAAGTTTCTTAACGAAGTGAAAATCTATCCTGACCTTAACAGTATGGTACTCTCCATCTAAACATTCCTTTAATGTAGATATCTTTCTTGTGTCTATATATCTTCTTGGAAAGTGGAAAATTAAATCCTTGATAGTCAATATACCAAGTCTTTCTAGTACTTCAGAGTACTTTGGACCAACAGATGGAAGGAATCTAACTGGATCATTTAATGAAAACCCCATTATTTAGTTATTATAAATGGTAGTACGGATGCAGCTATTGGAAAGAATACTAATCCAAATATTGCTGCAATTGCAAGAACCCAAATCAAGATTTTTCTGAGTAATTTTTTGTTATTCATTATTATTATCTGCTAACTTTATTCTTCACCATTTCAGATAACTCTTTTATCTTTGGATTGTCAAGATATTTAGTAGCAGGTGCAAGAATATTAATTAAAGATCTTGCTACAGCATCCTTAAGATCCATAGGATGTAGTTTCTTTTCAACGAAGTCTTTTTCTAGTTCTTCATATGTTGTATATGTCTTATCTCCACCCCACTCTGTTTTTCTTTTTATCTCTATAGTCTTAGTTCCAAGTTTAAAACAAACATGTTTAGACCAGTCAAGAACTGGATTAAGCTTAACTTGTCCTTCTGGACAGAATGCTTTCATAATCTTTTCTTTAATTAATTCTGGAGAATCACTTAAGAATACTGCACTCATAGGTTTACTTTTGCTCATCTTTGCCTCAGCTAGATCTTCTCTAGTAAGTTCACCTTTAGCTTGTACTTCTTTAGATGGTGGAGTTAGTCCTCCAAGTAAGTGATGATGGATTGCAATTGGAGAAATTCTTTCATCTCCTGCCATCATGGGTTTAATTTTTACTGACTTAGCTACATCAAGAGCTATTACGTGAGCTTTTCTTTGATCCATTCCTGCATGCATTATTTGTGTTTGCATGTAGTAAATATCTGCAACTTGCATTGCAGGGTAGATTAGTTTTGCAAAGTCAGTACTTTCTCCTTCTTTTCTTCCCATAATATCTATACTTCTTTCAATTCGAGCAAGGGAAGTGTTCTTGGCAATATCTATTACACATGCCCAGTAATCTGATGAATCCACAATATCTGATGCCTTTACAAACTCTATTTCATCATATTTAGCACCAACCATTAATGCAGATGCTTTGAATAGCTCTTTGAATAGAGGTATTCCTACTTCATCCATGAATTTAAGATCGCCACCTAATTTGTCATTAATCCATGCGTGCCAATCTGCTAAAAATATTGTGCAGTGAACTCCAAGATCTTGAAGTTCTTTTATTACAAGCATTGCACTTACAGCGTGTCCTATATGGAGATTACCTGAAATTTCAAGACCTATATAGTGCTTGAGAGGGACTTTCTTATCTAAAAGTCTTACTAAAGTATCTTCTCCAATGATTTCTTCCGTAACGCTTTTTAGTTTTGTTATGTCTGTCATGCTTGTATTTTAGCAGATTAGAAAAATAAAATGGAAAGAGAAATAATATTAATTATTTTTCCTCTTTATATTGTTGTTTCACTTTCTTTCTGAGAGTTATCATTACTTGCCTGCACAGTTTTTAGTTGTATATTTTGAGATCCAACCATAACTGGAACTGGTTTTAATAATACAGATGAAATTTTTTTATGAAAACGAACTGTAACTGGTGCTTCTCCTTCCACATAGAGAATCCCTTTTACACCTTTGGGTAAAGTTGTATCTTCGTGTACAAATGCACTTTCTGGGTTTGCATGAATTGTGTCTGGCATATTAATAAAAATAATAAATTATATATAAAAATTTGTATTACATATTGTATTCAGCTCTTTGTGAATGTACGTTATCTACTCTTGCATCAATAGGGAGTTGCTTGCCTCTCTCATTTACTATAACTATGCTAGTGACTCGGTTAAGAGCATCTCTTAATTCGCTATTTGCTTCCAATGCTCCTGGTAACCTTAATTCGTCACCAACTAACATCTCGTTGCTTTGTTCTCCTACTACTGTTGCCATGATGTATAAAATAAAAAATAAATATAAAAATAGAAAATAAAAAATCCCACTTGTGTGGGATTCTTATTTTCTTACTAATTTCTTAGTACAAACAAAAATCCCGCCTATGGGATGACTAGTCGAATAAAATAAATTTTGTTTGTTCTTTGAGTTTTCACGAGATGATTATAATACTCTTGGGATGATTGTCAATATATTTAAACATTTCCGCAGGGAAGGATTCGAACCTTCGAATACTGGATTTACAGTCCAGGGTCTTAAACCACTTGACGACCTGCGGATAGGTATATTAAGTAGTCCTAATTCTAAAGGATTGCATACCCACTAGTCAAAGGAAAAGCCCAATATTCTTAATCTCTTGAGCTAACTGCACTTGATGCTCTTGATGAGGTGCTTAGTCTGGATTCAGTGTTATCACTGGATTCACTACTAGTTCTTTTATCTATTAATGCACCTATTTGTTTTAAGTATGATTTGATTTTAGCAATGCTTTGTTTTGCTTTAGCAAGATCGTCTCTTCCTAAGTTTCCTTCATCTTTTGCAGGTTTTGTGTCCTTTGCAGCAACCATAGCATTAAACTTTGTTTCTGCATCTGTTACATAAGTTTTTGCAGTATTCAATTCTGTTTTAGAATTTGTAAGGTATTCGTTTATTGAAGTATAGTTAGGAATTGTATCTTGGTTTTCCTGTATTGTTGCATCTACTCTTGTAAGTGTTGTTTCTAATTTCCCAAGGAGGAATTCAAGCCTGTATGAAGCCAATAGACCATATATCTTAGGTCCAAACGTTGCATATATTCTATGCCCCTCATAAACGTTTCTTACTTCTGCTTTTAGGTCATCTAGATTTGTTAATCCTTGAATTTTAGCTTTCTCAGTTTGAAGATCTGAAATCTGTTCACTTATTAGATTGATAAGCTTTGTCTTATTTGCACTTGAGATGTTTGTCTCACTTGTAACCTTTGAGGTAAGTCTATTGGATAAGAAGCTGATTCTTTCATCTATTATTTTAGTTCCTAGTTCAATAAGCTTAGCTACTTTGTCTGCTGTTTTTGCAGCTTTGTAGGAAGTAAGAGCTGAGTTCGCATCCTTAAGAGTCTCTTCTACACTTTTAACGCTAGTTTCTTTTGAAGTTGTAGTAAGACTTCTTGAGGTTTCACTGGCTCTACTTTCTGAAGTTCTTGTAGCACTTATAGGTCTAATAGAAGTAGTTTTAGATGAACTTGATGATGACCTACTAGATTCAGATGCTCTGGAACTACTAGTAGAACTAATAGCGTTAACAGATGTAAGTAGAACACTTGATCCAAGTGTAAAGTACATTATTAAGGAGATTATGAAGATATTTTTAATAGTTTTCATTTTATTATCTTAATAATTAATATTTAAAGTGCAGGTGCAGTATCTCTTGCTGTATCTATACTGTCTGCTTCTTTTAATGTTGCATCTATTTGATTAATTATTGTATCTGTTTCTCCTTGTACGCTATTAAGTCCACTTTGGTTAATTGATTCTACAGAAGAACTAGCAGAACTGTCCGATGATGTAGTAAGACTTCCTATTGAAGTTGCTTTACTTGTTGTGCTTGCACTTGTAGATTTCTGATTAAGAAAGTAGAGTCCTGCAACTATTAGGACAATTAAAACTACTATGATTACTGCCAATATTACCAATATATTAGCTTCTTTTTTTTCACCTTCCATTATATGAGCAGTAATATTTAATTTAAGTAGCTTCTATACTATTGTATTTTTTTTCTCTAGTAAAGCCCTTATTTCTTTTGTTTCTTTCTTCAACTCTTCCACTTCTTTAAAGATCTTGGATACATATTCTTCAGATTTCATATCTGCTTCGTAGTCTGCGTCGTCTCTTATTCTATCTCTCTCCTCTTCTCTGTTCTGGCTCATTAGTATAAATGGCATTGTTAGAACACTTATGAATGCGAGCATAAGGTTAAGGAATACAAATGGATATGGATCAACTTTAAAATCTACTTGGTAGGTATTGATAAATATCCAAAAGATAATTAGACAAGATTCAGCTATGATGAACTTCCAACTACCTACAAACTGTGTTGCTGTATCTGAAATCTTATCTAGTGTCGACCTATTGTCGTTCATTTGTTTTAATGTTTTTCTGGACATACGTAATGAGGTTATTTAAACAAGTTTAGTATATATGAAATGAAAATTAAGGTACAGGGTCTATATTTCTTCTAATCTGTGTGTACCTGTGATTTGAATTATGGAGTTAGTCTTTCTTCTTTTAAGATAGTTACCTTTTGTAAGCATAGTAAGTCTATCTGAGTCTATTGGTAAAGGGAGAATATTTCCAATTAAAGCAATTGCTTTTGAAAGAAATGTTGGAATGTTAATGAGTAAAGCTTTTGTTTTCTTACTTTTCTTTATTGCTTTGATCATCTCTTTGTACATATATGTTTTAGGTCCTGCAATCTCGATTATTCTATTTGCGTATCTAGAACTTCCTATGACATTTGTGACTAAACTAGTTAGATCGTCAATATGTAAAGGTTGAATTAAATACTTTCCTCCACTAAAAATTGGAAGTATATGGAGTGTTTTCATAATCTTTAAAAAGAAACTTAGAGATTTATCTCCTTTTCCAAACAACATACAAGGTCGGATTATTGTATATGGAATACCAGATGATTTTATTATTTCTTCAGCTTTTTCTTTGGATTTATAATATTCAGTTTGTATATTCTCTCCAACTCCAAGAGCACTTATTTGTACAAAGAGTTTTAAGTTATTCTTTTTTCCTGCTTCAAGAAGTTTATTAACATATTCAACATGTGCAGATTCAAAAGTGTTGGTTTTGGTTTCCTTAATTATTCCAACTGCATTAATAATACAATCTATTTTGTTTGTTTTAATTACTTCTGAAATTTCATCAACGTTTAAGTTTCTTTCTAAACTAACAACGGTATGTTTAGTTTTTTTAAATTCGCTTATTATATTTTTCCCAACATATCCATTGGAACCTGCAATACCTATATTCATATCTAGGATTATATCACTCTCAGTAGTTACAAAATACGGGTACAGAATTAATTGACTATATAATACTTGGGGGTATAATTTGGGGCATGCAAAGTGAAACGGACAAATTTACCAAAGAAGACGCACTATCAGAAGTTTATAGCATTCTATCTGCAAGGCGAAATATCCCAACTGAAACTAATCCAACGCTTGAACCAGATGTCGCTTTTGAACCAAATGCACCCGAGTGGCTTACATATCTCGGACTTATGAAGGTAAAGATATTTAGAGAACAAGCCAAAACGGGTATAAATATTGTTTGCCATGAAATTGGTCCACAAGTTTTGGATGAATATACTTGGTCAAACTACACTCTTTTAGAACTTAGTTGTGCTAAGTATTTAGCAATAGAGGAAAATGAATGGATTATAGGGGAAATAGAGAAGTACCGAAAAAGTTTAAAGAGTCCGTTAGCATTTTTAATAACATTCTTTGTTCGTAGAAAGCTAGCTGTTTATAAAGAAGAATTTTTTATGAATGTAAGAGCTTGGGAACTATTGGATGTAATTATTAATGATCAAAAATTAGAAGATAGAATATATAATTGTTGTGATCAGTCTCAAATTGAAATTAATGAATTGGAAAGAAAAGTAAGAGAATCTGTTATAGACATGGGGAAGCTTTTAGCTGATGCAATAACAAGTGATTATTCTTTAGAGAGTAAAGGTCACTTTATCAATGAAAGCCTTACAAATTATAATGTAATACGAAGATATTTAGATGATGTTCTATCGGACGAGGAAGATGATCAAAATGGAGATTTAGATAGTGATCCGACTAATGATGATCCAGATCCACTCCCACAATAAGTTTAAATAAAAGTCTTTTTAAATTTTGGATTAATATATATAATTTTCTTAATAGATATTAATTTTGTGTAATAAGCGACTTATAGTATAATTAGTAATGCAAGCAGAGCTATGTTCAGAAAGAACAAATCATAGAAGTCCAGAAATGTCAGGTGTTGTTAATTGGGTGAGAACCAATATCTTATCTCCAATGCTTTCCCCATATTCAAGCGAGACATTTATGAAATCTTTTGATAAAGCTGCAAAAGATATTCTTTTCGATGAGATGTACAAATTGGAAGGAAGGTTCTTAAAAAGCAGAGAAAGATTTGGAAGTCGTAATTTGCAAGATTTTAGGCAAAGGGAATTGTATCTACTTCCAATAGCAAAACAAACGCTAAACGATGAATTATTTAAAACGCAAGAAATTAGAGCATTGTATGACATTCTAAATCTTAGAATACATTTTCTACCATTAAAACTTCTAGTTCCAATATTTTTTCGGAGGTATAATGAAAAAATTGGGAAATTGAAAATAGCAATCTCCAAAGCAGAGGAAGAAATAAAAAGTATGGAGATATAACCCTCTTGCAATCTTTATATAGAAAATTCATAATTTAATATATATTTATAAAGAAAATCAGATGGATATTATTAACATCATTATTTACGTTGCTATAGCTATTTTCATATTCTGGCTTCTTCTTAAGGTTATTAAGATTACATTCAAAGTTGCCATATTTGTTGCTGTAGTTGTTTTTGTAGTTAATTTTCTTCTACAGTTTGACCTCATTGGATTCATTACTAAACTTATTAGTGGAAAGTAGTTTAGCCGAGGAACTCTAGTAATAGCTTTTTAATCATTGTTCTTCTATCTTTATGCATACACTCAGGTGATTTTCTATCCCTTTTTCTGTTTATATCATGACCAAATAGTTTGTCTATGTAGTTTCTACCTTTAAAAGTTTTGAATAAAAATTCATATCTCATTGGAACATCATTTAATACTCTCAATATTTTATGCACTCTTATTAGCTGTTCTTCTGAGATAACTATGCTTGGATATTTTGCACCTGTTTTCTCAAAGCTTTTGCATAATCCTTTTGTTCTTTCCGTAATCTTTTTAGCAGAGAGGTGTATTCCTCTTTCGTCCATTATTCTTGTATAGATTCCTTTTGCAGTAGATACTGGTACTTTTCCATTTAAATCATCTCTATGTTCTAAGTAATATTCAATTAATTGTTTTCGAAATAACATTGGAATTGTAAGATCTTTGGAATTGTCCGAAGTATTTGGATATTCTCTGAAAGATGGCTCTACTATAAGTGCAATTCTTTTTGTTAAAACAAAATTATCCCCTATAACTCTTCCTACTATTCCATCCTTTGAATTTATGAGTTCTTTTTCACTTTCGAAATTCACAACTTGAAACATTTCTTTGAAATAATCTCTCCCTGTTAGTTCGACTATTTTTCTTTTACTCACTCGATCTATTTCGGCAAAGGGGATTCCAAGAGGATACCTATCTTGTAGTTCAACTATTGAATGTAGTGCAATGCTTCTAAAGTTAGGCTTCCCATTATTCCGAATTACACTTTTTGTCATGAGTAATCTTGCCTTAGGTTCAGAGTCAAAATAGCCGTTTTCTTTAAGTATCTGATATTCCTTAATATTTTTCTCAGATATAATCAAGAAGCCTTCACTTCCAGGGTTAGTTTCAAATAATTTAGGATTGCCATCTTTAAATACAATATTTGAAGTTAGCGTTTTTAGAAATGCTGCGGTTAGTTGTCTTGAAAAGGATCTTTTCGGAAGTAAGTCAGTTACTAAGTACTCACCTGGACCATCAAGGTTACTTAATATATTAAGAAGCATATAAGGATTAAGTTTTCCAATCTTTTCACCTCTTGCAAAACTTCCACCAACTATCAACTGATTAAGTCTAATTCCATATTGTTCCCATAAGTAATTATGTGCTTCAGCTATGGCAACTGCTCCTGCTAGTCTGTTTCCTTTTCTATCTGGGATATCTATGACGTTAACTCTTCTTTCTACTACTTTGTAACCATTAAACATTCCGGTATGGAAGACAGGTAAGGCAATGAAAGGAAAGACTGAACATATTACCTTTTTAATTTCAAAAGCGAATTTGTATTTAATACCTTTGTTCTCACTCATCTTTGTTCCACTTTCTTCTTTATTAATCTGATCGAGTGTTAACATTAAAGCTTGAGTAGTGATTGGCAGAGATCCCATTGTGAGATAAGCTATTAATCTTTCTATATGAGTAGTTCCAGCCGATGGCCATGGGATATGGAAGAAGGAATCATATGTTAATCTTTTTACTTTAATTGGAGGGAAATTGGGAACCTGCTCTTCAGAATTTTGCAATCCAAAGAATCCAATTCCTTGTTTAAGAGTTCTGCTTTTTGGTGGACATTTACGCTCAGATTCCAAATGTATATTGATAAATATTATGAGTCACATTGTCTCACCATGAAATCGTTCCTTGCAAAATATTATAAATATGTTCATTATTTACATAATAGCTACTGATAATGCCTATACTGCTATTGTTGTTATGAAAATACCAGTAACTGCCTCCTGTAAAGGATTATTTAGTGGTTTGGGTCAAAGAACCTGCGTAATTGACCATATTGGCGTAACATGGATATCAGAATATTCTGATATAGGTGTCACATAGTGATTTCAATTCAAGAATTCCCATTAGTAGTTTTTTAATCATTCTTTTTCTATCTTAATCCAAGGTAATATGTTGGGATATACAATCGCTGTATATCTAATACCAAAGAATCCTGGTCCTTGGCATACGACTATTGGTTTGTAATTTACCTCTGTTTCCATAGACCTACATTATCTCATGTTATGGGATATTCTCTCAAGCTACTCTTTACAAATTAACTTTCAATTTGGGGTATAATCCTAGGTAAATAACAATTAAAAGTATGTATGAAAATCACCTTTGTAAGACACGGAAAAACAGAAGCTCATGAGTTAAATAGGAGGCAAACTTCAGAAGCTTCTCTTGGTGAGGTTGGTAAAGACCAAGCGAAGAAAGTTGCTAAGCATTTAAAGAACAAGTTGTCAGATAAGGATTATGCCCATATTGTTTCTAGTCCATATAAAAGAGCTAGAGAAACTGCAGAATTTATCTCATCCGAAGTAGGTTTAGAAATAATAGAAAATGAATTAATCCATGAAATACTTCCCCATCCTGATCTTGATGGACAAGCATTTGATAGTGAAATTGCTCAAAGATTTTTAAGAGAAGTAGAAAAGTTTGGGTATGACATTAATTGGAAATTTGAAAATGGTGGTGAATCTATTAGAGATGTAATAAATAGAGCAAAGAAGTTTAAGCATCACTTGATGAAGAATTATAAAGGAAAAAATTTAATTGTTGTTTCTCATGGTACATTTCTTAGAATATTTATTACATATATTCTTTTAGGAGATAAATATGAGGCTCAGACATTTAAGAAAGTAATGGAATCTTTTAAGCTTGAGAATACTTCTCTTACTGAGATGGAATACAATGAAGAGAAGGGTTTATGGTATGTATACTGTATTAATTCTACACCTCATCTAGTTTAGTTGAGTTATATATTCTGAGACTTGCATACATTCTGAAAAGAGTTTTAAGCATTTCTTTTCTAACTGCAGGAATATCTTTAATTGGCATTCGGTTACCCTCATGGTCTATATCATTCCCAAAAAGATTGATAATATATTGTCTCCCTATTTCTGTCCCTATTAATTGTCTATACCTTTTAGGAACATTTTCTAATATTGTAAATATATGTTTAACAATGGCAAGTTGTTTTTCTGATATCCTAATTCTTGGTTCTTTTTCAGGAAATAGTTTAAATCCAAGAGCTAATCTTCTTGTTCCAGTTGTAATATCCTTTAATGATAATTTTTTACCTCTTTCCTCCATAAGTTTTGAATATATATATCCAAGCTTAGACAATGGAATTCTCGTGTCAGGCTTTCCTCCTATCTCTTTCCAGTATTTTACAACTCTTTTTCTGAATTCAACTGTGTGATGAAGTGGCTTCTCCGGATTAGAATAAGATGGATAACTTGCTAATGGAGTATCTTCAATAATTGCAATTGGAGCTGTTAGTACTAATTTCCCATCTATTACGTTGCCAACTTCATCAGGATTTCCTTTTCCATTCGAATACTCATATTTAAAGAAGTTGAAATCTAGTGCTTTTCCCGAATATTTTTTGCCAGTTAATTCTACTATTCTTTCTCTTGCTACTCTATCAAGTTCACCAACTGGTATCCCATCTGGGTATTCATTTTGTAATTTAGCAATTGAATGTACCATTATGCTTCTAATATTTAACTTTCCATTCTTCCTAACTTCCCCTTTTAATATTAGTAATATAGTCGTTGGTTTGCCATCAAAGTATCCGTTGTCTTGTAAAATCTTGTATTCTGCTAAGTTTCTTGGAGTTATCAGTATATAGCCTTCTTCTGCTGGTAGGTACTCAGCAATTTGAGAGCCATCTTCAAGTTTAGTATAACTAAGATGGCGAACGATTGAAGCAGCTGTTCCATCATTTGTAAATTTTTCTATTGGAAATATATCTCTAACCAGATACTCTCCAGCTTTTTCTAGCTTACTTAATGTTTCTGTTATCATATATGGGGATAGTTTCCCAAATGTTGTTTTTCTACCATGCTCACCACCTAATATAAAGTTGTTAAGTCGTACACCATAATGTTTCCAAAGTGAAAGGTATGCTTCTGCAATTGCAATAGCTTTTGCTAACTCGTTTCCTTTATTTTCTGGAATATCGTAAATTCCAGTTTTTTGTGAATTGAAATAGTCTTCATGAACTATTCCTGACTTCAAAAATCTTTTATAAATAGGAAGAATATTACTTGCTGTATACATTAGCTCTTTTTTAAGGTTTACTCTTACCCAGTCAGTTCTCTCTACATGTATTACTTCTTTCTTAAATATTCCTTTTAGCATATTTGCTAAATATTGAATTGTTACAGGTCCCCCTCCCATCCCTATTATTGCCAAGATTCTTTCAATATGAGTAACTCCAGCTTGTGGCCAAGGGAAGTCACATTTTTCCTGATCAAATGTAATTTTTCTAGTAGTTATTCTTGGTAACTCTAAAAGCGCAACTATATTAATATGTGGACAACTTTTGTTGTCTACACCAAAGAATAACTTATTCTGCTCTACCGTTATTTCCCCTGAGCTTCCCTCTTCCATTCATTTGTAACCTAAAATTAGTATAGGATAGATTATCTCATCCAAATCTAATTATTCAATATATTTATAGGGGAAAAGGTAATAAAATGGACCTGATATAGGGTATAATCCTACCTATGTACATTCCAGATAAAACAATACTAAAAAGATATGCAGATGTAGTTATTAAGTTTGCTCTTAATGACTGTAAGGGTATTAAAAAGGGAGACATAGTCTATGTAAGAATGCCTGAATCTGCTAAACCAATACTTCCTCATCTTCAAAGATCTATCCTTGAAGCAGGAGGTAATATGATCTTAGATTATCTTCCAGATGGAATTGAAAGAGAGTTCTATGAACTTGCAGATGATGACCAGCTTATCTTCTATCCAAAAAGATATTCTAAAGCATTAATAGATTCAGTAGATCATGTTGTAAGAGTCCTTTCAGAATATGATCCAAAAGAACTAGATACAATTAATCCACATAAGTTAATGCAAAGACAAAGTAAAGCAGGTGGTGTATTTAGAAATCTTATGCAAGATAAAGAAAAGAAAGGAAAACTTACTTGGAATATATTCCTCTACCCTACTGAAGCTATGGCTCATGAAGCTAATATGACATTAGAAGAATATTGGAAAGAGATCATACAAGCTTGTTATCTTAATGAGGAAGATCCAATACAAAAGTGGAAAGAGGTAACTGAAATAGTAGAAAAACAAAAAGCTTTCTTAAGTAACTTAAATATTGAGTATCTTGAAATTAAAGGAGACCAAGTAGATCTGAGAGTAAAGATAGGATCTAATAGATCATGGCAAGGTGGTGGTGGAAGAAATATCCCATCCTTTGAGATATTTACATCTCCAGATAATTCTGAAGCAGAAGGATATATTAAATTCTCAGAACCCCTCTTTATCTATTCAAACTTAGTAGAAGATGTTGAACTATGGTTTAAAGATGGAAAAGTAATTAAATCTAAAGCATCTAAAGGAGAATCCCTTCTCAAAAAGATGATATCCACCAAGGGTGCAAATAGACTTGGTGAAATTAGTCTTACAGATAAGAAACTTAGTAGAATACATAAGTTTATGGCAGAAACTCTTTATGATGAGAACGCAGGTGGAACTTATGGCAATATGCACTTAGCATTAGGTCAAGCATTCTTTGAATGTCTTAAAGGAGACTTTTCAAAAACATCTAAACAAGAATTTACTAAATTAGGATTCAATAATAGTAAAGTACATACAGATATTGTTACTAGACTCAATAGAACTGTTACAGCGATCTTAAAAGATAACAAAACAGTTGTTATCTACAAGGATGGTGAGTTTCAGATTTAATTCCAACTGTTGCATTTTTTGCAACAGTTCAAATAGACCTTTTTAGATTATAGTATCTTCTCAAAGTAATATGATTTCTTGTCAAAGCCATTATTTTCATAGAATCTGTGTGCATCTAATCTTTTCATGTTTGAATGAAGTTCAATTGAATAACAATTCTTTTCTTTAGCAATCTGAGTTATATATTCTAATAACTTCTTACCTAATCCTTTTCCTCTGAAGTCTTTATCTACAACTAGTTCCTCTATTGACGCTATGTTTCCATCCCATATATCTTCTCTATATGTCATAGCACAAACTCCTATTACTTTTTCATTTAGAATTGCTAAATAGTAGTCTTTTCTTCTAGTATCTAGATCTCTTTTGAATCTTTCTTTAACTACATCCAAGTCAAATTTAAAATTTTCCCATAGTTGACCATAAAGTCTTAATACTTCTTGTAAATCCTCTTCTTTAGCAAGTTTTATATTAATATCTTCCATATACCTAGTTATTATCTTAATAAAGAATTATATACCAAATTAAGGAAAGCAGGATATTAATAGATATTTACCTACTTAATTTAGTACAATGTTATTACCCTTATGGAGAGATGGCCGAGTGGTTTAAGGCGACAGTCTTGAAAACTGTTGTGGCAGCAATGTCACCGGGGGTTCGAATCCCTCTCTCTCCGCCAGATCTTTACTTGAATATTCCAAATTTGTAGTTGTGTAATTGTAAATTTTACTCAGACTTCAATACTTTTTTGGCATCCTCCAGATTTATTCGTGCCTTCTTTCCATATTTATCTAATAATGAGAGTAAATTGTTTCCGTTGATTAGTGTAATTGGTTTTCCTTGTGCAAATTTATATGCATCGGGACCATAATCCGATGTAGTAACGATTATTCCTTTCATTGCTCCCTCATCCTGCATTATTCCATACAATGCTCTAACAGATTCTACTTTGACTGTGTTTGTGTATCGCTTTGCTTGAATAATTATCTTTCCTCCTCTTAGTGGATCGGGGTCAAAAGCTACTGCATCTACTCCAAGATCACGACTAGATTGGGTGATTTTTACCTCCATTCCAGATTGTGCAAATTCTTTTTCAAAGACTTCTCTTACTAAGTGCTCAAAATCCTCCCAATCCATTGCTGCAATATTAAGTTGATCTTCCATTTCACCAATTACTTCTCTTGCTTCAATAAAACGTTTATCACTTTTGTCTATACTCATTATTGGCGCAATAGGTGCAAGACTTGTCAACTTACTGCTACAAATTCCCTTTAAACCACGTAAGCAAAGTTTAGGGTCAATTTTAAGAAGATTGAGTTGAAGGAAATCTTGTTTTTTTACAAACACAGATAGTATATATATGATTTTATGATTTCCCGTAGATTTATCGAGTATATCTACAAAACCATTAAAGGCAATGGCATCAATCGAATTAGTTTCATCATTACTAAAGACCTCGTTTATTGTTCTTATAGGTATTGAGTAAAGGACTTTGTCATAGATTTTTTCTTTTTCATTCTCAGAAAGTAATATCTGCTCGCTACTCCCAGTTGTTTTATTGAATTTTTCTCCTCTATATTGGGGAATAACATCTTGTGTAGGTAATTCGTAGTCTATCAATAGTAATTTTTCATCTTTTTTATATTGTAAGAATACATTCTCAGGGAAATCTTGTGGATAAACTGAATCGATAAGAATCTTAGTGAAATACTTTGTTATCATTTCTGGATCACCTTCTTCAAAAAGTTTTTTCTCTCTTTCAATTCCACTGTTAAATTCTTCCTGTTCTTTAATAAACTTTTCTTTGCTTTGCTCCCAATCCGAAACTGACTTGTCATAGATAGATTTTTTCTCATTCCACTCACTTATTTGTTTTTCAAAGTTTTCTTTCCTAAGTTTTTTGTTCTTTTCGCTCCCAAAAAGTATTTCCCATAAATCTTCTTTTGGTTCGCAGTTTTGAATCTCTGGTTTCAACGAAGTAAATTGTGGTCTAGGTTCATTAAAATTTTCGTGATTTTTGTAATCTTCCCATTTAAATTTAATTGGGTTCTCAACTGAATCAATTAAGATATTATCCAAGGATTTTATTTCATTTTCTGCTTTTTCGGAGAAACTGACGGCTTTAGACCCATTAAATTCTTTAATTTTGTAATCTTGCCACTTATGTTTGTAAGATAATGCTTGTTCATTAAGTCTTTTTTGAATATAGTTAATGTCTGGATTTGTTGGTGTACTGAACGCTTTATTTAAACCCGAATGTGATATATAT
>Ga0194052_1000275_pt1 | contig 35988 bp, 34 predicted proteins | sample SepL226m_MetaG_FD_160117 | JGI IMG/M metagenome (GOLD analysis project Ga0194052, IMG submission 160117) | Anoxic zone freshwater microbial communities from boreal shield lake in IISD Experimental Lakes Area, Ontario, Canada - Sep2016-L227-6m | ecosystem: Environmental > Aquatic > Freshwater >...
CTCAAGAACTCTGTAGACTTCGTAAGGCTTGGCGAAGAAGTGTACGATTCCACGACGCTCCTTGCTTAGACTTTTGAAGTTTTAAAAGCACACGAGCCATTTGTGACTGTGCCATTTGTACTTGCCATTGACTTTGTAAAGGCCCAGCTGTTTGTGCAAGTGTTGTTAATTTACGACTCATATCCTGAGCAATAACAGTTTGTAGTGTTTTATTCCCAGTAGCGCAAGCACGTTGCACTTGAGATGATGTAAATTTAGCTAAAGATTGAAGTGCTTGAGGTAAAGCTTTCACTTTTTTATGCTCTTCAATAACCTCTTCAAGTGCAGCTTTTTTTAACATGAAAAAAGATTCTAATTCCTGCTGAATTGATTGGCTTCTTTCGTCTAAAGACTCTTGAATTGTTTGTCCAAAATAGGAATAAACGAAATAAATAAAAGCAAAAAATGTTAAAGCAACTAAGATTTCTTCATTATAAATAATAATATGCTTTGAGCTTAACACGCAGAAAGCTAAAAGAGCTAAAATATACGGGCGAAGTTTTTCATTCGTCATCATAAAAATATCATTTTTTTGTTTCTATTCTTATAGAAGTCATAAGAATAGTACTATATAAGTAATAAACTTATATTTTTAACGACATATAGTTTTTAACCTCTCAATTCTCTTTGAAAAGGGAGAGGTTAAAAACTACATAAAGTATTTAAACTTTTCAACGAGCTTTTGATTTCTGAGAAGCTTTTGCTTGAGCAAATTGTGTTAATTGACTCAGAAGCACAGATGAGCGTAATGTTGAATGTGTTTGTGGGAAAGTTAAAGAAACTCCTAATTGACGTGATAAAGATTGCTCTCCAACAGCTTTTAAATAAGAAGTATTTGCATCTTTCCATTGTTTTGCATTTGTTTCCTGTAATACATTATCAACCCACTGGCCTGTGGTTGTTAATGTTGATTGTACGAGTTGTTTTGATGCAGTAACTCCTGTATCAAGAACTAACGAAACACTTGTCCCTACAGTAGATTTCTCTTGGTGTAATGTTGTGACACCTTGCGATGAACCACTTAATTTTTTCTCACGTAATTTGAAAATACGACCAAATTTTGGAAGAATAAATTTAACAACAACTCCATAAAAACCAATATAGAAAAAGCAAAGCCAAAAGAATTGTGAAAAAAATGTTACTTTGTCTAATTGAGGCATAAACGAAATATTTTGTTTATTTTAAAATAATAGAAATGAAGAATTCTGTATGAACTCTCCATAAAAAAAGTTTGGGAAAAGTAGGATTCGAACCTACGTAGAAAATCTTCAACAGATTTACAGTCTGCCGCCTTTAACCACTCAGCCACTTTCCCGACATTGGAAAAAGTTGGACAGCAGAAAAAAGATCAGCTTAATTTTGTGCTTTTGTCCAACGATTCCCACGGACTCGCAAAATCAAAAGAACGAAACTCCTGAGATAACTCTAACGGTTCATAAATCACTCGTTTTTCTGTCTCGTCATAACGTACCTCCTTATATCCTGTTACTGGAAAATCTTTACGAAGGGGGTGTCCTTGGAATCCGTAATCAGTAAGAATACGACGTAAATCAGGATGATTTGTAAAGAAAATACCGAACATATCCCAAACTTCACGCTCCCACCATGCAGCACAAGGATAAAGTGCTGTAACTGATTCAATACTTGTTAAACCATCAACTTCTGTTTTTAAACGAATTCGTGAATTTAAGTCAACACTTAATAAATTATAAACAACAGTAAAACGGTTTTCGCGATCAGGATAATCAACTGCAGTAATATCAATAAGTTGTGAGCAACGAGTCCCCATATGATGTTTTAAAAAATTACATACAGGTACAATTGCATCCGAATACACTGTAATCATCAGTTCTCCATTGATAATTTCACATGATTTTACCCATTGTGGTACAGTTTTTATGATTGATTTAGCAAAATTTTCTGACATCATGAAAATATTTAGTTAGTTTTTGTTCTGTATAAGAGAATAATGGTTTTTATTCCTTATAGGAGAAAAAGTATCCCTTACGGGAATTGAACCCGTGTTTCCGCCTTGAAAAAGCGAGGTCCTAACCACTAGACGAAAGGGACTTCAGTTGATAACAAAAGGGATAACAAGAGCCAATAAAATATCCAGGGGAAAAGGGATTCGAACCCTTAACCTGTGGTTTTGGAAACCAATATTCTACCAAACGAACTCTTCCCCCTTTTTTTTTAATCCAATTCATTAACTTATACTCTATGGTTATATAACATAATGGTAATGTATGAGATTGCAAATCTTATAATGGCGGTTCAAGTCCGCCTCTAACCTTTTGACCCCTGTACTCACTATCGGATTCGAACCGATATGTCTAGACTATAGATCAATAGATTTTGAATCTATCGTGTCTACCAATTCCACCAAGTGAGCACTATTAACAAGATTCTTATGAAAATACCTGAAAAAGCACCTATTAACTTTTTTATAAAGGAAATGAAGTGGCGATTATGCTATACGTTTTTAAGTGTAATCATTACATTTACAAGTTGTTATCTTGTGGCCCCAGATCTTTTATTTTGGATCACAAAACCATGCCAAAACTTTCAAACACATTTTGTGTTCTTTAATATTCCTGAAGCTTTGTATACTACATTAAAAGTTTGTGCTTTAGTTTCTTTATGTACCGTTATACCTGTTTTTTGGTATCAACTTTGGAGTTTTTTGGTCCCAAGTTTTACAATGTCTGAAAGAGTAAGAGTTACCCGTGTAAGTATACTTTTCTTTGTTTTATGGAGTTTAAGTATCTATTGGACTTTTTCAATAGGAACTCCCCTTTTAGTGGAATTTTTACTACAATATCAAGTCCATCAAGGTTCTTTTATACTTAAATATCAGGCAACACTTGCTTCTTATGTCTCGTGGGTTTGGTCGTGTTTACTCCTTGTCAGTCTTTTAGCCCAATGTCCCACAATTTTATTTATTGGACTTTTATGGGGAAAATTAAAACCTGAAAACATAACGAAATATAGAAAACTTATTTTTTTATTATGTATTTGTTTAGCGGCAAGCCTTTCACCGCCTGATATTGTTTTACAAACCGTTATGACGTTGGGTCTTTGGCTATACAGTGAATTTATAATTCTTTGTTTTTTTATTTATAATGCGTTATTTTTTAAAAACCAGTAACAAGTGAATATTTATAATTCATTCATTTTCAAGGTCTACTCGTTAGAGGTGCTGATAGCACCTCTAACGAGTAGACCTTTTTTTTACCTGGATCTAAAAATTTAAAGAAAACAACATCTTTATAATGAACTAAGAATATTATTATCTATCAACTTCCCCAAATACGATATCTTGTGTTCCAATAATTGTTACAACATCAGCAAGCATATGGTTTTTAGCCATAAAATCTATTCCTTGAAGATGTGCAAATCCTGGCGCACGAATTTTACAACGGTATGGTTTATTTGTTCCATTACTTACAAGATAGACTCCAAATTCACCTTTTGGTGCTTCAACTGCAGTATATGTTTCTCCAGCTGGTACAGTAAATCCTTCAGTATATAACTTAAAGTGATGGATTAAAGATTCCATAGAAGTTTTCATATGTGTTCGTGAAGGAGGCGTAATTTTACGGTCATCTGTTTTAATTTCTCCTTGAGGCATTTCTTGTAAGCATTGAAGAATAATTCGAAGACTCTGGCGCATTTCTTCCACACGGATTAAGTAACGATCATAACAGTCTCCACGTGACCCAACAGGTACTTGGAAATCCATTTGCTCGTAGATATCATATGGTTGGTTTTTTCTTAAGTCCCAGGCAACCCCAGAACCACGTAACATAACACCTGTGAATCCCCAATCAAGAGCTTCATCTGCTGTGACTACCCCAATATCAACTAATCTCTGTTTCCAGATTCGATTTCCAGTTAACATTTCCTCCATCTCATCAATTCGAGATGCAAATTGACGAGCGAATCGATAAATATCTTCACTTAACCCAATGGGTAAATCTTGAGCGACTCCCCCTGGTCGAATATATGCGGCATGAAGGCGAGCTCCAGAGACGCGCTCATAAAATTCCATAAGTTTTTCGCGTTCTTCGAACCCCCAAAGAAATGGGGTTAAAGCTCCAACGTCCATTGCATGACATGTTAAAGCTAATAAATGATTTAACAGCCGTGTAATTTCACAGAATAACACACGAATATATTGTGCTCGTTTCGGAACTTCACAACGAAGAAGTTTCTCTACTGCTAAAGAATATCCATGTTCTTGAGCCATTGTTGAGACATAATCTAAACGGTCAAAATAAGGTAAAGCTTGAATATATGTTTTATACTCAATAAGTTTTTCAGTTCCTCTATGAAGCAATCCAACATGAGGGTCTGCTCGTTGAACAACTTCTCCATTCATTTCTAGAACAAGACGAAGAACACCATGAGCAGCTGGATGCTGAGGACCAAAGTTTAATGTAAAGTTTTTTAAGGTTTGACGCTGTACTGCTTTTTCAATTGCCATAGGTAAACTATATTTTTTATAAAATTTATGAATTTATTGTTTCAGGTAAGCATTACTCTTATAATTACTTACCTGAAATATATTATTCAATAGAATCAATCGCGTGTGAATTTGTTATTGATTCACTACTTGTAAACAAGAATGCTAAGAAGAATAAGAAATATAATCTCGGATCTACAAATCCTTCAAGAATATCCCAAAGAGCAACGAAGCTAATAGCTAACGTTACACCTAACACCATGAACACAGCATAATGAGGAATAAGCCCACTTTGTAATGTTCCAAGACGACGACTCCATTTCGGGAATGTTTCAATAATCCCATAAGGCCCTAAAATCTCAAACCATCCTTTATCCAAACTTTTCCAAGAGATAGTATACCCGAAATCTAAAGCTTTTTGAGCGAAGAATTGGTTATATACCTGATCAACGAACCATCGACGACTTGACATAGTGTAAAATCCACGACCTAAAGAAGTTAATTTTAATTTATAAATTAATTTGGTCCATTGGAATGACATAGCATAAGCAACAACAGCTCCAGCAAGAGTAAAGAAGAGAGGTAAAAGTTTTTGCGTTTGTGGAATATATTCAGATTCTACTAACAAAGCGTTTTTCGGTAAAACAAAGACTGCGTTTCCCCAGAAATTTGTTCCAATACCGATAAACATATCATGAAACGTATAACCCACAAAGATACTTCCAAAAGCTAAAAGAATTAAAGGGATTGCCATAATTGGCGGTGCATCATGAGCATGCTCTAATACATGAGGTGAAGCAGATGTCGGGCGAAGAAATGTCATGAAAAGTAAACGGAAAGAATACAGTGATGTTAAAAAAACACAAATCGTACCGAACCAGTATGCAAAATTTCCACTGATAGTATATGTTGCATAGGCTAACTCAAGAATTCTATCTTTTGAATAAAATCCTGTTAAATATGGGAATCCTACTAAGGCAAGAGACCCAATAACCATCATACTATAAGTGAGTGGGAATAATCGAACAACTCCTCCCATTTTTCGCATATCTTGCTCATCTGATAACCCGTGAATAATAGAACCAGCACTTAAAAACAGAAGTGCTTTAAAGAAAGCATGATTCATTAAATGAAAGACACCCACGGAATATTGAGAAAGTCCGCAAGCAAAAATCATATATCCTAGCTGACTACATGTAGAATAGGCAATAACACGTTTTAAATCATTCTGCACAAGCCCAGTTGTCGCGGCAAAGAAACAAGTCATTGCACCAATAACTGTAACAACAATAAGCGCATTTGGCGCATACTCAAAAAGAGGTGAACAACGAGCAACTAAGAAAACTCCGGCAGTTACCATTGTTGCAGCATGAATAAGAGCTGACACGGGTGTAGGCCCTTCCATAGCATCAGGAAGCCAAGTATGGAGTCCTAATTGGGCAGATTTTCCAATTGATCCAATAAAAAGAAGAATACAAATTGTGGTTAAAACATCCACCTCCATTGTACAAAATGTAAATGTTGTTTCGGCTAATTTTGGGGCGCAAGCAAATGCACACGCAAAATTTACAGTTTGACACTGTGAATAAATCCCCATAATTCCAAGAGCAAGACCAATGTCACCAACTCGGTTCATAAGCATGGCTTTAATTGAAGCTTTTGATGCTTGTAATCGAGTAAACCAGAAATTAATTAAGAGGTATGAAGCAAGACCAACACCTTCCCACCCAAAGAATAATTGAATAAAATTATCAGCTGTTACTAACATAAGCATACAAAAAGTAAACAAAGAAAGATAACTCATAAAACGAGGAAGATGAGGATCGTGTTCCATATAGGAAATACTATAGAGATGGACAAGAGTTGAAACCCATGTAATAACTACAATCATAACACTTGTTAATGTGTCAAAGTAAAACCCCCAACTGGCATCAAAAAATTCAGATGTAAACCAAGATGAAGGGGATACTGTACATGGACTTCCACATAAAGCAACCTCGTAAAACACGATTCCACTTAGGATAGCAGACCCGAGAACGCTTCCAGTTGTTACAAGAACAGCTCCGCGAGAACCAATAAGGAATCCAAATAACCCAGCCGCACAACTCCCCAAAAGAGGTAAAAATACGAGAAGTAAGTACATATAAAAATGACTTTTTTGATTTAAAAATGTTTAATAGTTGTTACTTAATTTGTATACAATGATACAAAAAGCAAAACAAATTAATTAAGAAACTTTTATAACAGTTTTTGCAAATTCTCGAGTATTCTGTTCAAATACATCTTGACGTCGAATGTGTACTCCTTTATGAAGAGTAAGCACAATAGCACCAAGCATTGCAACTAAAAGAATAAGACTTGCAAGAATAAAGAAATAAAAGTAATATGTATATAATAATACACCAACACTTTCTAATGGTGTGACAGCCTCTACTAAACGGGCCCAAGAAATCCAGGGTCCAGCTGTTGTTTGTGGTATTGTAGTCCACATGTCTGATGACCCAATCCAAGGAATTAAATCATTATTGACAATAAGAACCATTTCTCCTAAAAATAAAAGACCGAGAAATCCTCCAATAGGAAGATAACGAAGTTTTCTTTCGGAAATTTCCGCTAATTTAATATTTAACATCATGACAACGAATAAAAATAAAACAGCGATCGCTCCTACATACACAACTAAAAAGACCATAGCAAAGAAATCAAGTCCCAAAAGAATTAAAAGACCAGCCCCATTAAAAAAGACTAAAATTAAAAATAACACAGAATGCACCGGATTTCGAGATTGAATAACCATAATCCCAGATGCAATGGCGAAACTTGAAAATAAATAAAACAGCCACGTCATAACGAATAAACTTAAGACTTTTAGTCCAAAACTCTCACCTAGAGAGATGGACTTTTCTAAAAATACGTACGTCACTTTTGAGTGAACAAGATTTTTTAAATACCTTGAAATGCACTAAATATGAGATGACGAACTTGCTTTTGTGATATTTTAGAAGATTTTGATGACATAATATGCCAATTTAATTGAAATCCTCGAAATCCTTGAAAAAGATCCACGAAAGGTTCTAATTCAAAAAATAAAAAAGGATCACGATGTCCACGATTTGGCTCTATAATACGACATTTGTCTTTTTCAGAGATAATTTGCCAATCGTAAAGACGGGGTAAATAACATAAAGTGTATTTTTCAAAGAATCGAAATAAAACATTCTTACGAAGTGTTACACGACACCCTATAAGCATATTTTTACGTAAACGAAAAGCGGCAACAGATTTCTTAGACCATGTTGTGGTTGCTTTTTGTCCAGTCAAATATTCAAAAGCTGTAAGAATAGGAAGAATTCGCTTTTTATCTTGAACAATATCAGAAGAACTTGAATGAAGTACAAGTTTAGTAAGCTTTGGAAGCTTGTGAATATTTTGAAGTGGAAGTTTAAGTAATAAATCTGAGCAGACGATCTCTTCATAATATAAAGAAAATCGGGCTGAGGGAGAAGGTAAAGCAGTTTTCATAAAATTAAAAGTGTTTTTTAATACCCTTATGAGCGTTTTAAGGAACTAAAACAATTTGCAATTCTAGACAATAAATCTAAACAATAGTACATCCAAGTATGATTCTCTGTATTTACTGGAATAGGATATGTAATATAATCAAGACAAGTATTTGAATCTACAAAAGCTAAAACAGGAATTTGAAGACTAAAAGCTTCACGAAGAAGCAATTGATTTTCATTAGGTTGACAAATGATTAAAAGATCTGGGCGTTCGCGAAATTTTAATGCAATAGACGCGTTAGAATCTTTATTTACAACTAAAAACCCAGGAAATGCTTCTTTCATTTTTTTAAAACGAGGAGTTGAAAGTTTAAACTTTGATACTGCAGGCTGAAATGTCGAAATCGCGTGTCCAAATTGAGATACGTGCGGTGCTAGTGATGACCAATTGGTCAGTGTACCTCCAATCCAACGTTTTCCTGATACGGCAATAGAACTATTCAAGACTTCAGGCATCTTCATAGCAATGTGGCTAAAAGGAGAAAACTCATGACGAGTATCTACTAAAAGTAAACAACCCTTATTACGGAGAACTAATGCAGCAAAATATAATGCTCTCACCGTAGCTTTTAAAGTTTCTTGAGGATTGATGACCGGCACCCCATGACGAAACCCTAAAAAAGAAGATGCTAATTCAGGATACCATAAACGCCCCCATGAGTGTTGAAATGATTTATGCCCTAAATGAGTTTTTGATTTCATCATTTTCTCAAATCGAACGGATAATTCACGTTGTTGTACGGAAATAAGCACTGCTTTCTTAAAATTCTTTTGGAATAATTTTTTAGTTGAAATAGTTTGTTTTGGCATATGGATAATACAAATTCTAAAAAGGGCGGTAAAATACTTTATTTTATTTTTTGGGGATCCATCTGTCAAAAGAGAGTTGAATTCCCAAAAAATAGTGAAGTTTTACCATCCGGTGATTTATTACCGGAAAAAAGACAAATTTACCTTGTCTTCGAGATTCTTAAAATACGAATAAAATTAAGAATGCCATCATTAATGCGAATAAGGCAATTGCTTCAGTTAAAGCGAATCCTAAAATAGCATAACCAAATAATTGTTTAGTTAATGATGGGTTACGAGCTACAGAGTTAATTAAAGATCCAAAAACGATCCCAATTCCAGCTCCTGCTCCGGCTAAGGCGATAGTTGCACACCCAGCACCAATAAGTTTTGCTCCTTCAAACATAGTAAATGTCTTTTTTTGTTATAAAAATAGTCGTTATTGATGAGTTAAAAATAAATAAAACAACATCAGCAAAGTTTAATAAATTTTAAATTGAAGAAATTTAACTCCAATCTAAAGCTCCTTTACGCCATTCGTATACAAATCCAATGGTTAAAATAATTAAAAAGACCATCATAGCCCAAAAACCAAATAAACCTACTTTATTTAAAACGACAGCCCAAGGAAATAAGAAAGTAACTTCTAGGTCAAAAATAATAAAGAGGATTGCTACTAAATAAAACTGAATATCAAAACGACCACGTGCATCATCGAAAGGATCGAATCCACACTCGTATGCAGAGATTTTCTCAGGGTCAACTCGACGTGTTGCAGTGAGGAATGGAAGGATTAATAATGCAAGTGCTAAAATAGAAGCAATCACGAAATAGACTAAAACACCAATGTATTCAACCATAGTATTTATATTTTTTTAAATTGTTAATTCTTGTATCAAACAAAGTAAGATAACAATCAAATATGTTAGGTGACCTTTAAACAAGTGATCAAGACGAGAGCGACGGGACTTGAACCCGCGACTTTTGGCGTGACAGGCCAATACTCTAACCAACTGAGCTACGTCCTCTCTAAATAAATGAATGCAAAAGAATTATGTTGAGCAAAAAGAGGTCTCTTTCTAAAAAGGAAGACCTCTTTTTTGCTGTGTTAACAGAGAAGTTCTCAAAATCTTCTTTTTTTATTTTATAAATGATAGATTTTGAGAAGCAACTGAATCCCACTGCTTTGGCTCTTCATCCACTTTATAATGAATTAAGAAGGCTTCAAGTTTTCCTAATAATGGAATAAAAATTAAGAAATAGACGAAGAAATATACCGAGGCAAGCTGCCCAATAAGAATATAAGGATCTTCAACTGGTTCTTGACCAATCCATACAAGAATCATACAATCTGCAACTAATAGCCAGAATGCTTTTTTATGAAGTGGACGGAAACTTGAACTTCGTATTTGAGACGTATTCAGAAATGGAAGTGCTAATAATGAAATGAAAACAAGAGCAATTGCTGCAACTCCTCCAAGTTTGTTTGGAATACTACGTAAAATAGCATAAACCCATAAGAAATACCACTCAGGTACAATATGAGCTGGAGTTGACATTGGGTTTGCGGGGATATAATTATCTGGGTGCCCTAAAGCATTGGGATAAAAATACACAAAGATTGAATAAACAACCGCAAATGCCATCCATCCTACTAAATCTTTCACATAGAAATATGGATAAAATGTTACTTTATCCACTGAAGAGTTTGTTCCAAGTGGATTATTTGATCCATATTGGTGTAATGCCGCAATATGGACAAGTGATGCTCCAGCAATAATAAAAGGTAATAAGTAATGCAGACTATAGAATCGGTTTAATGTAGCATTATCTACAGAGAATCCTCCCCAAAGCCACGTTACAATTGTATCTCCTACGACTGGAATAGCACTTGCTAAACTTGTAATAACTGTCGCTCCCCAGAAACTCATTTGTCCCCAAGGAAGTACGTATCCAATAAAAGCTGTAATGATCATTAATAGAAGAATAATGACTCCGATACACCATAAAAATTCACGAGGACTCGCATAACTTCCGTAGTATAATCCACGAAACATATGAATATAGACAACCATGAAAAACATACTTGCACCGTTTGCATGAGCATAGCGTAAAAGCCATCCTCCTTCAACATCACGCATAATATGTTCCACACTTAAAAAAGCTAAATCAATATGCGGTGTATAATGCATTGCTAAGAAAATTCCTGTTGCAATTTGAATCATTAAACACAAACCTGCTAGACTCCCAAAACCCCAATAATAATTTAAGTTACTTGGGGACGGATAATCAATCAAGTGATCGTTTACTGTCGATAAAAGTGGTTGCTTTAAAATAGAAACGCGTTTCATAGATAAAAAGAAATTTTTTTATAAAAATTTTATAATTTGAACCTCTTTTCTTAAAAAATAGCGAGAACTTGGTTTTTTAGGAAAAGAGAATCCGATAATTTTTTACATAAAGTAAAAATTAGTGTAAATGAATTGCATCATTTAAATAAATACACACAAGAATTGTAAAAACATAAGCTTGTAAACATGCAACTCCAATCTCTAAACCAGTTAAAGCAAAAACAATAACAACTGGAATAACTGAAGCTACTGCAAGAATTCCTCCTACTGAAAGCATGGTCCATGCAAAACTACTAATAATTTTTACAAGAGTGTGTCCTGCCATCATATTTGCGAATAATCGAACTCCTAAACTTACTGCGCGGAAACAATAAGAAACAAGCTCAAGAACAACTAATAAAGGTGCAAGAATTAATGGAGCTCCTTTTGGTAGTAAAAAACTAAAAAAATGAAGTCCATGATGTTGGAATCCAACAATAGTGATTCCAATAAACAGAGTTACTGAAAGTCCAAAAGTTACCACAAGATGACTTGTTGAAGTAAAACTGTAAGGGATCATTCCAATTAAGTTAGCACTTAATAAAAATAAAAACGTTGTAAAAATTAGTGGAAAATATTTACGTCCTTGAGGACCAATTTGTTCTTCCACCAAACTTCTTACAAATTGAAAGATCATCTCCACAATTGACTGCCAACGAGAAGGAATAAGATATCCTCCATGAACAGTGACAAGATAACATAATAAACTTACTAATCCAGTCGCTAAAAACATATAAAATGCTGAATTAGTGAATGAAAAATAAATATTACCAATATGTAATGGGATGAGACTAATAATAGAAAATTGTTCTAAAGGTGACGAAATCATAGAATTATCTTAGTAATTTTTCTACTGAAAAGTGTAATTTAAGAAGGTTTGCTTCTTTAAACACGAGTATTTCGCAAAAACTTTGAAGGCCTGTAGTTTGGTTTTTCAAGAAACTAGAAAGCCTTCAAATTTCTGAAAACTCATTCTTCTGTTTTGCATTTACGCTCCTCCCCAGTAATAGATAGAAACGAAAAGGAACAACCACACAACATCAACCATATGCCAATACCAAGCAGCAGCTTCGAACCCGAAATGGTGTTGTTTTGTGAAATGAAAACGAAGTAAACGACCTAAACACACTGTAAGAAAGATCGTTCCGATGATTACGTGGAATCCATGGAACCCAGTGGCTAAAAAGAACGTTGAACCGTAAATCCCATCTGAAATATCAAACGGAGCTTCGAAATATTCATAAGCCTGAAATCCAGTAAACAGAACTGCTAATGCTACTGTAACGAACAGAGCAGCAATTGCTTGTTGACGGTATCCAGCTAATAGAGCGTGATGTGCCCATGTAACAGATGCTCCTGATGATAAAAGGATAACTGTATTTAAAAATGGAACTTCCCAAGGATTCAATACTTGAATACCTTGTGGAGGCCATACGGCTCCAATTTCAATTGTTGGTGATAAACTTGAATGAAAGAAGGCCCAGAAAAATGCGACGAAAAACATGATTTCAGATACAATAAATAAAATCATTCCATAGCGAAGACCTTGTTGTACAGCAGCAGTATGAAACCCTTCAAAGGTTCCTTCACGAATAACATCGCGCCACCATACAACCATTGAATACAAAATCATTGCAATTCCACAAGGAAGTACAATTTCTCCTCCATCATATCCATGCATATACATTACACCACCAAAGGTTGCCACTAATGCAGACATAGAAGCTACAAAAGGCCAAGGACTTGGATCAACTAAATGAAACGGGTGTTTTCTTAAACTCATAAACTATTTGATTTATTTAATTTCAAAAAAATACTTTTCTGAAAAATTAAAATGAGTGCTTTTTTAAGCCTCTTCAATTTTGTTTGCAACCCAAGCAACGTAATCCGATAAAGGAACTGCTTCTACAACAATGGGCATAAACGCATGGTTTGTACCACAAATTTCACTACATTGTCCGTAGAATACCCCTTCACGTTGAATAAACGCGGGTACTTGGTTTAAACGTCCGGGAACAGCATCACACTTAATTCCTAAAGACGGGACTGCCCAACTATGCAGAACATCAGCTGCAGTTACTACAAAACGAAGATGAGTATTTGCTGGAACTACAATTCGGTTATCCACTTCAAGTAAACGAAGTTGACCAGGAGTTAAATCATCTTCAGGAACCATATAACTATCAAAGGCGATAGCTGGTTGATCCGATTGATTATAATCACTGTATTCATAACTCCAGTACCATTGGTGCCCAATTGCTTTCACTGTTACTGCTGGATCAACAATTTCATCCATACTATAAAGTAATGCAAATGATGGGATCGCAATACACACTAAGATAAGACTTGGAGCTAACGTCCAAGCAATCTCAATAAATGTTCCATGCACAATTTTTTCTGAAACTGGGCTACGCTTTGCGTTAAAAATGTAAAGTGTACGTGAAAGCATCCAGACAACAAAGACCACAATCACCACTAAAAAGAAAGAAATATCATGATGTAAATCAATAATTCCTTGCATTACTGGTGTCGCAGGATCTTGAAATCCAATCTGCCACGCTTCTGGAGCATCTAACCAAGCAGTTGTTGGCAGACTCCAAACTAAAAAACCAAGGATAAAATGCATAGCGCTTTTTTATTTTTGCCCTTAAAGCATCCCCTTTAAAGCTCCATGGAGAAACTTTAAATTTATTTTTTTAAGGAAAACTCAAAAGGTTTTTTACTAGTATCATAAGAGTGTAAAAACAGACGCTTTTACAGCTCTATTACGATCAAAATTGGCTTTTATTTGATATCTTTTAAAACTTGATAATGAATAGATTACCACCAGCGATATCTTAAATAGGCTCTATTTGTCGATGCCGTTTTGTGTAAAGCATCGCGCTTTTGACATGGAGTCCCTTTTTGTAAATAGGCATCAAGGAGCTCATCAGCTAAATTTTCTGTGAACCCGCGATTCCCTGTTTTTTTACGGGTACGCGCTGAATCAAGAAGCCATCGAATTGCTATTCCTTGACCTCGATGTAAAGGCACAAGACATGGAATTTCACGTGAAATTCCAGCAATTTTTTTAGAACGAACCTCCAGACTTGGGCGGACATTTTCAATGGCTTGCATCAGAAATTGAAAATCATTACCTAAAAAACTTGTTGAAGCTTTTGCTTGGGTAACACTTGAACCAGGTATTTGGTTTTGTGGAAAAGTTGAAAGCTTCTCTTGCGCCAAATTCATTGCATTATAGACAATAGAAAAAGCTTTTTGCTTTTTTCCATGTTTCATTATACCACAAACAAGTTTTTGAAAAGCGGTCATGCTTGACAAGGTATGTTGAGCGGGAGCCCAAAATTGGGATTTATTGTGAATATGTTTTTGTCTCATAGTAATTAAGAATTAAAAAAAATTATTTCGGTTTTCGTGTTCCATATTTTGAACGACCTTTACGGCGTTTTAAAACACCTTGACTATCTAACACACCACGAATAATATGATATTTTACACCGGGTAAATCTTTTACACGACCACCACGAACGAGAACGACCGAGTGCTCTTGTAAGTTATGACCTTCTCCTGGAATATATGCAGCCACATCTAAGCCGTTTGAGAGACGAACTTTTGCAACTTTACGTAAAGCAGAGTTAGGTTTTTTTGGTGTTCTGGTAAATACACGTAAACAAACCCCACGACGTTGCGGACAAGATCGAAGTGCCGGTGTTTTTGACGAAGCCTTAAAAAGTTTAGAAGTACCTCGACTATTTTTTGAGCGTAGAAGTTGTTGTGAAGTTGGCATAATAATAAGATAAATAAAAAAAATGTAAGGCTTTCCGCTTATATAAGCGGAAAGCCTTAAAAAGTATGTAACATTAGCTTTTTGTCATTGTGAAAACAATGTTCCTTGTGTTAACACATTTGCAATAGAACAATGCATAACATCTAAGAACGGGTCAGGAAGAATTCCCATAAATAAAACTCCAATACAGAATGGCAGTAAAATGAAAAATTCTCGTCGAGATAAATCACTGAAAGCCGCAATATAATAAGGTTTAGGAAATCCGTAGACAATTCGGTTACATAACCAAAGGGCATAGGCTGCTCCAAGAACCATCCCAGAAGCTGCTAACGTTGCAATTAATGTATTAGTCTGGAAGACTCCAGTTAATACAAGAAATTCTCCAACAAAACTTGCTGTTCCCGGTAAACTAATGTTTGCCATTGTAAAAAATACAAAAAGGAGAGCAAAGAATGGCATTGTTTGAGCACATCCACCATAATAACGAACAAGACGAGTTTTATGACGATCATAAAGACATCCAACTAAAATAAAAAGAGCCGGAGAAACTAGTCCATGAGCAATCATAAGCATCATAGCTCCTTCAATACCTTGCGCGTTTAAACTAAATAACCCTAAAGTTACGAAGTTCATATGAGCAACAGATGAGTAGGCAATAATTTTTTTAAGATCCACTTGACGTAATGTTGTTAATGAACCATAAATAATTGCAATAACACTCATTGTTTGCACAAGAGGAGTAAAGTAAATTGAAGCCAAAGGGAATAATGGAATAGAGAAACGTAAAAATCCGTAGGTTCCTAATTTTAATAAAATTCCAGCTAAAATAACAGACCCTGCAGTTGGGGCTTCAACATGGGCTTCAGGAAGCCAAATATGAACAGGAATCATCGGTACTTTGACTGCAAAACTTGCAAAAAAAGCAAACCATAAAATAAGTTGACGTGACTCACTCCAAGGCGTCGCGTACAGAATTTGAAGATCTGTTGTTCCAGCTTCACTATACATGAGTAAAACCGCTAACAACATAAATAATGAACCTACTAATGTATAAAGGAAAAACTGAAATGCGGCTCGTATTTTTCGTTCACGTGATCCCCAAATACCAATAATACAAAACATTGGAATTAGGACACTTTCGAAAAATATATAGAACAGAAGAACATCTAAAACAGAAAATGCAGCATTGACAAATGTTTCCAATAATAAAAAGGCGATACAATATTCTTTTAGTGAATTTTGAATACTTGTCCAACCTACAAGAATACAAATAGGAATTAAAAAACTTGTTAAAATAATAAAAAATAAAGAAATCCCATCAACTCCTGCAAGAAAATGTAATGAAGAATTTTTTGACACAAAGGGAAGAAGGTCAACAGTATATTGAAATTTCGCAGTTGAACTATCAAAAAACACCCATAAAAATAATGACAGAATAAAAGTCACAGAAGAGAACCCGAGTGCAGTCGTTAAAATACGACGTCGATTCCATTGAGGAAGACATAATAAGACTCCAGATCCAATTAATGGAAGTAGAAGAATCCAAGAAAGAAGAGACATAAAAGAAAAGTGTACAATAAGTATTTCATTTTCTTTTATTTAAAGAACGTGTTGTTTATTTCTTCCGAACATGGTGATTCTATTGAAACACGATATTACGGAAGCCAATCAAATCCAACAAGAATACCAGAAACTAAGACAACCCATGCTAAAGAAAGAGGTAAGAATACTTTCCATCCAAGACGCATTAATTGGTCATAACGGTATCGTGGAAACGCTGCACGAACCCAAATAAAGAAGAAAAGAAACAGATTTAATTTCAAACCAAGCCAAAAGACTCCAGGAATCCAATGGAAAAGAACAAAATCAAACGGCGGTAGCCATCCACCAAGGAAAAATAAAGTACATAAGGTACTCATCACAAGAATGTTTGCGTATTCTCCAAGGAAAAAGAGAGTGAAACCCATGGCTGAATATTCAACGTTATATCCTGCAACTAATTCCGCTTCCGCTTCTGGAAGATCAAAAGGTGCACGATTTGTTTCAGCTAAACATGAAATAAAAAATAAAATAAGTAATGGGAATAATGGCACACAAAACCAAATTGGTTGTTGCGCTAAGACCACTTCAGTCAAATTTAAAGATCCAACACATAAAAGTACAGTAATGAGAATAAGACCAATAGAAACTTCATACGAGACCATTTGTGCGGCAGAACGTAAACTTCCTAAAAACCCATATTTTGAATTACTTGACCATCCAGCTGTAATAATACCATAGACTCCAAGCGATGAAATTGCAAATACATATAATAACCCTACGTGAATGTCTGCTAATACAGCACCTTCTCCAAAAGGAATAACCGCCCAAGCCACTTGACTTAATAAAAAGGTTAACACTGGAGCTATCAAGAAAATAACAGTATTTGCACTACTCGGTAGAATAGGCTCTTTGACCATAAGTTTTACTCCATCCGCAATTGGTTGAAATAATCCAAAGATTCCGACAACGTTCGGCCCTTTTCGTCGTTGCATTGATGCCATGACTTTTCGTTCTGCAAGTGTTAAAAATGCAACCGCAAGAAGAAGCGGTACAGTAATTCCAAGAATTTTTAACACACATTCAATAACTATTAAAAACATAAGAAAATGTCATTTAGTAAATAAAGGCTTTTACAGGTTTTAAAGATCTTTTTCAGATACACTAAAAACCATAAAATAAAAACATAAAAAAGAACCTTGTGTCTCTTCTGGAACCCTTTAAAGGGTTCCAGAAGAGACACAAGTTACTTTAATCATGCAAAAAACGAAACCGTTTTTATGCGCGTGTTGCAATAAAGCGGTCCGTAAATCCGTCAAAGAATTTCTTCAGTTGAGAGTTTAATTCGTCAGAAATTGCTTTTTGTTCACGAATTGCAGTTAATAAATTCGGTTCAATTTCTTGCTGTAATGACGTTTCGTATGCGGCGATATCTGAAACTTTTAGTTTATCTAAATATCCTTTTGTTGCAGCGTAAACAATAATAACCTGACGCTCGATTGGCATTGGTTGGTATTGTCCTTGCTTTAACATTTCAGTTAAACGTTCTCCACGGTTTAATAAATACTGTGTTGAAGCATCTAAATCAGATCCAAATTGAGCAAAGGCTGCTACTTCTCGATACTGCGCTAATTCAAGTTTTAATGTACCGGCAACTTGTTTCATTGCTTTTAATTGAGCAGCAGATCCAACTCGACTTACAGATAACCCCACGTTAATAGCTGGACGAATTCCTTTATAGAACAATTCAGTTTCTAAGAAAATTTGGCCATCAGTAATAGAAATTACGTTTGTTGGGATATAAGCAGAAACATCTCCCGCTTGTGTTTCAATAACTGGAAGAGCTGTTAATGATCCATTTCCTAAAGCATCAGACATTTTCGCTGCACGCTCTAATAAACGAGAGTGAAGGTAGAAAACATCTCCTGGGAAAGCTTCACGTCCTGGAGGACGACGAAGTAATAATGACATTTGACGGTAGGCAACTGATTGCTTACTTAAGTCATCATAGATAATTAACGCATGCTTGTTGTTATCACGGAAATATTCTCCCATGGCACATCCTGAATACGGAGCTAAGAATTGAAGAGGAGCAGGGTCTGACGCTGTTGCAGCTACAATGATTGAATAATCTAAGGCTCCTGCATCTTCTAAAAGTTTTACTAATTGAGCGACTGTTGAACGTTTTTGCCCAATTGCTACATAAACACAATAAAGTTTTTTCGACTCGTCAGTTCCTGAGTTTACTTCTTTTTGGTTTAAAATTGCATCAATGGCAATGGCTGTTTTTCCAGTTTGACGGTCTCCAATAATTAATTCTCGCTGTCCACGACCAATTGGTACTAAGCTATCAACAGCTTTTACACCAGTTTGCATTGGCTCATGGACTGATTTACGAGCAATAATACCAGGGGCTTTTACTTCCACTCGTTGACGTTTTACGTCTTTTAATGGACCTTTCCCATCGATTGGCTGACCAAGAGCATCTAAAACTCGTCCTAATGTTCCAGGACCAATAGGTACATCAACAATAGTTCCAGTTCTTTTTACGATATCTCCTTCATTCACAGACGTGTCACTTCCAAAAAGAACCACCCCAACGTTTTCATTCTCAAGGTTTAAGGCCATTCCTTTCACTCCACTAGCGAATTCTACCATTTCTCCAGCTTGGATATTGTTTAATCCATAGACTCGAGCAATTCCGTCTCCAATAGAGAGAACGCGACCAATTTCGTCAACTGAAAGTTGAGAATAGGTCTTCGAAATTTTTTCTTCCAATAATTTGGACGTTTCACTTAATTGCAAAGTCATACGTTTATAATTTAGTTTTTGTAATAGAATTATTTTAGCCAAGAACTAAAATAAGATAAATAAAAAGATGGAAGTGTCATTTACTACATCTTCACAGAGGCTTTCATTTATAATAAAAGTTAGAGATTTTTTTACCAACTTGATTTACTTACTCCAAGAAGTGCACCCTGAGATGCAAGCTCTCGGAAGCGTACTCGAGACATACGCCATTTTCTTAACACTCCACGACTTCTCCCCGTTAACGCACAACGATTACGAAGGCGAACAGGTGAACTTGAACGAGGCAGATTGTTTAATAAAATAACTGCTTGAGCACGAACCTCAGCCGGTAATGCTAAATTTTCAATGATAAGTTTGTATTGACGTCTTTTCAGCTCATTCGATTGAAATAACTGACGACGTTGTTTATCTTTTTCTATAGATTGACACGTAGAAAACATAATTTATTTTAAAGTTTTTATATATATACAATTTTTAAATACAGCGTATCTGTACTCTTTGACTTGGAGAAGAGAGATAATTCATTATTTGTAACAAATCCATACTTTAATACCCACTTTACCAAAACTTGTAAAGGATGCACGTTTTGCAAAACCTACCTTCTCTGAAAACACGTGAAGAGATGTTTGACCCCAGTGAAAACCAAGTGTTTGTGCACGTTGCGCCTTTTTTGATTTCCGACTTCCACGACCTGCGCACATCACGCGAAGACCGCGTACGGAAGCCCACTGGTTTTTATAGTTTTCTTTTAATTCTTTTAGGAGTTGCATCTTAATCGCACGAAAAGGAACTCGACGCATTAATGCTAATGCAATCTCTTGCGCAACAAAATCTGCATGTTGACTTTCCCAAGTACTTGACCATAATGTCACTGTACTTGGTATCCCTGTATAAGTATTGATTGCTTTTGTTAATGGGGATACGTTTTGGTTAGGAGACTGGAGAGCGTTTTTTGTATTTTCCATTACTGATGTCATGTACTTTGACACAAAAGAGGTGTTTTTAGCTAAGGCTGACTTTACTGTCTGTTTAATGAGAGATTTAGTGTCAAGTGTTGGTGAGTTTAGAAGCTTTTGTTGCGACATTGAGGATGTTGCGACATTTTGTGAAAGATAAGCCCCAGGTTTACTGATAGGCTGACGTACTTTGTATCTTATTGATTTACTTAATCTACTCTCGGTAGGGTCAAACATACATATTAAATATCGTTGACTTTTCGAAGATGCTGAAAGTGAAATATGTGCTTCAGGTAATCCCTTTTGTTGTAGTATAGCATTCACATAACTCTCTATCTTTAATTTTTGATGAAGTAATTTTGTATAATTACTAGCACTATACCAGCAATCCGAGTAAGTTTTTTGTTTCGTGGGTAAACGAAGTGATATTGGATTTACTTTTTGTCCCATATATTTTAGTTATGTTCTTTTTATAATAAACTTTTATAGGTTAATTCGCGAGAAGAAAATAGAGTATTCATAGTATGTTAATATATACTATTTCGCGCAATACTGCGCTGTCAAAAAAGGGGTCTATATACTACCTATTGAAGACAATTAAAACCGGAGTAAAAAACACATTTTTTTATTGGAAAAAAAGTTGGTTTTAACTTTTTTTTCAAGGTTCTATTTAACTTACGTGACTAAAAGTCATATTAAATTTGTAAAGGTGTGTGAAATATAAAAATTTCCTCTTCAAGATGGATTTGAACCATCGACCTAACGATTAACAGTCGTATGCTCTACCACTGAGCTATTGAAGAAAAAAAGTAGGTAGCTTTCCCAGTATGGGAAATACCTACTAAAACAACATCATGTTATTGTTTTAGAGGTTAATCTTAAAAAACTCTAAGAAAAGAGCCCCATTAGTACGAGTTAGCTGAATATCTTACGATACATACACATCTCGCCTATTAACGTAGTGTTCTTCTACGAGGTATGAAATTTGTTTTGAGACACGATTTCTCGCTTCAGAGGCTTTCAGCGGTTCTTCGATTTGAACGTAGCGACCCAGCGTATTGCCATTGGCATGACAACTGGTAGACTAGAGGTTCACCATTCTCGGTCCTCTCGTACAAAAGAATGATTCTCTCAATTTTATTGGCTGTATGTCTTTCGACATACTCCATTGCCACTCGAAAAAGATAGGATCCGTACTGTTTCTCAACGCACTAAACCCAACTCACGTACCGCTTTCATCGGCGAACAGCCGAACCCTTGGAATCTTCTTCAACTCCAGGATGCGATGAGTCGACATCGAGGTGCCAAACGACTCCGTCGATAGGAGCTCTTGGGAGTCATTAGCCTGTTATCCCTAGCGTACCTTTGATCCGTTAAGCGAGAGCCTTTCCACACAGGACTCCCGGGTCACTATAGCCGACTTTCGTCTCTGCTCGACTTGTAGGTCTTACAGTCAGGCAAACTTATACTATTACGCTCTACAACTGATTTCCGACCAGTCTGAGTTTACCTTCGCACGCTTCCGTTACTCTTTAGGAAACCATCGCCCCAATGAAACTACCCATCGATCACTGTTTCCCGTATATTGTTCGAGATGAGACCACCTTCAGAAACAGGGTGGTATTTCAAGGTTGACAGTTTATACTGTCTCCCACCTATCCTACACAGTTTCCAAAGGGTGTCAATGATAGATTATAGTAAAGGTGCTAGGGTCTTACCGTCTTTTTTCGAGTACTCCGCATCTGCACGGAGAATTCAATTTCACTGAGTCTACGTTGGAGACAGTGGGGCAGTCGTGACGCCATTCATGCGGGTCGACAATTATTCGACAAGGAATTTCGCTACCTTAGGACCGTCAGAGTTACGGCCGCCGTTCACTGGACCTGAAGTTCAAAGCTTGTATACGAAGAGTATACGTACCTTTTCCCTGAAGTTTCCAGCACTGGGCAGGCGTCAGACCCTATACATCATCTTTCAATTTCGCAGAGTCCTGTGTTTTTAGTAAACAGTCGCCACCCCCGTGTTGTGCCACCTTTGATACTTTAAAAAGCTCAAAGGTCCTCCTTTTCCCGAAGTTACGGAGGAAATTTGCCGAGTTCCTTCAACGTAGTTCTCTCAATCGCCTTAGTGGTAAACACTCAGTGACCTGTGGCGGTTTAGGGTACGGTGTTTGTTTCATACCTTCTTTCCTGGACAACTAATGACTTACATAAGAATCCAATAACTTATATAAATCTTTTAGTTGTCGTCGCGTATGAACATAGATTGTAAATAGAGACTATCTACAATCGTTTCCCATTAAATACAGCTTTCGCTTGTTTCTTAGGGACCGATTAACTCTACATCGATGAACTTCTGTAGAAACCCTTCACTATTCGGCGATCATGATTTTCACATGATTTTCGTTACTCATGTCAGCATTCTCACTTCTGATTTCTCCAATATTTCTGACAAAATACCTTCTTCGATTACAGAACGTTCTGCTACCGAATAAAGAATTAAAATAATTCTTTATTCCCACCGCTTCGGTAATATACTTAAGACCCGATACATTTTCAGTGATAGTAAGCTCGACCAGTGAGCTCTTACGCTTTCTTCAAAGGATGGCTGCTTCCAAGCCCACCTCCTGGTTGTCTTAGCTCTCAAAAGTATTTTAAAGTATACTTTTTATATCATCTTTTCCCACTCAGTATATGTTTAGGGACCTTAGCGTGTGGTCTGGGCTTTTTCCCTCTCGACTTTGGACCTTTGCGCCCAAAGTCTGTCTGCTTATAGGTTTTATTTATATAGGAATAAATAATTCTCTTTGGTATTCGGAGTTTCCTTGAGTTTGGTATCGCTTTGGGCAACCCGCACCCAGAGAGTGCTCTACCCCCAAAGATCTTTTCTATAAACGCTCTACCTCAATAGATTTCGCAGAAAACCAGCTATCTCCGGGTTCGTTTGGCTTTTCACCCCTCGTCACAAGTCATCCCCGCCTATTGCCACAGACGTGGGTTCGGTCCTCCAGAAGGTTTTACCCATCTTTCAACCTGCTCATGACGAGATCACCCGGTTTCGGGTTCAAATCTTGGGACTACTTTGTTTCCAAAGTTTACGGTTTTCCTACGCCTCCACCTTCACGGCTTAAGCTATGCCACAAAACTTGACTCGCTGACCCATTATGCAAAAGGTACGCTGTTACTCTCTTATACACTTGTATGAAGAAAGCTTCAACTGTTTGTCGGCTTTGGGTTTCAGTGTCTTTTCACTCCCTTTTTAGGGTTCTTTTCTCCTTTCCCTCACGGTACTAGTTCACTCTCGGTTAGAACGGAGTACTTAGGCTTAGAGGGTGGTCCCCCTATCTTCCATCAAAATTGGTTTTCGATGTACTCGACCCAAATTCATATCTCTAGATAAATAAATCTACAGGGCTTTCACCTTTTTACGCAGAGGATTCCACACTCTTTCAATCTTTATATTAGAGAATATTACCGAATTCGGTGGCCTGGTCCGCTTTCGCTCACCACTACTTACGGAGTCTCGGTTGATTTCTTTTCCTCAAGGTACTTAGATGGTTCAGTTCCCTTGGTTGTACTCTTTATTTATTATGGGTTTCCCCTTAGGAAAAGTATGGATCTCAGGGAATACACTCCTCCCCATACCATTTCGTTGTGTGAAACGTCCTGTCTCGTTCTACCTAGGCATCCCCCCAAAGCCGTTTTTGGCTCTTTTGAGTTAGTCTTTATTTGCGATTTAGTATTTCTTATCGCGATAGTTCATAACGTTCAAAGTAAACTTTATAGCATCGTGCTCGGAAAGAGTCGAACTTTCAACTTCCAGAGCCGTAATCTGACACTCTATCCAATTGAGCTACGAGCACTCCTTCTTATTTTACCTTATTAACAGTGCTTTTTATTGCTTTTTACTGTCTTTGTAGAATAAAATAGTATGCTGTAAAGTATTCGTTGTATTACGTAAATATGAAAAATCACAAAACTGTCTTAAAAAAAATAATCGAGCAAGTACGCTTTGGAGATTTTGAATTAATGCAACATAGGTTGCTGGCCCAAGATGTTGTAATTTTACCATCTCAGTATGTGTACGAAGTGTTAGATCATAAAATCCTCCAAGAATAAAGCCTTCTTTTTCTTGATCAAGAATTTTTACAAGCTCTTGTAATCCTTCAACAGTTGAGCATCCACACACGATTAATTGCCCTTGACAAGGGCTTAACCATAGGGGATTATTATCTTTTTCTTGCAGTACCACTCGAAGTAATGCTGCTTTTGCTTGAATAATTTGGTACTTGTGGAAGACCTTGTTTGATCCCTTTGAAAGGTTCAAAGTATTCTGGATTTTATGCACTTTCTCTTTTACTTTGTTCCATTCTTTTGTAGATTTTTGTGTGGTTTGATACCAAACAACTACTGGATATGTTGAAAGTATACTTTCAATTTGCTGTTTAGCTAATAGTTTTTTTAATGAAGTCATTTTTTACCTCTCATATTTTTCTGTTTTGGGCCTTTATGTTTTGCTTGTTTTCTTGTTCTTGCAAATTCACCAAATCGATGCCCAATCATTTCTTGTGTTATTTTAATCTTATGAAACGATTTTCCTGTATGCACTTGTACTTCTTTGTGTACATGAGAAGGGAGAATCATTGAACGACGTGACCACACAGTAAGTAAAACTTCGTTCACTTTTTTTAGAACTACTTCAGAAAATATACCTTTTTTTAGGGATCTTGTCATAATATTTTAATTTACTAGTTACGGAGAACTTTTGAGTAGCCGAAAAGCCTATTACCGGACTTGAACCGATACCATTCGGTTTACAAAACCGATACTCTACCAATTGAGTTAAACAGGCATAATCTACCAATTGAGTGACTAGCACTTTATAATTGTTAGATTCTTATGCACTATCAAATTTTGTTCACAAAAGTGTTTTAATACGATCTTTGGATTGCTTGAATATCAAAGACTGTAGGATATGACATTTTTTGTGGCTTATATAAATACACAATTGAAAACGTCTTATAAGATATTTCAATATTCATAGGTTTCATCGGACTTAATGCTAAAAAAAGTTTTGAGTAATTCATACTTGTTTTATATTGTCTCGAGGTATACCCATGAGTTTTAGAGTCAAACAAATCATCAACTGATTTACAGACTGACTTTTCGTCATTTTTATGTAAAAACTCAATTGAATATTGTTGTACTGCTTTTGCTAACGTTAATTCACTAAGATTTGGATATTTTGTTGAACCAAAAAGTGTTGAAAATTTATCAAAAAATCGAATAATTCTTTCAAAAATTTGGTCTTTTAATAAATTATGCCATTTTGTGTCAATAGTGATAAAATCTCCTGGTGTAAGCTTGTGACTTGGTCGTGTGGCAATTCGTCCATTAATAATTATTCGTTGGTGTAGAATCCACTGTCTTGCTGCGTGCAAGCTAGGAAAAAACCCACTACGATAAAGTGTCACATCTAAACGTTGTTCCATTTCTTGAAAGAATTGTGGAAGCACTAAAGGGGTACGCTTTTGAATATCTTGTATGATTTGACAAAGTTTCTTTGTAGATAATTCACCATAAAACCATCGTAGTTTTTTACGTTGTTGAAGTTGATACCCAAAATCGGAAGTTTTACGTGTTGAGCTTCTTTTCAATTCAATATTCAATTGATCGACTGAGTAAAGATTGATCGTTTGGAGTTGGCTTTTATTGGATTTTATAATAAAATCTGTTGCAGGGAAGAGTTTGATTAATCGTGTTGAAAGAATATTTTTTCTTTTTACTACACGAGATTTGTTTAAACCTTTTTTGAAAAGTGATCCTTTCTTTTTCATAGACAGACCAGTTTCTGGTAAAATATTTTCTGCTAGTAATTGATTCATTAAAGAAGGACCCAGTCGTTTAAATTGGCGAGATCTCATAATAATTTTTTTGTTGTTTTTACGAGTTCAATACAAAACGAGTTCGTATTGGAAGTTTGTGGTGAGCAATGCGTGCTGCTTGTTGCGCGAGCACTTGACTTACACCGTCCATTTCGTAAAGAATTTGTCCAGGTTGAATTGGACATGTCCAATGTGAATGAGGTCCTTTTCCTTTTCCCATACGGACTTCAGCAGGTTTTGCTGTAATCCCAAGATCTGGAAATACTCGAATCCATATTTGACCACTTCTTTTAAATTGACGTGTCATGACTCTTCGTACAGCTTCAATTGTACGAGCATCGAGACGGCCTGATTCCAGAGCTTGAATACCATAAGAACCAAACTCGAGACCTTTTAAGTTACCAACAATTCCAGATTTTTTTACTTTATGAAATTTTCTAAATTTTGTACGTTTTGGGCTCAACATAGTAAATATTTTTTATTTATTTTTAACACGATAGGCATTAAGTTTTCGAGCTGTTCGTGCGTTTCCATGAGTACGTTGTCCTCGACATGGAAGACCTTGTGCTAAACGAAGTCCACGCCATGAAGAAATACTCACAAGACGATGAGCTTGCTTTTTTACACTTAATAGTTTTGCGTTCTCCACACTATACATATGACGTAAAAGTTGACTTAAATCATCTTGCTGTTTTGAGCTTAAATTTTTTACTCGACAATCATCACTTAAACCCATGTGTGCGCAAATTTCATTTGCTTTTGAACGTCCAATACCGTACATTTGGCACAAAGCAATGTTTATACGCTGTGAATCTTTTAATGATGTATTTAGTAGAACCACCATAGTTATAATTACTTTTTTTAATTTACATCGAAACGATGTAATAGTTCCATGAGCGAAGTTGAAGTACTATTTCAACGCCAGTACATTCTAAGCATTTTAAACCTAAAAGAAAAAAATTTAAGGCTTTTTGGTTTTTAAATTTGTATTGTACTAATCTTTGCATTTTTTTAAATACAAATTGTTCACGTGATTTTTTATCGATATGTGGAGACCGTAACACAGTAATATGTGAACGCTGTTCAGGTAAAGGTATGACCCCAAAATCTTGTGCTGTTTTTTTTTGTGAAATACTTTGATATAATTTTTGTATTTGAGATTCACTGTTTTTCAGCCGTTGTGTATCGAAACTTTTAAGTTTAATAGATAAAATATACATTTTTTCCATTTCATTTGATGTTTATTAAGAATCAGGGTGACTGGATTTGAACCAACGACATCCTGTTCCCAAAACAGGTACGCTACCGGGCTGCGCTACACCCTGTCATTGCATTTTATGCTTTTGTTATTTAGAAGATAAGCGGATAATGGGAATCGAACCCATATGATCTGCTTGGAAGGCAGAGAATTTACCATTAATCTATATCCGCATAATTTCTACTTTTTTTTGCTTTTATACCAGCTTTTTTTGTCAGTATTGGTATAAACGGCGAATAACGGGGATTGAACCCATATTTTCAGAGTCACAGTCTGACACTTTAACCATTTAAGTTATATCCGCCATTTTAAAATTACGGGTAGCAGGACTTGAACCCGCATGGAGTTACCCCCTAGAGCCTAAATCTAGTGTGTCTACCAATTTCACCATACCCGCATTTGGAATATGAGTTTATGCACACGAATGTTCTGGGAGTTAGAGGACTCGAACCACTAACCACCTCGTTGTAAGCGAGACACTCTACCAATTGAGTTAAACTCCCAAAAAAAATCGGCATATGATTTTTTAAAGAATCGGATGAAGGAGGATTCGAACCTCCGATACCTTCCCAGGTATGCCGGTTTTCAAGACCGGGACCTTCAACCACTCAGACATTCATCCTTAAATATATATATAGATTATATAACCAAAAAAGTCTCATGACTCTTACCACGTCTCCCACAAGCAGCAGTACATATGGCACCAAAGAATTTCACATATCGAGTTCGGGATGGGTTCGGGTGGTTCCTCTTTGATTTTAAGAATCACAAGATTTTTTTCATTGTATAATTTATATAACTATATAAATAGGCCTAGAAGGATTCGAACCTTCAACTTAGCCGTTATGAGCAGCACGTTCTAACCACTTGAACTATAAGCCCCCGAATTTTCTCTCTAATACAGAACAAAAAAAGGTTCTATAAAGAACCTGTCCAAGGATTTTCTCTATCATAGAGTGACTCTATGGCAGAAAGAACCCTTGGAAAAAGAATTCTCAAATTAGTGAGCTTCTACTCGTCCTGGGGCTTGCGTATCTTTAATACTTGGAATTTCTTCGAAAGTATGGAAAGACGGCGGCGATGGAACCATCCACTCAAGTGTTGGTGAGATACCAGGTGTGGTTTCCCAAGGATTTGTAGGGCATCGTTCGTTTCCTGTTAGTGTTTTATATACCACATAGAAAAAGAACACTGCACCAAGTACTGATAAGTAACTTCCATAACTAGCAACAGCATTCCATCCAGCAAAAGCATCTGGATAATCTGGAATACGACGAGGCATTCCTGCAAGTCCTAAAAAGTGCATCGGGAAGAATGTGATGTTTACTCCTAAGAAAGTAATCCAGAAGTGAATCTGTCCTAATGTTTCAGGGTATTGTAATCCAGTAATTTTACCAATCCAGTAATAGAATCCAGCAAACATTCCAAATACAGCTCCCATTGAAAGTACGTAGTGGAAGTGAGCAACTACATAATAAGTATCATGAAGAGCAATGTCTAATCCAGAGTTTGCAAGTAAGACTCCAGTTACTCCTCCGATAGTAAATAAGAATAAGAATCCACAGGCAAATAACATGGGCGTTCTAAACTCAATACTTCCTCCCCATAATGTTGCAATCCAACTGAAAATTTTGATTCCTGTCGGAACCGCAATAATCATTGTTGCAGCTGTGAAGTAAGCTCGAGTATCAATGTCTAATCCTACTGTATACATGTGATGAGCCCAAACAATAAATCCTAATACCCCAATACTTACCATAGCGTAAACCATTCCTAAGTATCCAAAGACAGGTTTTTTAGAAAATGTTGAAATTACATGACTAACAATTCCAAAAGCTGGAAGAATTAAAATATACACTTCAGGGTGTCCAAAGAACCAGAATAAATGTTGGAATAGGATGGGATCTCCTCCTCCAGCAGGATCAAAGAAGGTAGTGTTAAAGTTACGGTCAGTTAAAAGCATAGTGATTCCACCTGCAAGGACTGGTAATGATAAAAGAAGTAGGAATGCTGTAATAAACACCGACCACACAAAAAGTGGAAGTCTGTGCATTGTCATTCCTGGAGCTCTCATATTAAATACTGTTGTGATAAAGTTAATAGCTCCTAAGATACTACTTGCTCCTGAAAGGTGGAGACTAAAAATAGCAAGATCTACAGACCCCCCTGAGTGACTAGCAATACTCGATAATGGTGGGTAAACTGTCCATCCTGTTCCAGCTCCAACTTCAACTAAGGCAGAACTTAATAATAAGAATAATGAGGGTGGTAATAACCAAAAACTAATATTGTTTAAACGAGGAAAAGCCATATCTGGCGCTCCAATCATAATTGGTACAAACCAGTTTCCAAATCCTCCAATTAAAGCTGGCATTACCATGAAGAAAATCATTAAAAACGCATGCGCAGTAATGATCACGTTATAAAGTTGGTTATTTCCGTTTAAAATTTGGTTTCCCGGATGTGCTAGTTCCATACGAATAATTAATGAAAAGCATGTTCCAAGAACTCCTGAAAATGCACCAAATAACAGATATAATGTTCCGATATCTTTATGATTTGTTGAAAAAACCCATCGATTTAAAAATTGAACCATTCAAGGTTATATTTTTTAGTGTTGATCGCAAGTATTATTATACTCTTCGTTTTCTTGGAGCTCGACACCCGTTATGGGCATATGATGTTTTTTCACAGAGCTCCAAAATAGTTAGTTTTGTATTTTGAAGGGCTTTCACCGCTTTTTGTTTTCCAAATCCAAGTCCTTTCATGTGGACTGAAACTGTAGAAATACCAAAAGCTTGTGCCTTCGACGCAATTTGTTGAGCAGCGAGTTCAGCAGCGTGAACCGTAGATTTTCGACTATTTCTTAAACCTACTGTCCCACCTGATGACCACGCTTTTACTTTACCTTGAGCATCTACTAAAGTGATAATAGTGTTGTTATTTGTACTTTGGATATAAATAGTTCCTGTACGTGTCGATGGTAATGTAATTTTTGATTTTTTTAAAGAAGAAATCATAATATAAAAATGCTATTTGGAGATGACCGGAGTTGAACCGATGACTTTATGCGTGCAAAGCATACGTTCTACCAACTGAACTACACCCCCAGTTCTCAAACATACGGAGGAAATGGGATTTGAACCCATGGTACAATGAAAATTGTACGTTGATTTAGCAAACCAATGCCTTCAGCCACTCAGCCATCCCTCCATATTTGGTTTATGTATGTGTTAGATTACTGGGTATGGCAGGACTTGAACCCACGACCATCAAGTTAAAAGCCAGATGCTCTACCAGCTGAGCTACATACCCGTTTATCCTAGGAAAACAGTTATTTTTTAACAATGTCTAGAGGGGGACTTGAACCTCCGACACAAGGATTTTCAGTCCTTTGCTCTAACCACCTGAGCTATCTAGACGTTTTTTTCTGCAAATGTTAAAAAATAGTAAAATATCAATAAAACACCTGGGGTGAAAGGACTCGAACCTTTGAATGTCGGATCCAAATTCCGATGCCTTACCACTTGGCGACACCCCAACTTGTCACCCCAAAGAGAAAAATTACCTGCTACTCGATTTGAACGAGTGACAATCCGCGTATGAAGCGGATGCTCTGACCAACTGAGCTAAACAGGCGATATTTTTTCTAGTGTTTTATATACAGAGAGCGGAGGTAGGATTTGAACCTACAACCTTCAGATTATGAGCCTGACGAGGACACCATTCCTCTTCTCCGCTAAAAATGAGTCAATCCAGCCGCAGGTTCCCCTACGGCTACCTTGTTACGACTTCGCTCCAGTCATTCAAATGATCTTGGACCTTCTTCCAGGAGAGTGCAAAACCTTTAAATTTTCGTTGAAAATCACAAAGATCTTGGACTCTAAGGGTTGAAAAGTTTTCTGACCTCTTGAACTTCCAGAGCGTGACGGGCGGGGAGTACAAGGCCCAGGTACAAATTCACCGTGGCGTGCTGATCCACGATTACTAGTGATTCCACCTTCATGCTCTCGAGTTGCAGAGAGCAATCCGAACTAAGATAAATTTTGAGGTTTCGCTCCGACTCGCATCATTGCATCCCATTGTATTTACCATTGTAACACGTGTGTAGCCCAGTCCATAAGGGTCATGAAGACTTGACGTCATCCTCACCTTCCTCCAGTTTATCACTGGCAGTTTGAAAAGAGGAGAGAATCCGTACTTGGGTTCTGAATAACTTTTCATGAGGGTTACGCTCGTTAAAGGAACGAACCAAACATCTCACGACACGAGCTGACGACAGCCATGCAACGCCTGTAACTGGCTTTCCATAAACGATAAAGTAAAGGTTCACAAGTTATGTCAAGGACTGGTAAGGTTTTGCGCGTTGTTTCGAATTAAACCACATGTTCCACCACTTGTATGAGCCCCCGTCTATTCCTTTGAGTTTTAACCTTGCGGTCGTACTCCTCAGGCGGAAGATTTAACGCGTTAGCTAGACCTCTAAAACATTCATTCATTTAAAGAATGCTCTAAAAGTGAATCTTCATCGTTGACTGCGTGGACTAGTAGGGTCTCTAATCCTTTTTGATCCCCACGCCTTCGCATCTCAACGTCAGTAACTGTATTTTTTACGTACATAAAGTGCCAGATAGTTGCCTTCGCTTTCGGCCTTCCTCCTGATATCTATGAATTTCACCTCTCCTTCAGGAATTCCACTATCCTCTCACTTACTCAAGACTACCGCTTATTTTGAATCACCTACTTTCCAGTAGGACTTTATCAATTCTTCATCAAATGATGAAGTATCCAGATAGAGAAGGACTGAGTTCACAAATGGAACAAAGTTGAATCTCGGAAATAAGAAGTATAGTCCGCCTACATGCTCTTTACGCCCAGTCATTTTGAATAACGCTCGCCCCCTCCGTATTACCGCGGCTGCTGGCACGGAGTTAGCCGGGACTTTTAATTAAACTTTCATCACCATTCTCAGTTTAAGGCAGAGGTTTACGACAAATTACGCCTTCTTCCCTCATGCAAGATAGCTGGATCAGGCTTGCGCCCATTGTCCAATATTCCTCACTGCTGCCACTCGAAAGTGTCTGGGCCGTGTCTCAGTCCCAGTGTGGCTGATCATCCTCTCAAATCAGCTAAGGATCTTCGGCTTGGTAGGCCTTTACCCCACCAACAACCTAATCCTACGCGAGCTCATCTTTAAACGCACTACGGCTTTCACTCTATTGGGTATTTAATAAATATCTTATCCCCAGCTTAAAGGTAGATTCTCACGCGTTACTCACCCGTTCGCTACGGAATAAATTCCGTTCAACTTGCATGTGTTAAGCTTCTTGCTAGCGTTCATTCGGAGCCAGGATCAAACTCTTGTCCATTAAGTCTCTATTAATTGGCCTTTTAAAGAAAAAGACCAACAGATGCATGAAGATCATGCATATTTTTTTACTTGTCCTTCTACAAGACAAAATCCTGTTTTAGATTATCCTTTAATTAAATTAATAAATTCAACAGCAACAGTTCCTCGTACACGATAGTAGACTACTAAAAGAGCAAGCCCAATTGCAGATTCTGCGGCAGCAACTGTTAAACTAAAAAGGGCGAAAACTTGCCCAAGAACATCGTCTAAAGCAACAGAAAAAAAAAGAAAATTTAAGTTTACTGCTAAAAGCATAAGCTCAATTGACATAAGCATAACAAGAATATTCTTTCGGTTAAAAAAGATTCCCCAAATTCCAATGAGAAAAAGAATAAAAGAGACAGTCAAAAATTTTACTAAATCCATGAATTAATTTATATTTATTATTTTGTTTTTAAGAAAACAGTACTGAAATGCTGAATAATACAATGGGCAAGAAGGGACTTGAACCCCCGACTTTACGCTTATCAGGCGTATACTCTTACCAACTGAGTTACCTGCCCATTAACTTCGAGCATTCTCTATAAGAGAAGACTACTCAAAGCTGTTTGTGCTCTTTACATAACAAGAGCACAAGCAACTTTATGACTCATTATGTACAATGGAGCTGGGTAAAGCATAAGAAGTACTAAAAAGAAGAAACACGCTGTAATACAGTACGAAGCTGCTAGTGAAGGTCGTGCTAATGTTACCCATGTTTTCGGAGTTTCAAAATACATGATTTTTACAATACGAATATAATAAAAACAACTTACTGCACTGGTTAATACTCCAATGATAGCTAAGGCATACTGAGATACATTCATTGCTGTCCAAAAGACAGCAGCTTTTGCATAAAATCCTGCAAGTGGCGGTACTCCTGCAATAGAAAATAAAGCAACTGAAATAGTTAAAGCAAGAATTGGATGTGTTTTCCCTAAGCGTGCAAAATCAGTTGTATATTTAAAGCGCTCCACTTCATTAAATCCAGCACGATGCACTGGAATTAGTAAAATACCAAAGAGAAGAGCAGTTGTAATAACATAAACAACAAGATAAATAACAACCGACTGAACTGCTTCAAGTGTTCCACAGCATACTCCAAGAAGAATATATCCTGTATGTCCAATTGAACTGTAAGCCAATAGTCGTTTAATTCTTGATTGTGTAAGCCCAGCAAAACATGATAAAATCATGGAAGCTGCGCTACAAAAGAACAGTAATGCTTGCCAATCTGGAAGAAAATCGTAAAAACTTTGATAAAGTACACGAATTAATACAAAAAAGAAGCTTGCTTTCGGAACAATTGAAAAGAAAGCTGTAACAGGTAATGGAGCCCCTTCATAAACATCAGGCGACCACATATGAAATGGAACAGCTGTTACTTTGAATAGGATTCCAATCATTAAAAAGATCATTCCTAATTCACATCCACGCCATTCAGTAACGCTTGAAATACCACCTTCAAAACTTTCTCCGCAACGAAGAATTTGTGATAATGCGTCGAATTCTAACGTTCCTGTAAACCCATAAATTAAAGAACATCCAAATAAGAGAAGACCTGAAGAAAATGCTCCTAATAAAAAGTATTTTAATCCGGCTTCGGTAGAAAATTCAGAATCACGTCTGAATGCTGCTAAAACATAAAAGCATAAACTTTGAAATTCTAGTGTTAAATATAAAGCTAATAAATCTCCTGCAGAAATAAAACAAATCATTCCTGTTGCAGATAAAAGGAAAAATAATGGGAATTCAAACGAATTCATTGATTGTCGACAAAGAAAATCTTGAGAAAGCCATAAGGTTACCATAGTTCCTGCAAGTATTACCACTTTAAAGAACGTTGTTCCATAATCAACAATAAAACTATTTGATAAGACAGCGCAATGTGACCATGGATTTGCAATCAGAAGAACAATGGTCCACCCAAGTACTAATTGTGCAAGCCAACTCAACTGAGAAACTAAAATCGGATAGTTATAGTGTTTTGACGTTGCCATAACAACACCATAGACGATAAGTCCAAGGGTACATAAAACAAGAAAAAGTTCTGGTATAATAACTTTTAAATCATTTTCAAAAAAGACTGCCTGAAAAGAAGTGTCAGTTGTTTGAAAAAAAGGCCATGAAATATCAAAATTCATAAAAAAGTATTTTTAAAGAAAAGAGTCTTCAACAGGTGTCCATACACCCGAAGGGTATTAATGCACTAAAGTACTTACATAGAATGCATCCTGCAGGACTCGAACCTGCGACCTGCAACTTAGAAGGTTGTTGCTCTATTCCAACTGAGCTAAGAATGCTCACTATCGGACTTGAACCGATACTCCCAAAGGGAACAGATTTTAAGTCTGTCGTGTTTACCGATTTCACCAAGCGAGCATGATCTTAAATACATCAACCCCACTAGTATAAATATATACAGCTGTTTCATAATTAAAATAGAAAGCAGCTGTATATACCTATTAAGACTCTTAGCAGTATGAATATACTTAAGAGTTCTGAAGACGTGTTAAAGCTTGACGAAGAAGTGCACGATTCCAAGAAGAACCTTGTTTCGATTTTTGAAGTTTTAAAAGAACACGAGCTACTTGTGATTGTGCCATTCGCGTTTGCCATTCTAATTGTAATGGCCCTGACGCTTGTGCTAGTGTTGACAATTTTTTACTCATATCTTGAGCAATAACAGACTGAAGAGTTTTATTTCCAGTTACACACGCGTTTTGTACCTGTGCTGCAGTAAAAGCAGTTAAACTTTGTAAAGCTCCGCTTAGTAAACCTACTTTACTATGTTCTTGTAAAAGTTCCTCAAGCGCAGTCTTTTTTAAAACTGAAAACGATTCCAGTTCTTGTTGAATTCCTTGGCTTCTTTCATCCAATGATTCCTGTATTGTTTGCCCAAAATAGCGGTATACGAAGTATACGAAAGCAAAAAATGTTAAAGCTACTAAAATTTCTTCGTTATAAATAATAATATGTTTTGAGCTTAAAACACAAAATGCTAAAAAACCAAAAATATAAGGGCGAAGTTTTTCATTCGTCATCATAAAAATATCAACTTTTTTTAAATATAAATTCCAATACACAAAATTCTTTGTGTATGCGGTATATATACACG
>Ga0194052_1000277_pt1 | contig 35950 bp, 32 predicted proteins | sample SepL226m_MetaG_FD_160117 | JGI IMG/M metagenome (GOLD analysis project Ga0194052, IMG submission 160117) | Anoxic zone freshwater microbial communities from boreal shield lake in IISD Experimental Lakes Area, Ontario, Canada - Sep2016-L227-6m | ecosystem: Environmental > Aquatic > Freshwater >...
GACATGGATGCTCCTGGTGTTCCGGGGGGGATGCGGGGCTGTGGGGAGGCAGTAACTGGGATCTTTTTTCCTGCCTTCTGAATCGCAGGGGCGATTCAGAAGTGGTGCGAACGGTCGGACTCGAACCGACACGGTGTGAACCGCTGGAACCTAAATCCAGTGCGTCTACCAGTTCCGCCACGCTCGCAAAGGGACCCAACTTGTCAACCGGTGGTGCGCCCAGAGCGACTCGAACGCCCGACCCTCAGGTTCGAAGCCTGATGCTCTATCCAGCTGAGCTATGGGCGCACACCGAATCTCCCAGTCTACCTGGAAGACACGAACTCATCGACCCCCGGGTTAAGCCAGGCACCAGGCGTCTTCGGCGCCATGCCGACGCAGGGTAGCCAGGTCCTCGTCACCCAGGCCCATGGCTCGGGCGGCGACGGCCTCGGTGGTCAGGTCGCAGGGGATGACCCCGGGATCGTCGGTGCCCAGGGCGCAGCGCACCCCGGTGGCCAGCATCCGGGGGAGGGGGTGCGGGGTGACGTCCGAGGCCAGAGCGCCGTTGGAGCTGGGGCAGACATCGACGGGAATGCCGCGTTCCGCCAGCAGCGCGAAGGTGGCGTCGTCGGCCCGGAGGCCATGGACGATGCGGGCGACCCCGCCTTCCAGGACGGCCTCGCGGACGTTGGCTCCAGGGCCATTCTCCCCGGCATGGGCCGCGATGCGAAGGCCTGCGGTGCGCGCCCGGTCGAAGACGGGGGCCCACTCCCGAAAGGGCGAGCCCTCCAGACCTCCGGTGGAAAAGCCCTTCACGAAGGGGGGGAGCTCCGGCAACACCAGATTGAGGACCGAGTGCCCGTGCTTGGGCCCGAAGTGGTTGACCGCGTCCAGCACCACACAGCTGGCCAGGCCCCAGGCGCTGGCTTCCGCGAGGCCTTCTTCCAGGCCGAGCCAGAAGTCCTCGAGGGTGATCTGAGCCCGATGGACCACCAGGAAATGGGGGGAAACCCAGAGGTCGAAGCCTGCTCCGCCCGCATCCCTGGTGCGGCGTGCGGCGGCGAGGGCTGCCTCCCGCACCGCGCTGCGGCTGTCCAGCAGGGCCGCGCCGAACAGGAAGGCCTCGATGAAGCCCTCAAAGGGAGTCGCGGTGCCCTCCCACAGGCCGATCAGGCTGGGCGGTACCGCCCAGCCGCGACGCTCGGCTTCGGCCCGCACCCAGACGGTATCAAGGGCACCCTCCAGGTGCGTGTGGCGGTCGATGAGGGGCGGGATCGCGGGCTGGCTCACCGAACCAGTATGCTCGTCGCGGGCAGGGGCTCGGCTACTCGTCGTAGTCGTCCATGCGCAGGTCGCCGGGATCGAAGCCTTCGCCGCGGCCACCGCGCTCGATGGCCACGCCGCTCTCGGTGAAGGTCTCTTCGAGGTTCTCGGCTTCCGGCTCGGGGGTGAAGTCGTCCTCGATCACGTGGACGGTCTTCTCCTTCTTGACGACCTTGGGTTTGGCGGGGGCCGCCTTCTGGTTGGCCCCGCATTTGGGACAGAGGGCCTCCGGCTTGTCGAAGTCATAGAACTTCGCTGCGCACTGAAAGCAGGTGTACTTCTTGCCAAGATTTGCCATGCCCATGTCCTCGTTCAAACTCAAAAGAAACAAGGTTATACCAGGGACCACCCGGGTTGTCACCCGGTGGTGGGGGCCGGTCTCAGGCCCAGGGCACGGGACCCAGTCTATCGGCGTCGTCATTGCATAGTTGATGGATGAGTATATTAGTAAAAATACGATAATTAATTTCAATCTCTTCGCCGAACCGCTCCACAAAGGTGGCCCGGCTACGGTCCAGCTCGGCCCGGAGCAGGCCATAGAGGTTCCCCTGGGCCCGGGCCTGGGCGACCTGGGCCGGGAAGTAGAGCTCGAGATCCTCCGCGAGGACCCTGGCCAGGCGCTCGGCCGCAGCACGGGTCTGCGCGTCCAGGCTGGCCGAGGGTGGGGCCTCTGGCGTGGCAGGTGCGTGCGGGACAGGCGGAGGGACCGGTGGCGGAGGCACCGCTCCGGCCTTGGTCTCCTCATCCTTGCCGGCAGCCAGGGAGGCCAGCAGGGCCGAGGTCGCCAGGACCAGGGCCCGGACCAGCTCGGGATGGGGCAGGCGCGGGAGGAGGTCGCTGTCCACCAGAAGCAGGGCCACGGTCTTCCTGCGGTGCCGGAGCGGGAAGATGGCGAGGTCAGCCGCTTCGAAATCGCTGAGGGGGCTGACCAGGGCGGTGTAGCCGGGGCCCCGGTGACGAAGCGAGGGACACCGCCCCTGGAGCAGCTCCTCCAGATCCGGCGTCGGAGCGACGCCGCTGCCCTTGGATGCGGCCTTCTCCTCGAAGCCCCGGTGGGAGTACAGGGAAGGCTGACCCTGTCGGAGGATGTAGATGGCACAGCGAGGGGCGAGTGGGGCCAGGGCCTCCAGCAGCCGCCGCAGCAGGTCTCCCTGGTTGGTGGCGCCCTCCACCAGGTCCAGAGCGACCGCGAGCCGCTTCTCCGCCAGGGAAGGGTCCGGGACTGGGGCGGGAGGGGCGGTTTCGCGGGCCAGTTCCGCCAGCAGGGCCTCATCGGGGTGGAGCCGGGACAGCGCGGCCTGGAAGGTGCCGGTCGCCTCCTCCAGGAGAATCTGACGCTGCCGCTCGAGCCAGGCGTCCAGCCTACCGCGGAGGGCATCGCGCTGGTGCTGGTCCGCAGGGCGGGGTTCGCTCATGGGGGGGCTCGGCAATGGTGTAACTCAAGCGTAGCCGAAGCGCCCCACAGAAAGCTGCCGGCGGCATCCGGTCAGCCCACCGGGTTCACCTAAAGAGCTCTTGAATGCTTGGACAGGTGCGGGAGGAACCGCTAGGATGGCCGAAGTTCCTTGGAGTTTTCGAATGGCGGATCTTTCCATCGCGGTAAGGCACATCGGCAACGTGGCGGTGATCCTTCCCGCGGGATTCATCAACGCCCACACCGTCCGGGAATTTGAGGAGGCCCTGGAAAGCCAGGTCCAGCAGGGGCGCTACAAACTCCTGCTCAACTGCAAGGACCTTAGCTATATCAGCTCTGCGGGGCTGGGAGCCATCATGGGGCTCATCGAGACGGTCCGGGAGAACGACGGCGACATCCTGCTCTCCAACCTCCAGGAGAATGTCTTCGCCATCTTCGACACGCTCGGCTTCACGCAGCTCTACCGGGTCTTCGCCGAAGAGGACCAGGCCCTGGCCGCGGTCGCTCCGGAGCGGAAGGCCTGATCGTGGCTGCCAAGGTGGACCACGCCCAGTTCCGGCTCGTGATCCCGAGCCAGACCCGCTACCTCAACCTGGTGACCGGTCTGGCCAAGCGGGCCTCGCTGGTGGCGGGCCTGGACGATGCCACTGCGGCCAAGGTGAGCATTGCCGTGGACGAGGCCGTCACCAATGTGATCCTCCATGCCTACCGGGGCGAGGGCGAGCACAGCGTGGAACTGGAGCTCCGCTTCACCGAGCAGGCCCTGGAAATCCACATCTGGCACACCGGCCAGAGCATCCGCAGCGACCAACTGGTGCTGCCGGACCCCAAGGAGTACATCAAGCACCCCCGGAAGGGTGGGCTGGGCCTCCTGCTCATGAGCCGGTTCATGGACGAGGTCCAGTTCAAGGCGGATGCTGTGTCCGGTCGCAATGAGTGCTGCCTGATCAAGAAGATCAGCTGAACTGCCCGGTCTGACTGCGATGCAGAGCCATCCCTTCGACCGCCTCCGCCAACTGGCGCTGAAGATTCCCGAGGGAGCGCAGGAGCTGCTGCCCCTCATCGACTTCCTGGAGACCTTCCCGGATCAGGGCAGCGAAGAGGACCTGGTCCACCTAGTGGGCACCACGGCCATGGGCATTGCCAAAGCCCGGCACGGCGGGCTGTGGGACGGCGGGAAGTGGCTCTTCCTCCGGGGGACCGCGCCCGCGTTTCCGACCCACCCGGGGGAAGGCTGGCAGGTGCGGCCCTGGCAGTATGGCGAGGAGCGCTATGGCCACCTTGTGCTGCGCACGGAGACCTTGCCGGACGCGGTGCCGCTGCTCCTGACCATCAGCGCGCCGCTGCTGGCCTGGCGGCGGGCCGAAGCCGTGCGGAGTTCCCAGAACCAGACGCTGGCCCTGCAGCTCTCCCGGCTGAACACGGTCTTCGAACTCACCCGGAACCTCGGCGAGGTGGAAACGGGCCGGGACCTCATCCGGCTCATGGCGAACACCTTGATGGGTGAGTTCCGCATCATGCGCCTGCTGGTGCTGGACGTCCAAGGTCAGGTGCTCCTGGCCAAGGGGCTGGGCGCGCTGCCCCAATACCTGGACGGGGAGCTGCTCAACGAGGTCCTGCAGGCGCGGTCGCTGGTACACGCCATCGAGCTGCTGGACCAGAACCACAGCCATGGTTTCGCCTACGTGGCGGAACCCGCCGTGGGCCTGTTGTCGGAGGACGATCTCATGTTCCTCCACACGCTGCTCAACCTCACCTCCTCCCAGCTCTCCAGCCTGGAGCTGCGCGAGCAGCGGATCCAGTCCGAGCGCATGGAGAAGGATCTGGAGCTGGCGCGCAACATCCAGCGCAGCCTGCTGCCGAAGACCCTGCCAGAGCCCGAGGGCTGGCAGTGCGCGGCGGCGAACCTGCCCTATCAGGCCGTGGGTGGTGACCTCTACGACCTCTGGATGGCCCAGGACGAGGCCCACGGGGCCCGCCTGCACCTTGCGGTCGGCGACATCTCGGGCAAGGGCCTGCCCGCCTCGCTGATGATGACGCAGCTCTCGGCCTTCCTCAGGGCCATGGCGGACCAGCGGGTGAGGGACTGGGGCAAGCTGGCGGAGCGGGTCAACCGCCGCATGAACGACGTCCGCGATCGGAACCGCTACACCACACTGTTTGCGGGCAGCCTCAATCCCCTGAACGGGGACCTCCGCTACGTGAACGGCGGGCACAACCCCCCGCTGCTGGTGCGGGCCGACGGAGACGTGGCGCGGCTCTCCCCCACGGGTCCCATGGTCGGTCTGCTGCCGGGCGTGGCCTTCTCCGAGGGCCATGCCCACATGGAGCCGGGAGATGTGCTGGTGATCTTCACGGACGGCATCGTGGAGGCCGAAGACCCCGCCGGCGAGGACCTGGGGGATGGACCCCTGGCCGATGTGGTTCGGAGTCGGCCGCAGGCGGGGGCGGACGAGCTGTTCGAGGCCCTGCTGGTCTGCGCCTTCCAGCACCTGGGCGAGGGCCGGTTCCGGGACGATGTGACGCTGGTGGTCATCAAACGGATGGGTGCTTGAGCCCTTTTGTATCCTGGAACCAGGAGGTCGGATCATGAACCAGGCGAAGACCCTGCTCCTCATCGTCGCCATGACCGGGCTGCTCGTCTGGATCGGCGATCTGCTCGGGGGCCAGTCCGGCATGGTGCTAGCCCTGGCCGTCGGTCTGATCCTGAACGGCGTCAGCTACTTCTTCTCGGACAAGATCGTCCTGGCCAGCTACGGCGCCCAGCCTGTGAGCCAGGCCGAGGCACCGGAGCTCCACGCCATCGTGGCCAACCTCGCCCAGCGGGCCGGTCTGCCCATGCCCCGCATCGCCATCATCCCCGAGGACACCCCCAACGCCTTCGCCACCGGGCGCAACCCGGAGCATGCCGTGGTCGCCGTGACCGAGGGGATCATGCGGGTGCTCAGCCGCCCGGAACTGGAGGCGGTCATCGCCCACGAGCTGGGCCACGTCAAGCACCGGGACATCCTCATCGGCAGCCTGGCGGCGGTGCTGGCTCAGGCCATCATGTTCCTGTCCCGCATGGCCTTCTGGATCAGCCCCAGGGACGAGGAGGGCCGCTCCAACCCCCTGGCGGGCATCGCCATCATGATCCTTGGACCCATCGCGGCCATCCTGCTGCAGATGGCCGTGAGCCGCTCCCGGGAATACCTGGCCGACGACTACAGTGCCCACCTGACGGGCCGTCCCGACATGCTGGCCTCGGCCCTGGAGCGCCTGCATGCCTACAACCAGCAGCTGCCCATGCAGTCCGCCGAGCCCGCCACGGCCCACATGATGATCGTGAACCCGCTCAGCGCGGGGGGGCTCATGAGCCTGTTCTCCACCCACCCGCCCATGGCCGAGCGGGTGGAGCGCTTGCGGCACATGCCCATCGAGGCACGATAGACCCCTGCCGGGATTGAATTGTCCAGAATTCCTGCCGATAGAGCCTCCATGCGGGAAAGGCTTGGAAAATTCGAAGTGATCCGACTCCTCGGCAAGGGCGCCATGGGGGAGGTCTACCTGGGCCGAGACCCCCGACTGGGGCGGGAAGTGGCCTTGAAGGTGATCTCCGAGGGCTCTGACTTCGGAGATGAAGCCGAGGCCCGCTTTGAGCGGGAAGCCCGGGCCGCAGCACTCCTGAACCATCCCCATATCGTCACGGTCTATGAGTTCGGCGAGGATGAGCGGGTCCACTACCTGGCGATGGAATACATTCAGGGCGAGGATCTCGAGGCCCTCATCCGGAGTGGGCGGAGTCCAAAGGCTGAATTGTTGAAGGTGCTGGTGCAGGTCTGCGAGGGCCTCGGCTACGCCCATGAGCGAGGCGTGGTCCACCGCGACATCAAGCCCGCCAACATCCTGGTCGCTCGGCACGGCAAGCGCCTCGAGGCCAAGCTCATGGACTTCGGCGTGGCCCAGATGGGCCCCTCGGGTCTCACTCAGACCGGTACTTGGATGGGCACCGTGAGCTACATGGCGCCCGAGTACCTCGATACGAGCCGGGCGACCAGCAGCTCCGACCTCTTCGCCCTGGGGGTCATCCTCTACGAGATCCTCACAGGGGGGCGGAAGCCCTTCCACGGGGACACCACCACCAGTGTGCTGAACCGGATCCTGCTGCACGCCCCCGAGCCCATCCTTCCCCCCGATCTGGAGGGCATCCCACTGGAACTCTTGTCCGTGGTGGAGCGGGCCCTGGCGAAGCGCCCGGAGGACCGCTACCCCGATGCCGAGGCCCTGGGCACGGCGATCCGGGAGGCCCTGAACAAGCCCGTGGAGGCGACCCCCAAAGTTCCTAAGGCCAGCCCCGAGGCCAGTCGGTCCGCGCGGGACATCACCGGGAAGCAGATCCGGGTGGGCAAGGGGGGACTAGGACAGTGCCTCAGCCTGAAGGTGGCCCTGCGCCAGGCGCTCCCAGGTACCGAGATCATCCTGATGCCTGGGGTCTACCGCGAATCTGTCGTAGTGGACAAGGGGGTGGCGATCCTGGCGCTGGGAGAGCCGGGCGAGGTGGTCCTGGAGGGTCAGGCTGGTCCCGTCCTGTTGCTGCGGTCGGCCGGGATCAGCCTGCACGGTCTCACGGTCCAGGCTGGCACGGGACAGGTGGCCGTCCGGGTGGAAGCCGGCTCTGCCCAGATCGAAGCCTGCGAGATCCTGGGTGGCACGGTCTGGGTGGATTCCGGTGCGCAGGTCTCCCTCCATGGCTCCCGCGTGAGCGCGGAGCGAGGGGTGGGCCTGAAGGTGCAGTCCCGAGGCCAGGCCCTCGCCGAGACCTGTTCCTTCCAGGGCAAGAGTGGGGCCGTGGAATTGGAGGAGAGCGCCCGACTCCAACTCACCAACTGCAGCCTCATGGACAGCTCCTTCGCGGGGCTCCTGGCCCTGGAGCAGAGCCATGCGGTGCTGGAGGACTGCGACATCGGTGGCCACGCCTGCGCGGGTGTGCACGTGCTGGCCGGCGCCAATGTGGCCCTGCGCCAGTGCCGTCTGGTGGGCAATGCCGGGTTCGGCCTGTCGGTCATGGACCGGGGGCTGGCCACCCTGGAAGGCTGCACCGTGCAGGCCAATGGCGGCTCCGGCCTGCTGATCTACCACGGCGCCACGGTCCAGGCCCGGAACAGCGCGTTTTCCGAGGGGAAATCGCTGGGGGTGGACTGCGCGGATGGCGGCCAGGGGGTGCTGGACACCTGCGACATCTCAGGCAATGCGGGCGTCGGTGTCCAGGTGGAACCCGGCGGCAGCCTGCTGCTGGTGCGCTGCACCCTGAAGGAGGGCCGAGACACGGGGCTCCTGCTCCTCGAGGACTCCCAGGTGACCCTGGAGGAGTGTGTCGTGCACCGCAATGCCCGGGGGGGCATTCTCCTGGCCAAGGACGCTGCCGATCCCATCCTTCGGGGCGGCAACCGCATCGAAGACGGTCTTCAGCGCGTGGACGGAGGCGGCAACCTCGTGCGGGTGGCGCCGGTCCAGGGAGGCTAACGAAGGGCGGGCTCCGCCCGATGCGAGTGCGGGGGTCCGAGGGGAGGCTCCAGCTCCGTCAGCCGAAGGCGTGCGGGAGCAACGCATGGCGTTGCGACAGCTGGAGGCGCGGAGCGCAGAACTCCCGGTTGGGACTAGAGCAGCCCTGCCAGCTCGTCTAGGAGGAGGGGCCAGGAGGGATCCTCGACCGTGGGCCAGGGCAGGAAAGGGAAGATCGGATCCAGCAAGTCGGGGGCCCCTTCACCACGGGCAAGCAGGACCACCTGCAGATCCTTGCGCTCACCCAGCTCCTGCTGAAGGACCTGGAGGTCCCCCACGGATGTGCTGCCGTCCGGGCCGAGCTCAAGCAGCACCATAGGCAGCGTGGCGCCCTGATTGGAGCGGAGGTCCGCCAGGGCCTGATCCAGGGAGTCCAGGGTCTCCAGGCGCAGGAACCCCTGGCTGCCCAGAGCCCCGCAGACCTGTTCGCGATCGGGTCCGGGGGCCATCACGAGCAGGAGCCGGGTGCTCCGGCGGCCCAGCTGCCGCAGGGCATCCGGGGTCTGGCTGCCGGCCGGGGAGATCCGCGCGGCGGGGCCCTTCGGCTCCGCTGGACTCCGGGGACTGCCATCCCGAGGGGCCTCTCCGGGAAGCCCGGGGGTGGATCGCTGGACGAGGTCGCGCAGGTTGAGAACGGCCTGGAGCTCTCTCAACTCGTCTTCCCCAAGCTCCCCGAACTGGATGCCCACGATGGTCTCTCCGCCGCGCTCGTAGGCGTTGGCGAGGATCCCGCGGGCCTCGAAGACCGGGAGCTTTGGCAGGTCCCGGATCTTGAGCATGGGGAAGGCCTTGCCCCGCTCGAAAAAGCCGGGCCCCGGCGTCACACGCAGGTGGTCATCCAGGCGCATGACGCGGTCCACCCGAAAGGCCAGCCCACCCAGGGAGAGGTTCACCAGGGGACCCGAGAGGCCGTGGCCGGGAACGGTCCCGTCCTGGACCACCACATAGGCCTTCTCCCGGGGGCGGAAGGGGTAGCGCTTGTGTCGGCGGCGGTCCGAAGGAACCATCTGAGTGGGGAGGGCGAACCGGTAGAGCAGGTAGGCCTCGCGGCCACTGAAGACGGTGGGCGCCTCGAAGCGCTGCTCACCCACCGAGAAGACCATCTCGAAGAGGGCGCCCGGGGCCATCTCGTGGGGCAGGGGCCGGATGAGCTTGAGGTGGAGCATCCCCTGCGAGGCGTCCAGGTGAGCGATCCGGGCGGTGTAGGGGAGGGTGTGGGTGCCCTCCACCTTGATGGGGAATTCGGTCTCCAGCTGAATCAGGTTCAGCATGGTCTGCTGAATTTGAGCAGGGTCTTCCATCGGCGCTCCGCGCCCCGACCCAGCTCCTGCTTTGCCCTGGTTCATCTATCCGCCTTACCCTTGGCATCGGGCCGGGAGCGGCAGGTATTGAATCCTAGACGTTAAATAGGAAGTTCATCAGGTCGCCGTTCTTCACGATGTAGTCCTTGCCTTCGGTCCGCATCTTGCCGGCATCCTTGGCGCCCTGCTCGCCGCCGCACTGGATGAAGTCGTCGTAGGCGATGACCTGGGCCCGGATAAAGCCCTTCTCGAAGTCGGTGTGGATGACGCCCGCAGCCTGAGGGGCGGTGTCGCCCTGGTGGATGGTCCAGGCCCGGACTTCCTTGACGCCCGCCGTGAAGTAGGTCTGGAGACCCAGGAGGTCATAGCTGGCGTGGATCAGCACATTCAGGCCAGGCTCAGCCAGGCCGGCCTCCTCCAGGAAGAGGGGGCGGTCCTCTTCGGGCAGGTCCTGGATCTCTGCTTCGAGCTTGGAGCAGATGGGGATGCAGGGGGCCTGGCGGGCGGCGGCCAGAGCCTGGAGGCTCCGGTAGTGCGGGTTGGCTTCGGGATCCCGAATGTCCTCCTCCCCGATATTCCCGACAAACAGCGTCGGCTTCAGGGTGAGTAGGCCATAGGACTTGACCAGAACCTTCTCATCGGCGCTCAGGCCGGCGGTGCGGGCCCACTGGCCGGCGTCCAGGGCGGCGAAGACCCGCTCCAGCACCGCCACCATGGCCACGGACTCTTTGTTGCCAGTCTTGGCCACCTTCCGATGGCGCTCCAGGCCCTTCTCCACAGCATCCAGGTCCTTGATCACCAGCTCGGTCTCGATGATGCTGATGTCCCGCTCAGGGTGGACGCCGCCCTCCACGTGGGTGACGTTGCTGTCCTCGAAGCACCGGACCACCTGGACGATGGCGTCGGTCTCCCGGATGTGGCCGAGGAAGGCGTTGCCAAGGCCCTCGCCCTTGCTGGCCCCCCGGACCAGTCCGGCGATGTCCACAAATTCCTGAGCCGCCGGGAGGACCCGCTGGGGTTTGACGATCCCCGCGAGGACCGCCAGCCTTGGGTCGGGCACGTCCACCACCCCCGTATTCGGCTCGATGGTGCAGAAGGGATAGTTGGCCGAGGCCGCGCCAGCGCGGGTAAGGGCGTTGAAAAGGGTGGACTTTCCTACATTGGGCAGACCCACGATGCCACAGGCGACAGCCATTCAATCCTCCAAGCCTTTCAGTATCTCAGAGACCAGATGTGACGAAAAGAAAGGGTTCTGCCCCTTGCGCAGTCTCCCAGTGCGCCATACTCTCCCCGCCAAGGTCGCAGAACGGTGAAGGGGGACAGAATGATCGTGCGGGCGGAATGGCCGGGCTACGTGGTGGATGTTCTCGTCCGCCCCGGCCAGGAAGTGGAAGAGGATGAGCCCTTGATGATTCTCGAGGGCACGGATGCTTCCCGCACCTCGTTCTACATCAACGCCCCGGAAGGGGGGAAGGTGCGGGAGGTCCTCATCGAGGAGGGCGACTTCGCCTACGAGGATGACGACCTCGTGGTGATCGGCGACTCCGACCGGGACGAGTAGCTGGCTACACTGGGGCCAGACGTCCTTTGCATGGGGTGCTGATGGCCACGCTGCGAGCGGAGATGGCGGGGAAGGTGCTGGCGGCCTGCCGGGCCGAAGGCGACGTGGTGGGGCCGCCGAGGCCCCTTGTCAGCGTCGAGCTGACCTGATGGAGATTCGGGTCGAAGCGCTTGCCGGTGAAGACGAGGGCATCATCCTCCTGGGCCTGGACCGTCCCGCGGCGAAGAACGCGCTCGGGCGGCAGCTCATGTCCGAGTTCCGCGAGGCCGTGGCCAGGCTTCGCACCGATCCCTCCGTCCGAGTGGTGGTGCTCCACAGCCTGGTGGAGGGGGTCTTCTGTCCGGGCGCGGACCTCAAGGAGCGGGCGACGGTTGCCCAGACCGAGGTCGCCGGGCTGGTGCAGGGGCTGCAGACCGCCTTCACGGACCTGGAGAGCCTGCCGGTACCTGTCATCGCCGTCCTGGAGGGCGTGGCCGTCGGTGGGGGGATGGAACTCGCCCTCGCGGCGGATCTCCGGGTGGCAGGGGCTCAGGCGAGCCTTGGCCTGGTGGAGACGGCCCTGGCCATCATTCCCGGGGCCGGGGGAACCCAGCGGCTGCCCCGGCTCATTGGCGCCTCCCGGGCCAAGGAGCTGATCTTCACGTCCCGCCGCATCGGCGCAGCCGAGGCGGAGCGCCTAGGCGTGGTGGACCGGCTGGTGCCCGCGGGGACAGCCCTGGAAGCTGCCCTGGCGCTGGCCCGGGAGATCCTGCCCAATGGTCCTGTGGCCCTGCGCATGGCCAAGGTGGCCATCAACGCCAGCCAGAACATGGACCTGGCTGCGGGCCTGGCCGTCGAGCGGGCCTGCTATGCCCAGGTCATTCCCACCCGGGACAGGCTGGAGGGACTGGCCGCCTTCCGCGAGAAGCGCAAGCCCCGCTACCGGGGGGACTGATGAGCCACTCGCATGGCCCCACCACCACCGGGAGGCTCGGTCTCAGCTCGCTGATCTTCGGCCTGAACTTCCTGGTCCAGGGGCTGGGGGGCATCTGGACGGGCTCCCTGGGGCTCGTGTCCGACAGCCTGGAGAACCTGAACGATACGGTGGTGAACCTGCTCGCCCTGGGCAGCATCCGGGTGGCGAACCGCCGTGAGCCCTGTGACCGCTGGACCTACGGCTGGCACCGGATCGAGATCTTCAACACGCTGCTGGGGGGGCTGCTCCTCGTGGTGCTGGCGGTTGCGGTCCTGGTGGAGGCCTGGAACCGCCTGCGGCATCCCCATCCCATCCTGCTGGGTTGGGCCATCGGGTTCTCGGGGCTGGGCCTGGTCCTGAACCTGGCGGCCACCCGGGTGCTGGTGCCTTCGGAAGGCTCCCGGCAGGAGCGGGATCTCAACCTGCGCAGCGCCTACCTGCACGCCTTGGGGGACAGCCTGGCCAACCTGGCCGTGATGCTCGGCATGGTGGTGATCCGGTTCACCGGCTGGCGCTGGGTGGACCCCCTCCTGGCGGCGGCCATCGCCGCGCTCATCCTCCGCGGGGCCTACCTGCTGCTGCGGGACGCCTTTGGGATTCTCATGCACCGCGCCGCCTTCGACCACGAGGAGGCCAGGGCGGAGCTGCTGCGGCTACCCGGTGTCCTCGGCGTGGAGGACCTCCGCTCCTGGCGCGTCTGCAGCCACCTGACAGTCTGCACCGCCCACGTCATCGTGGAGGCGGAGCAGCTCGTGGACACCGAGGCCCACCAGCACCGCATCGAGCACCTGCTGGCGGAGCGCTTCGACGTCCGGCACCTGACCCTGCACTTCGAGACCCCGGCCATGGCGGAGCGGCACCACCACCGCTTCCTGCACCAGCACGATCAGGAAGCGCAAGATCACCACGAGTGCGGCGGACAGCACTGAGGCGGCTTGCGCCGCCTCAGATGGGAAAAGAAACCAAATCCGGGTTTAGCTGCCCATGCCGTGCTTCTTCATGATTACGGCCCGGGAGGCGTCGAACTCTGCCTGGTTGATGAGCTGGCCGTCGAAGAGCTCCTTCAGGTCCGTTAGCTCCTCCTTGAGCGACTTGGCTGGGGCAGCCGGGGCCGCCGGAGCCGCGGCGTTGCCGCCGGGGAAGGGCTGCTGACCCATCTGCTGGGCGGCACCGGTCATCTGCTGGCCCATGACGTTGCCCATGCCGAAGCCCAGGCCCACGCCCATGCCCATGCCCGCGATGCCGCTGGGATTCTGGGCGGCCAGGGGGATGGCATCGGCCACCTGCATCTGGGTATAGGCGCCCATGACGGGGGCCATCATGCCCACGCCGGTGCGCTTGTCCATCATGGCTTCCACTTCCTCGGGGAGACTGATGTTCTCCACGAAGAACTTGGACAGCTCCAGACCCATGGTCTTGAACTCTTCCTGCAGCTTCTGCTTCACGAACTCCGACAGCTCGTCGTACTTCGCGGCCAGGTCCAGGGCGGGAATCTTGGCCTCGCCCAGGGCGTCCGTGAAGCGGCTCATGATGGTCTTGCGGAGCTGCTCGGAGATGTCAGGCACGGTGTAGACACCGTTGGTGCCCACGAGCTGCTTGAGGAAGGTGCCGGCGTCCACCACCTTGATGGAGTAGATGCCGAAGGCCCGGATGCGCAGCATGCCGAAGTCGGCGTCCCGCATCATGATCGGGTTGGATGTGCCCCACTTCAGGTCGTTGTAGAGCTTGGTGGAGATGAAGTAGACATCGCTCTTGAAGGGGCTTTCGAAACCGTACTTCCAGCCCTTCAAGGTGGCCAGGACCGGCAGGTTCTGGGTGGTCAGGTTGTGCGTGCCTGGCTTGAACACGTCGGCCAGCTGGCCTTCGTTGATGAAGACAGCCTCCTGGCTCTCCCGGACGACCAGCTTGCCGCCGTTCTGGATCTCCTGTCCCCGCATGGGGAAGCGCCACGCCAGCGTGTCGTTGGAATCATCCAGCCACTCGAGGATGTCGAGGAATTGGGCTTTGCCCCAGTCCATCAGACCCATGTGTCAGTCTCCTAGTGGCATTGGCCACGGGTATGATTCTAGGCCCGACTGTCAACCAAAGCAGGGCCTGAGCAGGGAAAAACCGGTGAATCGCCAGTGGGGACCGGGCAGCGACCTTCAGCCGGCTCCCTTGACCACGCGGATCGGGCCTTCGGACTTGCCCTTGGCCCCGGGCTGTTCGATGCGGGTCTTGCTGTGGACCAGGTGCGTATCCGCATCGATGACGCATCGCCAACCCTTGGTTTCGCGGGGCATGTGGACCTCCACTTCCCAGCCGCCGGAGGCGCCATTGAGGGGGATGCGCCGAGCCGAGACGGCCTTGCCGCCGGTCTCCTGCTCGGCGATGGTCTTGGCCTCCTTGGCTGACCTGACGGGGCCGGAACTGCGCTTCGGGGACTTCGTCGTCCCGGCACTGAGCACGAGGGCTGGCATGGCCAAGGCCAAAGCCAGGGAGTGGCGTCGCATGGGAGCTCCAGGTGGATGTGCGGAAGTCTAGGCCGATCCTCCCCCCGGGCAAGGCCTTTAGGTGCGGTAGATGGCGGCGCCCCAGTGAAGCCCCGATCCAAGGGCCGTAAAGGCGAGATTCATTCCTGGGCGAATGAGGCCAAGGGTGCGGCACTCGTGGAACAGGATGGGCAGCGTGGCCGCCGTGGTGTTGCCCCAGCGCTCGATGTTGTGCGGCACCTTCTCGGGCGGCAGGCCAAGGACCTTCTGCACCCCTTCGATGATGCGCATGTTGGCCTGGTGGACCAGGAGCAGGTCCAGCTCCTCGACGGCAATGCCGGAGGCCTCGCAGACCTCCCGGACCACCTGGGGCATGAGGGTCACGGCCGACCGGAACACCTCCTTGCCCGACATGAACGGGAGGGTCTCACCACTCTGGATCTGGTCCACGGACACGAAGGGGCGGCGCTTGAAGCTGGCGCCGTGCATGGTGAGCACGCCTGCCCCGGTGCCGTCGGTGTGGAGCCGAATCACGCCCAGGCCCGACTCGCCTTCCCGGGCCTCGATCACCACGGCCCCAGCCCCGTCTCCGAAGAGCACGGTCCGGTCGCGGGTCAGGGTATTCTCGGCGCGCTCGGCCTCGGTGATCTCCCGGGTGGACTGGCCGATGAGGGTATCCCAGCCCAGGTGCCAGGGCATGAAGCCGGTGTGGACCTCGGCGCCCACCAGCAGGACCCGGCGGTACCTGCCGCTCTGGAGGAACAGGTCCGCCAGTTCCAGGCCATAGAGGAACCCGCTGCACTGCTGGCGGATGTCGAAGGTGGGGACATCGCGCAGGCCCAGGGCGGTCTGGAGCAGGGGGCCGTTCCCCGGCAGCATGTGATCCGGTGTCATGGTGGCAAAGAGGACCGCGTCGATGTCCGTCGGGGTGAGACCCGCATCGGCGATGGCGTTGCGGGCCGCCATGACACCCAGGTCCGTGGAGCCCTGGCCGGGGTCTGCGTAGCGTCGCTCCTGAATGCCGCTGCGCACACGAATCCACTCGTCCGAGGTGTCCATGAGCCGGGAGAGCGCCTCGTTCGTGACGACATTCGGAGGCACACCAATGCCGGTTCCGGTGATGACACTACGCATGGGGACTCCTGGGGTTGCGCCGATAAGGATAGCGGGAAGATGACCTGGAGGTGGCATCCCCTTGTGGTCAGGCTTCTGTCAGTCCGAGACCCCGGAGGAGTTCCGCCTGCTCGCTGGGGCGATCCACCCGCAGCCCCTGGCTCTTGAGCACATGGACGCGCAGCGCGCCGTCGGCGAAGCCCAGCAGCAGGCCGTCCCGGGTTGTGCGGAAGCAGCCCTGCGGACAGGCCTCCGCGCTTGGCAGGGCCCAGGCAACTTTCACCGTGCCTAGCGGGGTCTCAAGGAAGGCGTTCGGCCAGGGATCGGCCACGGCCCGGATCTGGTTGAAGGCCTCCTGGACCGTCATGGCGGCATCCAGCCTGGAATCCGCCGGCTTCCGGCCGCCAAAGTAGGTGGAGGCGCCGAGGGTCCGCTGGTCGATGCGCGGGAGGCTGCCATCCACCAGGCCCGGAATGGCCCCGGCTACGAGCTCCCGTCCGGCCGAGGCGGCTTTGGCCGTGAGGCTCAGGGCGGTCTCATCCCAGGCGATGGGCAGACGGGCCTGAGCCACGATGAAGCCGTCATCAGGCTTGGGGGTCATGGCGTGCAGGGTGATGCCTGTCTCCGTCTCGCCCTTCACCAGCACCCAGTTAAGGGGTGCCCGGCCCCGGTACTTCGGCAGGAGGCTGCCGTGCAGGTTGTAGGCGCCCAGGCGGGGGATGTCGAGGACGCGGGCCTGGATCATCTCGCGGAAGTAGAAGCTGAACAGGAAGTCCGGCTGGTGGGCCAGGATGGCCGAATAGACGCTGTCCTCGTTGAAGGCCGGGGCCTCGTGGATCGGGATGCCGTGGGCCTTGGCCACCGCCGCCGGGGGCGTGAACCAGAGCTCGTCGGCACCCTGAGGGTAGGTGTAGAGGGCTCGGACCTCCACACCGGCCTGCAGCAAGCCCTCCAGGGCCGCTGTGCCCACACTGGAATAGGCGCATACGACGGCGCTTGGGCTCGGCATATTCCCTCCAATCCTCCGAGCATCTCATAATCCATTGATCTTCCTGCCCGTAGACCTATGTTGGATCGGAGTTTTCCATGCGTCTGCGAGCTCTGCCGTTCCTCCTGGCTGTGGTTCTCCTGTCCGCGGGGGAGGATCCTTTCGAGGCTCCCCAGGAGCTGCAGGCTTTTGCCCGGCAGCACACCCAGAACCAGATGTCGGTGACGGGCAAGGTCGGGGCCCTGCTCAAAGCTTTCTTCGCCCCTCCCGAGGAGGGCGGACTTGGCATCACCTACGACAACACCTTCACCCGCACGCCCATCGAGACCTGGCGGGATCGCAAGGCCAACTGTCTCTCCCTCACGGCCCTCTGCGTGGCCGGCTGCCGGTCGGTTGGCCTGGAGGCCCGCTATGGGGAGTCCCTGCGGATCAGCCGCTGGCGCAGGGTGGGTACCACCATCCGCTACGAGCGTCACATCGTGGCCGTGGTGCCCACGGGATCCATTGGGCAGGAGATCATCGCCGACTTCCTGCCGGAGGTGCGTCGGAACTCCCAGCTCATCGCACCCCTCGAGCCCCGGCGGGTGATGGCCCTGTTCTACAGCAACCGGGCCGTCGAGCTCCTCGACGAGGCGAAACAGGAGGAGGCGCAGCAGGCCGCGCTCCGGTCCATCCAGGTGGATCCGAAGCTGGGCGTGGGCTGGAACATCCTGGGGGTGGTCCAGCGCGCCCAGGGTCAGGAAGCCGAGGCGGAGAAGTCCTTCCTTCGGGCCATCGAGGCCGATCCGCGGGACGGCGCACCCTGCGGCAACCTGGAGAACCTGCTCAAGGGGCAGGGGAGGGATTCGGAGGCGCAGGTGTATCGGGACCGGGGCCTGGAGGTGCGGAAGAAGGACCCCTTCTTCAACGCCTTCCTTGCGGAAGAAGCCCTTGCGGACAGCCATTTCGAGGAGGCGGAGAAACGCATCAAGCAGGCCATCCGATTGCTGTCCCAGGAACCGGATTTCCACTTGATCCATGCTCGGGTGTGTCTGGCGCTGGGCAAGCCGAAGCAGGCCATCAAGGCCCTGGAGCAGGCCCGGAAATGGGCCATGCCGGAGATGCAGGCCCGGTTCGACGCGAAGCTGGCCCTGCTCAAGGCCGACAAACCCTAGCCCTGCGGGCAAGCCGCCGATAGCTAATAGCCGATAGCCGACAGCCCACCACCCCTAATTCGCCTCCAGCTCCGCCAGGAGGGTCTGGGCCTCCAGGCTGTCGGGGTGGTGCAGCAGGCACTCGCGGAGGTAGCGGCGGGCCCCCTCCAGGTCCTCCAGCTCCCGCCGGGCCTCGGCAAGGTGGATCAGGGTCTCCTCTTCCTGCGGCTCCAGCTGGAGGGCCTTCCGCCAGTGGGTCTCGGCGCGGTCCCAGTCCCCCAGCTCGGCACAGGCGTGGCCAGCATCGAGGAGGTAGCGCAGCGTCTGCGGGTCCATGTGCACGGCCCGCTCCAAGTCCAGCCTCGCCGGCAGGCCCTCGTTCAGGTTGGCGTGCGCCAGACCGCGGAGGTGCCAGAAGGAAGGTCGCTCGCGGCAGGTCTCGCCCAGCCCCTCAAGGAAGGGCAGAAGGGCTTCCCAGGCGTCCATGCCGAGCAGGCATTCGGCCTGGAGCAGCAGCAGGTCGGGATCCGCGGGACTCCCCTGCAGGAGGCTGACCACCTCGGCATAGGCGGCCTCGAAGTGGCCCTCGGCCACCTGGACCTGAAGGCGGAGCGGGGGATGGTGGTCCCCCTGCGAGTCGGGAGGGACGGAGGCCAGCAGCTCCCGGGCGAAGGCGGGGTCGTCTTCCCACCAGAAGGCGAACTCGGCGCGCCGGAGGTGCCACTCCTCCCGGAGAGCCACCCCCTCTGCCCCGGTCGGAAGGGTGGGCCAGGCCATGTCCAGGCTGCGACGCGCCTCCTGGTCCTGCTGCAGTTCCAGGGTGATCTGATACCGCTCCAGCCAGAGCCGGAAGGAATCGGGCTGCTCAACCAGGGCGGCTTCAATGACCCGCCAGGCCCCCTCCCGATCGCCCAGGTGGCGGCGGGAGACGGTTTCCACCAGCCAGAGTGCGGGCTGATCCCGGCGGTTGGGAGGCAGACCCTGGATCAGCGCGAGGGCCTCGGCGGGACGGCCCTTCCGCAGCAGATACATGCCCGCCGCGCCCCGATCCCAGGGAATCCGCACGTCGCCGTGGCGAGTGCTGAGCACCGCCAGAGCCTGCTGCACCATGTCCTCCCGCCCATGTTGGAGTCCCGCCAGCAGCAGGTCTTCGAGGACCAGGGGGTCGTCCCAGGAGAGCGGCAGCGCCGCCTCGAAGTGCTCCCAAGCCAGATGCAGGGCCTCCGGTCCCGCATCCCGGAGCAGGAGAAGGCCTTGCAGGTGCCTCAGCCGCCCCATGCGCGGGGCCAGGCGGATCAACCACTCCCCCCAGGCCAGACGGCGCGCCGTAGGAATGCCCGAACTCGGGCGGAAGGCCCGGGACAGCAACCAGTACTTCCAGCAGGACTGGCGCACCAGCTGCGCCTCGAGCAGGTCGAGCCAGGCCCGGTCCCTGTAGCCGAGGGAGGCGTGAGCCAGCCCGGCCAGCAGGTGGATCCGGTAGCCCAGCTCCCCGCGGGCCAGGGGAGCGCGGCCCAGGAGGTCCGCGACCTCCGAGGCTGGGGCAGAGTCCGCCCAGCGGGCCTCCGCCCGGGCCAGCAGGCCAGGGTAGATCCAGACCTGCCGGATGGCCCAGCCCAGCCAGGCCCCGAGGATGACCGCGCCCGCCAGCGCCCAGCCTGAGTCCACGCCCATGACCCAGCCTGAGCCTGCAAGCAGGAGCGCGAGCAGCAGCAGGAGGGCACCCTGGACCGGGCGCGTGAGCGGGAAGAGCTTTCTCATGGCTTCGAGTATGAAGCCTCTGGCCGGGGCTCAGGCACAGCGAGAGTTCCTCGGTTCAGATGGAGTCCTGGGCTGACCAGCGGCGCTAGTTGCCCTGCTGGATCTCTTTCGCGATGACCAGCCTCTGGATCTGATTCGTCCCTTCATAGATCTGGAGGAGCTTGGCGTCGCGCATGCACTTCTCGACGAGGTAGTCGCGGCTGTAGCCGTTGCCGCCGAGGACCTGCACGGCGTCGGTGGTGACTTCCATGGCGGTGTCCGTGGCGAAGGTCTTGGCGATGGCGCTGTGCTTGGAGTTCTTGATGCCGTTGTCGGTCATCCAGGCGGCCTGCCAGGTGAGCAGGCGGCTGGCCTCGATCTTCTTGGCCATGTCCGCCAGCATGAAGCTGATGGCCTGGTTGGCGAAGATGGGCGCCCCGAACTGGATGCGGGTCTTGGCGTAGTCCAGGGCGATCTCGAAGGCGGCCCGGGCCACGCCCACGCCCCCGGCGGCCACGGCGGCGCGGGTCTGATCCAGGGTCTTCATGGCGATGATGAAGCCCATGCCCTCCTTGGCCAGCAGGTTCTCCACGGGCACTTCGGCGTCGTTGAAGTAGAGCTCCACCTGGTTGCTGGCGCGCTGGCCCATCTTGTCCAGGGCCTTGCCCACCACCAGGCCCGGGGTGTCCCGGGGAACGACGATGCAGCTGGCGCCCCGGGCGCCCTTGCTGGGATCCGTGCTGCAGAACAGGGTGTACCAGTCGGCGTAGCCCCCGTTGGTGCAGTAGCACTTGGTGCCGTTGATGATGTACTTGTCGCCCCGCTTCTCGGCGCGGCAGGTCATGCCCCCGGCGTCGGATCCGGCGTTGGGCTCCGAGAGGCTGAAGGCGGCAAACTTGGGCTCCTCGGCGATCATGCCCAGCCACTTCTTCTTCTGCTCGGGGCTGCCGGCGATGAGCACGGGGGTCATGGCCAGGCCGTTGGCCATGATGGAGGTGTAGAGACCGGCGCAGCCCCAGGCCAGCTCCTCGCAGACCACGACTTCTTCCATCTGCGAGGCGCCGGGGCCACCACAGTCCTCGGGCACCATGGCCTGCAGGTAGCCGAAGTCGAAGGCTGCCTTGTAGACGTCTGTGGCCCACTCCCCGGTCTCGTCGTACTTCCTGGCCACGGGGCGCATGATCTTCTCGGCGAAGGTATGGGCGCGCTCTTTCTCAGCCTGCAGTTCGGGAGGGAGGGTGAAACCAAACATGGATGCCTCATCGAAAGGGGAGGAAGGTGGGACGCCGGGACGGATCCGTGGGGCCAGTCTAGCGTCAGGTCCGCTCCGGGGCAGGATGACCCGGATCACACCCCCTTGGCGCGGTAAACTGGACCCCTGGAGTGCCTATGACCATTCATCTGTCTGACATCAGCAAGGCCGTCGTCGCGACCGAATACGCCGTCCGGGGGGCCATCGTGGCCCGGGCCGGGGAGCTGGAGAAGCAGGGGCGGAAGATCATCTATTGCAACATCGGCAATCCGCAGTCCCTGGGGCAGGCCCCCCTCACGTGGATCCGCCAGCTCCTGGCCCTGTGCGAATACCCAGCCCTCATGGAAACCGCACCGGGGGCCTTTCCCTCGGATGCCATTGAGACGGCACGAGCCATCCTCGCGGGCACGCAGCACGGTCTCGGCGCCTACAGCGAGAGCCGGGGTGTGCGGTCCATCCGGGAGGCGGTGGCGGAGTTCATCCTGGAGCGCGACCACATCGGCGTGGACCCGGATGCCATCTTCCTGACGGACGGGGCGAGCAAGGGTGTGCAGACCGCGCTCCGCATCCTGATCTCGGGCCCCGGGGACGGCATCATGATCCCCATCCCCCAGTACCCGCTCTACTCGGCCAGCATCACGCTCTACCGGGGCCGCATGGTGCCCTACTTCCTGGACGAGGCCGATGGCTGGAAGGTGAGCCGCCCCATGCTGGAGGCTTCCCTGGCCAAGGCCAAGGCCGAGGGGACCCACGTCAAGGCGATCTGCGTGATCAATCCCGGCAACCCCACGGGTGCGGTGCTAGACGAGGCCACCATCGCCATGATCATCGACTTCGCGCAGGCCCACGGCATCTCGATCCTGGCCGACGAGGTCTACCAGGAGAACATCTACCGGGCTGGTGATGCGTTCGTCTCCTTCGCCAAGGTGCTCCATGAAAAGGAGGTGAAGGACGTCTCGCTCTTCAGCTTCCACTCCTGCTCCAAGGGCCTCCTGGGCGAGTGCGGCCACCGGGGCGGCTACTTCGAGTTCCGGAACGTTCCGGACGACGTGGCGGCCCATATCCTCAAGCTGCAGAGCATCGCGCTCTGCGCCAACCTCGCGGGCCAGGTCGCGGTCCATGCCATGGTGTGCGCCCCGAAACCGGGCATGCCCTCCTATGCCCTCTACACGGCGGAGAAGCGGGCGATCCTGGACACCCTGAGGCAACGCGCCCAGCTTCTGGTGGACGGCTTGAACCGTATCCCGGGCATCACCTGCAACACCATCACCGGGGCCATGTACGCCTTCCCGAGGATCACCCTCCCTCCCGGTCGCACTGACTCGGACTATGCCATGGCCCTGCTGGAGCAGACAGGCATCTGTGTGGTCCCTGGCTCCGGCTTCGGCCAGGCGGAAGGCACCGCCCACTTCCGGACCACCATCCTTCCGCCCACGGACCAGATCCAGCAAGTCGTGGCGGCCATGGCCGAGTTCCACCGCACTTTCCGCTAAGGCGCGACGCGCCGTTCTCGGTAGGCACCGCGCCCCTGCATGCACGATGAAGCTGTCACTGGAGGAAGCCCCTTGCGTCCCGAGCACCCCATTGTCCTCATCACTGGCGCTTCCAGCGGCTTCGGCGCTGCCATGGCGCGGCTGCTGGCCGCCCAGGGCTGCCACCTGGCGCTGGGTGCCCGACGCCTTGACCGGGTGCAGGGGTTGGCGGAGGAGCTGGCCCAGGCCCACGGCGTGCAGACCTTCGCGGGCCAGGTAGACACCCGGGAGACCGCCAGTGTGAATACCTTCGTAGCGGCCGCCGCTGCGGCCTTGGGTGGCCTGCACGTGCTGGTGGCCAATGCCGGCCTCGCCAGCGGCACCTACAAGCTCTGGGAGACGCCGGACGAGGATCTGGAAGCCATGATGCGCACCAACATCGAGGGTGTGGTCAAGACCATCCGCGCCGGTCTGCCCCATGTCCGCAAGGCTGGCTGGGGCCACGTGTTCTTCATTGGCTCCCTGGCGGGCCACCAGTCCTACGAGGGTGGCAGCGTCTACTGCGCCAGCAAGATGGGCCTGAGGGCCATGGCCCACAGCCTGCGCCTGGAGCTGAACGGCGAGCAGATCCGCGTCACCGAGGTGGACCCGGGCATGGCCGAGACGGAGTTCTCCAGCGTGCGGCTCAAGGATGACGCCAAGGCCGAGGCCGTCTACAAGGGCGTGAACCCCCTGACGGCCCACGATGTGGCGGAATGCGTCCGCTGGTGCCTGGCGCTGCCGGACCACGTGAACATCGACGAGATGCTGATCAAGCCCGTGGACCAGGCCGCCCCGCACAAGCTGCACCGCCGGGTCTGAGTCAGTCCCGACTCATCCGCAGTGTCAGAGGCAGCACCGCGAGCATGGCGAGGGCGCCCAGGGCCCAGCCCAGGCGGTAGCCGTAGTGGCCGATGGTCCAGCCCAGGCTGAAGCTGCCGAGGCCGATGCCGGCGTCAAACGCGAACAGCAGGGCGCCGAAGGCCGACCCGCGCCGCAGGGGATCCACGGACTCCAGTAGCTTCGCGTTGAGCAGGGTGTGCAGCATGCTGTAGCCCGCGCCGTAGAGCAGGGCCGAGACCACGTGGCGGGCCGTGCCACCCGGCAGGAAGGCCAGCAGCGCGAGACCCGCGATGGCGCCCAGCAGCATGGCGGGCAGCTTCCGGATGGGCCGGCGGCCGAAGCCCCGCCGCAGCATGACGAGGCGCATGAGGACCATGCCGATGGCCATGCAGGACAGGAAGGCGGAGGGCAGGGGCAGGCCCAGGGCCAGGGCCTCCTGGGCCGTGTAGGTGCCCAGGGCGCCGTAGCCCAGGGCCACGCTGAACAAGATCACGCAGGGCCCGATCACCGTGGCGTTGGGCCACTGGAAGCCCTGAGCCCGGTGCTGGGGATGATCCTCGGGCAGGGTGGTCGCCAGGGCGCCCAGGAGGAGGAACAGGATGGCCAGGTACCAGCCGATGGGCGCAAAGCCCCAGCGCTGCTGAATCCAGAGTCCCAGCAGGGGGCCTACGATGACCCCCCCGGGGCTCGCAAGGCCATAGAGGCTGAGCCCATCGGCCCGCCGCTCATCCGGCAGGACGTGGGCCAGGGAAGCCATGGTGGCGGTGAGGAGTCCCGACCAGACGATGCCGTGCGGGAAGGCCAGCACGTAGAACCCCCAGCGGGTCGGCAGGAAGGCATAGGCGGCCAGGAAGCCGGCATAGCAGACGGCGGAAGCGATCACCAGACGCCGGTGCCCCACGCGATCGCCCAGGTGCCCCGTGAAGAGCGCGCCCAGGGCGCTGCCCAGGGTGAAGAGGGTCATGAACCGGCCGCTCTCCGCCAGGCTGGCCCCGAGTTCCCGCAGGCGCAGGGGGACGGTGGGGAACAGCTGGAAGGCGGCGAAAAAGGTGATGAAGGTGAGGGCCCAGACGAGGGCGAACTGGCGGGTCACGAGCCGCGGACGGGAGCTGGAAAGAGCCTTCATGCTTCCAGGATGGCAGAGGCCCCGGCCGCGGTTGTCATGGTCCGGCTCTCCCGGGCGATGCGCCGGGCCGCAGGCATGGCCAGGGCCAGCAGGAAGACGCCCGCAGCCCAGCCCCAGCGGAAGCTGGTGAACTCCATGCCCCAGCCCAGGCCCAGGGCGCCGAGGGCTGTGCCCACGTCAAAGGCGAAGAAGAGGGCCCCCACGCCGGCCCCTCGCCGTTCCGCCGGGCAGGTGTCGATGATGTGCATGAAGAGGAGCGTGTGCACCATGCCGTAGCCGCCGCCGTAGACGAGCCCGGCCGTCAGATGTCGGGCCGCGCCACCCGGCATAAAGGCCAGCAGCGCCGAACCCAGGGTCGTCACGCCGAGCATGAGGGGCAGCAGGGCCACGGGCCGCCGTCCCATGCCCGTCAGGCTGAGCAGGGCCCGGATGCCGACCATGCCCAGGGCGAAGCAGGTGAGGAAAGCGGACGGCCAGGCCATGCCCAGGGACTTCGCCTCCTGGGCGCTGTAGGGGGGCATGGGCCCGAAGCCCAGACCGAGCAGGAAGAGCAGAGCCACGGGGGCCCAGATCGAGCGGTCCGGCAGCGCGAACGGTTGCCTGGGACCCGTCTCCCGGACTTCCCGAGGCAGGCTCCCGATGAGCAGGTGCAGGACGGCGAAGACCAGGGCCAGGATGGCCAGCATCCAGGCGAAGCCCAGGTGGGGCAGCAGCCAGAGGCCCGCTAGCGGTCCCAGCGCGACGCCCCCGGGACCGGAGAGGCCGAAGAGCGACATGCCCTGGGCCCGGTGCTCGGGCGTGAGGATGCTCCCCACCTTGGCAACGGAGGCTGTTCGCAGCGCGGACCAGAGCACACCGTGGACGGGGGCGAGGAGGTAGAAGCCCCAGCGCACCCGCAAGAGGGCATAGGCTGCGAGGATCAGCACCAGGAGCAGGGAGGAGAGGCGCAGGACCCTTCTCGGGCCGAGGCGGTCGCCCAGGGGACCGGTGAACAGGGAGCCGATGCCGGAACCGAGCATGAAGGCCGTCTGGAAGCGGCCGCTTTCCGCGAGGCTGGCCCCCAGGTCCCGCAGGTGCAGGGGCACCACCGGGAACAGCTGGTATCCGGCCGCGAAGACCAGGAAGTAGAAAGCCCACAGGATGAGGAACGGACGGGTGAAGATCCCTTTCTGCGCTGTTTCTGCGTCCTCTGCCATCCCTCCAGGATCGTCTATTTGTCCCGGAATTTGGCGTGGCAATCCGCGCAGGTGGCCTTGAGTTCGCCCAGCCGAGCCTTAATCACGACCTCATCCCCGCCCGCAGCGGCCTCGCCCACGGCCTTGGCCAGGTCGGACACCTTCTGGTTGAATACCTTGCGTTCGCCTTCGACGCCGTCCGCGACCTTGGCGGCCTGCTTCGAGAGTTCCTCGGCATCCTTGGTCACCTCCGCGAGGTTCTTCGAGGCCAGGTTCTGGCTCATGGCTTTCATCCAGCCGGCCCGGGCCTGCATGAGCTTCTGGAGGGGGCGGAGCTCGGCCTGGGCCGTGGCCAGGGTGGCCAGGCCCGCCAAGGCCAGCGAGAGGGGGAATTGGCGGATTTTCATGGGTTCACGCTCCGTAAGAGGGGGGCCCTCTTGCCTTCAAGATAGTTGCCGGGGCACGTCGGGAAACCCTCCGGGTTGGAGATAGCGGCCAGTCCGGTCGGGGCTCCGGCCTTCGTTTTTTCCGACCCCATCCCTCCCTGCGCTATGCTTCCGCACACCTTTCCGGAGGCAGGCATGTTCCGACGCGTGGAGGACTTCAAGTCCATCTGGCAGCAGGAGGCCGAGAAAACCCTGGCCGTGTTTGCGGCCATCCCCGATGCCGCGGCCCATCAGGCCGTGGATGCCCAGCACCGCGACCTGCGGCGGCTGGCCTGGCATCTGGTGGAAACCATCCTGGAGCTGCCTCAGAACCTGGGCCTCAAGGTGAAGGGTCCGGTGGCCCTCGGTTCCGATGGTTTCATCGGCGCCCCGCCCCCGACCATGGCCGAGATCGGAGCCACCTACCATGCGGTGAGCGAGTCACTCCTGGATCACATCGGCAGCTGGAGCAACACGGAGCTGGGCCGCAACTTCACCCTCTACGGCGAGACCTGGACCGGTGCGTTCGCCCTCTACGTCCTCGTATCCCATCAGACGCACCATCGCGGCCAGATGACGGTCCTCATGCGGCAGGCGGGTCTGTCCGTGCCCAGCGTCTATGGTCCAACCCGGGAGGGCTGGGCTGAGTTCGGGCTGGAACCGCCCAAAGTTTGAATCCCTGCTCATGAAATGGTAAAATATCAATAATTATCATTATGTTAAATTAATTATTACTATCTTCGATAGCCATTCAAAACCGTTCGGTGGATTCCAGCGGGATCGCCCCCTGATGCCTGCCCAGCCAGACCGCAGAGCCTTGGCTTGGGGAGGAAGGCCCGTGGGTTCGGGCGATGGGTCAGCCTGCAGGCGGTCCGAAAAATTCTGGACAAGGCCTCTCCTTGGCTCCGCCTCGCCGACCTTGGGCTGGTGCGGGCTCTATATAAAATTAAATATTATTCCAAAATCTAATCGATATTTTCTACTCGAAACCTAGGTTTGGCTGACTCTTTTGGTTATCTAGAAGATTATTAATGAGTGCTTATTTTTTGAATAAATCCTTTAATCAAAAGATAAACAGGTCATTTCTTGTCTTGGTTGACAGGTCAAATTAATGCCTAGAATGAAGGTCAAGTAAGTAATTTTACGTATATCCAACCTAACCGAGTCGGCCCCGTTCCCCTCCCCTACCACCGGCCACCGAATCCGCTTGGGGCTGCTGATCGGTCAGGTCCCCAGGGCCAAGCCCTCACCCTCCCAAGGCCAAGCCATGAACCCAACGCTCATCAGCCTCCTGGACTTGCTGCGCATGGCCATCATCCGGTGCGGTGGCATCCTGCAGAGCCCCCAATGGGACAGCTCTGAGTCCTACTTGATTCAGGTTAGCCCGGGACCCGTACCGTTCCCCGTCCAGGACCCGTCCGTGATTCGATTTCTGCTGCTGATGCAGAAGGAAGGGGTGGATCTCCGCTTCCACTTGGAGCCCCAGGAAGACCGGAGCCAACGGCTCATCATGAGGCTCAGTAAGGAGCAGGCGCAGGTCGAAGTCCCTGTGGCCCGCACCGAACTCGCCGCCGGGAGCCTTGGGGAGCCGCCCCTTGTCGTGGGACTGAACTTGCGGGGGATTCTCATGGGCCTCTCCCGAGCCCTGACTGACCTGAGGACACCCGCGACGGTTCGCCCGCAGCCCCTGCAGGTTGGACAGGCTCAAGGCTGGCCTTTGCGTCAGCTCCCGGCGATTTGAAGAGCACTCCCGAGCCGCGATGAAGGGACCGATGCTGAATCCGGCCATGTGCCTCTCCTATCCTCAGGGAGTCTTCGCCGTGGCCTTGGGCTGCGAGGAAGCTCTGTCTGGGATGGGGGCCCTGCAGTCCCTTCTCCCGGGCCAGGGTCTGCAGGTTCCCGTCTCCCCTGGTTGTGAGGCCCAAGTGCATCCCTACCTGGGGGAATTTGGAGGGGAAAAGTATGCCTGCGGCATCCTTGGGATCCGCTACCGGCCAGACTTCAGCCGGAACTCGCCCGACCGTGAGCGCCTCCCCACAGAGGAGCAGGCCTGGTCCTGCGCGGAGAGGGTGCTCAAACACTTCGCCTCGGGGCTGAGGAAACGGGCACTGCTCAGGCTGGAGGAGGGGCTCCCTGCTCGCCTGTTGCTGGCCGTTGTGATTCCCTTGGAGGGGCCGATTGGCCAGGAGGCCGCGTGCAGGATTCTGGGCGAGGCCTTCCCCCCAGGCCGAATCAATCACGACGAAAAAAGCCGCTCTATCTGACTGTGATGCCTGGGCCTCAGCGCTCCAGGATGAAGGTCACGGGGCCGTCATTGATGAGCTCAACCTCCATGTGCTCCTGGAAGAAGCCGGACTTCACCTGGGGATGCTGCGCCTTGAGCAGTTCCAGGAAGCGCCGGAAGAGCACCCGGGCCTCGTCCTGCTTCATGGCCCGGTCGAAGGAGGGGCGGCGCCCCTTGGCGATGCTGCCGGCCAGGGTGAACTGGCTCACGGCGAGGATCTCCCCCCCGATGTCCTGCAGGCTCAGGTTCATCTTCCCGTCGGCATCGTAGAAGATCCGCAGCGCGGCGATCTTGGCGGCAGCCCAGGTGCAGGTCTCCTCCGTATCCCCGGCCTCCAGGCCCACCAGCACCAGCAGGCCCGGGCCGATGGTGGCCTCGAGCTCGCCACTGCGCACCGTGGCCCGCTGCACCCGCTGGATCACGGCCTTCATGGCTCACCTCGCCCCAACTTCGAACGAACCTTGCTTGCCAGCTCCCGGGCTTCGGGGTGACCGAAGGCCGAGGCCAGCAGGCCGTAGGCGGCCGCGCACAAGGCCACCAGGGGCAGCAGGCGCAGGCCCAGGGCCCAGCGGCTGAAGCCATGGGGAGCGTCAAGGTGGAGCAGCCGAGCGCCGAACCAGGCGAGGATACCCATGAGCGCGGCGGCGGCCAGGGCCCGGCTGGCGGCCTTCAGCAGGGGACCCAGGTCGAGGCCAGGCAGTCGGGGCCGGAGGCGCACCACCACGCCCAGGAGGCCCGCCAGACTGGCCAAGCCGTTGGCCAGGGCCAGACCACCGGTGCCCAGAGGCCTGAGCAGCGCGAGGCTCAGCGCCACGTTCAGCACGAGCGTGAAGCCTGCCATGGTTGCGGGGCCCCGGTAGTCCTTGAGGGCATAGAGGGCCTGGTTGCCCAGGCGCTGACTCGCCACGAAGACCAGGCCCACCGAACCGAAGACCACGGTGAGGGCCGTCCAGTCGGCGGCGAGGGGGGTGTAGGCGCCGGTGCGGAAGAGCAGGGCGCAGATGGGCCGCGCCAGCACCGCGAGGCCCACGGAGGCTGGCAGCACCAGCAGGGCCGAGGCTGAGATCGACTGCGTCAGGCTGCGGTTCAGGGCGGGCCAGTCCCGGGCTTCCGCCTGTCGGCTCAGGGTGGGCAGCCCGGCTGTGGCCAGGCTCATGGCGAAGAGGCCCAGCACCATCTCGCCCATCATGCCGCTGTTGTAGAGCACGATCTGGGCGCCGTCCGCCAGCTTGGAGGCCAGCATGGTGCTGATGAGCGCGTTGATGGGATAGATGCCCGCGGCCAGCAGCCCAGGCCCCATGCGACCGAGGGCCTTCCGCACCCAGGGGTCCCGCAGGTGCAGGCCGAACGCGAGGCTGAAGCCCTCCTGGCGCACCGCTGGCAGCACCACCAGAAGCTGCAGAACACCGCCCGCAAGGACGGCGAAGGCGCACACGACGCCGACGGTTTCGTAGGGTACGGGGGTCTGCTGCTGCAACACCCGCAGGGTGGTCCAGCCGAAGGCGATGAAGGCCAGGTTCCAGAAGATGGAAACCGAGGCTGCGAGGGCAAAGCGGTGGCGCAGGTTGAGCAGACCCGTGAAGCCCGCTGTGAGGCTCACCAGGGCCAGGTAGGGGAACATGATCCGGCCCAGCTTCGCCGTCAGCTCGCCCTGGACGCCCGGTCTTCCCAGCATGAGCAGGCCCGCCAAGGGCCCCATGAACAACAACACCAGGACCACACCAAGCAGCAGGATCGCCAGCAAGGTGCCCAGGAAGCGGGCGGCCACGGCCTTCATGGCGGCCTCGCCCTCAGCGGCCTCAGCCTCGGCGAGGGTGGGCAGGAAGGCGGCGGTCATGGTGCCTTCGGCGGTGAAGCGACGCAGCAGGTTGGGCAGGCGGAAGGCGACGGCGTAGGCATCCGCCGCGGGACCGGCTCCCAGTACATGGCTGAGGAAGAATGTCTGAAGCAGGCCCGTCAGGCGGCTCAGCAGCGTCATGAAGGACACCACGGCAGCGGAGCGCAGCAGGCTGGGCCTGCGGGGGACCTCGCTCATGCCTTGAACAGCAGGTAGAGGCCCACCGCCACGTTGCCGACGCCCGACACGGCATAGAGGGTCCGGCGGAAGCGGGCCTGGGTGCCCATGCGGGCCGCCAGCCAGCCGGAGACCGCGCTGAGCAGGGTGAACATGGCCGTGATGCCCAGGCCGAAGAGCAGGAGCGCCTCGAGGAACTGGACCTGGCCGGAGATACCGGCGTTCTTCATGAGGGAGGTGAAGCCCCGGACCCCGCCCAGCCCGAAGAAGGCCCCCATCCAGGCAGCGGCATGGTGGTAGCCATGGGCCGAGGCGCCGCTCGCATGGTGCTTGGGCGCCCGGCGGGCCAGGGGCTGGAGGCCGGAGGTGGCCTTCCGGCGCGCGACGGCCTGGCCAGGCTGGTGCCCCTGCTTCAGGTGCAGGCGGATTCCGGCGGCGCTCCGGGTGTGGTGGTGTGGGTGGTCGTGGGCCAGGGGACCGTGCTGGTGGGCGTGGCTGTGGGTGGCGATCCGGCGCAGGCCCAGGGCCGCGGCCAGGTTCCAGAGGCCCAGGGCGAGCACGAGGGTCCAGGCCGCCCGGTCCATCCACAGGAAGAAGCGGTCGCCCAGGAAGGTCTGGCCCAGGAAGGTCGCCGCCACGGCGATGATCGCCACGGCCAGCATGTGCGAGGCACCGAAGGCCAGCCCCACCTTCCAGGCGCCGCGGCGGTCGCCCGACAGCGACACGCCCGTCACCACGGCCACATGGTCGGGTTCGACGGCATGCAGGATGCCCAGGTAGAGCGGCAGGAACATGGTCCGAGGATAGCGCGGAAGCCCTGGCGGCTCAGGCGGAAACCGGCGGGGTCAGGGCCTCACGCGGGCGTTTCCGTGCCCACCAGGGGCAGGCTCACCCGGAACACCGAGCCACTGCCCACTTCGCTCTCCACCTCGATGCGCCCGCCGTGGGCCTCGACGATGCTGCGGCAGATGTAGAGGCCCAGGCCCCAGCCCTTCTGGGCGTCCCGGGTCTGCCCCTGCTCGAAGGGATGGAAGAGCCGCTCGCACTCGGCCTTGGGGATCCCCCGGCCGGTGTCCCAGACCTCCAGATCCCAGTGTTTCTCCCGCACGCGGGTGCGCACGCCCACGGCGCCGGGGGGCTCGGTGAATTTCAGGGCGTTCTCTACGAGGTTGAACAGCACCTGGCGCATGGCCACCGAATCCAGGAGCGTCCACACCTCCCCCGCGGCTTGGCCGAGATCGAGGCGGGTCTGCAGACCCCGAGCCTCGGCCTTGAGTTCGAGGGTGCTGCCCAGGTTCTCGAGGAGATCCTCCGGATGGGTCAGCTTCATGGACAGGCGGTCGACCATGGACTCGGCGCGGTTCTTGTCGAGCAGCCCCTTCAGGATCCCCTCCAGGCGCTGGCCCTCATGCTTCATGATGCCCAGCACCCTGGCGAGACCGGGGTCCTTCTGGGCTGGACCATGAAGGCGCTCGACGCTGAGCAGGATGGTGGTGAGCGGCGAGCGCAGGTCGTGGCTCACGGTGTTGATCATCTGCATCCGGGATTCGAGGGTGTCCTTGAGCTGACGCTGGGTCCACTCCATACCCTGGTTGCGGAGCGCTAGCTCCCGCGTCCACGCCTGCAGCTCCTTGGTTCGGGTGCGCACTTTCCCTTCCAGGGCCTCGTTGTTGCGCTCCAGGGTACGGAAGCGCGCCCGGATGGTCAGGATGCAGATGGTGGCAAGCGCCACCATCAAGGCGAGGCGGGCCCAGAGGGTCTGATACCAGGTGGGCTTGATGGTCAGGCGCAGGGGCGCGGCCTCGTTCCACACCGCCCCGTCGAGGCTGGTCCGGAACCGCAGCAGGTGGGTGCCGGGGCTCAACCCCCCGAACTGGATGCTCCCGTTGCCGGATTCCAGGGCCTGCCAGCTGCCGCCGAGGTCCTCGAGCTGGGCCTCGAAGCGGACCGGGAAAGGCGTGTTGGGCGAGCCGGAGTCCACATGGACCACCAGGGATGCGTAGCCCGGCGGCAAAGTGGCCTCCTTGGGCATCCAGAACGCTCCCCGCTCCCAGGTGATGTCAAGGACCACGGGGGTCGGCAGGGGATAGGCCGGGACGCTGGCTCCAGGTTCCAGAAAGCAGGCACCGCCCACCATCCCGATCCAGAGGCGGCCCTGGGCATCCTCCAGCGCGCCCCCCTGGTTGGTCTCGTCCGAGATCAGGCCCAGCCGGTGCGTGATCAGTGCGGGCTTGCCTTCCCGGGAAGTCACGGTGACGCCCTTGGCATGCCCGATGGCGGTCCCTCCGGAGGAGAGTCCGCGGATCCAGGTGATGCCGTACAGGGGCTGTCCGTCGGCTTCCAGGTCCAGGTTGCTCCAGGACCCGTCCACGGGATCGTTCACCAGGAGGTTCTGGGAGGTCCCCACCCAGAGGCGCTGCCGAGCATCGGCCTGAAGGGCCAGGATCTGCACGCGGTCCGCGGGACCATCGGCGAGGAAGCGGTGGAAGGTACCCTGCTCGAAGCGGAGGAGCCCCGTGCTGGTGCCCACGAACAGCTCCTCGCCGCGGGCCAGCAGGCAGTGGACCGGGGTGTAGGCGGTTCCCTTCAAAGGACTGTGCTGCCGCAGGACGCGCCCCTGGAGATCCAGTTCCACCAGACCCAGGTCGGTCCCGACCCACAGGCGGCTGCCCTGCCGCACCATGCACTGGATGTGGCTCTTCGCCAATTCCCGGGGGCCCGGGTGGATGCGCTGGTCCCCGCCCAGCCGGCAGAGGCCCTTCATCGTGCCGACCCAGGCGCCGCCCCCACCATCCTCGTGCAGCATCCAGACGTCCTCGGAAGGCAGGCCGTCCTTGCGGGACCAGCGCTTCAGGACGCCCTTCCCCTGCTGCCAGAGGATGACCCCGTTGTTGCTGCCGAACAGCATGCGGTTGCCAGGAAGCGCCAGAAAGGAGGTCACGGAGCCGAGGCCCAGGCTCAAGTCGGTTTCGGTGTCGTGGGTGAGGCTCCAGAGGCCAGGGAGGGCTTGGACCCAGAGGTAGTCGCCATCGGTGCCGATCCAGAGGCCGCCGTTCCGATCCCGCAGGACGCAGTTGATGGCATCCCTGCAGAGCAGGTTCTGTCGGTTCAGGAGACGGTGGCGGCCGTTGGCCTGCCTTTGGTAGAGCCCGTCGGACCCAAGGGAGAGGAGGAGCTCCCCCGCCGGGGTGAAGGCTAGGTCGGTGAAGACCACCGAGGAGGGGAGGCCCGGCAGAGACTCCACCTGCCAGCGGCCATCCGCGCTCCGCCTTAGGATCCGGTCGGATTCGACCACCCAGACCTGGCCGGAGGGATCCGTCCGGATGGCGACCAGGGGGGAGGGCTCCGCCGCTGGGGGCAGGGCGGCGGCCTCGACGACCCCGTCTCTCCAGCGGGCGACGCCCTCGGTGCGGGCGCCGAACCACACCCAGCCTTCGGGGTCTTCCGCCATGGTCTGGATGGAGGCGAGATTCCAGGGGGCTGGCAGAGGCACCCGCTCGAAGCGTTCTCCCTGCAGCCGTACGAGGCCCTGCCCGGAGCCGACCAGCAGGTCCCCCCGTCGGGTCTCCAGGAGGGCGCGGGTGCTCTCGTCCGGCAGGCCCTCGTTGAGGCCGAAGGTCGAGACCTCCCGGCCGCGGATTCGCGCGACCCCACGCTCAGCGCTGGCCACCCAGATGGCCCCACTGCGGTCCTCCAGCAGGGCGACGATGTCCCGGGCGCGCAGGCCAGAACTGGCGTCGAACAGCTGGTGCCCGTTCGGCCCCAGTCGGGTCACGCCCTCGTTGGTGCCAGCCCAGATGAAGCCGTGGCGGTCCTCCAGGAGAACCCTCACCTGGCTCTGAGGCAGCCCATCCCGCCGATCGAAGTGGCGCATGGCCAGGGCCTGGGCCGCGAGGGGGATACTGAGGAACAGGGCGAGGGTTGCTGCCCAGCTCCAGCGTCGAAGGCCTTCCGCCACCCCGTTACTGCGGACAAGGAGACCCCCGTCCCTTGCCGGTCCCTGAGGGTGATGGGAGACACCACGGCCCCGAGGGAAACACCTCCGCATGCAATCCATGCCTCAGTTTCGGTTCGCCGCGTGTCCAGAGTTAATCCCGGGCAAGTGCCCCGGCCCGCCTACCGTCCCGGCGGGGATCCTCGAACAGGGCTAAGCCGGGGGGACGCCTGAAGCCTTCCAGGACCGTCCTGAGGCAGCCTGGGCGGTGCTGCTGGAGCGGAGGTGCGGTAGCAATGACTACGGCCGTCGGAGGGGTGGCCGCAAATGGTGTATTGATTGGAGCCGCCTACCCGAATCGAACGGGTGACCACCAGATTACAAAGCTGGAGCTCTACCAACTGAGCTAAGGCGGCGCGAGTCCCAGTCTATCGGAATCGGCGGACTTCCTGAATGGGTGGGTCTGGCTAGCGGGGGTCCCCGGCGGGGTTCCGCTTCAGCTCTTCCAGGAAGGTGTCCATCCACTTGGTGGAGAAGGTGCCGGCGATGAACTCCGGGTTGTCCATGATCCGCCGGTGCAGGGGCGCTGTGGTCTTGATGCCCTCGATCACCAGGGTGTCCAGGGCGCGGCGCATCCGGGCAATGGCTTCCGTGCGGTTGGCGCCGTAGGCGATGAGCTTGGCCACCATGGAGTCGTAGTGGGGCGGGATGACCGCGTCCTGGTGCATGGCGGTGTCCACGCGGATGCCGGGGCCCCCGGGGAAGTGCAGGGCGGTGATGCGGCCGGGGCTGGGGGTGAACTTGAAGGGGTCCTCGGCATTGATGCGGCACTCGATGGCGTGGCCCTTCTGGATCACATCCTCCTGGCGGAAGCTGAGCTTCTGGCCAGCGGCGATGCGCAGCTGTTCCTTGACGATGTCGATGCCCGTGACGAGCTCCGTGACGGGGTGCTCCACCTGGACGCGGGTGTTCATCTCCATGAAGAAGAAGTCGCCCCGCTTGTCCAACAGGAACTCGATGGTGCCGGCGTTGTAGTAGCCCACAGCCTTGGCGGCCTTGATGGCGGTGTCGCAGATCTTCTGACGCATGGCCGGAGCCAGGACGGCGCTGGGGCTTTCCTCGATGAGCTTCTGGTGGCGCCGCTGGATGGAGCACTCGCGCTCGCCCAGGTGCACCACGTTGCCGAACATGTCGCCCATGATCTGGACTTCGATGTGGCGCGGCTCCAGGAGGTACTTCTCCATGTAGACGGTGTCATCGCCGAAGGCGCCCTTGGCCTCGCTGCGGGCATTGTTGTAGAGGTCCGGCAGCTCCTCGGGGTTGTTGACGATGCGCATGCCGCGTCCGCCACCGCCCGCACTGGCCTTGACGATCACGGGGTAGCCGATCTGCTCGGCCACCACCAGGGCCTCCTCCACCGTCTCGACGAGGCCGTCGCTGCCGGGCATGAGCGGCACGCCGGCTTCCTGCATGGTGGCTTTGGCCTGGGCTTTGTTGCCCATCTTGCGGATGATCTCGGGGCTGGGGCCGATGAAGGTGATGCCGCAGGCTTGGCAGACTTCCACGAAGTGGGCGTTCTCGCTGAGGAAGCCGTAGCCCGGATGGATGGCCTCGGCACCGGTGACTTCGGCCGCCGCGATGACCTGGGGGATGTTCAGGTAGGACTTGGAGGAGGGCGGGGGGCCGATGCAGACTTCCTCGTCCGCGAAGCGCACATGGAGGGCGTTGCGGTCGGCCTCGGAGTAGACCGCCACGGTCTGAATCCCCAGCTCCTTGCAGGCCAGGATGACCCGCAGGGCGATCTCGCCGCGGTTGGCGATGAGCACCTTCTTGAAGGGGGGCGCATCGATGGGGGTCGCGATGG
>Ga0194052_1000279_pt1 | contig 35833 bp, 34 predicted proteins | sample SepL226m_MetaG_FD_160117 | JGI IMG/M metagenome (GOLD analysis project Ga0194052, IMG submission 160117) | Anoxic zone freshwater microbial communities from boreal shield lake in IISD Experimental Lakes Area, Ontario, Canada - Sep2016-L227-6m | ecosystem: Environmental > Aquatic > Freshwater >...
ACTTTTAACCGGACACTAGTGGGTAAAAATGATTAATGGACCTGGAGGCGATGTGATCTGGTTCATGGGCCGCGCGCACCGGCGCGGATAAGCTGATGGGGCCCGGCGGTTGGCGGGGCAGATCCGGGGATGGTGGCCCATGGGCGCAGAAGCGTGGGAAGAACAGGCCAGTCGGGCCGAGTTGGCCTTCGAAGGCTGGAAGGGTGCCTCCCGGCAGACCCGGCGGGTGCTCCTGGAGGCCTGGCTGGGGCAGGTAGCCCTCGTCCGGGAGGAGCTGGCCACGGCCATGGCCGTCGAGACCGGCAAGCCCATCACCATGGCCAGGGGCGAAGTGGGCCGGGCTGAGATGACCCTGCGGGCGACCATCGAGGCCATTGCGACCTTTGGTGAAGAGGCCATCCCCTACGACCTGATGCCCGGGGCCGATGGCTGCCGGGCGGTGTTCCGGCGGTTCCCCATGGGGCCCGCCCTGGCCATCACGCCCTTCAACTTTCCCGTGAACCTGGCGGTCCATAAGCTGGCGCCAGCTCTGGGCGCGGGCTGCAGCGTAATCTGGAAGCCCTGTCCCCAGGCGCCCCGCACGTCCCAGCTGCTCTGGGCGAGCTTCGAGGCGGCCCGGGTGCAGGTGGGCGCGCCTCCCGCGCTGCTGCAGCTGGCTGGGCCTGACCCGGTCCAGGCCGAGGCCCTGGCCCGGGACCCCCGGATCGTCGTGGTGAGCTTCACCGGCTCCGAGCGCGTAGGCCGTCACCTGGAGCAGGTGCTGGCCGGGAAGCGGCTGCTCCTGGAGCTGGGCGGCAACGGCGCCGTGGTGGTGGACGAGGGCGTAGATCCCGTGGCCGTCGCCAAGAGCATCGCCCCGGCGGCAGTGGCCGGTGCGGGTCAGAGCTGCTCCAAGGCCCAGCGCATCTACGTCCACCGCAACCTGTGGGAGGCCTTCGCCCCCGCCTTCGTGGCGGCCGTGCAGGCGCTGCCCTGCGGTGACCCCATGGATCCGGCCACCCTGGTGGGTCCAGTCATCGACGAGGCCACGGCCCGCCGGGTGGACGCGGGCCTGGACCGGGCGGCCCAGGCCGGCGCCCAGTTCCTGCTGCGCGGCCAGCGCCAGGGTGCGCTGCTGCCACCGGCCATCCTGACCGGCCTGGCTGAGGAGGACCCCCTGCAGTGCGAGGAGGCCTTCTCGCCCGTTACGGTGCTGACCCCCGTGGATTCCTTCGAACAGGGCCTCGCCCTCGCTGCGGCCACCCGCTTTGGTCTGCGGGCCAGCGCCTACAGCCGGGACCAGCGCCACCTGCGCCTCGCGGAGACCACGCTGCGGGCCGGGGGCGTGCTGTTGAACCTGCCCCCCACCTTCCGGCTCGACGCCGCGCCTTTCGGTGGCGTCCGCGCCAGCGGCAATGGTTTCGAAGGCCCGCGCTGGGCCATGGAAGGCTTCACGGAAGGGCGCCTCATCGTTGAGGGGCCAGCCCTTTAGGAACCCCGGAGTCCTCCCATGCCCCTGCCCATGCCCTTCCGTTCCGGTGATCTGGTGGTGGTGGTGGCGCAATCCCCCCGAGAGCGTTTCTGGGGCTGCATCCTCGGCCTCGAGGCCGCAGGCATTGCCCTGCGCGGACTCGATCTGACCCCCTGGGAGGAGGTGCTGAGCCTTGTCCGCACGGGGCAGGGCGATCAGGTGGCCCTGAGTACTCGATTCATCCCCATGCATCGCCTCGAAGCGATGTATCTCGACGAGGCCAGTTCCGGCGTGCCCAGCCTGGCGGATACCTTCCGCGAGCGCACAGGCCTCGATGCCCGGACCTTTCTCGCCGACGCCTGACCCTTAACCTCACATCCCGCCGCAGGAGGCTCCCTTGACCAACGCCAACCACTCCCTCTGGATGGAGCGCTTCCGCGAGCGGGCCAAGGTGCTGCAGCGCCACATCGTGTTGCCGGAAGGCCGCGAGGACCGCACGCTCCAGGCGGCCCAGATGCTGCTGGACCAGGGCCTCTGCCACCTCACGATCCTTGGGGATCCGGCGGACATGACCAAGCGGGGCGCGGCCCTGGGCCTGTCCTTAAAAGGTGCGCAGCTCGTGGATCCCGCCACCAGCCCGCTGCTGCCGGAGCTGGCCGGAGCCTACTTCGAGCGCCGCAAGGCCAAGGGCATCACCGAAGCCCAGGCCCTGGAAGCCCTCGGCAACCCGCTCTGGTTCGGGGCCATGCAGGTCCAGACCGGCCACGGGGACGGCATGGTGGCCGGGGCGCTTAACACGACCGCAGAAACCGTCCGCGCCTGCCTCCAGGCCATCGGCGCCGCCAAGGGCATCAAGACCGTCTCCAGCTTCTTCATGATGATCCACCCGGACGCCTCCTTCGGGGAGCAGGGTGCGGTGATCTTCGCGGACTGCGCGGTGGTGCCGGATCCCACGCCCGAGCAGCTGGCGGACATCGCCCTGGCCGCGGCCGGCAACGCCCGCAGCGTCATGGGCGTGGAGCCCCGGGTGGCGCTCCTGAGCTTCTCGACGCGCGGTTCCGCCGAGCACCCCCGGGTGGAAAAGGTGCGGGCGGCCCTGGCCATCCTCAAGGAGAAGGCGCCGGATCTGGCGGCGGACGGCGAACTCCAGGCCGATGCGGCGCTGCTGGCCTCCGTGGGCAGCCGCAAGGCGCCGGGTTCCGCCGTGGCGGGCCGGGCCAACGTGCTGGTCTTCCCGGACCTTGATGCCGGCAACATCAGCTACAAGATCGCCGAGCGCATGGGCGGCGCGGCCGCCATCGGGCCCTTCCTCCAGGGCCTCGCCCGTCCGGCCAATGACCTGAGCCGCGGCTGCAGCCCCCAGGACATCGCGGATGTGGCGGTCCTGACGGCCCTGCAGTGAGGCGGATCGCCTTCTTCATCTCCGGCACCGGCGGCAATGCCCTGAACCTGCTCAGGGCCTGCCGCGAGGGCCGGGTGCCCGGGCTGCCCGTCCTGGGGGTGGCTTCCACCTCCAAGGCGGGCGGCATCGCCCGGCTTGAGGCCGAGGGCCTGCCCATGGCCGTGGTGGCGCGGGGGGCCTTCGACTCGGACGAGGCCTTCTCCGAAGCCTGCTACCGGGCTGCCGAAGCCGCGGGCGCCGAGGTCATCTGCCTCTGCGGCTGGCTGAAGAAGCTCACGGTGCCGACCCGCTGGAGCGGGCGCATCCTCAACATCCACCCTGGCCTGCTGCCCCGCTATGGCGGCCCCGGAATGTACGGCATGCATGTCCACCGTGCGGTCCTGGCGGCGGGCGAGCCCGAGTCCGGTGCCACGGTGCACTTGGTGGATGGCGAATACGACCACGGTCGGATCCTGGCTCAGCTGCGGGTGCCGGTGTTGCCCGGGGACACTCCGGAGGACCTGCAGCGGCGGGTCTATGGCGCGGAGATGGAGCTCTACCCCCGGGCCCTGGCGGCGCATCTCGGGCAACGGGATTAGACTGGTCCTATGATCCCTCTCCTCACCGCCGACGAGATGCGGGCCGCCGAACGCCAGGCCATCGAAGGCTGGGGTGTGGCGTCGCTGGTCCTGCAGGAGCACGCCGCCCTGGGTGCCTTGGCGCTCCTGCCACCTGGAGCGGCCCTCCAGGTCCTGGCCGGCCCCGGCAACAACGGGGGCGACGCCCTGGCCCTGGCCCGCCTCGCCCACCTGCAGGGGCGGGCCGTGACCGTCTGGTCGCCCTTCGCCCAGCCCCACTGGCTGGGGGACGCGGCCCAGCAGGCCCGGCTCTGGCAGGGCCTTGGTCAGATCGTCCAGACCACCGAGGCTCCTGCCCAGGCCATGACCACCTGGCGGGGCTGGGTGGTGGATGGGCTCTTCGGCCTCGGCACCACGCGGCCCCTCGAAGGACCCGCGGCCACCTGGGTCCAGGCACTGAACGCGAGCGGCCTGCCCGTCCTGGCCCTGGACCTGCCCTCGGGTCTCGACCCCAGCTCCGCCGAGGTGCCGGGCGAAGCCGTGCGGGCGGTGAAGACCGCCTGCTTCGGCGCCCGCAAGGTGTGCCACGGCCTGCTGCCCGCCCGGAACTGGTGCGGCGAGATCACCGTCGTGCCCATCCCGCTTGACCAACCCCCTGCTGGCCGCCTGCAGCTGCTGGAGCGGCCCCTGCTGGCCCCTCGCGCCTGGGACTCCCACAAGGGCAGCTTCGGCCATGTGGCCATCCGCGCGGGCAGCCTCGGCATGAGCGGCGCCGCCGTGCTGGCGGCCCTGGGCGCCCTCCGGGCCGGGGCCGGGCTGGTGACGGTGCTGACCGATCCCGAGGTCCGGGCAGAGATCGCTGCTCAGGTGCCCGAGGCCATGGTGCAGCCCTGGCGCGGCACGGTGCCTGCCGAGGCCGATGTGCTGCTGGTGGGCCCTGGAGGCATTACCGAGGTGCCGGACTGGCGGGGTCCCCTGGTGGTGGACGCCTCGGCCCTCAAGGAAGGCGAAGGTCCGCGCTGGATGGACCGGCCGGGCACCGCCATCACCCCCCATCCCGGCGAGTTCGCGCGGCTCTTCCACCTGGCCCGGCCTCTGCTCATGGACGAGCGGCTGGCCCAGGCCCGGGACGTGGCCGCCGGCAGGCCCGGTGTGCTGCTGCTAAAGGGCGCCCAGAGCGTCATCGCCGGCGGCGCCAGCCCGGATCTCTGGATCAATCCGACCGGTCACCCCGGGCTGGCCACCGGCGGTAGCGGCGACCTGCTGGCGGGCATGGTGGCCGGGTTCCGCGCCCAGGGTCTGCCCATGCGCGAGGCGGTGGCCACGGCGGCCTGGTTCCATGGCGCCGCGGCCGATCGGCTGCCGGGCGCGGGCCTGCTGCCCCGGGACCTCGCGAACCTGCTCCCGGAGCTGCTGCGTGGCTGAGCTGTTTCTGGCCGACGAAGGGGAGACCGAGGCCCTGGGCGAGGCGCTGGCCAGGCTCACGCCCCCCGGCGGGACCTGGCTGCTGCGGGGCGAGCTGGGGGCTGGGAAGACCACCTGGACCCGGGGCTTCCTCCGGGGCCTGGGTGGCGATCCCGACGCCGTGGCCTCGCCCACCTATGCCGTACTTCACCGCTACGACCTGCCAGAGGCGAGCCTGTTCCACCTGGACCTCTACCGGCCCGGGCCGGAAGGGGCCTGGACCCTGGGTCTGGAGGAGACCCTCAGTCCCTCGGACCGGCTGGTCGTGGAGTGGGCGGGGCGCAGCGGCCCCTGGCCCTCCCCCTGGGTGGCGGAGCTGACCCTCGGCGCCTCCGGCGAGGGTCGTCGCGCGGAATGGACACTGACTGACCAGTCGGACCGGCGATAATCAACCCATGAACCTCCAGCTGCTCCTCACGCTCCTGACCCTCCTTACCGCGGCCATTGGCGCCTGGGCCGCCCTGCGGCCCCGGCAGGATCCAGGTCTGGAGGCCCTCCAGCGCCAGCTGACCGACGAGATCGGCCGGTCCCGGCGGGACAGCCAGGCTGACCTGGTTACCCAGCTCGGGCCTCTGCGGGACCAGTTGACGGGCCTGGGGCAGAACCTGGCGACCTCCAAGGCCGAGCAGCAGAAGGCCCTGGCCGAGGGCCTCGCCGACCGCTTTCGGGAGCTCGCCAAGGACCTCCAGGCGGCCCTGACCCTGGGCCGGGAGGAGCAGCGCCGGAGCTTGCTGGAGGTCCAGGACTCGGTGCGCGCGCAGCTCGAAGCCCTGCAGAAGGGCAATGACGCCAAGCTGGAGCAGATGCGGCAGACCGTGGACGAGAAGCTCCATGACACCCTGGAGAAGCGGCTGGGCGAGAGCTTCAAGCAGGTCAGTGACCGGCTGGAGGCCGTGCACAAGGGGTTGGGCGAGATGCAGACCCTGGCCCAAGACGTGGGCGGCCTCAAGCGGGTGATGGGGAACTTCAAGACCCTCGGCATGCTGGGTGAGGCCCAGCTGGGCGGCTTGCTGGCCCAGTTCCTGGCGCCCCAGCAGTTCGAGGCCCAGGTGCGGGTGAACCCCGATAGCCGCGAGGCCGTGGACTTTGCCGTCCGCATGCCCGGCCCCTCCGAGGACCAGCCGGTCTGGCTGCCCATCGACGCCAAGTTCCCCCTGGAGGACTACCAGCGGCTCATGGACGCCCAGGAGCTGGCGGACCTGCCCGGGGTCCAGGCGGCCTCCAAGGCCCTGGAGGCTCGGGTGGTCACCGAGGCCAAGGGCATCTGTGAGAAGTACCTTCGTCCGCCCCTCACCACGGATTTCGCCCTGCTGTTCCTTCCCTCTGAAGGGCTCTACGCGGAAGTGCTGCGGTGCCGGGGCCTGTTCGAGCGGCTGCAGCGGGACTATCGGGTCACCGTGGTGGGCCCCACCACGCTGTCGGCCCTGCTGAACGCCCTCCAGGTGGGCTTCAAGACCCTGGCCATCACCAAGCAGAGCGCCGATGTCTGGAAGGTCCTCGGGGAAGTGAAGACCGAGTTCGGCCGCTTCACGGACAGCCTCAAGGCGGTCGAGAAAAAGCTGCTGGAGGCCGCCAACAAGGTGGGGGAGGTGACCACCCGGACCAACGTGATGACCCGGAAACTCAAGGACGTGGAGGCCTTGCCGGTCCTGGAAGCCGGGACCCCGGCCACGCTGCCGGAAGAAACCGAATAATTCACTTCACAATTCCCCCGTTTGCCTTAGGATTCGGGCAACCGCGAGGGTGCGATGCTGAAAGGGAAGGAGCGACACGGGGCCGGGGAAGTCATTGCCGTGGACCGGAACTATGTCCCCATGCAGGAAGTCAGCCGTCGCCGGGCGCTCTGCGCCGTCGTGGCAGGCCGGGCTCATGTGTTGAATCCAGCCACCTTCGAGCGGCATGGCAACCTGGAGGTCCGCCTCGAGCTGATCATCTTCCCCCACGTCCAGGCCTGCAGCGACTCCAAACTGCTGCTGGGTCGGTTGGAGCGCCGGGTCCTCCGCAGGGATCATTACGTTTGCCAATACGAGGGTTGCGCGAAGAAGGCCACCACCGTCGACCACGTCATCCCGGTCTGCCAAGGCGGCTCCACCACCTGGCAGAACCTGGTGGGCTGCTGCCTCTCCTGCAACCAGACCAAGGGGGGGCGCACGCCTGACCAGGCCGGCATGGTCCTCAAGCGCCAGCCCAAGGGTCCCCGGGCACACCTGTTCGAGCGCTTCGAAGAGCTCCTGAAGCGCGCCAGCGCAGCTTGAGCGGGGTCCGCTTTCCCTGGTGAAGGCCCTGGCCAGGCAAATTATATTGGTTGTAAACAACAAACATAATTTTCCTAATCAACTGATTCGACTGATAAGAATGGAAAAGTTGCCCCTAACCGACTGAAATCTTGCGGCAGCTAACGATCAAAAAATGGGCTTTCCTTTTTTCCGTCCTGCAACTAGGCTCGATGATGAGGAGGAACCCTTATGCCTTCAGTGGATATCAGTTCTCAGACCGGTAAGGATTTCGCTGGAGATGCCCTGATCGTTCCCGTCTTTTCGGGCCGTGAACGCCATCGTCTGCCGCTCGCCATCAGCAAGGTCGCCCGCCAAGTGATGGATGAAGAGGATTTCAAGGCGGACTATCTTGAAGTTGTTCCGCTGCATCACCCCAATGGTGTCAAGGAGAGCCGCTGGATGGTGCTGGTCGGGCTTGGCGATGAGGAGAGGGTCACCCTCAACAAGATCCGCAAGGCCGTGGGCGCCGCGGGACGGTTCTGCCTGAAGAAGAAGTGGAAGAAGATCGGCGTGCTGTCACCGTCCACTTCCACGCTCGATCACGACGCCGTGCAGATTGCGGTGACGGAAGGGATCCTGCTCGCTAACTACGATTTCGTGGCGTTCAAGGGTGGCAAGCCGGAAGCCAAGCAGTTTACTTCGGTTGAGGTCTTCACAAACGGCGACGACACCCGCAAGGCGCGGCGCAAGCTGCCCGTGGTCGAGGCCGGGGTCGCTGCCTGCCACCGCGTTCGGGACCTTGCCAACACCCCCGCCGGTGATCTCTATCCTGAGGTTTTTGCGGAAACAGCTGCGAAGCTTGCCAAGCAGCACAAGATCCACTGCGAGATCCTGGACGTGCCCGCTCTGGAGAAGGGCGGCTTCCGGTCGGTCCTCGCCGTGGGGCAGGGCAGCGCCCGGCCGCCCCGGGTGGTCAAGCTGGAGTACAAGCCCAAGGAAAAGCCCAAGAAGCATGTGGTCCTCGTGGGGAAGGGCGTCTGCTTTGACTCTGGCGGCCTGTCCCTCAAGGACGGTTCCGGCATGGAGACCATGAAGGACGACATGACGGGCGCGGCCATCGTGCTGGCCACGTTGGTCGCCTGTGCCCAGCTGGAAGTCCCCGTCCAGGTGACGGGCCTGCTGGGCCTGGTTGAGAACATGCCCTCAGGCTCCAGCTACAAGCCGGGCGACGTGCTGCGGACCCGCAGCGGCAAGACCGTCGAGGTGCTCAACACGGACGCGGAGGGTCGGCTCGTGCTGGCCGACCTGCTCCACCTGGCCAGCGAGCTCGGCGCCGACCACGTCGTGGACCTGGCTACCCTCACCGGTGCGGCGCTGGTTGCCATGGGTGATGGGGTCTCCGCGGTCATGGGCACCGACCAGAAGCTAGTGGACCGGCTCGTGGACTCGGGCGGCGCCGTGGGCGAGTACCTCTGGCAGCTGCCCCTGGTGGAAGAATACTCAGACCTGCTGAAGAGTCCTCTGGCAGACCTGAAGAACATCACAGGCATCCGGTGGGGGGGCACCATCACTGCCGGCCTCTTCCTCCGGGAGTTCGTGGGCCAGGCCTCCTGGGTCCATGTGGACCTCTCCGGGTCCTGGTCTGGAAAGGAGCGGGACTACCGGACCCATGGGGGCAGCGGGGAGGGACCCCGTTTCCTGCTCGAGTGGCTGCTGGACTGAAGGGTCCCCCCCCCCTTCCGGGGCGGGGGGTACTCTTTTTTTCAAATAGATGGAGATGTCCCCCTTGACCAAAAGGCTCGGATGGGGGATTTATTGAGGACTGCCCTTGCGCATCCATACGAATTAACCCTTACGGAGTTCCCATGGAATCAATGGAGACCCTCACCAAGGCTGACCTCTCTCGTCACCTGATGAAGCAGCTTGAGCTTGGCAAGAAGGACGCGGACCTCCTGGTGAACACCTTCCTGGAGAGCATCATCGAGTCTCTCCGGACCACGGGCGAGGGCGTTGAGTTGCGCGGCTTCGGCAGCTTCCGTCTTCGCGATCGCCGCGCCCGCCAGGGGCGCAACCCCCGCAGCGGGGAGAGCATTCAGGTCCCCCCCAAGCGGGTGGTCTATTTCAAGCTGGGCAAGGAATTGCGCAGCAAGCTCATCGACGACTAGTCGAGCGTTCTCAGAACCTGTCTCTACCTGGGGAGTCTCCATGCGCCTCCGCACGATTCTTCTGTCGTTGCTCGCGGTCTTTGCGATCACGGGTCCCGCCCTGGCTCAGAAAAAGCTGTCCAAGGAAGACAAGGCGAAGCTGCCCCGCATCGCCATCCTTGAGTTCAAGGCCGCACCGGATGCCTGGCATGGCTGGCGCCACGGTGGCTGGGGCAACCAGATGGGGACCATCTCCAACCAGCTGCGAGACCTCTTCACTACGGAAATCGTCGAGAAGGGCAGGAACAAGATCCGCGTCATCGAGCGGGAGCGCCTCCAGGAGATCCGGGGAGAGCTGAATTTCCAGCAGAGCGGCGAGGTGGACACCGCCACGGTCCAGAAGATCGGCAAGCTGCTGGGTGTGAAGTATGTCTTGACCGGCAAGGTCACGCGCTTCGCCTACAAGGAATCCGGCTTCAGCACGGGCTGGGGCGTGGGCGCCCTGGTGGGCAAGGTGACCGGCAGCGGCATGGCCGGAGCCGTGGCCGGCAGCGTGAACGTCAAAAAGGCCTCGTTCACGGGTCGCCTGGACATCCGCCTCATCGAGGTGGAGACCGGCGAGATCCTCGGCGCCTGGAAGGACGAGGACAAGCTGGATGACACCAGCGTGAAGGTGGCTGGGACCGGCGCTGAGGTCTCCTACGACGAGGAACTGGTCAACAAGGTCTTCGAACCCATCGTCCAGCGCCTCGCCCCCAAGCTTCTGCGCGCCACGGTCTCTGCCAACGAAGACGACTAGGCCCGGGAACAAAGTGAGCCGGACTCAGGGCCCTTCGGGGCCCTTGTCCTTGCCTGCCGGGAACCACGCCTGAATGGAGTCGCGGATGGCAGCGGTATAGCCAGGGCCCAGCACCTCGGCGCAGTGCAGGTGCCAGGTGTTGACCTCGACCACCCGGCTGGACTGGAACTGGGCCGCCAGCTGCCGCTGGATCGGGGGCGGGGCCAGGCGGTCCTGGGTGGCCAGGAAGCAGAGGCTGGGAGTCGCCAGGCGCAGCCCTGCCAAGCCCTGGACGAGGTCTGTGGCTTCGGGGGCATAGCCGCCCCAGCGACCGGCGAGGCGGGCCGCCATGGCCCCGATGGGCGGGGCCAGGGCATGCCAGAGCCGATCCTCCGGGCCCCGCACCAGGCGCTCCGCGAAGCTGCGGGAGCTGGCAGGGGCGCCCTCCCAGATGATGCCAGCCAGGGGACCCTGGCCCTCCCGCTCGAGGTCGGCCAAGGCCAGTAGGCCCACGGAGGCCCCCAGGCTGCGACCCAGCAGCAGGATTTGGCGACGGGGCAGTCCCGTGGCTTCGAGGTGGTGGACCATGCGGACCACTTCCTTGGCTTCCAGCGCGCCGAAGGTTACGGGCGGCACGGAGCCGCCCCGGCGCATGGCATCATCCCGGCGCCGGTAGGTGAAGATGGCGGCGTCGAGCCCCGGGAACCACTTCAGGGCGGGACTGGTGCCCCAGCGGTCGTCCCCGAAGCCGTGCAGCAGCAGGACCAGGCCCGGTGAGGGGGTGGGCCGGGCGAACCTCCAGAGTTGCAGACCTTCGACCTCGGAGCTGGTCCAGGTGCCGCCGGGATCGCCATCCTGGCCCAGGGCCAGCTCCCGGTAGGTGCCCTCCACACGCGCGAGGGGCTGGGCGCGGTAGAAGGGGGGATCGATGAGCTCCCGCGCCACGGCCCGGGTCTTCCAGGCACAGAAAGCCCCCAGGCCCACGAGGGGGGCAAGGCCCAGGGCGGCCCAGGTTCGTCCCCTCACCAGTAGCCAGCCGTGATGATCAGTTCGTGGGTTTCGGGGGGCAGCGGGCACTGACAGGCGAGGCGCTGGTCAGGCCCGGCCTCCAGCCTGTCCAGCAGGGCGGTCTCGGGAAGGGTGCGGGGGTCCAGGTGCTCGGCGCCCAGGAGCACCGTGACGAGACAGCGGCCGCAGGCGCACCGGCCAGAGCAGGCCGACGCCACCGGAACGCCTGCGTCCAGGCAGCTGGCCAGGAGGGTGTCCCCGCCGCGGAGGATGCGGTCTCCTTGGTGCGTCCGGGCCAGCCGCGCCACGGTGGCTACTTGATGAGCGCGGCGGTGACGCCGGGAAGCCCCTCCGCGGGAGGCAGCTGATCCGGCTTGCCGTAGAGCACCGCGTCGAATTTCTGCGTGAGCGCGACCAGGTAGAGGCCCCGGTCCGCGGGAAGGTCAAGCTCTCCGGAGTCGGGGCTGAAGGTCTCCGCCTGGCTCGTGAGGAAGAACCGGTGCTTGCCCGTGGCGAGTCCGCTGATCTGGAGGCTGCGGGCTTCCTTGGAAGGCTGTTGAACGGGGATGCGGGCGCCGTCCACCGTGAGCTCGACGGGACCCCGGATGGCCCGGGTGAAGCGGAAGACCACCGTGCCCGCCGGAATCGGGGAGCTGGGCGTCAGGGGCACCTTCCTGCAGGCAGTGAAGGATGCGGCAACCAGCAGCACCAGGGCGGGAACAGCGGGGTGAAACTTCATGAAGCCTCCGGAACACCCATCATATGCGATGAAGGCCCGCTCGGTCTCATCACCTGTGTGGTCAGCTGCGCTGGAGGAGCACCACTGCCTGGGCAGCCAGGCCTTCGCCGCGGCCGGTGAAGCCCAGTCGCTCCGTCGTCGTGGCTTTCACATTCAGCAGGTCGGCAGAGATTCCCAGCAGGGGCGCCACGCGGTCGCGCATCTGCTGGCGATGCGAGCTGATCTTGGGTCGCTCCCCGACCAGGCAGACGTCGGCGTTGACGACGCGCCAGCCCCGTTCAGCCAGGTCCCCCATGACCTGCTCCAACAGGTGCGCGGAGTCGGCGCCCTTGTAGGCCGGTTCCGTGTCCGGAAAGTGCTGGCCGATATCGCCGAGTCCGGCCGCACCCAGCAGGGCATCCATGAGGGCATGGAGCATGACGTCCGCGTCGCTGTGCCCGGCGAGGCCGCGATCATGGGGGATGACGCAGCCCATGAGCACCAGCGGGCGGCCCTCCTCGGGCGTCGCGAACCGGTGGACGTCGAAGCCCTGGCCGATCCGGAGGGAGGTCATGGTGCGTCCGGGCGCACGACGGGGTTCTTGCCCGTGCTCGCCTCGAGGGTCTTGCTGACGCCGGTGATGGGGTGGTCCGGCAGCGTGACGATGACCTCGGTGCCGATGCCCTCCTCGCTCAGGAACTCCAGGCTGCCCCCATGCTCGTCCACGATCTTTTTCACCGTGGCCATTCCCAGGCCCGTGCCCTTCTTTTTGCCGTAGGTGAAGAACGGCTCGAAGATCCGCTTGATCATCCGGCGCGGCATGCCCCGCCCCTGGTCCTTGACGTGGATCTGGACCCCCCCGTTGACCGAGTGCCAGGCAACGAGAATCTCGCCGCTGAGGTCCTGGGTGGCATCGAGGGCGTTGGTCAGCAGGTTTTCCATCACCCGGGTGAAGCGGGCGGGATCCAGCTTCACGAGGCAGGAAGCGCCCTCGGCGTGGAGGTTCACGCCCATCTCCGCGGCCCGGGGAACCATGGGCTCGAGGATGGCGTCGAGGAAGGCCCGGAGATCCACGGTCTCGCGGCGAGGCTCCCGGACCTTGGCGAAGTCGAGGACGTCCTGGCTGAGGTGGGTCAGCCGGTCCACGCACTGGAGGATCTTCTGGGAGTGGTGGCGGACCTTCGGGTCCTCCGTGGAGAGCTCCAGCAGGTCCGCATGCCCTCGCAGCACGAACAGGCCGTTCTTGAAGTCGTGCACGATGGAACTGGCAACCTGGCCGACGGTGGCCAGCACGTGGGTGCGCAGGTTCTCTTCGGAGAGGCGGGTGCGCTCGATGGCGATGGCGCAGAGGGCCACGATGGCCTCGAAGGTCTCGCGGTCGGGGGGTTCCGTGATGGGTCTCCGGCTGTCCAGGTAGACCACGCCCAGGCGCCGACCCTGCAGCAGCAGGGGCAGGCAGAGGATGGTCTTCAGCTCGAGGCGCATGATCGAGTGCTGGTTCTGGAGCAGATCGTCCTCGGAGACGTTGAGGATCCAGATGGGCTCGCCGGTCTCGAAGACCTTGCGGACGCTGGACAGGGACAGGTGGATGCTGCCTTCCAGTTCCTGGCCCAGGTTCCGCTGCACCCGGGGGGTGAGCTCGCCATCCTCGAGCAGCATGAGGAAGCCCCGGTCCGTGCCCGAGATGGCCAGCAGCTTGTCCAGGGACTGTTCCAGGAGGTCTTCCAGGTCCACTTCCTCGGCCAGGAGCTGGGCCGTCTCCAGGATGGCCTGCAGGTGCAGCTCCGAGCTGCTCTGATCCGAGCAGAGCAGGGTGATGGTATAGGCATCGTCAGCCAGGCGCAGGGGCGTTCCCGGTGTCCAGACGATCCGGCCCAGCGGCTGCTCGCCGCAGCTGCTGCCGTGGGTCGTACCTAGGTCCTCGGCCCACCAGGTCTCGCCTTGCAGCTCAAGCCGGAGGTGGGCGCGGCTGATCATGCTGTCCGACAGCACCACATCGCAGAGGCTCTGGCGTCCCAGGGTCACGGAGCGGGACACGGGCACGGTACGCTCGAACCCGTGCCGGTCGCGAATGAGGAGTTGGTAGCGCTGGGGCACAGCAGGTCTCGGGGGGGACAGGGGACGAAGGCGGGGATTGTCGGGCGTGACCCAAGATTATCCGTCCACTGGCTGGACACAAGTGGAAGTCCCATGCGGGAATAGGAGTCATGCACCGACACCCAGACCTCGATCCCACCACCGACACCGAGGACCCAGCCGAATATTCCCTCAGGCCGCAGCGGCTTCAGGAATATATCGGCCAGGCCAAGGTCAAGGCCCGGCTGGAGATCGCCCTCCAGGCGGCCACCCAGCGTGGGGAAGTGCTGGACCACGTGCTGCTGTTCGGCCCGCCGGGACTGGGCAAGACAACCCTGGCCCACGTGCTCGCCAACGAGATGGGCGCGCCCTGCAAGGTGATCCAGGCTCCGGCCCTGGAGAAGAAGGGCGACCTTGCGGCCATCCTCACCAACCTGGAGGCGGGCGAGTTCCTGTTCATCGACGAGATCCACCGGCTCTCTGCGCCCATCGAGGAGATGCTCTACTCCGCCATGGAAGACCGGAAGCTGGACATCCTCATCGGCCAGGGGCCCAGCGCCCAGACCCTGAAGGTGGACCTGCGGCCCTTCACCCTGGTGGGCGCCACCACCCGGGCCGGCCTGATCTCCAAGCCGCTGCACGACCGCTTCGGCATGGTCCACCGCCTGGAGTTCTACACCCGGGCGGACCTGGCCATCATCGGGCGGCGCTCCGCCGAGCTGCTGGGCATCCACCTCTCCGAGGCCGGTTCGGAAGCCATCGCCCGGCGCAGCCGCGGGACGCCGCGCATCTGCAACCGCCTGCTGCGGCGCTGCCGGGACTACGCTGAGGTGAAGGGCGACGGCACCATCACCATCGAGTCCGCCGAGGCCTGCCTCAAGCTCCACGAAGTGGACGACCTGGGTCTGGACGGCCTCGACCGGGACTATCTCTACGCCATCTGCCACAAGCACCGCGGCGGGCCCGTGGGTCTGCGCACCCTGGCTGCGGCCCTGGGTGAGGACGAGGGCGCCCTGGAAGACCTGGTGGAGCCCTACCTCATGCAGGTGGGCTTCCTGGACCGCACGCCCCAGGGCCGCAAGGCCACGGACGCCGCCTACGCCTACCTGGGCGTCAAGACGGATCCAGGCCCGCTCTTCCGCTAGCCAGAGAAGCTAGAGAAGCTTGCCGGGGGCTCCGAGTTCGCTAGTTGCCAGCGTGCCCGCAGCCAGGGCCTCATGGGCACCCGAGCGGTCCCGGCGCACGCAGACGCCCTGCAGGGTGCCGCCCTCGTCCACCACGAGGGAACCGACCTCGACTTCACCCTCCACATAGCCGGTGCCGTGGATCTCGAGGCAGTCCGAGATCTTCATGACGCCGAGGGCGCGGCCAGTGACGACTAGGTGCTTGGCCAGGATGGTGCCCGTTACTAGCCCGCCGGGGGCGATGGAGACTTCCCCCACCGAGTGGATGGTGCCTTCCACGGTGCCCTCGATGCGGAAGCTGCGGCCCCCGGTGTGGATCTCGCCCTTGAGGAGCACGTCCTTCCCGAGGAGGGAGTGGATCGCGGGGGCGGGTTCAGGTTTGGGCTTGCTGCTGCTGAAGAAACCCATGGGGCACTCCTTCGATCAGGATTTGCGGATGGCCTGGAGCCACTGGCGCTGGAGGCGGAGGTAGGGCTGGGGATTCACGGGCTGGCCGTTCCGGCGCACTTCGTAGTGCAGGTGGACGCCGGTGGCGTTGCCGGAGCGGCCCATGGTTCCAAGGATGTCGCCGCGCGAGAGCTTCTGCCCCAGGACCACGTTGAGGTGGTTCAGGTGGGCGTAGAGCGTCTCCTGCTCTTCCGAGTGGCGCACCCGGGCGCCCCAGCCGTAGCGGTCCATCCAGCCAGCCTCCACCACAACGCCATCCGCCGTGACCTGCACGGGGGTGCCGAGGGTGTTGCTGATGTCGATGCCCGAGTGGTAGCCCAGGAGGCCGTCGTCGGACTCGTTCTTGCGCATGAAGGGGCTGAGCCGGACACCAAACCCGGAGCTGAGGTAGCCCGCGGTGGGGGGAATCGACGGTGTGTGGGACCAGGCGCGGATGACCGGCTCCATGCGGGACCGCACCACGGCGGCCTGCTTGGCGGTGTAGTCGAGGTCCTGGCGGAGCCGGGAGAGCTTCTCCTGGGTGCCAGGGGGCACCGGGGCGGCGGAGGGCTGGCCCGGCAGGGCGGGCAGGACGGTACCTGCGGGAGCCTTGGGATCCAACAGCCGCATCAGCTCCGTATGCTGCTTGCGCAGGGCCGTCACCTCGTTCTCCAGGGCCTGCGCCTGATCCAGGGAAGACCGCAGCTGATCCTGCTGGTCCTGGGTCTCCTGCTGCAGGCGGCCGAAGCTCATGATCTTCTTCGTCGCCCAGAAGCCGTAGCCCGAGCCGATCATGGCCAGGGCCCAGAAGCCCAGGACCAGGCCGATGGCCCAGAGCAGGTTCCGGCGGGTCAGGGACCAGCGGAAGGTCCGGTGGCTGAACACGACCATGACTGTGAGCCAGCGCATGGAGTCTGGGCGGCTGAGACGCAGGGCTCGGCGGCTGGCGGGTTTGGGCGTCGGCATGGCCTTCCAGCATACCTGGGACGTCCAGGTGTGGCGATTGCTGAACTCTGGACGAAGGCTAGATCCCGGCCTGAAGGGTCTTCGCCAGCACGTACTCCACCGCATGACCCACGAAGAACACGAGTCCCACCAAGCTGTTCAAGGTGAAGAAGGCCTGGTCGATGCGCGTCAGATCGCCGCTGCGCACCAGCCACTGCTCCCGGCCCAGCATGACCGCTACCGTGGCCCAGGCCGCCCAGGGCCAGAGGTGGCCGCCCATGAGGTGGTTGAAGGTGGCCCAGCAGCAAAGGGCCACCAGGTGGAAGAAGCGGGAGAGCAGCAGCGATCGCTGCACCCCGAGCTTCGAGGGGATCGAGTGGAGCCCCCGGGCCCGGTCGAAGCCTTCGTCCTGCAGGGCGTAGATGATGTCGAAGCCTGCAGTCCAGGCCAGGACACCGCCGGACAGCCACAGCGCTGGGGCCTCGATGCGGCCCGCCACGGCGATCCAGGCGCCCAGGGGCGCGCCCGCCAGGGACAGCCCTAGCACCACGTGGGCCCAGGCCGTGAAGCGCTTGCACAGGGAATACCCGAGGATGATGACCAGGGCCAGCGGTGAGAGCGCCCAGGTGAGCGGCCCGAGGGCGCCCGCCGACAGGCCGAAGAGTACCACCCCCACGCCCAGGAGCAGCATGGCACCCAGTTTCGAGACCCGGCCCGCGGGCAGGGCGCGGCTGGCGGTGCGCGGGTTCTCGGCATCCAGGTCCACGTCCACCAGGCGGTTGAAGGTCATGGCCGCCGTGCGGGCACCGATCATGGCAGCCAGGATCCAGAGTCCCGTCCGCAGGGGCGGCAGGCCCTGCGCCGCGCCCAGGGCACCGAGCAGCGCGAAGGGCAGCGCGAACACCGTGTGCTCGAACTTGATCATGTCCAAGAGCTCTCTGGCTTGATTGAAATAACTAGACCTGTTCATGGTGTCTCAATCCGGAGGTGACCGTTTGTGAACCTCATTGCTGCTATCAGACGGCGAAGATTCCGGCGAGGCGGAACGTGGTCTCCATGTATTGCGGTTTGATGGGCCTCCGCAAGGTCGGGTTTGGTCCTATCCATGGGATCCATGATCGTGTGATTCGATGGCGATGTCTCTGGTTCGGTTCCCAGAGTGAGAAAATCGGGCTGTGAAGGTTGCCACCCAGGCATAGAAGCTCGGCAGGGCCAGCAGGGTGAACAAGGTGCTCGTGATGAGGCCGCCCACCATGGCCACGGCCAGCGGACGTTCCAGCTCCGATCCACCAAACCCGAAGAGCATGGGCAGGAGGCCGAGGATGGCGGCTCCAGCGGTCATCAGCTTGGGGCGAACTCGGCCCAGGCTGGCCTCCCGCAGGGCCTCGTTGAACGGCATCCCCTTCGCGATGAGGCCCTTCGCCTGGGTGATCAACACCAGGCTGTTCTGCACCGCCACGCCAAAGAGCCCGATCAGGCCGACGATGGAGCTGATGTTCCAGGTCTCTCCCACAAGCCAGAGCGCGAGCAGGGCGCCCGCAAAGGCGTTGGGCAGGGTCGCCAGCACCACGAAGACTTCGCGCCACTGCTTCAACGCCAGATAGAGCAGGCCAACCACCAGCGCCAGGGCGGACGCAATCGCGATCCAAAGCCGTCGCTGCGTCTCGCGGGCTTCCTCAATCTTGCCTCCCAAAGAGACAAACGTACCTTCTGGAAGCTTGGTCTTCGCCAGGGCAGCCTCGATCCGCTGGGCGGTGCTGCCCAGGTCACCGTCCGTGCGGACATTCAGTCCAATTCGCCGCTGACCGCCTTCCCGGCGGATCAGGGTTGGGGTCAGGGCCTCCTGAAAGACCACCACCTGACCCAGCGAGATGACCCGGCCATCGTCCAGCACGAGGGGCGTGTTCTTGAGGGTCTGCGGGCTCACCTGACCATCGTTGGGGTAGTGGACCACCCGCTCGATGCGCTGGGGGCCTTCATAGCGGGCCTCGGACGGCAGGCCCTGGAGGGCGGCCCGGAGGGTTCGCGAGACGAGCATCCGCGGCACCTCCAGACGTCGCAGCGCCTCATCATCGGGAACCACCCGCCAGCGCGGCATCGGGGCTGGGGTATCGGGCGAGACGCTTCTTACTCCCGACACTTTTCCCAGGCGTTGCTGCAGCTCTGGGATTGCCTTCTGAAGTGCCACCAGGTCCCGATTGAAGAGCTTCACCTGGATGTCTGCAGGCGTCCCGCCGATGCCTTCCGCAATGCGTTCCTGCATGGGGGTGTTCACCTCCACGGGAAACGGCATGGCCTCCGCCACCGCCAGCAGCTGTTTGCCGACCATCTTCTCCTGGGCATCAGGCTCGAGAATCACCATGATCTCGCTGTCGGTGATGGGACACGGGTCCTCGGTCACTTCGGCCCGGCCGCTGCGGCGGTAGACCGCATGCACGCCGGGAATGACCTTCAGGCGCTCATCCAGCTGGAGGTTGGCCTGATCCACGGCATCGAGGCTGGACTCCGCAGGCAGCTTGGACAGCAGCATGTAGGCGCCCTCATCCAGGGCCGGCAGGAAGTTGGAGCCGAGCCGCAGCGCCAACCAGATGCTGGGGAGGGTCACCGCGAACGCGAGCCCCATCACCAGTGGGCCGTGGGACATGGCCCAGTCCAGCGCCGGGCGATAGACGGCCTTGATGGCCACCACCAGCTTCGGTTCTTCCAGGCTGAGTTCCGGGGGCAGGAAGCGATCGACCAGGGCCGGGACCAGGGTGAAGCTGAGGATGAGGCTGATGGTCATGGCCGAGGCCACGGCCACACCCAGGGGCGCATAGAGCTTCCCGGCCACCCCGCCCATGGACAGGAGGGGAATGAAGACCGCCAGGATCACCAGCACAGCCGTGAGGATCGGCACAGCCACCTCAGCGGAGGCGCGGGTCAGGGCCACGCGCCGGGGTTCATAGGGCCCTTCCTGGGCCCTACCCTGTGGGCGAGCCGCAGGCTCGTGGCCCTCCGCTCCTGTTTCGGCCTCGATGGGGCCTTGATGGTGGTGGTTCGCACCTCCGGTGCTCAGGGCCTCGCCCCCGCCATCGGCTGTCGCCGATGCGGCACCAGTGGCCTGTGGCCACTGGTGCAGTCGGTGGGCTAGGTTCTCTACCATGATCACGGAGGCATCCACCAGCAGGCCGACGGCGATGGCCAAGCCCCCCAGGGTCATGGCATTCAGCCCAAGTCCAGCGAGGTGGAGGGGAATGGCTGCGCCGAAGGTGGCGAGGGGCAGCACGGTCAACACGAGCAGCGCCCCGCGAAAGCTCCCCAGCAAAACAACCAGCACCACAGCCACGAGCAGGCCGCCCAGGAGCAGGGCGAGGGTCACGCCGTTCAGCGCCTTGGTAACGAGGCGCCCCTGGTCATAGATTACTTCCAGGAGCATGCCCTTGGGGAGCTCCTGCCTCAGCTGCCCGATGGCCGCACGAACCCCTTCAGCAACATCCAGGGAGGCGGCAGTCGGCTGCTTGACGATGCGCAGGCTGACATCTTCGTGGCCGTCGTGACGAGCCAGGCCCCGCCGAAAGGCCGGGGCCTCGCGGACCTCGGCCAGCTCCCCCAGGGTGACGAAGCCTTTGGGGCCCTGCACGGCTAGGCGACGGATTTCCTCTGAAGTAGCCGCCAAGTTGCCAACAGTGATGAACCAGCCCTTGTCCTGGATCTCCAGGACCCCAGCCGCCAGGTCCTGATGGCTCTCTTCCAGCGAGGTCATGACACGATCCAGCCCGATACCAAGGGTGCGCATGCGCTCTGGGATGAGCAGGATGCTCAGGGACCGCTCCTGCCCCCCCAGGCGCTCCACCCGCGCCACGCCCGCCACAGCCTGGAGGCGTGGCACCAGCACCTGCTCAGCATGGTCACGCAGCTTCAGAGGATCGATCTTCTCGCCCTCCAGGACCACTTCCATGAGCTCCTGGAGCCGTCCCGAGGCGCTGGACAGGAGGGGCGGGCGGGTGCCCGCCGGGAAGCCACCCGCCACCGTACCCAGGCGCTCGGCCACCAGCTGCCGTGCCCGCCAAGGATCGGTGCCGCTCTCGAAGGTGACGACCACCTGGAGCAGCTCCGGCAGCACCTGGGACGTGACCCGGCGAACGCCGGGCATGCCTCCCAGGGCCTGCTCAGTGGGCTGAGCCACGGACAGCTCGAGTTCCGTGGTCGATCGCCCCGGGCTCTGGATGAGTACCGACAGGACGGGCAGGCTCATGTCCGGGAACAGGTCCCGTTTCAGGTTGAAGAAGGCCAGGACGCCGGCAACCGCCCAGACGATGGACAACGCGAACACACAGCCTCGACGGGGAAGGATCCAATCGAACCAGCGTCGAACCAGGGACCGGTGGTGGGTCGGCTCAGTGCCCATGACCACCCCCTTCGCTGGGCTCGGATTGCTTCTGCTGGAGGGCCTTCAAGAGGTAGGCGCCTTCGGCGACCACGGTCTCACCCGGCTTCACACCTTCGAGGACCAGCACCTCGGTGCCCAGCTCGACGCCTCGTTTCACCGGATGGAAGACAGCAAAGTCGCCTTCCCCGACGAATACACCCCAGACGCCTTCCATCTGCTGGAGGGCACTCTGGGGCAGGCTCACGCCCTGGGCCAGCGGAACGTAGACCTCCAGGGGCGTGCCTGCCATCGGTAGCGCAGCACCGGAGAGGCGCAGGCGGTAGTTGAGCCTGCGTGTGTCCAGGGAGAGGGCCATGGGGGCGCTCTCAAGGCGGCCTTGCCAGGCGTGGCCGTCACTGGAACGGACCTTGGTTACGGTCCCCGGCGTCCAGGCTTCTGGCACTGGGAGGGGGAGTTCCACCTTGGCCAAGGCGGCGAAGGCGCCCTGAAAGGTCCCCAGCTCCTGACCGGCCTCAATGCCTTGCCCCACCTGGACCTTCCAGGTGCCGACGACCCCGGCCCTAGGGCTCCTTAGGGTAAAGGTGGCCCCAGCCTGATCAGGTCGCAGTCCCCGCGCCTCCAGGGCCAGTCGGCTGGCCTCCTCGTCGGCACGGGCAGAAGCGACCTCGCTGCGCGCGGCCTCCAGTTCCCGGCGACTCCCGGCCTGGGCCTCGTAGAGCTTCACTTCGCGGGCGGCCTCAGACTCGGTCCGCTCGAGCTTGGCCTTGGAGGAAGTCCAGTCGGCCTTGAGGCGGGCGAGCTCTGGGCTCTGGACCACGGCCAGGGCGGCTCCAGGCGCAACGGGGCGCCCGGGTGAGGCCAGCAGACCCGACACGATGCCCCTGACCGGCGCCGAAAGAATGACCTGGGCACCTTCATCGCCAGTGGCCTCCGCCGGATACCAGGCCCCCTCGCGACGAGACTCCGGGACCTGCATGAGGCGCAGGCCACGGATCTCTTTCAGGGGGACCTTGGACGACGCGCCGTTCGCTGAGCCATGGCCCTCGTGGCCTTCGTGCCCTTCCGTGACCGGCGTCGCAGCCTTGTCTCTGCCGCAACCACTGGTAGCAAGGAGGACGGTCAGCAGGGTAAGCGTGGTGAAAGCCTTCATGGGGTGACTCCCTCGGTGAGCGCCTGCAGTTCGGCCTGGATGAGGTGCTGCGCATGCTGTCGTCGAAGCCCCGCAACCTCGGCCTCCAGCAGCTGGCGCCGGATGGGCAGAGCATCGGAGGGACGCTCCCGCCCGGATTGGAGACGCAGTCCCACGGCCTGGATGGCCGGTTGGAAGGACCGCCTTGGGGCCATGCCGCCAAGCATCTCGAGGCGCTCAAGCGCTGACTGAAACCGGCCATCCAGCTCGGCCAGGGCGATCTGAAGCTCGCGCTGGAGGCTGGCCAATCCGGCTTCGGTCTCGCGCCGAAGGGCGGACGCCTCACCAGGGCGGCTGAAGCGATAGGCCATCCCAACCTTGGCGATGCGATCCTCGCCTTCCTTAGCGTAGGAGCCCCGCAGGGACCAGCGGCTGAGGGCAAGGGCTTCCCGGTGGCGGAGGTTCTCGCGCTCCACCTCCAGGCGTGCGCTCATGGCCCGACGGAGGGGCGCTGCCTGGTATCGGGTAAACAGCCCCGATGGATCCTGAGTAGGCAGGGCCCCGGGTTCTGCCAGGGGGACGGGATGCTCTGGGAGGTCGGTCTGGCTGCGCAGATTGCTCCAGGCCGTTGAAGCTCGGCGTCGACTTTCTGCCAGCTCCAACTGGGCCTTCAGGATCTCGCCTTCCACCAGGGCGACCTGGAAGGCCGGGTCGGCGCCCGACTCCAGACGGACCTCTGCTGCCTTCAGCCACGCCTCCACGGTCTGGAGGTCCTGCTTCCGCAGCTGCGTGACCTGCTGCTCTAGCCAGGCGTCCAGGTAGGCTTGGCGCAGGCGCAGAAGGCTCTCTAGGCGGGCAGCCTCCCGCAGCAGGGGATCGGCCTGGTCGAGGGCGCGCACCAGACTGCTTCGGGTGCCCGGTGACAGGAAGAGGGGCAGATCCACGTCCGCGGATTGGTCCGAGGTGCCGGGTAGGCCCACCGACCGACGGGGGCCAGCCGTCACCCCAAAGGTCGGCCCTTCCCGCAGGAAACCCCCACTGCCAGCCACTTCGCGGTTCCGCTCGGCCAGCCAGACCGCCAGCCTGAGTTGCTCAAGGCCGGGTTTCGCGTGGCTGAGGATGCTCTCAAAGGTGAGGGCTGGGGTTAAGGGCGGGCTGCTGGGAGCTTGAGCCAGCAAGAGGCAGGGCAGGGCCCCGATCAGGACGCGACGCATGGGTTTCCTCGGAATGGGTGGTGGACCGGGCGAGGCTACGCCCGACAAGATCCAGGAATGGATGCCGTCCTACCCCCGAGGAGGGGTCTTCTCGGGCTCCACCGTGCGGAGGAGCGGCCGCGAAGGCGGGCTCACCTTGAAAACGGTCCGTGGCAGGTGATCGGGGCTGGGGGCCACCGGTGGCTCAGGCACAGGCACCGTCGCACAGCCATCCGAGCAGAGAAGATGGCAGATGGGCGCACAGGCCTCGTCCGACGAGGTGGCGCACTCGTCTGCACCAGCCGCACTCAGGTAGGCTCCGGCCAGGCAGAGGAGCAGGATGGCAATCCAGCGCCTCACGAGGCCCTCGGTCGGCGGAGCAGCTGCTCCCCGCTGATGCAGAGACCCTGGTGCAGGAGCTTCGTCACGCAGGGTTCCACGATGCGGTAGTGGATGTGGTTGCCGTGCCGACGCGTATCAAGGACGCCGAGGTCCACCAGCTTGCGGAGCTGATTGGAGACGGCCTGGGCCCTCATTCCGACGGCTTCGGCCAGGTCGGACATGCAAGGATCATCCAGGATCATCAGGGCATGGAGCAGCCGAAGGCGCGTTTCAGAGGCCAGCACCTCGAATAGCCCAGCCAGCTTCCCAGCCTCTGCCAGGTCAAGCAGGGGACGCTGTTCAGGAACTGGTTTGGGCGGACACGTCATGGATGCCAATCGTCTATTACATCAATCAGTGTATTAGGATGGTGGTTGATCCACAACCAGAGCTTCGTAATGGACCGTCCGGGATTGGATGAATGTCTAGAGTTGTCTCCGTGGAGGGTCTGGGCGGCCACCCCAGCATTCTCCACCTGGGCAGAACAGCCCCGTGTAGACGAGGATGAACTCGGCGATGGCTCTGGGATCGTTCAGGTCCAGTCGCGGGATGGTCAGGGCTGGTAGGGGGAGATCGCTGGCAACCGCCACGATCCCGGGATCCTCAGGGCAGAGCAGGGGCTTGCCTTCGGATTCCCGGTAGATCTCGATCTTGGGGTGCTGATGGGTCTTGAAGCCCTCGATGAGGAGCAGGTCCACGGGGGTCATGCGCTCGATCAGGGACTCGATGCTGGGCTCGGGCTCCTCCCGGGACTCGTGCATCAACACCCACCGCGAGGAGGTGACCACCAGGACTTCCGAAGCCCCAGCTTCCCGGTGCCGAAAGGAGTCCTTGCCCGGCTTGTCCACGTCGAAGCGGTGGTGGGCATGCTTCATGGTCGAGACCCTGATGCCCTGCGCTTTGAGCAAGGGCAGGACCTGGACGACCAGGCTGGTCTTCCCGCTGCCGCTCCAGCCCACGATGCCCATGACCTTCACGATCCTTCTCCTCGTTGCAGCGCCTCAGCTCTGGGAAGGCTTCATGATCCGCCGAAAGGCTGCCGTTGTCTCTGGGGCCCCCTGCCGGGGAGCCTTTGCTTGCGCGGTAGAATTCCTGGTGGTGGGGGCAACCCCTGACGGGGATTGGTGCCTGCCTCAGCACCTTCCTCCCAGGAGCAAGCCATGTCCGACGCCACGCCCAACGTTTCCCAGAAAGCCCCCGTCAAGGTCGCCGTCGAAGCCGGAAAGACCTACTACTGGTGCACCTGCGGCCACAGCAAGAGCCAGCCCATGTGCGATGGCGGCCACAAGGGCAGCACCTTCGTGCCCCAGGCCTACACAGCGGACGCGACCGGTGACAAGTGGTTTTGCGCCTGCAAGCACAGCGGCAACAAGCCCATGTGCGACGGTGCCCACAAGCACCTGTAAGCGGCTTCCCCTCCCGCGGCCGGTGGACCTAGTCTTCAAGCCTCAGCCGGTAGCCGATGCCGGGTTCGGTCTGCAGATAGCGGGGGCGGGAGGCGTCCTCCTCAAGCTTGTGCCGCAGCTGGGCCATGTAGACACGGAGGTAGAGCGGCTGCGCGCCCGCCACGCCGCCCCAGACTTCCTTGAGGAGCTGCCGGTGGGTGACGACCTTGCCGGCGTGCCGGATCAGGGTGGTGAACAGCCCGTATTCCAGGGGCGTGAGATGCACTTCCTGGCCCGCCACCAGCACCTGGCGCCGGGTCAGGTCGACCTGCCAGCGGCCCAACCTGAAGACGGGTTCCTCCGCGGCACCGGGATCGGCGTGGCGGAGCGCCACCCGGATGCGGGCCAGGAGTTCGCCGGTGCCGAAGGGCTTGGTAAGGTAGTCGTCCGCACCCACGTCCAGGGCCCCGATCTTGTCGGTCTCCTGCCCCCGTGCTGAGATCACGATCACCGGCGTCTGGCTCCAGGCGCGGAGGCGGGTCATGAGCTCAAGTCCGTCCATGTCCGGCAGGCCCAGGTCGAGCAGGATCACGTCGGGCCGGTGCTGAACGGCCAGGGTGAGGCCCTCCTCGCCGGTGCTGGCCTCCAGGTAGCGGTAGCCACCGCCCTCCAGGGCCACCCGCAAGAAGCGGCGCATCTGGGGCTCGTCTTCCACGAGCAGGACATGGACCGGCGCGCTGGTCATGGGCCCTCCTTGGGAATGGCCGGAGCCGTGCCCAGAGGTAGGCTGACCAGGAACTGGGCTCCTCCCTGGGGGCGACTCACGGCCTGGATCTGCCCGCCGTGAGCGGTGACGATGCCTTTGCAGATGGCGAGGCCCAGACCTGCACCGGGTCGGCTGGTGCCTGCCTCGCCCCGGGTGAGCTTCTCGAAGATCCGCTCCTCCTCGCCGGGCGCAATGCCCGGCCCCTGATCGGTCACCGAGAGGGTGAGCGATTTCCAGGCGGCCCAGGCCTTGATTTCCACCGGGGAGCCGGGCGGCGAATACTTGAGGGCGTTCTCGAGGAGGTTCACCAGGACCTGCTCCATCAGCACGGCGTCCATGGCCACTAGGGGGAGATCTTCGGGCAGTTGCGTGCGCACTCGGGCGGCGGCGGCCCCAAGCTCGCGGCGGTTCAAGACCGCACCCACCACTTCCTCCACGGGCATCCACTCGGTGCGCAGGTCCAGGCTGCCGGACTCGAGCCGCGTGATGTCCAGCAGGTTGTTCACGAGGCGCTGCAGTCGCTGGGCCTCTTCCTGGGCAGAGAGCAGGAGGTCGCGGCGCACCGCCTCGCTGAGGTCGGGCGTTTCTAGAGCGGTGCTCACGGCGCCCGTGATGACACCCAGCGGGGTCCGCAGGTCGTGGGAGACCGAGCTCAGCAGGGCATTCCGGAGGCGTTCCTCGTCGGCCCGGCGGCGGTCCACGGCGCCCTGTTCCGCCAGCAAGGAACGCTCCAGGGCCAAGGCTATCTGGCTGGCGAAGGCTTCCAGCAGCTGCCGCTGGTCCGGCTCCGACCATGTGGGGATGTCGTCCGGAAGCATGCCCAGGATCCCCAGGTTTCCCCGGACGCCTTTGAGAGGGAGATAGGTCGCACGGGCTTCCGGGAGGGTGAGCGTACCCAGGCCCGCGGGTTCGCCGTGCTCAAAGACCCACTTGGCCACCGCCTGCTCCCGCTCATCCAGGAGGAACGCCTGCGGGTGGCTCGGCGCTGTCAGGCGGCCGGTGGCGTCCGGCAGCAACACCACCGCTCGGCTGTGGAAGCGGCTGGCCACGTTCTGAATGGCGGAAGCCGCCAGGGCCGAGGTATCGGAGCTTCGGGCCAGCTCCTGGCCCAGGAGAAAGAGGGCTTGGCTGCGCTGCTCGCGGGCTCGGGCTAGGCGGGCCTGGGCGCGGATGCGCTCGGTGAGGTTGCCGATGACCACTCCCACCAGCAGCATCACGGAGAACGTGCCCACATGGCGGAAGTCCGCCACGGCGAAGGTGAAGTAGGGGGGCACGAAGATGAAGTCGAAGGCGGCGACGCTGAGGAGGGAGGCCAGCAGGGAAGGGCCTCGGCCGAAGCGGGTGGCGACGATGAGAATGCCCAGTAGGTAGATCATGACGATGTCGGCCAGTTCTGAGCGGCGAAAGGCCAGAGCTGCCACGCCCGTTGCAAGCGCCACGGTGAGCACGCTGAGCAGGTAGTTCCGCAGGGGGCTGGTGATGCGGGACCTGAGGTTGAGGGGCGGGGCCACCTCCGCGCTGCCGCCGGTGATGACGTAGATGTCGATATCCCCACTGTGGCGGATGAGGTCGTCAACCGGCGAGCCCACGAAGAAGTCCAGCCACCTGGGGCGCGAGGGCTTGCCCACCACGATCTTGGTGATGTTGCGGCTCTGCGCAAAGGTCAGGATGTCCTCGTCGGTGCGGTCGCCGCCCTCGATCACCGCGGTCTCGCCGCCTAGCGTCTCCGTCAGGCGCAGGTTCTCCTCCACCCTGCTCAGCTCGGACTCGCTGAACTTGAGGTGCCGGGGAGCCTCGACGTAGAGCGCGATCCAGGGTGCGCCAAGGGCGCCGGCCATGCGGCGGGTAGCGCGGATGAGCCGTTCCGAGAGGGCATCCGCGGTCACGCACACCAGCAGCCGATCGCCCGCGGCCCAGGTCTTCTGGATGCCCGCCGAGGCCATGTAGCGGCGCATCTGGGCATCTACGTTCTCAGCCGTATGGCGGAGCGCCAGTTCCCGCAGGGCGAGCAGGTTCCCTTTGCGGAAGAATTGGCCGTGGGCGTGGCGGATGCTGTCCGGGAAGTGGACTTTGCCCTCTTTCAGGCGCGCGAGCAGGTCATCCGGCGCCAGGTCTACGAGCTCCACCTCATCGGCGCGCTGCAGGACTGTGTCGGGCACGGTATCCCGCACCACGAGACTCGTGATCTGGGTGACCACGTCCTTCAGGCTCTCCAGGTGTTGGACGTTCAGCGTGGTGTAGACGTCGATGCCCGCATCCAGCAGTTCCAGCACATCCTGCCAGCGTCGGGAGTGGCTGGAGCCCCGCACATTGACATGGGCCAGGTCGTCAAGAAGGATCAGGCCCGGATGCCTGGCCAGGGCCGCGGTCAGATCGAACTCAGGCAGGAACTCGCCCATGGAGGGCAGGGACCGGGAAGGCAGGATCTCCATTCCTTCGGCCAGGGCGGCGGTTTCGGGCTGGCCGTGGGTGTCCACCGCGCCGACCACCAGGTCAAGGCCTCCGGCCCTGCGGGCCTTGGCCTCCGTGAGCATGGCAAAGGTCTTCCCGACCCCCGGTGCGGCGCCGAAGAAGACCTTCAGCCTCGCGGCGCGGGGAGGGGCTTCCGATACCAGCGGGGAGTGCGGATTTGGATGGGTCCGACGTTGTATAGGCACGGGGCCAGCCTAGCGCAGCTGAGACCAATCGAGTGGGTCTGAACCGCGCGGTCGTGAATCCTAACGGCGTCTTAACGCCTCTTCTGAGCATGCTTTGGGGCCGCCCTGGCTCCAGTGAATAGATGACTGGAGGGTCTGGGACGGGTGCAAGACCCCTCACTCAGGAAGCCCACCCCATGCCCAACTTCCGCACCCTCCTCCTGGGCCGCCGCCTCGCCAGCGAGGAGAGCCACGAGACCCGGATCAGCAATCCCATCGCCCTGGCGGTGTTCAGCTCTGACGCGCTGTCGTCCGTGGCGTACGGCACCCAGGAGATCATGGCGCCTCTCACGGCGGCCCTCGCGATCTTCGGTGCCGGGGTCCTGGGCTGGTCCTGGTGGGTGGCCATCGGCATTGTGGGCCTGCTGCTGGTGCTGAATGTGAGCTACCGGCAGACCATCCACGCCTACCCCAGCGGGGGCGGCGCCTACCTGGTGGCCAAGGACAACCTGGGCGAGGTGGCGGCCCAGACCGCAGGGGCCTCACTGCTCATCGACTACATCCTGACGGTGGCCGTGTCCGTGTCGGCCGGCGTCTCCGCCATCGTCTCCGCCTTCCCTGGGCTGGAGGCCCACCGCGTGCTCCTCGCCGAGGCCATCATCGGGTTCATTGGCCTCATGAACCTCCGGGGCGTGAAGGAGAGCGGGCTGATCTTCAGCCTGCCCACCTACGGCTTCGTGATCTGCATCCTGGGCCTCCTGGCCAAGGGCTTCTGGAACGTCGCGACGGGGCACGAGGTGGTCGTGGCCCACGCCGCACCCGTCCACATGGAGGGCACCTCGAAGCTGGCCGCCCTCTGGCTGCTGGCCCGGGCCTACAGCGCTGGCTGCACGGCCCTGACCGGGGTGGAGGCCATCAGCAATGGCGTCACGGCCTTCAAGGAACCGGTCTCACACAATGCCTCCAAGACCATGACTTGGATGGTGGTGCTGCTGGGCACCATGTTCCTCGGCATCACCTACCTGACCAACCACTACGGCCTGACCTACATGCCGGACGCGCCGGAGACTCTGTTGTCGCAGATGACCCGCATCATCCTGGGTGGTGCCGAACACGGCCTGCCGAAGTTCATCTACCTCACCAGCATGGGCTTTACCATGGCCATCCTGGCCCTGGCTGCCAACACGGCCTACGCGGACTTCCCCCGGCTGGCGGCCCTGCACGCCCGGGACGGCTTCTTGCCCCGGCAGTTCACCAGCCAGGGGGATCGGCTGGTGTTCTCCAATGGCATCTTCATCCTCTCCCTGGCAGCGGGCATCCTCGTCCTGCTCTTCGGGGCGAAGGAGGACCACCTGCTGCCCCTCTACGCCGTGGGGGTCTTCCTGGGCTTCACCATCAGCCAGAGCGGCATGGTCCTGCGCTGGTTCCGCCTCAAGGGCAAGAGCTGGCAGCTGAAGGCCGCGGTCAATGGCATCGGCGCCGTGACGACCCTGATCGTCATGCTGGTCATCGCCGTGACGCGCTTTGCCCACGGCGCCTGGATCGTCATCGTGCTCGTGCCGGTCATGGTGGTGACCTTCTTCTCCATCCACCGACACTACATCCGCATCAAATCCCTCCTCGCCGCCAGCCGGGTGGACTACTTCGGCCCCCGCCGGAACCGCGTCGTGGTGCTGGTGTCCGGCATCCACGCGGGGGTGGTGCAGGCCCTCAACTACGCCAAGGTGATCGCCGAGCACGGCGAGGTGGAGGCCCTGACCATTGACTTTCCGGATGAACACGGCCGGGACAGCGCTGCCCTGGAAAAGCTGCGGGCGGACTGGCCCCGGTATTGCGAGGGCATTCCCCTCCGCTCACTGCGCAGCCCCTTCCGCAAGGTCGTCGAACCCATCGTCCAGGAGCTGGATCGCATGCGCATGGTAGAGCCAGAATACACCCTCACCGTGATCCTGCCCGAGTTCGTGACCGGCCACTGGCTGGAGAACGTTCTGCACAACCAGACGGCCTGGCGCCTTAAGGGAACCCTGTTGCGCAAGCCCAAGATCATCGTCATTTCCGTGCCCTACCACGTGGAACCTCCCGCGGAGTAGGCCCTAGGCCCCCAGGAACTTCCTGCTGACGTCCAGGGCCGGGGATCCTATCCTGATGGATTGACCCAGAAAGGTGACCCATGACCCGAGCACTGCTGCAGACCGACAAGGGCGACATCAACATCGAGCTGTTTTCCAAGGAGGCCCCGAGCACCGTGGCCAACTTCGTGAAGCTCATCGAGGCCGGCTTCTACGACGGCCTGGCCTTCCACCGCGTGATCCCGGACTTCATGATCCAGGGTGGCTGCCCCAACAGCCGCGAGGGCGCCTCTGGGCACCCCGGCACCGGCGGCCCGGGCTGGGAGATCCCCTGTGAGACCGCGGGCAACCCCCACCAGCACCAGCTGGGCGCCCTCTCCATGGCGCATGCCGGCAAGAACACCGGTGGCAGCCAGTTCTTCGTGGTGAACGGCGACCGCCGCAACGTCCAGCACCTGGATGGCGTCCACACGGTCTTCGGCCAGTGCGTGGGCGAGGCCGACATCGCCGTGGTGAAGGCCATCCGTGGCGATGACCGGATCATCAAGGCTACGGTCGTCGAGGCCTAAGCAGGCATCTGTCCGGCGCAGAATCGGGCGGCTTGGCCGCCCGATTCTGCGTTAGGAAAAGCGAAGGAGGGGGGATGACCCTGACTCGATGCGGGTGGTGTGGGACGGATCCGACGTATGTGGCCTACCACGACGAGGAGTGGGGCGTTCCGGTCCATGACGACCGGCGGCTCTTCGAGAAGCTGGTGCTGGAAGGCGCCCAGGCCGGCCTCAGCTGGATCACCATTCTCCGGAAGCGGGAGGCCTACCGAAAGGCCTGCCACGGCTTCGATGTCGAGTGGGTGGCGGCGCTCACGGACGCGGAGCTCGAGGTGATCCTCCTGGATCCGGGCATCGTGCGGAACCGACTCAAGGTCTTCGGAGCCCGGAAGAACGCCCGGGCCTTTCTGGCCGTCCAGTCTGAGTTCGGGAGCTTTGATGCCTACCTCTGGGCCTTCGTGGGTGGCCGGACGAAGGTCAACCACCCGGAGACTCTGGCGGACATCCCCACGGTGTCCCCGGAGGCGGAGGCCCTGAGTCGGGCTCTCAAGAAGCGTGGCTTCACCTTCGTGGGGCCCACGATCATGTATGCCTACCTCCAGTCCATGGGCCTAGTGGACGATCATGTGGCCACCTGCTGGAAGCGTCAGGGGTGCGGTCTCGCGGTGCAGGCTCCGGCCCGGTAGACTGGAAGGCTCGGAGTTCCCGTGTCCAAGCCCTTTTACGTCACCACGCCCATCTACTACGTGAACGATCGCCCCCACATCGGCCACACCTACACCACGGTGCTGGCGGACGTGGTCGCCCGGTTCCACCGCATGCGCGGGGAAGAGGTGTATTTCCTCACGGGCACCGATGAGCACGGCCAGAAGGTGGAGAAGGCCGCGGCGGCCCGGGGCATCACCCCCAAGCAGCTGGCGGACGAGGTCGTGGCTAACTACACGGACCTGTGGCAGCGCATGGGCATGACGCACTTCCGGCTCATCCGCACCACGGACCAGGACCACAAGGACCAGGTTCAGCGCCTTTTCCAGCGCCTGCTCGACAAGGGCGACATCTACAAGGCCACCTACAAGGGGCTCTACTCGGTCAGCGATGAGGCCTATGTCACCGAGATGCAGGCCAAGGAGCTCCAGGCCCAGGGGCTGGCCCACCAGCTGGTCGAGCTGGAAGAGGAGACCTACTTTTTCCGCCTCAGCGCCTATCAGGACCGTCTGCTGGCCTACTTCGAGGCGCACCCGGGCTTCGTGCAGCCGGACTTCCGCTTCAACGAGGTCAAGCGCTTCGTGGAAGGTGGCCTCCAGGACCTGTCCATCAGCCGCACCAGCATCAGCTGGGGCATCCCCGTGCCCGGGGACGAGAAGCACGTCATCTACGTTTGGTTTGACGCGCTGCTGAACTACCTCTCGGCCTGCCCGGCCAACTGCTGGCCCCCGGACCTGCAGCTCGTGGGCAAGGACATCCTCCGCTTCCACGCGGTCTACTGGCCGGCCTTCCTCATGTCCGCCGGCATGTTCCTGCCCGAGACGATCCTGGCTCACGGCTGGTGGCTCATGGGTGAAGACAAGATGTCCAAGAGCAAGGGCAACGTGGTGCGCCCGGATACCCTGCTGCGCTTCGGCAACGACGCCCTGCGCTTCTTCTTCATGCGCGAGATGCAGGTCGGCCACGACCGCGGTTTCTCCTTCGAGGGCTTCATGGATCGACTCAACGCCGACCTCGCCAACGGGCTGGGCAACCTGGCCTCGCGGACCCTCAGCATGATCCAGCGCTATCGCGGGGGCCTGGTGCCCCTGCCCACCGCCATGGACGAGCAGGACCAGGACATGGCGACTCGGCTGCTGGAGGTCTTCCCTGACTACCTGGAGAAGGCCCGCGCCAACGACTTCCACGCCGCCCTGGACGCCCTCTGGTCCTACCTGCGTGCCCTGGATGGCTACATCGTCAAGGCCGAGCCCTGGAAGCTGGCCAAGGACCCCGCCAACGATCCCAAGCTGGACGCGGTGCTGGCGAACCTCTACCGGGCCCTGCGCGCCACGGCCCTGCTGGTGGCGCCGGTGATGCCGGCCCTGGCCCAGAGTCTCTGGGAGAGCCTCGGCCACAGCACCCAGGTCGCAGAGACGACCTTCCATGGCTTCGCCCTAGACGGCCCCGCCATCGGTCCCATCGGCGAGTCCAAGCCCCTGTTTCAGCGCATCGACAAGGAGAAGGAAATGAGTGAGCTCGAGGCCGCCGCGGCCCCCGTCGAGACCAAGCCCAGCCTGGACGTGCCCGAGATCCGCGAGACCGTGGACGCCGAGAGCTTCTTCAAGGTGGACCTGCGCGTGGGCCGGATCCTCGAGGCCGAGCGCGTCCCCAAGAGCGACAAGCTGATCAAGATGAAGGTGGACCTCGGCATCGAGCAGCGCACCATCGTGGGCGGCATCGGCAAGGCCTACGAGCCCGACCAGCTGCTCAATCGCCTGGTGGTGGTGGTCGCCAACCTGGCACCCCGAAAGCTCATGGGCATTGAGAGCCACGGCATGCTCCTGGCTGCCAGCGACAACGCCAGCAAGCCCTACCTGGTGGCGCCGCCGGACGACGCCCAGCCTGGCTTCCTGGTCAAGTGAGGCAGCCGGTCTTTACCTTCGAGGCGGAGATCCTCACGGACGCCCCCTTCGAGCAGATTGCCGCCCGGCTGCGGGCCCTGGCCTCCCCGGCCGAGCTGCGCAGCCTGAAGTCGTTCCGCCGCTGGCTGCCTGTGGAGGTCAGTGCCGATGCCCTCAACCTGCGCTGGGAGCGCACCTGGGCTGGCTCCCTCGAGCAGGGGCACATCCTGATCCGGCCCGACGACCGGGGCGCCCACCTGAGTCTGGAGGGCCGCCTGAAGGGCTGGAGCGGCTTCCTGCTGCTGGGCCTGCTGCGCTGGCGCACGGATCGCCTGCTCGATCGCTTTGTGGAGGACCTGTGAAGTTCTACAGCTGGAACGTGAACGGCTTCAGGTCAGTCCTCAAGAAGGGCTTCATGGACTGGCTGGAGGAGGCGGAGCCGGACGTGCTCTCGCTCCAGGAGATCCGCGCGGAGTGGGAAGAGATTGACCTGGACGTGCGCCGCCAGCTGGAGAGCGCCTACGACGTCTGCTGGTTCCCCGCCACCAGCAAGAAGGGCTACGCCGGCTCGGCCACCCTCACCAAGAAGGAGCTGGGCTTCAGCCACGCCAAAGGCATGGGCATCGCCGCCTACGATTCCGAGGGTCGCATCATCGTGTCCCGGAAGGACCGCCTGGTCTTCATCGCCGGGTATTTCCCGAACGCCTCCTCGGGCCTGGTGCGGCTGCCGTTCAAGCGGCAGTTCGCGAAGGACCTGGCGGCCCTGGTGGCGCAGCACCACGCCGCGGGTGACGAGGTGATCGTGGTGGGCGACATGAATGTGGCCCCCGAGGAGCTCGACCTGGCCCGGCCCAAGGACAACACCAAGAGCCCCGGTTTCACGCCCGAGGAGCGGGAGGACTTCAAGCTCTACCTGGAAGCGGGTCTGGGGGATGTGCTGCGCGAGCGGCATCCCGACGAGCCCGGCCTCTACACCTGGTGGACCGCCCGGGGCGGCGCCCGGGAGCGGAACGTGGGCTGGCGCATCGACCTCTTCCTGGCCAGCCGACCCCTGCTGGCCCGCGTGACCGACGCCCGCATCCATGCCGACGTGCTGGGTTCCGACCATTGCCCCATCAGCCTTGAAGTGGGCCCGTTCCCTGCTACATCTTGAGTCGTGGCCCAGTCAGCTCGGTGACAAAGGCACCGCCCAGGAGGAGGTAAACTTGGCGAGCCACCTTCTGGAACTTCCTGGCATGGCCTACTTGCTGGTCTAGTGACATGGCATCGGAAGGGCCTCGGAGTTGGGGAATTCCTGACGTTCCATCACAAAGCAACAATTTCAAACGGAACCAGCTGGAAGTCCTCCTTCTTTCCCCAGATCAAGGCATAGAAGCCAGGCTGCAGATCCTTGCTGGGCGTGATGATCCACGTTCCGCTTCCCTGAGTGGTGGAGGTCGGTAGTGGCTCCGTTACGGGGCTGATATTTAATCCAAACAGCAGACCGCCTTGGCGGAATCGTGCACTCGGCTTGCCATTTATTTTTGTCATTGGCACGAGCACCGCAGCTCCAGGATTGCGGAAGGTCACAAACTGCAACCCTTGTTGGAGCTTGATTTTATCGACATCAAGGGGATCCTTGACTGAAACGTTATATTCCCCACTGCCTGAAAAGGCCACGAGGATGCTTGCGGCATTCAAGGCATGCCCGAGACCAGGGATTTTGGTAAGAAAGGCTGCAGGCGCAGCAGCATCAGCTAGATTGTTAGAGAGATCGGATGTTTGGCGATTTGTGTTGCTCCCAGGCTTGGTCCCTTGATCACTTTCAACCTCACTGACAAAGAGTCGCTGGGCTGATTGGGATCCCTGAGCCACAAGGCGCGAGTTGAAATTGAGCTCGAACTGCTTAAACAGATCTTCTTTGAACTTTCTACTTCCGAAGTTTTCAGCCATCTCCCTTTTCATGCTCTCTAGGGCTTGGGGTGGCATCCCAGGGACTGATGGAATGATTGATTGGCGTGGGGTTGGAGGCACAGGTCCGGCACAGGATGAAAAATAATTAGAGATTCGCGGGTCAACGCCATTCTTTGACAGCCGTCCGAGGGATTCCGCCGAAAACTTTACAGGGAAAAGGTACAGAAGCCTGGGTAGGACTTTTGGGTGGACCCCACCAAGGGCCAGCTGGACAAAATCCTCCTCGACCAATTTGGTTCCATCGAGTGGGCGACGTCAAGCAACTTTCCCCACTGACGACAGTTATAACTCCCCATCGGCAGAGGGCCGCAGCGTAGCTGCCGGCTTACCTTTTTTCAGTCGACGGTGGGCTCAGCTGTACGACCCGTGGTGTCAACTCTGCTGAGGAAATACCGGCACAACGACAATTAGAAATCCCCACGCTGCTGCTGCGCTTTGGCGGAGGGCC
>Ga0194052_1000281_pt1 | contig 35759 bp, 33 predicted proteins | sample SepL226m_MetaG_FD_160117 | JGI IMG/M metagenome (GOLD analysis project Ga0194052, IMG submission 160117) | Anoxic zone freshwater microbial communities from boreal shield lake in IISD Experimental Lakes Area, Ontario, Canada - Sep2016-L227-6m | ecosystem: Environmental > Aquatic > Freshwater >...
ACTCTTGATGGTTTAGGCGCCGTTGGCGATGGTGCGCACGCACCGCATGAACAAATATTGCTCTCTTCAATTCCGTCGCGAGTAAAACTTCTAACTGCCTTTATTAAGGAACTCATACGTGACTGATGGCCCGTTAATTGTTCAAAGTGACAAGACCCTTCTCCTAGATATTGATCATCCACTAAGTGATGAATGTCGACGTGCAATCGCCTCATTTGCCGAGCTTGAAAAATCCCCAGAACATATACATACCTATCGGCTAACTCCACTCGGTTTATGGAATGCCCGCGCTGCCGGACATGATGCCGAGCAAGTTGTAGACATCTTGCTGAAGTATTCAAGGTTCGCGGTTCCACATGCACTTCTCGTTGACGTTGCTGAAACTATGTCTCGCTATGGTCGCCTGCGCCTTGAAGCACATCCAGTTCATGGTTTAGTCCTTGTCTCGCATGATCCAGCGGTACTGAAGGAAGTAACTCGCGGCAAGAAAGTTGCACCAATGCTTGGCCTACAACTTGATGCTGAAACGATCGTTGTGCATCCCGGGCAACGAGGATTTCTAAAGCAAGCTCTTTTAAAACTCGGTTGGCCTGCGGAAGACTTTGCTGGTTACGTTGATGGTGAGCATCACGAAATAGATTTAGTCCAAGATGGCTGGAGTATTAGAAAGTATCAAGAACTTGCAGCTGAAGGATTTTGGCACGGTGGTTCAGGAGTCGTAGTACTTCCCTGCGGCGCTGGAAAAACCATCGTAGGTGCAGCGGCGATGGCACACGCTAAAGCCACCACGCTAATCCTTGTAACAAACACGGTTGCAGCTCGCCAATGGCGTGATGAATTGTTAAAGCGCACAACGCTAAATGAAGATGAGATTGGTGAATATTCTGGCGCGAAGAAAGAGATTCGCCCAGTAACAATTGCTACCTATCAAGTTATGACTACTCGTAAGCAAGGCGTCTATGCCCACTTAGATCTCTTTGATGCAATTGACTGGGGCTTAATTATTTACGATGAGGTTCATTTACTTCCTGCACCAATATTTCGTTTCACTGCTGATATCCAATCGCGTCGACGTCTTGGACTTACTGCAACCCTTGTACGTGAAGATGGCATGGAAGGCGAAGTCTTCTCACTCATCGGGCCAAAACGTTATGACGTTCCATGGAAAGAGATCGAATCACAGGGTTACATTGCGCCAGCAGATTGTGTTGAAGTTCGTGTGAATCTAACTGAAGCCGAGCGGATGCATTACGCAACAGCCGAGCCGGAAGATCGCTATCGCTTCTGCGCCACAACTGAGACAAAGCGCAAAGTTGCAGTCGCGTTAGCCAAGCAACATGCAAATGATCAAGTGCTGGTTATTGGCCAATATATTGATCAACTTGATGCCCTAAGCGCCGAACTTGGTGTGCCACTTATCAAAGGTGAAACTCCGATCAAAGAGCGGGAGCGACTCTTTGCGGCTTATCGATCGGGTGAAATTAAGTGCCTTGTTGTATCTAAGGTTGCAAACTTTTCTATTGATTTACCCGAAGCCACAATTGCGATTCAGGTTTCAGGAACTTTTGGAAGTCGTCAGGAAGAAGCACAGCGCCTAGGTCGAATACTTCGCCCAAAGGCTGATGGGCGTACTGCACGATTTTATTCAATTGTTGCCCGCGATACTGTGGATCAAGACTTCGCGCAAAATCGCCAACGCTTCTTAGCTGAACAGGGTTATGCGTATCGCATCATTGATGCAGAAGATGTACTAACGCAAAACAAAGATTAAATATTTGCCATGGCGGCCCGGAAACGTTCTGGGTCGACTCGGAAAAAATCATGTGGCTTTCCATTAATTAAAATAACTGGAACGCTCTCGCCGTATTTATTTTCCAACTCGACATCGCCATCAATTAATTTCTTTACAATTGTAAATTCGAATTCTTCAGAAAGTTTTTCGAGTTGCGCCATCGCAACATCACATAGGTGGCAATTGCTCCTGGAATAAACTGTTACTTCAACCATTTATGGGCCTCACATATAGTTTTAAGCAATTAGGCGTCGCCTCCGCTGGTGTCTATCCTCCCAGACTGCTAGCGTTTTCGTTGTGCGCGCCAAGAACCTGATCCTGATATCCGCCCTCATTGGCGGAGTATTAGCAGCGCCGGCACATGCACTGGTCCCAACAATTCATTCGGTAAATGCTCCTTGGGTTTATTTTTATGCAAGTGATAAACCGGCACCACTACTTACCGCCGAGCACCGGCCACAAAGTGCGTCGATTGATAAAGCAACGACAATAAACGTTAATTTTCAAGCTATCCCAGATAAAGCAGTACCGGCAGAGTTTCAGCCGGCGATTAACGCCGCGGTAAGCGTTTGGGCAAATAGTTATTCCAGTAGCGTCCCAATAACTATCGATGCAATCTGGGAACGTCAAGCTTCTGCTGGCGTCCTTGCGGCAGCTTCACCTGGAAAGTTTTACAACAATTTTCCGGGCGCACCAGACCCTGATCTTTGGTACGCATCCGCGATGGCAAACTCTCTCGCTAATAAGGATTTAGATCCAAAGAATTCTGAAATAACTATCCGATTCAACTCAACCAACACCGAGCGGCTCTACCTTGGAACCGATGGGAATTGTCCGCAAAGCAAATACGATCTTGAATCAATAGTTCTACACGAACTCGGACATGGCCTAGGTTTTCTCTCCAATAGTGATTATGACAATTTCTTTGGTTTCGGAACCATCCAACAACCAACACCCTTTGATGCGTACTCTCAACTCCCCGATGGCAAGCGATTGATGGATCTGCCTTCACCTTCTGTTGAACTTGGCAAGGCGCTGACAAATTCTTTAGTGTGGTCGGGGCAATATGGAATTCGTGCTAATAATGGCAATAAACCAAAACTTTATACGCCACCGGTATATGAAAATGGTTCTTCAGTTAGCCATTTAGATGAAGCAACATTTTCCCAAAGCGGGGCTGACGCTGTTATGACACCGAACTTGGCAGCTGGAGAAGTCTTTCACGCACCAGGCCCAATACTCCTTGCAATGCTTACTGATATGACACAGAAGCCACCGCCAGGAGTTGCATCAGGTATCCCAACAGTTCCGCGAAATGTTAAGGCACTCGTTGGTGACAAATCCGCAATCATCACTTTTGACCCACCAATCAATGCCAGAACTTCCCAGGTTACGTCGTATCAAGTTCAAGTTACCCCTGGAGATCAAGTTCGCACTGTCACAACAAGCCCTGCGGTTATAAACGGCCTCAGAAATGGCACGGCTTACTCCTTCGCAATTAGTGCGAGTAATGCTTTAGGAGTCTCACCACAAGCGACAACTAATGGTGTTATTCCGCAAATGGGTTGGCGCAGTTCTGTGATTGATCCAATGGCGGATGCCAAATTCTTGGCGACTGGTATCTATAACAAGAAAACTGTTGTGGCTTACACCGACAGTGCGCGAGGTTTTATCAAGTTAGCTACCTGGACTGGTAATTCTTGGGTCACTTCAGTAGTTGATGGTGATAACACTGCAGGTGGTCGCACCAAAGATAACGTTGCTGGAAACGTTTCTATGTGCGTAAGCAAAGTTGGAAAGACCGAATTACTAAATCTTTTCTATGCTGATCTAACGACAAAAGATCTTAAATCAGCAACCTTTGATGGTAAAAAGTGGAGCTACAACATTGTTGATGGCAATGGACCAATCGTGCAGCCATATGCCGATGCCGTACGCGTCCGGACTGCGAGTGATGTAAGTGTTTCAAATGCCTGCGCAGTTACATCTGCCGGGCTACAAGTTTTCTATCGTGACGAGAGTCAAGGAATTTTGCTCGGCGCAGTTAAAGATGGAAAATCCTGGCGCTATGAATTAGTCGACGGAGATTCCACACTTAACGGACGTACAACTGGGGATGTGGGATTCCACTTACGCGCAGTTGCTGTTGGGAAGACAATTCATTTAACTTATGACTCGGTATTGAATGTAAACCAAGATCACAAACCAATTCGTGGTGAAGTACGTGATGCCACAAGAGACACGGTCTATCCAGAGGATTGGAAATACACCACAGTTCAAGCTACTGCAGGTGCGACGATTGTCGCTGGCTATGACGTTGCGCTAGATCTAATTGGTACGACAGTAAGTGCGGCGTGGTTAGGTGCATCTGGAATTTCACTTCCAGTACCCGACTCAATTCAATGGAAACAAATTGGTCAAATTAGTCCGGGCTTAGATCCGATTTCTAACGGAACAGATTTCTTTGGAGTTCCAAGTTCGCCACTTGCCGTGGATAACACCGGCATTATTTTTGGCTGCCAACAACGGCTTTGTGTCTTAAATAAAATTGCTAAAACTATTTCACTTATCTCAACCCAAAGTTATGCAGCGCCTTCGAGCGCTGATTGGCTAACCGTTAAGGGAATTAAATATGTCGTAGTTGGATCTAATGGAAAGTTAATACTTCTGCGTCAACCTTAGGCAAGACCATCAATTATCGAGATTCCATAACTATTACCGATTTCACTCAGTGCTACCAGTCCAACTCCGGCTTGCCAACTCACGGATAGAACTTTCCCCGGCAAGGAATACGCGGATGAAATTGCACCTGAACGGCTGTAACTAACAACGGCTGGTGTTAGAACTTTTGGCTTCCAGCTTTTAATTCCAGCGATTGTTTTAACTCCGCTGAAATACTTAATGGTGTTCGAGCCAGCTTTTATCGAAGTTACCTGACCGGTTGGTAGCGCAACCACTTTGTTAGAAACAAACTTTGAGAAGTGGCCAAGGCTATCGAGTTCAACTTTAAAACCTTGTTGACTTATTGTCGATCCAACTAAGCCAGTAATAATGAATTTCGTTGTGGAGTAGGTAATTGCTGTTGGCATAATTACGCCATAGGTGTCATAGACATAAGTTGCTTGGATAGCACCTGAAACATCAACCTTCCAAACAACCATTTGACTCAGATTTGAGTTTGGGGTTGTCACCGGATCAACGCTGACACCATCAACATTTATCACTTGGGGGTCAGTTGCAGTTTGCGTTTGGGTTATGGCGGCGGGTTTTGCAGATACTCCAACGACCCAAAAATTGCCCACACGATCGCGAGCCACTGCAGTTGCGATGTCATCTTGTGCCGTCCCCAGGCGCAGATCCCAAATAGGTGCGCCAGTTGCATCAATTACCGCAATAAAACCATCGCTTCCACCAATTTGTTGCGCGGTATACGGCACAACGGTTGAACTCTCCATCGTTCCAACATAAGCAACTGCGGTAGAAGTTGTAAGGATTGCTGAGATTTGATCACCGGCTGCCGCACTTAAATTTGTAACTAAATTTGGCCTAGCTGCTACAACTTTAATTTGTTTTGGAACGGCTTTAGTTGCTGCAAAACTTGAATCAGTTGCCGTTACGAAAATAAGTAGCAGTGTCGCCGTAGTGCTTAAAGTTTTCCGAAACTTCACGCTAATTCCTGGGATCGGTTGCGCGCAGCAACCATGGCTTTCTTCACTACTTCACCAAGTTTTTCATCTGTAAATACTGCGAGCGCTGCTGCGGTTGTTCCATTCGGACTCGTGACGTTTTCGCGAAGTGTTGTAGCGCTCTTGCCAGATTGTTCTAGCATTCCGGCCGCGCCAACAATGGTTTGAATGGTCAGGGCAGTCGCTGCTTCACTTGTTAAACCGAGTTCAATTCCTGCCGAGACCATTGCCTCAACAAAGGCAAAGAAGTAAGCCGGTCCAGAACCACTTACCGCGGTTACTGCATCTTGCAATTTTTCATCTAACGAAATCACTTTTCCGCTGGCCGCCAAGAAAGTTTCAACAAATTCCAAACCTTCTTTGCTTGCGCCAGGGCCCGCTGAGATTGCGGACATTCCAAGGCCAATCATGGTTGGAGTATTTGGCATGACTCGGATAACTCCGACTCCTGCCGGGATTCGAGATGAGATGAAATCTGTGCGCTTGCCTGCGGCAAAGGAGACGACTACCGATCCATTCTTCAAGGATCCGGAAATTTCACCAAGAACGTCTTCCAAGTCTTGGGGCTTAACCACAAGCAGTACTACATCGCTGCTTTGAACTAGGTTCTGCAGATCTTTTAACGTCGCACCATATTTTGCTGTGATCTGCGCAGCACGTTCACTGCGCTTCTCAGCAAAGCTAAGTTGGCTATTTGGAAAACCGCTATCGAGCAGTCCAGAGAGCAACGCTTCACCCATAATGCCAACACCAATTACACCGACTTGGTATTTGCTGGCTGAGAGGCTTTTCATATCTGAAGCCTACCTAATCAAGATAATCCGGATGTGCTTATTTAATCAATAAGCCCTAGGCTCTCACACTATGCCAGAGGTTAATCCGAACTTTGCCCGCGACTGGGTGGAATTCAACGACCCTGCCAAGCCCGAGGAACTCTACAAATGTGACCTCACTTGGCTCACTTCCTTTTGGACCTGTATTTATGGAAATGGTTGTTGCGGTGTTGATGCGGATAAACCGAATGATGGTTGTTGTTCAGATGGTGCTTATTATTCAGATGAAGCCGATGAGGCACGCACGCTAGAAGTCGCAAAGCGTTTAACACCAGAAATGTGGCAGTTCTTTGATGAAGCACAACCAAAGAAAGCAAATGGAAAACTTAAGATTTCAGAAGTTGGATTAGATAAAGATCGCAAGACTCGCAAGGTTGAAGATTCCTGCATCTTTCTAAATCGTAAAGGTTATGAAGCCCCTGGCTTTACTGGTTCATTTGGTTGCGTACTGCACCACTTGGCAGAAAAAGAAAACGTGCACTTTGTTGAAACTAAACCAGATGTTTGTTGGCAACTTCCAATTCGCAGAAGCTTTGAGGTTCGCGAATTTGGCGAGCAAGAAATTACGGTAAATGTAATTGGGGAATATGAACGTCTAGCTTGGGGCGATGGCGGTGCAGATTTCGATTGGTATTGCACTGCAAATACTGAAGCGCATGTTGGCCGCGAACCTGTTTATATTTCAAATAAGGTTGAATTAATGACGCTGATGGGCGAGCCGGCCTACCAAGTTCTAGCGCAACACTGCGAGAACCGAATGACCGCGATTGCACTGGCAAATAAAGAGATGAAGAAGCGCTCATTGCCCCTATTTGCAATTCACCCAGCCACAACTGCGGCGGCTCGTTAAACCTCTGTCAGCCCGTCACGCTAATCTCTGTACATGGCAAAAACTCCAGCCCCAGCAAAAGATCCATTCCGCTGTACTGAATGTGGTTGGACCGCTTCAAAATGGGTCGGACGTTGCGGTGAATGCCAAGCATGGGGCTCTGTTGAAGAAGTCGCTGCACCTAAAAAACTCTCACTCGTAGCAGGTCATGTAACAAGTGCCGCACTTCCAATTGGTGATGTAGACCTAGCAAGTGCCAAAGCACGTTCAAGCGGTGTCAGTGAACTAGATCGAGTACTTGGTGGTGGCTTAGTTCCAGGCGCAGCAATTTTGCTTGCTGGTGAACCTGGCGTTGGTAAGTCAACATTATTATTAAGCGTTGCTGCGCAGAGCGCACGATCAAAAATCACTTCCCTTTACATCAGTGGTGAAGAGTCAGCTTCCCAAGTTCGACTTCGCGCCGAACGTTTGAATGCAATCGATCCAAATTTATGGCTGGCATCTGAAAATGAACTTGGTGCTGTTATCGCACATATCGATGCAGTAAAGCCAGAACTACTTGTGATTGACTCTATCCAAACTATTGCTAGCTCTGCTGTTGATGGTTCACCAGGTGGTGTTACACAAGTTCGTGAAATAGCTGCCGCTTTAATTAGGATTGCCAAAGAGCGTTCCATAACTTTAATTTTGGTTGGCCATGTAACTAAAGATGGTTCAATAGCTGGACCGCGGTTACTAGAACATATCGTTGATGTTGTTTTAAATTTTGAAGGCGAACGCCATTCCAGACTTCGATTGATTCGGGCGATCAAAAATCGCTTTGGCGCATCTGATGAAGTTGGTTGTTTTGATATGAATGAAAATGGAATCACTTCACTGCCCGATCCAACTGGGTTATTCACAACGCGCCACGGTGAACCAGTTCCGGGAACTTGTGTAACTGTGACACTGGAAGGACGCCGACCGTTGCTCGCTGAGATTCAAGCGCTTGTAAGTGCTGCGGTTCCTGATGGCCGAGACTTTGGAAATTCGCGCCGAGTTACATCTGGTTTAGATAATCCAAGAACTGCAATGACGCTTGCTGTTCTAGAGCTGCGGGCAAATATCAAAATCTCTGGCCGAGATGTTTATGTGGCAACTGTTGGTGGAATGAAGATAAGTGAACCAGCAGCCGACCTTGCTGTTGCACTCGCTGTTGGTTCTGCCGCAAAGGGTTTAGCCCTGCCATCTGATTTAATTGCAATCGGTGAAGTTGGTCTTGCTGGAGAAATAAGAAAAGTTACTGGTGCAACTCAGCGAATTTCTGAAGCGGCCCGACTTGGATTTAAACGTGCTCTTGTTCCAACCGGAAGTGATATCAAGATTGCCGGAATTGAAATAATGGAGGTCGCCCGCTTAGAGCAGGCGATCGCTCGCGTAAAGATTAATTAAGTAGTAGTTAAGCCGTTGGTGTTTCGGCTAAATCACCAGGTGTATCTGGCATTTCAGCTTTAGGCATTCCCTTAAAGGTAAATACTTCTTTACCATCTTCCGTTGCAACGCCTACCAAAGTAATTTCGCCGGCCTTTACATCACCGAACAAAATCTTCTCGGATAAGACATCTTCAATCTCACGTTGAATGCAGCGACGTAGTGGCCGCGCGCCTAGTAGTGGGTCATACCCACGCTTGGCTAACAGCGCCTTCGCCTCTGTTGTGAGTTCGATTCCCATATCGCGGGCACGTAGACGTTCATCCAGGTTGGCAATCATCAAATCAACAATTTGAATGATTTCATTTTCACTCAACTGATGGAAGACGATTACATCATCGATACGGTTCAAGAATTCTGGACGGAAGTGAGTGCGAAGTTCCTCATTCACTTTGCCCTTCATACGCTCGTAATTTCCGAGAGCATCAGATGCGTTTGTGAATCCAAGATTTAGACTCTTGGAAATATCGCGAGTTCCGAGGTTAGTTGTCATGATGATGATTGTGTTTTTGAAGTCCACAACGCGACCCTGTGAGTCGGTTAGGCGGCCATCTTCCAACACCTGCAAGAGAGAGTTGAAGATATCTGGATGTGCCTTTTCAATTTCATCAAACAAAACAACGGAGAATGGCTTGCGGCGTACCTTTTCGGTCAGCTGTCCACCTTCGTCATAACCGACGTAACCTGGAGGAGCACCAAATAAACGAGAGGCGGTGTGCTTCTCAGAGTATTCCGACATATCAAGTTGAATAAGTGCATCTTGATCACCAAATAAGAATTTAGCGAGGGTGCGAGAAAGTTCAGTCTTACCAACGCCAGAAGGACCAGCAAAAATAAATGAGCCACCTGGACGGCGTGGATCTTTCAAGCCAGCACGAGTACGACGAATTGCTTGTGAGAGCGCCTTGATCGCTTGATCTTGGCCAATAACGCGGCGATGTAGTTCATCTTCCATTCGAAGTAGTCGAGCAGTTTCGGCTTCAGTCAACTTAAATACTGGAATGCCAGTTGCATTTGATAGAACTTCGGCAATTAACTCTTCAGTTACTTCGGCAACAACATCAAGATCGCCGGCCTTCCAGTTCCGTTCTTTATCAACTTTTTCAGCAATCAGAGACTTCTCTTTATCGCGCAATGAAGCCGCTAATTCAAAATCTTGGGAATCAATAGCTGATTCCTTCTCTTTGCGGGCATCAGCAATTTTATTATCAAATTCGCGAAGCTCTGGTGGCGCAGTCATACGACGAATGCGCAAACGTGAACCTGCTTCATCAATTAGATCGATTGCCTTATCTGGCAAGAAGCGATCTGAAATATAACGATCTGCCATTTGTGCCGCGCCAACAAGAGCGCCATCTGTGATGGAGACCTTGTGGTGAGATTCGTAGCGATCGCGAAGTCCCTTAAGAATTTCAATAGTGTGTTCAACTGTTGGTTCAGCAACTTGAATTGGTTGGAAGCGACGTTCTAGCGCGGCATCCTTTTCGAAGTGCTTGCGGAACTCATCAAGAGTTGTTGCACCGATTGTCTGGAGTTCGCCTCGGGCCAACATTGGCTTGAGAATGCTCGCTGCATCGATTGCACCTTCAGCAGCGCCAGCACCAACAAGGGTATGAATCTCATCAATGAAGAGCACGATATCGCCGCGAGTACGGATCTCTTTAAGAACCTTCTTTAGGCGCTCTTCGAAATCTCCGCGGTAGCGACTTCCGGCTACGAGTGCGCCGAGGTCGAGTGAATAAATTTGCTTGTCCTTAAGAGTTTCTGGAATGTCACCCTTAACAATTGCTTGAGCAAGTCCTTCAACAATTGCAGTCTTTCCAACGCCAGGTTCTCCGATTAATACTGGGTTGTTCTTGGTACGACGCGAAAGAATTTGCATTACGCGTTCGATCTCTTTCTCGCGACCAATTACTGGATCTAGCTTTCCTTCACGTGCTGCTTGTGTGAGGTTGCGACCAAATTGATCCAAAACTAATGAGGTAGAAGGTGTTCCTTCGGCAGGAGCGCCACTTGTTGCAGCCTCTTTGCCTTGGTAACCAGAAAGCAATTGAATAACTTGTTGACGCACTCGATTTAAATCTGCACCAAGCTTTACGAGAACTTGGGCGGCAACGCCTTCGCCTTCGCGAATTAGGCCGAGAAGAATATGTTCGGTACCAATGTAATTGTGTCCAAGTTGTAGGGCTTCGCGAAGTGAGAGTTCCAAAACTTTTTTAGCGCGTGGTGTAAATGGAATATGACCAGATGGCGCTTGTTGTCCTTGACCAATAATTTCTTCAACTTGCGAGCGCACAGCCTCGAGTGAGATACCGAGTGCTTCGAGTGCTTTAGCAGCTACGCCTTCGCCTTCATGAATCAGGCCCAGGAGAATATGTTCAGTGCCGATGTAATTGTGATTGAGCATGCGTGCCTCTTCTTGGGCAAGCACGACAACACGTCGGGCACGATCTGTAAACCGCTCGAACATCGCAGCTCCTTTTCGGTAACTCTTACTTGGTTACCAATTCTAATGTGAAGGGTAGTACTCGTTCTAACCGAAAATAAGCGCTACTTATGCCCGAAAACCTGCGAATTGGCACAATATTTTGTGGTGAACCTGTGAATTGGCCCCTACCGGGTTTCCTATGGCGTTACTGGAAGGTTTTTATAAGGTTAAAAGCATCCGGGTATTGCCCAGCGTATTTGGCTTGACGCTCTCGAGATCCAAGAACTCCGCCACACCACTGTCGTAAGAGCGCAGCAGCTCTGTGTATACCTCTGGAGCAACCGGGGTTCCCTGAATTTCAACAAAGCCATGTCGACCAAAGAATTCGGTTTCAAATGTCAGACAGAAAATTCGCTTCACGCCAACTTGACGGGCGCGTTCGATAATTTCAGCAAGAATTGCATGGCCAACACCTTTACCGCGAACAATCTCGGAAACCGCAAGAGTTCTTACCTCTGCTAAATCTTCCCAGAGAACGTGGAGAGCGCCGCAACCAACAACTTCATTGTTGATTTGCGCAACCGTAAACTCTTGCACGCTTTCATAAAGCGTTACGGTCTCTTTAGTTAAAAGACGGCGCCCGGCAGCGTACTCATCAATAAATTTTCTGATCTCTTTAATATCGGAAGTCCGAGCTGGGCGAACGGTGATCGACATTTATTCTTCTGGCTTCACTAATGGGAAAAGAATTGTTTCCCGAATTCCAAGTCCGGTTAGCGCCATCAGTAACCGATCAACACCCATTCCCATTCCACCCATTGGAGGCATGGCATATTCCATTGCACGCAAGAAATCTTCGTCGATCTGCATGGCTTCAAGATCGCCCTTGTCGCCCAGTTTTGCTTGTTCAGTTAAGCGTTCACGTTGAATAACGGGATCGATTAACTCGGAATAGCCAGTCGCAAGTTCAAAGCCTTCAACATATAAATCCCACTTCTCTGCAACGCCGGGGATTTCGCGATGCGCACGAACAAGTGGCGAAGTGTCCACTGGGTAGCCACGAACAAAGATTGGTTCCACTAATTTTCCAGCGCTGACATGTTCAAATATTTCTTCCGCAAGCTTTCCGGTAATCCACTTCGGATCTATTTTCATCCCAAGCTTTTGCGCAATTTTCTTTAGATCTGCAATTGGGGTTTGTGCTGTAACAACTTCGCCGACACCCTGCGAAATCAAGTCAAATAATGAGGCCTCGCGCCAGGTGCCGCCGAGGTTTAATTCGCGACCATCGTGGTGAGTAACAACATGGCTTCCAGAAGTCGCCATAGCGGCATCTTGAACCAATTGCTTTGTTAAGTCAGCGATGGAATTCCAATCACCAAATGCTTCATAACTTTCAATCATTGCAAATTCTGGAGAGTGACTTGAGTCAGCCCCTTCGTTTCTGAAGTTTCTATTTATTTCAAATACCTTATCTAGGCCGCCAACAACACAGCGCTTTAGAAATAATTCGGGCGCAATACGAAGGAATAGATCCATATCGTAGGCATTACTAAAAGTCTTAAATGGTCGGGCTGCGGCACCACCATGCATAACTTGCAGCATTGGAGTTTCCACTTCAATAAATTCCCGCTTGTTAAATGTCTCTCGTAGTGCGCGCATTACGTTTGGACGTAGACGAGCATTTGCTCTGGCTTCTGGTCTAACAATTAGATCGACATAACGCATCCGAACTCGAGTCTCTTCAGATAATGGTTTGTGATCGACTGGAAGTGGTCGCAGTGCTTTTGCTGCAATTACCCAAGAATTTGCCAAGATAGAAAGCTCGCCACGCTTTGAGGTTATTACTTCACCAGTAACACTTACTAAATCACCAAGATCAATTTCGCCCTTCCAAAGTTCAAGAACTTCTGGACCAACTTTATCAAGCGAGAACATTGCTTGAAGTTCGGTTCCGTCACCTTCGCGCAGAGTTGCGAAACAAAGTTTTCCGGTATCTCGCTTAAAAATTACTCGGCCAGTTACGCTTTCAATAATTCCGGTAGCAACGTCAATCGCTAGATCTTTATGCTTCGCTCTTATTGCCTTGAGCGTTGAAGTACGAGGTACCGAAACTGGATATGGCTGACTCCCACGCGCAATAATCGCTTCGCGTTTTTCCCGACGGATCCGCAGCTGTTCTGGCAGGTCATCCCCATCAGCAACAGGTGGCGTGTTTTGTGAGTTCTCCATAATGCGCGCAAGCCTATCGTTTAGGAATTGCGCTCATGAACTAAGCGCAGGCCAATTAACGTTAAATCTGGCTCATGAAAATCAATTGTTTCGCTAACTCCGATTACTAGTGGCGCCAATCCCCCAGTGGCGATAACGCTTACGGCGCCCGAACCTGGGTAGAGCAAATCGAGTTCTTCGGTAATGCGGGTGACCAAGCCGTCCACCTGTCCCGCAAATCCATAAATAGTTCCGGATTGCAGCGCCTCAACTGTGTTTTTACCAATCACATTCTTGGGCTTTACCAATTCGACGCGACGCAACTGCGCTGCGCGTTGTGCAAGCGCATCAACTGAAATTTCAATTCCAGCCGCAAGTGCGCCACCGAGGAATTCGCCCTTCGGTGAAACAACATCGAGATTTGTTGAGGTTCCAAAATCAACGACAATGCATGGACCGTTTTCACCGTAGAGCGCATGCGCAGCAAGCGTGTTCACAATTCGATCCGCACCGATCTCTTTTGGATTATCAACTAACAACGGGACGCCAGTCTTTACACCGGGTTCAATTATTGTGCTTGGTACATTTGCAAAATATTCGCCAACCATCGTACGAAGCTCGCGCAGCGTTGATGGCACGGTAGAACAAATCGCTAGCGCATCAACTTCAAAGTTTGCGATAAGTGCCGAGTAACGAACCCACAGCTCATCGGCGGTATCACGGGGATCAGTCTTAACTCGCCACGATTTAATTAGTGCCGCGCCTTCAAATACCCCAAGTACGGTATTTGTATTTCCGACATCGATTGTTAATAACATTATTTCTCCATTTCGAAATCTAGCCCGATATCCAAAACTGGTGCTGAATGAGTAAGTGCGCCAACAGCTAAAAAGTCCACGCCGGTTTGCGCATAAGCGTGCGCGTTTACCAAAGTTAAACCACCTGATGCTTCCAATTTGGCCCGACCTGCGGTTAAGGCAACAGCCTTGGCACACTTCTCAGGCGACATGTTGTCGAGCAAAACAAATTTCGCACCGGCTGCAAGTGCCTCTTCAAGTTGCTCCAGTGAGTCAACTTCAACTTCAATGAGCTTTTCTGGATAGGCGCTATTAATTGCTGCAAATGCTTTTGCGACCCCGCCTGCTGCCAAAATGTGGTTATCTTTAATTAACGCCGCATCCGATAAAGACATTCGGTGGTTTGTGCCGCCGCCCATTCGTACCGCAAATTTTTCCAGATCGCGAAGAAGTGGTGTTGTCTTACGAGTATCTCTAATTTTGGTATTCGTTCCCGCCACGGCAGCTACCCATTGTTTTGTCAGAGTTGAAATTCCGCTTAGTCGTCCCAACAAATTAAGGGCAGTGCGTTCGGCCAAAAGTAGTTTGCGAGTTGATCCGTGGGCTCTTATTAGTGTGGCACCAGCTTTTACAAATTTGCCTTCGCTCGCAATTAATTCGTATTCCAAAATTCCGCATGCTTCAAGCACTGCGGCTGCCACATTTAAACCTGAAATAGTGCCATCACTTCGGGTTCTAAATAAGGCGCCAGACAATTGAGTTTCCGCAATCGTGGCAGTTGAAGTTAAATCGATGCCACCTGCTAAATCTTCTGCGATCGCCTCATTTGCTAATTTAAGAATTGCATCTGGATTTAGGTCAAGAGCTCGCAAACTAGTTTGCAATTTCATACTCAGTGACATTATTTGACCTCCACAGTTTCGATTTCCCACTTACCGGTATTTGAATAACTTTGAATGATCCGTTTGCTCCAGTTTGCTGAAGTTGTCGGGAAATCTGATCTCCAATGCGAACCACGAGATTCGGTGCGCTCTAGCGCGGCATTAACTATCGCAACTGCGAGTAGGTAAAGATTTGAAATCTCCCAAGCTTCTATGCACGGTGTCGTACTTGTCTTCTTGGATAATTTTTCCAAAACGCGCAAGGTCTCTTCAAGTGATTCCTTAGAGCGCATGACACCGGCGCCCTTACTCATCGTAGATTGCAGTTCGCTCTTAATAGCTGGATCTAACAGAAAATTTGAATTAGAATCGGTTGAAACTTCCACTGGTTGTGTCTGTGGTGGAACATGCGCAGCAATATCGCCAGAAATTCGAGTTCCAAAAACTAAACCTTCAAGCAACGAGTTCGAGGCGAGACGATTCGCGCCATGGGCTCCAGTACATGCAGTTTCACCACAGGCATAAAGCCCGGGAACCGAAGTTTCACCAACCATATTTACCAGCACGCCACCAGATGCATAATGAGATGCAGGTGAAACCGGAATCATCTCTGTTGTTGGATCGATCCCGTTGCTAATACAAGAGGCATAAATTGTTGGAAAACGTTCTTTAAAGTCCGCAATCTTTCTTGCATCAAGCCAAACATGTGGCGAATTTGTTTCAGCCATCTGGCGGAATATTTCCTTTGCAACAATGTCACGTGGTGCTAAATCTGCTTGCGGATGCTTGCCTTGCATAAAGCGTTCGCCCTTTATATTTACTAGTACGCCACCTTCTCCGCGCACCGCCTCAGAAATTAGCGGTTGCTGTCCGCTCTCGCTAAGTTCGCGCCAAAGCACTGTCGGATGGAATTGAATGAACTCAACATCAGCAATTTTTGCACCGGCGCGAAGTGCAAGTGCCACACCATCTCCGGTCGATACCGAGGGATTAGTTGTTTGCGAATAAACCTGACCAAGTCCGCCGGTTGCAATAACAACTGCGCGCGCAAGTGCGCGACCAACACCATCTCGACTTCCTGCGCCAATTACGTGAATAGTTGCGCCACAAACTCGGCCTTCGGCATTTTTTAGCACATCAATCGCTAACGCATTTTCAATAACTTCGATTCCATCATCGCCCTGAACGGCAGCAAGAAGGGCGCGCGACACTTCGGCGCCAGTTGCATCGCCCCCAGCATGCAAGATTCGATTACGTAGATGTCCACCTTCGCGAGTTAACGCAATCTCACCAGTATCTGACTTATCAAATACCGCACCTCGCGCGATTAATTTACGGACTGCTTCGGGACCTTCAGTAACTAAAATATCTACTGCTTCACTATCGCAAAGTCCGGCGCCGGCAATCAAAGTATCTTTCTTATGTTGATCTGGTGTATCACCTGGTCCAAGCGCCGCAGCAATTCCACCTTGTGCCCATTTTGTAGAACCCGCATCGATGCGCGCTTTGGTGACAAGGAGAACCGATAAATTATTGGCGCGAAGATTCAAAGCCGTTGTAAGTCCAGCAACACCCGATCCAATAACTATGACATCGGCATTAACAGTCCAACCGGGAACTCCAGCGAGAAGTTTCATCTGGTGCCCACTTTGTTGGCTTGGCTTCTCATCACCATATTGTCGAGCAAACGAACCCCATTTATCCACCCAGCAACTATCGCTCGAGTATTCACGCTCGAACTGTCCGCAATCTCATAACTTTCTTCATCGATTATTTCGGCGTAATCCAGCGCGAATTGCTTCTCACTCGCCAAAAGTGAGAGAAGAACATCGCGTTGAAGCTCAAGTGAACTTTCTTTTGCGGCAGAAGTTAGCGCTTTTGAAATAATGCCTGCCGCAATTCGTTCTGCCTCGGTTAACCTAATATTTCTAGAAGACATCGCCAAGCCATCGATTTCACGAATGGTGGGGGCAGCAATTATCTCGATCGGAAGATTCGAATCTTTCACAAGTTTTTTAATCAAAAATAATTGTTGAAAATCTTTTTCACCAAATATAGCGACCTCTGGCTTCACCAAATTAAACAATCGGTTCACGACGGTAAGTACGCCATCAAAATGCCCAAAGCGATGTACTCCTTCGAAGGTGTTTCCGATTTTGCCGGCTGAGATAATTTCAGGTTCGTTGGGATATATCTCTTCAAGGCTCGGAGTCCAAACGTTTGTTGCGCCAGCTTGTTTTGCAAGTTCGATATCTTTTTCAATCTGCCGTGGGTATTTCGCCAGATCATCTGGGTTTTCAAATTGAAGCGGGTTAACGAAAATGCTCACAACAACCTCAGTGCAACGTTGCGCAGCAATATTTATTAATGATGAGTGCCCAGCATGAAGCGCGCCCATAGTCGGCACCAAGGCCAATGGATGTTTTAAATTCAACGTCATGCTCCAGTCCTTTCCGGGTACCGGGCTCGTGTGAAAAGGTTACTCGCTAACTGCCAACTCTGCCAAAATTTTTGCAACGCTGCTGCGGCCAGGGATTTGCGCATCCGGATCAATCTCTAGCCATGGCGCCAAGACAAACTCTCGCTCGTGTGCCCTTGGATGTGGGAGCTCTAGATCTGGCGTTTTAATTTGTAGTTCGCCAAAAACAATTAAATCAATATCGACCGTGCGCGGACCATTTCTCACTTCGCGAACTCGGCCCAATTTTGTTTCAATCTTTGAAGTTAGTGCCAGAAGTTCATGTGGATCTAATTGCGTTTCGCCAATTAAAACCGCATTTAAATAATCACCTTGCTTTGGTCCGCCAACCGGCGCGGTTTCATGCAACGTTGAAAGGTGAGTTATTTCAATAATCTTTTCTAACTCGGAAATTGCTTGGTCTAAATTCGATTCACGATCCCCCAGATTTGAACCTAAGGCTAAAACTATCTTCATCGATCCCGCTCGATTGTGACCGAAACATCCTTAAATCCAACCTCAAGTGGTGCCTGTGGTTTATGAACCACAATTTTTACCCCAGTGACCAATTTAAATTTTGTCAAAATATTATTGCTGATTCGAGTTGCCAGCGTTTCTAGTAGAGATACTGGCGATCCAGTAATTTCCGTTAAAATCAAATCTGCTACTTCGGCATAATTTACAGTTGCTGTTAAGTCATCACTCGCGCCAGCTTTTCGCAGATCGATACTTAAGTAAGCATCCACGATAAAAGTTTGGCCATTGCTTCGTTCATCAGGAAATACACCGTGAAAGCCAAAGCCTTGAATTCCAATAAGTGAAATCAGATCGCTCATTTGTTTAGCTCCTCAACGACTGCAATCGCATCACGGTGTGGCTTAACCGAATGAGTTCGAACGCCCCAAATGCCAGCCTGGGCTAACTGTGTTGTAAGTGCCACAGATGCAAACTCGCGATCATCCGGTGAATTCGCGCCGAGCAATTCGCCAAGAAAACGTTTACGAGATGCACCAACCAACAGCGGATAACCTAAAAGCGCCAAGCGATCGAGGTTTCGAAGTAGTTCCCAATTGTGCTCGGCGTTCTTAGCAAACCCGATTCCCGGATCCAAAATTAATTGTTCTGCGTTTACACCGGCGCCCAGAAGCGCTGTAACCCGATCATCTAATTCTTGCTTCACTTCAACAACCACATCTTCATAAACTGCAGCATCTTGCATCGTTGCCGAATGCGCGCGCCAATGCATTACAACATATTGAATCGACGGGTTCTTTGCGATTAACTTCGCCATGTCGGGATCGGCAAGTCCGCCACTAACATCATTCACATATGTTGCCCCGGCGCCAATGGCTGCTTGCGCGGTGCTTGCGCGCATTGTGTCGATGCTTACGATTGCGCCAAGTTCTACCAATTCGGTTACCACTGGGATGACGCGATCTTTTTCTTCATCCTCACTCACGCGATCGGCACCTGGTCTGGTGGATTCACCGCCAACATCAATTATGTCGACGCCCTCGGCGATCATCTCTTTTGCGCGCGTTATCGCTGATGCGAAATCAAAATGCTTACCACCATCTGCAAAGGAATCCGGAGTTACATTCAAAATCCCCATTACTAGGGTGCGATCGGCTTTCATGGTTAGTTCTTATTTGCAGTTATTAAGCTCATTGCTTCTGCTCTTGTTGCGGGATCACGCAATTGACCGCGCACCGCACTTGTAATAGTACGAGCTGCAGATTTACGTACCCCTCGCATTGACATGCACAAATGTTCGCAATCGATTACAACAATTACTCCTGCTGGTTCTAAAACTTCCACCATCGCATCAGCAATTTGGGTGGTTAAACGTTCTTGAACTTGTGGCCGCTTGGCATACATATCAACCAAACGCGCCAGCTTTGAAAGCCCAGTGATGCGGCCACTATCGCCAGGGATATAACCAATATGTGCAACCCCATGAAATGGCGTCAGGTGATGTTCGCAATGCGAGAAGACTTCGATATCTCTAACAATTACTAGTTCGCGATGACCAATATCAAAAGTTGTTGAGAGCACTTCTTCTGGCTTCTGCCAAAGTCCAGCAAAATTTTCTTTTAGTGCACGAGCAACTCTTGCTGGTGTTTCTTTAAGACCTTCACGATTTGGATCTTCGCCAATCGCTAATAAAAGTTCAGCTACCGCACGTTCGGCACGTTCTTGATCAAAGTCACGACTTGCACCGCCATCATGTGCTCCCATTGAAACTGGGTTTATTTCATTCACTTGATGGTGTTGCTTTCTTTCGCGGCTTAGGTAACTCGGCTTCCGCTTGAACTATTTCTGGTGTTACAGGTTTTGCAGGAGACAGCGCAACTGGAGGTTGGTTACTTGGAGCGCGATTTTTTGAACCGGTCCAGGCCGGACGTCGGGAAACCATTTTTACTTTCTTAAAGAGGCTTTCGATTTCATCCTTAAGCAAGGTTTCTTTCTCCAGAAGTTGAACCACTAATTTATCTAGAACATCGCGATTCGCAACAAGAATGTCATAAGCCTCTTGATGCGCATTAGCAATTAGATCGTGGATCTCTTGATCAACAATCCCAGCCACGCTTTCCGAATAGTCCCGTTGGTGACCGTAGTTCTTGCCTAAGAATGGTTCGCCTTCACTGACGCCAAGTTTTATCGCACCAATTCGTTCGGTCATTCCATATTGTGTGACCATTGCGCGCGCTAGGTTTGTGGCTTTTTCAATATCATTTGAAGCACCAGTTGTTGGATCGTGGAAAATTAATTCTTCCGCGGCCCGACCACCAAGTGAATATGCAAGTTGATCAAGCATCTGATTACGGGTGGTTGCATAGCGATCTTCATCCGGCAAAATCATTGTGTAACCAAGTGCCCGGCCACGCGGCATGATTGTAATTTTATGAACTGGATCAGTATGTGGAAGTGCATGTGCCACAAGGGCATGACCGCCTTCGTGATAAGCAGTAATTCGTCGCTCTTCTTCGGTCATTAACCGGCTTGTGCGTTGTGGTCCAGCCATAACGCGATCAATTGCTTCATCTAGCGCTCGAGTTGTGATCGCCTTTGCATTCTCGCGAGCAGTTAAAAGTGCAGCTTCATTTAGAACATTCGCTAGATCCGCACCAGTAAATCCTGGTGTGCGCTTTGCAAAATCTTCTAGCTTCACACTCTTAGCAATCGGTTTACCTTTTGCATGAACTTCAAGAATTGCAGTACGTCCCTTTAGATCCGGCCGATCAACTGGAATTTGTCGATCAAATCTACCTGGACGAAGTAGTGCTGGATCCAACACATCTGGCCGGTTTGTTGCGGCAATTAAAATTACTTGTGCATTCGCCTCAAAGCCATCCATCTCAACCAAGAGTTGATTTAAAGTCTGTTCACGTTCATCATGACCGCCGCCTAGGCCAGCACCACGTTGGCGGCCAACAGCGTCAATTTCATCAACAAAGATAATTGCTGGGGCGTTCTCTTTGGCTTTCGCGAAAAGATCGCGAACGCGTGATGCGCCGACTCCAACAAACATTTCAACAAATTCTGAACCAGAGATGGAATAAAAAGGAACTTTTGCCTCGCCCGCAACCGCGCGCGCAAGAAGTGTTTTACCAGTTCCCGGCGGTCCATAAAGCAGGACGCCCTTCGGAATCTTGGCACCAATATCTTGATACTTCTGCGGTGAAGCTAGGAAATCTTTTATCTCGGTTAACTCGGCCACCGCTTCATCAGCGCCTGCTACATCAGCGAATGTGCTCTTAGGAGTCTCGGGGCTTTGGAGTTTTGCACGAGATTTTCCAAAGGAAAATACTCGATTTCCACCTTGGGCATTTCCCATAAACAGCAAGAAGAGAAAACCAATTAATAAGATCGGTGCAAAACTCAAGAACATCGACATCAAGAAGGATTGGGTTGGAACTTTTACATCCCACGCCTTTGGTGGTGGATTACTAGTTAATAATTCAATAACTAGTGGTTCTTGGCCAGAAACGTACGAGGCATATAGCTTTCTCGAGCCCTTTACATAATTTCCAGATTTAAGAACTACTTCAATTTTTTGATCTTTATCAATAACGATTGCTGAATCAACTTTGTCAGAAGAAATTGCTGCCAAAATTGTGGAGGTTTCAACTTTAATAAACTGATCGCCACTTGTAGAAATCCGGCCAACTACGCTTACAACTAAGAGCGCAAGAACAATCCAAAAAAGTGGTCCGCGCAAAATGCGTCGAAACTGAGGCTTCTTCAGTTTTATCTTGCGATCCGAAGGAGAGCTACTCTTCTTAGCCGGCTGCTTCTTGGCAGGTTTCTTCGTTGTCATGAATACATGTGCTTTGCTAATACGCCGATGAAATCCAGGTTGCGATATTTTTCATTGAAATCTAAGCCATAACCAACAACGAACTCGGTTGGAATATCAAAGCCCACGTATTTAACATCCACACTTACTTTTGCGGCTTCTGGTTTGCGAAGGAGCGTAAGTATTTCAACGCTCTTAGCCCCGCGAGATTCTAAGTTGGATTTCAACCAAGCAAGTGTCAAACCGGTATCAACAATATCTTCGACGATAACAACTTCGCGACCTGTTATATCGCGGTCTAAATCTTTAAGAATGCGAACCACACCGCTGGACTTTGTTCCAGATCCGTATGAAGAAACTGCCATCCAATCCATCTCTACGTGGCGCTGTAGTGACCTAGAAAAATCTGCCATCGTCATAACTGCACCTTTTAATACACCAATTAATAAGAGATCACGTCCGGAATAATCTTTTTCTACTTGCACGGCCAATTCGGCAAGTCGCGCTTGAATCTGGTCTTGAGTAACGACAACGCTTTCAATATCTGTTCCGCTGGTGTTTAGATTCAAAGTTTCGCTCTTCTTTCTAGTTCGGTTGTCTTACTTGAATTCAGGCCGGTGTCGAGAGCGAAAGTCTGCCCGAAATTCGGGCAACCTTCACACCACCAGGGAGGTCTGCGCTGCCTTGGCCGTGCCAATTTGTGATCAGCGCCTCGATCGGAACGATGTGGTCTGCTGAAATTGAGCCTGATGGCGCCCCGGCGGCATAAATAGCCGTCCGAATTACCCGGCTGCGAACCGCCTTGGGTAGCCCAGCTAAAACTTCAATATCCAGATTCTTGGGATCTAACTCGCCATAGATTCGCGCCGCCCACTGATCTAGCGCCGTTGCATCTTCTCGAAGCAAACGTGCGGATCGTGCAAGAGCTTGGCTAATTCCTGGCCCGAGATTTTTTTCTAGCTCCGGAAGAATATTTTTGCGAACTCGTACTCTGCGGAAATCTTCATTGAAATTATGTGGATCATTCCAAACCTCAATTTCATATTCCAAGCAAGCGGCATCAGTTGTTGCACTTTCAATATTTAAAAGTGGTCGAATAAATGGCCCAGTAACTTCAGGCATGCCGGATAAAGATTTTGTGCCAGAGCCTCTTGCCAAACCGAGTAAAACAGTTTCTGCTTGATCATCCAAGGTGTGCCCTAAAAAGAATACACTCGCACCATAAGTATCAAGAGCTTGTTGAAAAACTTGATAGCGCGCACGTCGTGCTGATGCTTCGATTCCATCCTGCATCGTTACGTGTGCACGTGACGTGAACACATCTTCAAAACCAAGTTTCTTTAATTTCAAAATGACTGATGCGCAAACTTCAGCAGAATTGCTTTGCAAACCATGATCTACGACGACGGGAATAACTCGAATCTTCGTTGCCTGACTCTCTAAATGAAGAGCGATGGCAAGTGCCATTGAATCCGCACCACCAGAAACGCCAACTAGAACCGTTGAATTAATTGGCAGATCGGCAAGCCATGGCCGTACCGCTTGACGCACTTTTAGTAATGCTGGCCAATGAGCGCTCACGAGGAGCACTCTACAAAAGAATTAAACTCGCCCGCCAGATGGCATCAGACCCTTGATGCTGTACATATTTGAGTAAATCAAGCCTATTTTTTTAGAATTCGCTTCCCACATCATCCCATTACCGGCATAAATAGTGATGTGGTGGATATTTTGTACCGATCCATCATACGAATAGAAGAGAAGATCGCCAGGAAGTAATTCGCTAAACGGAACTCGCTTCGTCGCCACAAAGTAGAGCGCGGCATTTAATCTTCCCCAGTTTGGATAATCTAAACCAGCAGCTTTATAAGCCGCATAAACCAGGCCTGAACAATCGAATGCATTGGGGCCTTGTGCTCCCCAAATATAAGGCTTACGTGCCTGTACTTGTTTCTTCGCAAATGCAACAGCCGATGTTCTAATTATTTCGGTGGAACGAATTGTGGAACGACCGGTAAACCCGCGATCTGGCCAAACTTTAAATTGGCCTGGCGTATTAGCAGCAATATTTGCATTTGCTTCTTCAAGCAAAGCGAGTTGACGTTGTTGCTCTAGTGTCACGCGAGTGTTCTTAGCCTGCGCAAGTTCTGAAGCTAATTTGTTTTGTACAATCTTTAATTTATCAACTTCAACTTGTTGTGCCGCTTTTGCATCATCAGCAATTTTCTTAGCTGCTGCAACTTTATTTGTTGCTGCAACTTGAGCTAACTTGGTGCGATCGGCTTCTAGTTGTGCGGCCTTGGCAACCACTTGTGCTGCTTGAAAACGTTTCAACGCTGTGGTGTTTGACGCACCTAACTTATCTAAAGTTGTTAGGCGATCTATCAGATCTTGTGGTCCACTTGCTTCAAGGACTGAATTGATATTTGTAAAGTCGCCACCCATTTTGTATGCGTTTGCTGCCATCTTTCCAATCGTTTGATTTGCGGCATTAACCGCGGCTTGGGTGAGCGCCGCATGCGCGGCTGCTGCCTTTGCATTGAAAGTTGCTATCGCGAGTTCTTTTTGCGCTCGATTATATGAAGCGCGCGCTGCATCAGAAATTGCAGTCAATTGATTTAGTGTTTTTGTTGCAGAATTTAATTTAGCGGCGGCGGCACTTGCAGCGGCAGCTTTGGCGGCTTCAACTGCTTTCGCGGCATCGATTTGTGCCTGAGTTGGCTTTGGAGTTTTTGCAAAAGCTAGCTCGCCGGTAAGCGTTGTCGTTAACAAAGAGAGCGCGACTAAAGCGCTGACTGCTTTGTGTCGCCTTTTCGATAAGGCAGATACGGCAAGTGACATTCTTGGAAACCCCCAGGGAAGTGAATCTCCTAAGGGTAAAGGTTCTTACTGGGTGTTTTCTTAAATTAACGCCTTGTGTCGCTAATTTGCAACATCTCTTCGCTTGAAAAGGATTGCAACAAGCGATGATCCTAAAAGCAGATAAATGGCTGAGATTAGAAGCGAATATTTATAACTAGCAATAGCGCTTCCGCCTTCACCTATATTTGAGAAGTTTTGGCCGGGCATCCACTTGGCAGTATTTGCAATTAAGGCAGAGATAATATTTTCAAGGATAAGTGTCCAAAGTACGCCGGTTGCAATTGCACTGATTGGCGAGCGGAAAAGTAGCCCCAAAATCATCCCTAGTGTTCCAAAGCAAAGGGTAGATATAAAGATATTCAGAGTTGTCTGCCCGAGAATTACAAGTGCAGCATGAGAGCTCCATTTAGCCGTACTTACTTTGGCATGACCAGCAAGCGCATAGGAAAGCGCAATGCTAAATCCTCCAGCAAATATCACCATGAGAAGTGCATAAATTTTCATTGAAATAAATTTTCCAACCAATATTTTCATCCGTGAAGGTTGTCGAACCAATAAATTGCGCAATGTTCCATATGTGTATTCCTGCGCCGTTTGAGAGGCAAAGATACAAAGTGCAACGATTCCGAGAAATGCTCCTACTAATTTAAAACCGTAGACCAAGCCATCGGGCTGGCTAAGTTGAAGTGCGCTAATGCGTTCGCCGCGTTTTGAATTACCGCTTGCCGAGTTGATCATTAAATACACGATTGCGGTAAATAGTCCAGATAATCCACCTACAGTGGCAAAAGTTGAGAGCAGCAGACTGCGCCGCTTCAATTTGCGAGCTTCGGCTTTTACAACGCGGATCATGCTTCATCCTCCGTCATCTCAAAGAAGGTTTCCTCAAGAGTCTGTTGCGCTGTTGTAATAGTTGCCAAAGTAATCCCGGCTTCAAAAGCTAGGCGATTTAAAGTTGGTGCCCATTCTTTAGCACTTGTAACATGAACTGCACCATCTCGAACAACTACAGCATGTCCAGTGTCTTCAATTAATTTTACAAGTTTTGTCAGGTCAACTTCGTACTCTGGTTTTGCCACAATAATTGGTTCTGCACCTGCCAAGAGATCTTGGGTTTTACCGGAGAAAATAACTTTTCCTTCACGCAGCATTACTAAATATTCACTGATCATTTCTAGCTCGCTGAGTAAGTGCGATGAAACAAAAACAGTAGTGCCACGATTTGCTAGGTCTCTAATCAATTCACGTACTTCTTGAATTCCCGACGGATCTAAACCATTTGTTGGTTCATCTAGTACAAGCAGTTCTGGGTTAGGTAAGAGCGCTGCAGCAATGCCAAGTCTTTGTTTCATTCCTAGCGAATATGTTTTGAACTTGGAGCCACCACGATCGCCAAGTCCAACTTTGGCAATCAACTCTTCCGCTCGTTCGATTGGGAAGCCACCCAAATTTGCTAAAACCTTTAGATTTTCTAAACCCGATAGTGCTGGATAAAAAGCCGGTCCTTCGATCATCGCGCCAACTTTTGGTAAATATTTTTCTGGCTGTGAAATGTTTTCGCCAAGAACGGTTCCAGTTCCGCTGGTCGGCGAGATTAATCCAAGGAGCATGCGAATTGTTGTTGTTTTACCGGATCCATTCGGGCCAACGAAGCCGCATATCGTTCCGGCGGGTACTGAAAAATTAGCGTGGGAAAGCGCGGTTCGTTCGCCATATTTCTTAGTTAAATCAGTTGCGGAGATTGCCAGCGTTTCCATGCCTTCACAATACAGACTTAACCTTGGAGATTTACCAACCTTGATTTTGCTGTGGATATTGGCCGTTAAGGATTTGAAACGAGCACTGCAATAACAAGTAAAAGTGAATACACGCTCAAGTAAGTAATCGACCATTGGAATAATTTTGCAGCGGCCTTATCTGAATTCGGCCCGTCAATCTTTAAAAGCTGCTGGCCAAAGCCAAGTGCAAGAAGGACTGTTATCACCCAGCACCACCACGGAAGTTTGGCGCTCCAATCAAGGGCAAGTGAACAAATGACCATTCCGATTGTATGAAACCACATCTGCTTTTGAACTGATTTGATTGAGGCTACTACTGGAAGCATTGGGATGCCGGCAGCGGCATAGTCATCACGGTACTTAATTGCCAGCGCCCAAAAATGTGGTGGCGTCCAGAAGAATATTAATAAGAAAAATAGCCAAGCAGTTAAGGAAAGTGAATTAGTAATTGCGGACCAACCAATTAGAACTGGCATGCAACCAGCAATTCCTCCCCAAACAATATTTTGTGAAGTGCGGCGCTTGAGTCCGATCGTGTAACCAAAAACGTAAAAGACAATTGCTGCCGCTGTTAAAACAGTAGCCCAGACTGTGGTGAAGTAAGAAAAGATAACCAGAGATACAACTGTAAGCATCGAAGCAAAGACAAATGCCTGAGTTTCACTTACTGCCCCGCTAACAATCGGGCGTTTGGCTGTTCGAACCATTAGGCGATCAGAATCAACTTCGATAATCATGTTGAATGCATTCGATGCACCTGCTGCGAGTGTTCCACCAATCAAGGTAGCCGCGGTGATTTTAAAAGAAGGAACACCACGCACGGCCAAGAAGAGTGCAGGAAGTGTTGTGACTAATAGGAGTTCGACAACGCGCAATTTCATCAAGGCCAAATATGGTGAAATCTTGCTGCTCATCGGAGGAGGATATCTAATTAGAGACCGGAGGAGGTAGGGCTATGGTTCCCAGCATTCGATCAATTGTCTTGCGAGCGATCTGTCGATAACGCTCATAAGGCTTAATGTGATCTGCAATCACAGCAAAAACATACTGATCTGGGCCTACATCAACGTATCCAGCTAGTGAAACAGTTGTGTCAATCCAGCCAGTCTTTGCTTTGATGAGCCCGACCGCAGTTGGTGCATCAAGCGTGAATCTGTTTTTAAGCGTCCCAGTTTCTCCGGCAAGCGGCAGGCCGTCATAAATCACTTTGAGTTCTGGGCGGTTCTTAATCTGAATCAGTAAATCAGCAATCGTGCGGGCCGAGATTCGGTCTTCATGTGAGAGACCGTTGCCATCAAACACTGATAAACCAGGTGCAGGTACTTCAATACTCTTTAGGGTTTCTTCAAATGCCTGCTGTATCCCGGCGTCAGCGGTTCCAAAACCTAACTTCTTTGCCGCAGTTCGCGCCAACCGATCAGCCAGCACATTGTCACTCCACAACAAAGTAAATTGCACAATTTCACTAAGTGGTGGTGAAGAGATTTCACGAATTTGAGTTTCAGCTTCACTTCTAATTTCATCGAATGTAGCCACTTGGTGAATCTTTATATTTACTTTCTTGCGGTACAGGTACTTCAAGTTCTGTAAGTCCTTTAAATAAACGCCATTAGTGTCAATTGTTATTGTGCGCAGTTTCGGCGCACTCCGTAGCGCAGCGGTTATAAGAGTAGTTGAAAGCGCTCTATGGAATTTTCTGGCTATCGCAGAACTAGTAGTTATCCATGGATCACCATCACCAATCATGGCGAATTTTCCGCGAGTACTTGTAGTACTTATTGAAGTATGAAAAACGGTATCTGCTCCGAGTGCTTCAATCGCAGTAGTCATAGACACCAACTTAAGAACTGATGCCGGCGCTCGAGTTACATCTGGCGCATCGGTAAAAACTGTCTCCGATGTTGCAGGGTTTACAACAATAATTCCGGGGTGAAATAGAAATGGCGATGCCGCAAGAGTTTCAAAAGATTTTGGGATAAGAATTGCGTTTGCTGGTGTTGTCGTTGAAAAGATGAATCCAAGACAAATTAAAGGTACTAACCATTTACGCATGTATTGATTATGCCAGTGCTTTTCTCTTAAAACGCCCTTGTGAGAGTGCAGCAGCAAATAAAACAATTAAGCCACCTATCGGCTGATTCCAAGAAATTTTCTCACCCAAGAAAAGCCACCCTACAAAAACTGCGACGACCGGAGTTAAGTAAGTAACTGAACTCGCAATCGCACTTCCCGCTTGTGCCACAATTTTAAAGTTCCAGATGTAGGCAAAACCGCTACCAAATATTCCAAGGGCCAACATTCCAAGTACTGGACCTGGGCGGTAATAATCCTTGGCGATGCCATTTAATAGGAAGAATGGCAAGAGCGTCAGCGCACCTGTGGTGACTTGAGTTGCTGCTAATGATTCGGCACGCAAGCCAAGGGGTGAGACATATTTACGGATAATTGGAAATGAAAGTCCATAACAAGAAACCGCAATTAAAAGTGCCAAAACTCCAATTAGTGAATTGTGGCCGACGCCGTTCCAAATCCCTAGAACAGTAAGAACGCCAATCGCGCCAATCGCAAGTCCCATCAGTTGATAGCTCTTTGGTTTATCTTCGCGGAAAGCAATCAGAATAAATATCAGCGTCGTGAGCGGCGTGCACGCATTTATGATTCCCGCTAATACTGATGTAACCCTGACCTCAGCAAATGCAAATAAGAAACCGGGAATTACATTTAATAGTAGTGAAACAACCCAAAGGGCAAGCCACGTACTTTTTTCAGTTGGCAACTTGAGGCCACGGATGCGAACAATAATTAAGAGCGTGATTGCCCCGAGTGAACATCGTCCAAAGGCAACGCCTACTGGTGTTAGGAATTCGAGGCCAAGTTTGATAAAAATGAATGAACAACCCCAGACAAGCCCGAGAGCTAGATAAATCGGGAGCCAGGATTTTTGCTTCACTGAATCTCCCCCTAAAGTTGTGGCTATGACGACTGCCGAGATTGGACCTGGTGAATTCTATCCAGTTGTAGGAGTCGGCCCACATCCCGAGCCTTGGCCAGTCGGTGAAAACTTTGATCCAGAATTACTTGCAAACGGTGATCGACGAAATGTTTTAGATCATTATCGCTATTGGTCGGTAGAGGCAATTGTTGCTGATCTAGATACCAAACGCCATAAATTACAAATTGCTATTGAAAATTGGCAACACGATTTAAATATTGGATCAGTTGTAAGAACTGCGAATGCTTTTAATGTTGCGATGGTGCATATCGTTGGTAAGCGTGATTGGAATAAGCGGGGCGCGATGGTTACTGATAAATATTTACATGTTCTTCATCATCCAACTGTTTTAGATTTTAAGAAGTGGTGTGATGAAAATTCAGTCCCGATTATTGGAATAGATAACTTGCCAATTTCAAAAGAGTTAGAGACGACAAAGTTGCCAGAAAAATGCGTCCTCTTCTTTGGCCAAGAAGGCGCTGGCATGTCAGATGAGGCTGTTGCTATATGCGAAACGGTTCTTGCAATTAGGCAATACGGCTCGACCCGCTCGATGAACGCATCAGCAGCTGGTGCAATCGCTATGTATGCCTGGGCGATGCAACACCTAAATAGCCCTAAAAATTAAGCCTCTTCAATAACCTCAGAAACAGATTGAATTCGACGTTCGATCTCATCCGCTTCTTGGCCTCGGCCCAATTTATGAAGAACGGTTGCCATCCGGCGTTCGATCTCCAAAATAAATTCGAAATCCTTGTTATCGGAATCGGTTGCAATCTCCAAAACTCGATCTAGCGTATTCAAACCCTCTTCTTCTTGGCCGGCAATTATCTGAGCCTTCCCAAGTTCGAGTAGTGAATAAGTTTCCCGATGGTTGTCATGAGCAGTGATAAAAACATCGAGTGACTTCTGGGCTGAAAGAATTGCACTTTCGCCATCGCCAAGTTCAACCAAACAATGAGCGATCTTCTGATCGCAACGAGCGACGTTTATCACTTCTTTCAATTTCTTAAATAGCGCCCGAGCTTCGCGGAATGATTCCAAAGCTTCTGCAAAATTACCGAGTTCGCGCTGAGCGCATCCGATTAAATGCAGATCATTTGCTGCGCCGCTGTCGTTTCCTTCAACAAGATGTTCCTGAACGCAATCAGTCATGCATTCGATGGTTTTTTCATATTCCTTTGAACCAAACCACCATTCACCAAGTGTGCAAGCAAGATCAATTGCAAGTGGCGATTTTGATTCACGCAAAATTTCAACTGCTTTACTCATTGCGTTAGCAGCTTCAGTCATTCGCTTAAGTTGGTTTAAGTTATAACCAATCGCAGAATAAGCCTGGGCTAAACCATCTGAAGGAACGATAGGTCCAAGTTGTGAATAAATATCTCGTGCGGTTTCGGCGAGTGCAAGCGCTTCGTCATATTGACCGCGCGCATAAATACGTGCACTCAATTCGTAATAAGTATTAGCGCGATCGATACCTTCTACTTCTGGAATTCGCTCCCAAAGCATTTCCTCAGTAATGATGTCATCTGAGTTTGTATCGTCGTCTTCGCTCAAGTTTTCTCCCGTTCGCTTTGGAGTATCTTAATAAATCCGTAAGAAGGGGGAAACTTCCGTGCTAAAACAGTAGCAAGTACTCTCAGGAAAGGTGGACTGGCGAGCCACACCCCGCGGAGTATCCTTCCAGTGTGAGCATATCCAGACGTAGTTTTCTAACTGGCAGTGCCCTTGCCCTTGCGGGGCTTGTCGAAAGCCCACTCGCTGCAATCGCAGCCTCGGCCAGTCCGGATATCACTCATGGCCCAAGAACCGCCGGAAATATTGCACTAACTTTTCATGCGGCAGGCGAACTAGCAATTGCGCATTCAATATTAGATATTTTAGATTCTACGAGAACACCGATCTCGGTCTTTGCGGTTGGGACATTTTTAAAGTCAGAACCTGCCATTGCCAAAAGAATCATGAGCGCCGGTCACGATCTCGGAAATCACACAATGACCCATACCCAAATGAAAACGATTTCAGCCGCAAAGGTTGACTCAGAAATTCTTGGCTGCGCAAACGAACTAAAGAAATTAACTGGGACTCATGGCAGGTGGTTCCGGCCATCCGGAACGCAATATTCAACAGCCTTAATAAGAAAAACCGCCAGCAAATATGGTTATAAACATTGCATCTCATACGAAGTTGATTCCAAGGATTATCAAGATCCTGGTAAAGCCGCAGTGATATCTAATGTTCTGGGCAACGCTAAAAATGGAAGTATCGTAAGCATGCACTTTGGCCACAAAAATACGGTAGAAGCTCTTCCAGTGTTGTTGAAGCAACTAGAGTCAAAAGGTTTAACTCCTGTTACCTTGACGCAATTGTTAGGTCCTATCGGATGAAAAAATTTGCACTATTAATTATTTTGGTAAGCGTGGGCTTAATCTCCCCCGTAAGTTCAGCAACACCACTTGCAGGTATGCCACCAGTCCTTGATCAATCTGACATATATGCAGCTGATCGGCCAAATGCACTAAGCCCCGTTGTTAGAGATATGCCAGAGCGCGTTTATGTCCCGAACCACTCATCAAACACTATTTCGGTGATCGATCCTAAAACATTTAAAATTGTCGCAACTTGGAAAACTCCGGCTGGACCACAACATGTTGTTCCGTCATGGGATTTAAAGACGCTCTGGGTTAATGACAACGCAGGTAATTACTTAACTCCCATCGACCCCCTAAAGGTAGCTATTGGTAAGTCAATTTATGTGCACGATCCATACAATCTTTATTTCACACCTAACGGCAAATATGCGATTGTCATGGCGGAATCCGATAAGCAGATGGTTTTTCGTGATCCCCACACCATGGCTATAAAAAAGACGGTACCAGTTCAATGTGATGGCTTAAATCATGCGGACTGGACTAAGGATGGAAACTTTTTTGTTGCTACTTGTGAATTCAGCAGCCAACTAATCCTTGTGAACACCGCGAGCATGAAGGTTGTTAAATATGCCAAATTGCCAACAACGTACGACAAAACGCCAATGCCACAAGATGTAAAAATTTCACCAGATGGCAGCACTTTCTATATCGCCGACATGATGTCTAATGGTATTTGGACAATGCCGGCAGATAAATTCGGAGAGTTCGGCTTTATCAAAACCGGAAGTGCGGCTCATGGGCTTTATGTAACTCGAGATTCCAAGACCTTACTAATTACTAACCGCGGTGAAGGTAGCGTTTCCGTTCTGCGCTTTAGTGATAATAAGTTGATCGCGAAATGGAAAATACCTGGAGGTGGCTCACCAGATATGGGTGGCGTGTCAGCTGATGGCAAACAATTCTGGGTATCTGGTCGTTATCACAATGAGATTTATGTATTTGATATTGAACATGGAAAATTTTTGCGTAAAATAAAAGTAGGAAAAGAACCACATGGACTTTCAATCTATCCACAACCTGGACGTTATTCACTTGGTCATACAGGAGTCTTTAGATAATGAAGTTTAAGAAAAACATTCCAACAATTATTGGTCGCCTAACTTACATAGTTGGCTTATTTGATATTTTTGCAAATATCATCCGTCCGTTTAAGTTACCGGCAAAGCGCATTGATGGATACCTACCTATTTTTATTAATTCAACCGCATTTGCGACGGCAGTTTTTACCGGCTTAGCCCTGCTTATTTTGGCTCGGGGATTAACCCGGAAAAAGCGTCGGGCACGCAACCTTGCAATAATTATTCTCGCTATAAACTTGGCGTCTGATCTTTTTCGATTTCATTATCACCCATTGCAACAACTTGGCGCATTCGTACTCCTAATGCTTCTACTTGTGTTTCGAAAAGAGTTTTACGCAATTTCAGATCCAACAACTAAATTCGCTCCGCTTCGAGCCTTCATCTACTCAATTTTAGTGATGCTTCTATTTGGATTGGTTGTCATTTATTTTCGTCACGGTGATCAGATAGTAGGAAAACCGTCCTTTGGAAATGTACTTCTAACTGTCGTTGAAGGAATGGTTGGTATTACCGGCCCGGTTAGATTTGCTTCCGATCGCATAACCGACACAGTCGGCGTAGCTCTTGCTGCCTTTGGAATATTTACTCTAATTTTTCCACTCTGGTTATTTGTCCGCCCTATTAAACCTGAACCAAAGATGAGCGAAGAAGAATTAGAGCTCGTAAAGAGCTTGGTTATGCGAGATGAAGATCAAGATTCGCTCGGCTACTTTGCAACACGTCGAGATAAGAGTGTTATTTGGTCTGATAATAAAAAGGCTGGGATTGCTTACCGAGTTCAAAATGGCGTAATGCTCGCAAGTGGCGATCCGTTTGGGGAATACAGTCTTTGGGGCGAAACAATTGAGAAGTTCTTGGCTTACTCATCTTTGCACGCTTGGACGCCTGCTGTTATGGGTGCAAGTGATCGAGGTGGCGAAGTTTGGGTTGAAAAGGCCAACATGCTCGCGGTCGATATTGGGGATGAAGCAATAATTAATGTCTCTGATTTCACTCTTGAGGGTCGGCCGATGGGAAATGTTCGCAACATGGTTAACCGAGTTAAGAAAGCTGGTTACTCAACTTATTCTTCTCGTTTCGGTGATTTAACACCACAGGTTCAAGAACAATTACGTGGCTTGACTAAGAAGTGGCGTTATGGCGTGGCAGAACGTGGCTTCTCAATGTCCATGGACCGCTTTGGTGAGAAAATTGATAACGATGCACTTATAACCGTTGCCGAGATTAATGGTGAGGCAAAAGGAATTCTCTACTTTGTGCCATGGGGCAAAACTAAAATTTCACTCGACCGCATGCAACGCGAACGAGGCGCAGACTCTGGACTAAATGAACTTATGATCGCGCAAACAGTTGCATACGCCAGCGAACATGGGATCACTCATATCTCCTTAAACTTTGCCGCGTTTAGATCACTCTTTGAGCGCGCAGATAAAATAAGCGCTGGACCAATTACTCGCACAACTAGAAACTTAATTAGATTCGCATCAAACTGGTTCCAGATTGAATCCCTCTATCGGTTTAACGCAAAGTTCCAACCAGAATGGCAAACCCGTTATGTTATTTATCCAAAAGCATCAGATTTGGTGCGCGTTGGATATTCGGCGTTGCGTGCCGAGAAATTTATCTCTGGATTTGGAAAACATAAGCTCCGTTAAGGTGTTGGGGGTGTAGAAACTTTCTGGTCAGCAATCCATTGAAAACCAGTGCCCACAAAAGGTTTCCAAACTTTTATATTGTGTCCGCCATTTGGGATCTCGACAAGTTTTATTGGAATCAAGGCACCAGCTTTGGCTACAAAGTCATTCATCGAAGCGATTGAGAACTTATCGCGCTTAGAATAAATAATTAACATTCGTAAGTTATTTTTTGTTCCAGCCAATGAATTTGCAATGTCATACTCGGCCGTTAATACTTTTCGCTCGCGCTTATTTACTCCGGCGGAGAAAGTTGGACTGAAATATCCAGCAAGTGAAACGGCTAAGTTGTACTGGTCTTGATGGCGGACCGAAAGTTCGGCCGCACACCAACCACCGGTTGAGTATCCAAAAGTAGACCATGGGCGATTATCAATACCTAAGAATTTTGTGGCGAAGGTTTTCATGTCAGTTGTTAACCAGGTTTCAACTTCGGAAGTTCCAGGAATATTTAAGCATTCGGTATCAAGGCCAGGAACAACATTAATGGCCGGAATAATCGCAATAGTTGGTGGAACTTGGCCGGATGCCTCCATTTTTTCCAGCGTTGCAACTCCTTGTAAGACTCCAATCCAAGTTTCTGGAACCCCTGGATATCCTGGGAAAAGTTCAGTGACTTGGTAGTCAGTTCCGATGCTAGGAGTGCTGGTACTTAATAATTTATTACTTATTGCTGGCGAAGTTACAACATAAACATAATCAGAGACTAAAGAATTTGCTCCGGTGATTACTTTTTTGAAAATTAAACTTCCGCCCGAAGTTCGCGTTGCTTTAGAAACATCTTGTGCGGTTATTGCCGACACACTCTCGGGGCTCAATGCGATGCTTGCTAAATTATTCTTTGACCCAAATAAATCGCCCCAAGTGTCATAAAAGTCGCCAGCACGATTTATCGTGATACCAACAGCTGAAAATGCCAGAGCCTGGATAAGTACAAGCACAGAAACTCTGGCAAAAATGGTGCGGAATTTGCGCGCGGAAAATTTATGCCAGAAGAAAATCGTTAGGAGTAATGCAATAACCGTGCCTAGCCAGAGCGTGACTTCCGTTGTGAAACTCAATATCCCGAACACAAGCGCCTAGCCTACGTGAAATCAACAGGGTATAGTTTGCCCACGTGCGTTTCTTAAATACACCCAGCCACGATCTCACCTATGACGATGTTTTCATGGTGCCAAGTCGTTCCGAAATTGCAAGCCGTATGGATGTTGAACTGGCATCGCACGATGGAACC
>Ga0194052_1000284_pt1 | contig 35420 bp, 27 predicted proteins | sample SepL226m_MetaG_FD_160117 | JGI IMG/M metagenome (GOLD analysis project Ga0194052, IMG submission 160117) | Anoxic zone freshwater microbial communities from boreal shield lake in IISD Experimental Lakes Area, Ontario, Canada - Sep2016-L227-6m | ecosystem: Environmental > Aquatic > Freshwater >...
CGAAAAATTTAAATGGACAGTAATGGTATATATGTCTGCTGACAACAACATGACTGACCAGTCGATAAGCGACATGAATGAACTGGAAATGGTTGGATCTACCACAGATGTAAAGCTATTAGTTCAAATGGACAGACTGGATAGCCCGGGTGGTTATGAGAAAAATTACCCGTCGTTAACTGGATGCCGAAGATTTGAAGTAACCAAGGATACCAGTGCTGACCCCGGTAAAATAGTATCAACTGAATTAGCATATATGGGAGCCATCGACAGCGGAAATCCCCAAACGCTTAACGATTTCGTAACCTGGGGACAGACATACGCCCCGGCAGAACATTACCTGGTGGTATTATGGAATCACGGCAGCGGATGGAACCCTACTAATGACAGGTCTTTATTATTATCGCGCGCGATAGGTTATGATCAGACTTCAAACGGGCATTGGATAAAGATACCAGACTTAAACTACTCATTAACGGCATTGCACCCAATTGACGTTGTCGCAATGGATGCCTGTTATATGTCGATGGCTGAAGTAGCCTACCAGATACGCGGATGTGCTGAATATATGGTAGGCAGCGAAGAAGCATCACCATGGATTGGATATGCATACCAGAATATCGCAGCTAAATTAACAGATAATCCAGCCACTACTTCACGTGACCTTGCTAATTTCATCGCTCAGGATGCCATGCGGGAATGGATAAATGAAGGTAACGAAAGCACACATTCAGTAATAGATTTGGGACAAATGGACGCGCTGGTCGAAAAGTTAAATCCTTTCTGCGACCGATTGATAGCAATAAGAGACAACTACCAGAGCGAGATAGTGTCATCACGGGTTAATGCGGATCCTTTCTCAAATATCAGTAAAGACTTATACACCTACGTATCATTATTACGTTCAAGTATTAATGACACGGATTTACAGTTAAAAGCAGATGCGTTAATGGCACAGATAAAAAACAGCACAGTGGTCAGCAATTACACCTTTAGCTTACATTCGAAATCAGCCGGATTGGCGATTGATCTGCAAACTCCGTATGTATGGACCAGCACTCATTCGGCATCATATTCTAAATTAAAGTTTGCTGCTGACAGCCATTGGGATGAATGGATGGCAGCGCAATAAGATCGATTATTTGAATATGTATGACCGGGTACAGGCAATTATTCGGACTAACACGTTAAAGAGAAATTAGCATTAATCACCGAATAAAAGCCAGTCCCCTAATACACAGTGAAGTGACCTTAAGCGAAAGTTCTAAAGAAAATAATATCTATTTCTGATAACTGACTTTCACCACGGTATGCAGTCCACCGCGAACATTAAAATTACCGGTGATTGTCATTTTTCGTGGTTGACAGGCACTTACCAAGTCGTCCATTATCTTGTTAGTTACTGCCTCATGAAATGCGCCTTCATTGCGGTATGACCAGTAATACAACTTCAGCGATTTCAGTTCAAGGCATAATTCATCCGGGACATAATTAACAGTGATTTCCGCAAAGTCCGGTTGCCCGGTTTTTGGGCATACACAGGTGAATTCCAGCGTTGAAATTTCTATTTCGTAATCTCTTCCCGGATTCGGGTTAGGAAAAGTTTCGATTACCTTTGATGGTTCTGTTGACATTTTATACCTGCTTTTATTATCAATGACCGCACTGGCATCCGCCGCCACTGCTGCATCTGCCGCAATTTCCGCCGCAATGACATCCGCCGGAAACAGCACGACTGCTGCCGCCATCATTTACTTTACCGTAAAATGATGACATCTTTTTTTGTATTTTCTGATTGCCGCATTCTGGGCAGCTTAAACCTGTCCCATCGCTTCCCATTCGCACTAATTCTTCAAATATTATCCCGCAGCCGGAACATTGAAATTCGTAAATCGGCATTATTAATCCTCGCTGTAACCTACACCCTGTTTATCACCTTCGTAAATCTCCAGCATTGAAACTTTTACCCGTCTTTTTATATCAACATCAGCATAAAGCGCCTCGGTGATACGGGTGTATATATAACGTGCTATATTCTCGCTGGTCGGTATAATATCTTTAAAATCAGGTAATTCATCTATATTCTGATGATCCAATGGATCAAGAACTGATTTTAAAACCGTCTTAACGCGGCGAAAATCGATAAGCATCCCCAAATTATCAAGTTCCCTACCTTCCAAACGCAGGTAAACCTTGTAATTATGCCCATGCAAGCGGCAACATGGCCCATTATAACCGCGGATAGAATGCGCCGCGCAAAAATCACTTTCAACAGACATACGATACATAGGTTATTATCTCCGTCGTTATTGTAGTAAAATTCGGGGGAATTTGCGAGGGGAACAAAATTAAAACAAAAAGTTTCACATAGGTTACTTTCATATTCCTCTGTGAAACTTGTGTCTTCTTGTAACAAATATTATAATCCAAAAATTTTAGTTGCGTTTTTATCCAATATGCGGTCTTTGTCAGACGCGCTTATTGATGAATCGCGGATTATACCCATGGCGTAAACCGGACTAATGAGCGGCATCCCGGAGCCAAATACCATTCGATTGGCTCCTACAGTAGCAAAACCTTCCGCGATTTTATCATTATCAGCGTTTGACCCGCCAATTTCAAGGGTGATGTTCAACAATTGTGACGCAGTTGATAGTGCGGATTGCCACATTTCGTCTGCCATGTGCAATATCATAAATTTTTGTGTTGGGAACTCTTTAGCCAGTAATTCAAGATCATTTAATTGTCGCGGTTCGTTGATTTTCAATAGTAAAGGACCGCTGTAGCGAAGTAACGATTTTACCAGGTGGCGCATGGGGTCGGAATAAAGCGGACGCACCATGGCGGATTCATGTATCATGGCACCAACAAATTTATCTGTAAATAAATATTTTCTTTCTTCTTCAATAGATGCTTCCAGCATTAACGGGTGCAGCACGCAATAACCTTTGAATTTCGGACGTTCTTTAATTTGCGCAGCCAGCCAGGCGTTGCCGGTCTGCATTGAACCGCGAAGTGCCTCGGTACTTACTACAAATGTCATATCAACGCCAAATCTTGTCATCAGCTTTTCTACCGCGTCTGGGGTAGTAGCCTGGGTTGGGTATGGCTGCGGTCCCAACTCGCCGTAACAATCAATTATTGCCATTTTTTTTCTCCATCATATTCGGGATATTCATTGGCAGGTTATTCATCTCTATAGATTGTTTGAAAACCTGCATTATAAATAATTTTCCAATATTCTTTTTCATTAAACAAATATATTTTTTATCAAGAATAGGCAAATTTTCCGAAGTTGTCACTATATATATTGATTTATTATCTTTTAAAATATCATCAATTTTATTTAATTCTGAAGGCCTGACATGAGTTACTACTCGTTGGGTATATAAAGCCAAACCTTCAGTGAAATGATTTACCAGTGCAATAATCGGCATGTTATGATTATTTGTGCTATCCAAGTCTGTACGAATATATAGTCCAACAGACTTTGTAGTGCCATATTGGCTTCTAACTACAATCGGCATTGCCAATAATACGAGTATTGTTAAAAAAATTGCCCAGGCAGGTATAAGGAACTTTAGTAGTATTTCCAGTTTAGGTTTGGCAATTAATATTATAGAAAAAGCGATGAAAATTGCACCAAATAAAATGATTCCTTCTAAAGCGAACGGTTTTAGCAATAATGACCATGAATCCACAGCGTATGGTTGTGAAATGAAATTATCAACTATAGCTTCTTGTTGTGACAACAGGTAGACACCACCACCTGTTAAAAGTATTCCAAATATTGCAGTAATTATCCCAATAGTACGGGGAATCTGGTTATGCTGTCGATTAGCAATGATACCAATTACGAATAAGAATGCCACTGGTACCATTACTGACTGAACATAACTTGCTAATTGCGTTTTTATTATGCTGAATATAATAATCACCAGCCAAAACCAGACAATGGAAAAATCACGTATAATTTTCAGCGACTTATTATCTTCATTAAGGTCAACGCTTTTCATTTTTACAGAAACAGGCACTGCACTGAAAGGGAATGTGGCAATAAAAGCAATGGCTAAATATACCAGCAGGCTTAACGGACCAAAATTATGTCCTTCCATTGAATCAGACGCGCGTTTAATATTTTCATTTAAGAAAAAGAACCGCAAGAACTCCCCACCATCTTTCATAGTAATTAAGATAAACCACGGTGCGGCAACAATTATGAATATAGCCAGTACCGGCAGCCAGGGAATTCGCTTGAAAGCCAATGAAAGATTTTTAAATACTGACTTATACCAAAAAGCACTAAATATTGAGCCTTGAGCGGAATTAACATGATATACAAACCACATGAGGAAAGGAACACCTGGACCAACAGGACCTTTAGTAAGAAATGCCAACCCGCCAGTTAATCCGGCAATTAGGTATGCCCGGTTTGCCAGTTTTTTCTCTTCTATCGGGTCATCAATTAATTTATGGTATATTTCAGCCTGGATTAATGATAGAGCGCATAACGAAATAATTACCGTTAGCGTAATATCGGTAGTTGCCATGTGCGACCATGCCGCAGCAAAAAAAGTAATGCTAACAGCAGCAGCAGCAAGGAAAGATGAGAAAGATATCTCACCATCTGTAAGATTGCGATTAAATCGTCTTAAATTATACCTGATGAAAAAGAATACCGACATGGTCAGTATAAGCATCATAATACCGGATTCTGCCCGGGCTGCCGGTACTTCGCTATTGAAGGCTTTCATAGTGCCAGCCTGCAGCCAGTAAATGAATACAGGTTTTAAATACCTGACATGTCCGTTGAATATAGGAATCACATAATCGCCAGTTTCTATCATGTGGCGTGAAGTTTCCACATATCGTGCTTCATCATCTTCTGTTATGGGCGTTGATGGCGGCCAGGCAAAATACAGCACTGCCAAAAACAATAACAGCAGTGGCAATGTCAGGTACTTCAAACTTTCACCAATGCCATGAAGTGCCGAACAAGCTTTTTCAATTGTACATTCCTGATTTTCTTCAATATTATTATTCATATTTTTCACTTTCTCCCCGCTTCTATATTGACGAGGCAGGATGCTAATGATAATATCAGACAAGAACCGGGATTATCGCCGGTATTTTACCATTTATCTGCCGCAAAATGTGACAGAAAGGATATCCAATGTCGAAAAAGTATCGCTTGGTAACCCGTAGTGACATGGACGGCTTACTTGCCGCTGTCCTACTTCGTAAACTGGATTTAATTGACGATATCAAGTTTGTCCATCCTAAAGATGTTCAGGATGGAAGGGTTGAATTAACCCCGAATGATATTACCACAAATTTGCCTTATTCGCCGAATGTGTACCTGTCATTTGACCATCACGCCAGCGAAATTATTCGCGTTAATGAGGATGATGCGCCTAATCGTATAATTGAAGCGAACTCTCCGTCAACTGCACGCGTAGTTTATAATTATTTCGGCGGAAAATCACGTTTCCCTGAAATTTCCGAAGATATGATTATCGCTGTAGATAAAGCAGATAGCGCACAATTCAGTTTAGATGAAATTATGAACCCGGTAAAATGGGTTTTGTTAAGTTTCATCATGGATCCGCGTACCGGCCTGGGCAGATTCAAACATTTCCGTGTCAGCAATTATACATTGATGATGGACCTGATTGAATATTGCAAGAATCACACTATTGATGAAATCCTTGATTTGCCAGACGTTAAAGAACGCACCAATCTGTATTTTCAGCACGATACCCTGGCAAAAGAACAAATCAAACGCTGTACTACCATTCATGGCAAATTAATCTGCCTTGACTTGCGCGATGAAGAAACCATCTATGCCACCAACAGATTTATGATATATGCTATGTACCCGGAATGCAATATATCCGTTCATATTATGTGGGGTCTTAACAAACAGAATACTGTATTCGCGATTGGTAAATCAATTATTGATCGTTCATCAAAATTAGACATCGGTGAATTAGCCCTTAAATACGGTGGCGGTGGTCATGAAAATGCCGGCACATGCCAGATTGGTCATGACGCTACTGATGAAGTAATGAAAGAACTTATCGACGCACTGAAAAACACCTGATAAATTAATTTTAACCCCCGGGATATAACTTCCCGGGGGTTTTTCTTTTTACAACATATATTATTTCAATATTTCAAACTTGACCCTATAGGCAGTAAGAAGGTAAAATTGTAGGCACACCGGATATGATATTCGGTATCCTGTGCCCTTGTAGCTCAGTCGGATAGAGCGATTCCCTCCTAAGGAATAGGCCGGCCGTTCGATTCGGCCCAAGGGCACCACCTGTCATTTGATCAGCACCTCAAAAAGGTTTTTTTATAAATGTCATTATTCTGGAAAAGTTCAATACAAAGCGCCACCGGTATGAAGTTGATTGTCGGGTTGGGAAATATTGGCAGTCAATATGCAAATACGCGCCATAACATAGGGTTTGAAGTAGTTGACGAAATGGCACGCGAATACCAGGCAAGATTTAAAAAAGGTAAATTCAAGGGTGATGACGTTCAAATAAATGTCAGCGGACATCGGGTACTATTACTCAAACCATCAACCTTCATGAATCTCAGTGGTGAATCAGTAATTGCCGCCGTCAGGTTTTACCGAATAGCTCCTGAAGATATACTGGTGATTTGCGATGATGTAGCCTTGCCGGTAGGTAAAATAAGATTTCGTGCAAAAGGCAGCGATGGCGGGCATAACGGACTGTATAATATCATAAACCGAATCGGTACCAACGCCTTCTCACGGTTGCGGGTTGGAGTTGGTGCTCCCCCATCCCAAATGGATATGGTTGATTACGTACTTGGCAGGTTTGTCAGCGATGAACGCAATAAAATTATTGAAGCACGAGATAATGCAGTACGCGGTGCTGAATTGTGGATAAAAGAAGGCATTACACCAGCAATGAATAGATGGAACTCGGTAGGTAAAGAGTTAATAAAACCAGAAGATAAAGAAATCGCTTCAGAGTAGATAAGAAATTGCTTCAGGAACATTTTCCTTAATATTCTTCCTAACCATTCCTTTTCGTGAAGAGTATTAAATATTTACAGTTATATATAAAACAAGTAAATACACCGATTTTTTTGCATATTTCAGACAAAATAAATAGCATTACCTATTCTTTTCGGGTATAATTAGCCAATAATATACCTCGAAAAAGAAACAGGGGTAAGGAAACAAACATGAGTAACAGCGAACCAATATTTAATTTAGCCGGAATGCGGTCTAAGGCTGCTAAAAATATATACTCCGGCATTGAAGACGCAAAACTGCAGGTAAGTATAGGCATGGCGACTTGTGGTATCAGCGCAGGAGCAGGTGCAATATACAAGGCGATTGAAGCTGAAATTGCAGACCGCGATGATGTAGTATTGAAACAGGTCGGTTGTATTGGCCAGTGCCATAAAGAACCGTTAATGGAAATAACAGCAAAAAACGGTGCTCCTTACCTTTATGGCGAACTTAACGAAAAATCTGCAATAGATGTTTTACGTCGACATCTGAAAAAACAACCGCCATTAGCTGATTTTCTGGTGGACAACCCGGGTGAAAACCGCGTTACTATTATCACCGCTGATACTACCTCGCCAAACTATTTTAATTTTGTAAAAGCAGTCGTTGCTGCTGCGGAATTGCGCGGGATGGTAACCACAGAAGCTGGATGTGAAGGTGGATGTACCGGTATATTTCTGCATATCTCCCCGGAAAATAAAACCTATTCCGTAACCGATATTGATGCTGCTGTAAGTGTAATAAATGGAGACGGTGAAAAATATTGCGTCGGTGAAAATAGTCCGCGATTTTGCATGACACAAAATGTAGCACCAGTAACCGGATTACAGATGCGCATTGCCAGCCGAAACTGCGGAGTTATTGACCCTGAATCTTTAGAGAGCGCATTATGCGCTTACGCATATATGGCGTTAGAGAAAGCCGTTAACGGCATGACACCCGATGAAGTAGTGGCAGCCATGCAGGAAAGCGGATTACGCGGACGCGGCGGCGGAGGATTCAGCACCGGTTTAAAATGGAGAATTACCCGGGATGTGAAAGGTGACCAGAAATATGTCATCTGTAACGCTGATGAAGGCGACCCCGGTGCATTTATGGACAGGAATCTGCTGGAAGGCGACCCACATGCAGTTATTGAAGGATTGACGATAGCTGGGTATGCAATCGGTGCCAACAAAGGTTTCTTCTATATCCGCGCTGAATATCCGCTGGCTGTAAAACGTTTGCGTGAAGCAATTGAACAAGCTAAAAAAGCCGGAATTCTCGGTAATAATGTAATGGGAACTGACTTCTCATTTGAAATAGAGATACGTCTTGGAGCCGGAGCATTTGTCTGTGGTGAAGAAACAGCTTTAATTCATTCTATCGAAGGCGAACGCGGAATGCCGCGGCCACGTCCCCCATTCCCTGCTGAAAAAGGTTTGTGGGATTGCCCAACTTGTATTAATAATGTTGAAACCCTGGCATCTGTTGCCCCTATTATATTAAATGGATCCGCATGGTATTCAGGTATTGGCACTGAGAAAAGCAAGGGAACAAAAGTTTTTGCTTTAGCTGGGAAGGTGAGACGTACCGGATTAGTTGAAGTTCCGATGGGTGTCACCCTGCGGCAGGTAATTTTTGACATTGGGGGCGGAATCCGCAACAAGCGTGGTTTCAAAGCAGTGCAAATTGGCGGTCCATCTGGTGGTTGTTTGCCGGAATCATTGCTTGATACTGAAGTTGATTACGATTCACTTAGCCGCGCCGGAGCAATCATGGGTTCTGGCGGTATGATTGTACTGGACGAAGACGACTGCATGGTTGATGTAGCCAGATATTTCGTTCAATTCACCCAGGATGAATCATGTGGTAAATGCACACCTTGCCGTGAAGGCACCAAGAGAATGTTAGAGATATTGGAACGCATTACCGAAGGTAAAGGCGTATTGAATGATATCGAATTATTAAAGAGATTGGGACATACTGTACGACGCGCCAGCCTTTGCGGTTTGGGGCAAACAGCACCAAACCCGGTTCTCTCTACCCTGCGCCATTTCAGCCAGGAATATACCGACCATGTAACAAACGGCATCTGCAAAGCCGGCATGTGCAAGTCGCTATTGATATTTAAAGTTATTGAAGATAATTGCATTGGCTGTGGTGCTTGCCGACGTGCCTGCCCGGTGGGTTGTATCAGCGGCGAACCGCGGGTTGTGCACAATATCGACCAGAAGAAATGTATCAAATGCGGTTCTTGCTACCGTGTATGTAAATTTAAAGCAATTAGCCGTGGAGGCAACGCATAATAAATGCTTTTTTGTTTGAAAGCATATTGGATTTAAATCGGGAGAATTAAGATTATGCCTAAAATGGTAAATCTCATAATAGATGGCAGAGCGGTACAGGTACCGGCTGGTACATCAATCATGAAAGCGGCAGAGAAAATCGGCATTCGCGTGCCAAGATTATGTTACCATCCATTGCTGAGTATTGATGGTGCTTGCCGTATCTGTGTGGTGGAAATAAAAGGAAACCCTAAATTAGTAACCAGTTGCTCGCACCCGGTTAGTGAAGGGATTGAAGTACGCACCACCACGCCGGAAATTCGCGAAATTCGCCGCGATATTACTGAGTTATTATTGGATAACCATCCTAAAGACTGCCAAATTTGTGAGCGCGACGGCAACTGCGAATTGCAGCGCCTTGCGTATAACCTTGGTGTACGGGAAAGATTATTTGAAGGCGAACGGAAACATTTTGAAGATGACTACAGCAGCGCAGCTGTAGTCCGCAACCCTGATAAATGCATCCTGTGTCACCGCTGCGTGCGGGTATGTGCTGAAGTGCAGGGGGTAACCGCACTGGGTGTTGCGCATCGTGGATTCCGCAGCAACGTAGTTCCGGCATTTGAAAAACCATTTAGCGAAAGCGTCTGTACAGGTTGTGGTCAATGCATTAATGTATGCCCCACAGCATCATTTCTGGAGCATAACCGAACAGAAGAAGTTTGGAAAGCATTAGCTGACCCTACAAAGCATACCATCGTCCACTTTGCGCCATCCGTTCGCGCCGCAATTGGCGAAGGTTTTGGCCTGCCAGTTGGTGGAAATTATGAAGGTCAGGTGGTAGCAGCACTTCGTTTGTTAGGATTTGAAAAAGTATTCGACACCCAGTTTGGCGCAGACGTTTGTACATTTGAAGAAGCATCTGAATTGCTGGAACGTCTGGAAGGCCACAGCGACCGTCCTATTCCGATGCTCACTTCATGCTCAGCAGCCTGGTTAAAATTCATTGAACAATTTTACCCGGACCAGATTAACAATTTAACAACAGTAAAATCGCCAATGAGCATTGTTAGCAAATTAATTCGCACTTATTATGCTGAAAAAATGGGTTGGGACCCGGATTCAATATATGTTGTAACCGCCATGTGTTGTACCGCCAAAAAATGGGAAGCGGCACGACCGCAGTTGTCAACAAATGGCCACCAGGATACTGACGTTGTCATTACTACCCGCGAATTGGTGTGGATGTGCAAAGCCGCTGGTATTTATCTGCCGGGTTTGTCACCAGAAAAGCCGGATGATTTATTAGGCGAATCAACTGGTGCCGGCGCAATTTATGGTGCTACCGGTGGTGTTATGGAATCTGCGCTTCGCACAGCATATAACCTAAAATTTAACGAAGCACCGCCTATTTTCGAGTTTGAAGACGTTCGCGGTATGGAACGCATCCGCGAAGCTACCATCGATTTCGGTGGCACAGAACTACGCATTGCAATTGCTCATGGGCTTGGTGCCGCACACAAGGTAATGCAGGAAGTACAGTCTGGCAGCGGTAAATACCATTATGTTGAAATAATGGGTTGCCCAGGCGGATGTATCGGTGGTGGCGGTCAACCATACGCCGGTGCAAACAGTTCGCCGTTAGACCCGGAAATACTAAAGAAACGCGCCGCTGTATTATACGGCATTGACCGTGACAGAACTGTAAGATTGGCACACGAGAACCCAAGTCTGAAAAAGTTATATGCAGACTATGTAGGTAAACCACTGAACCATAAGGCTCACGAGTTATTCCATACTAACTTTTCAGCAAAAGAGCCACGCGGTATTTTACCGCCATATCTGCTGGCAGATCCTATTGATGTTCCAACTCCAGAGGGAAGATGCAAAAGCTGCACAGGTGAATCAAACTGGGAAGAGTTAAATAAAGTGATTGCAGGAAGTCGCAATGACACCCATCCGCAATCGTCACTAATTCCAGTACTTCACCAAGCACAGGATATATTTGGATATTTACCGCAGTATGTATTGGATTATGTGGCGTATAAAGTTGGAGTGCCCGCCGCTACCGTATATGGTGTTGCTACTTTCTACCACCATTTCAACCTTACCGAACAGGGTAAACATCGCATTGCTATCTGCGTAGGTACAGCCTGTTATGTTAATGGCGCACAATCCATATTAGAAGCAGTCGCAAAAGAACTGGGCATAAAAGCTGGAGAAACAACCCCAGATGGAATGTTCAGCCTTGCAGAAGCCCATTGTATCGGAGCCTGCAGTCTTGCCCCGGCGATATTGCTGAACGGTGAAGTTCACGGACAATTAACCCCGGAAAAAGCTGTTGGATTAATACAAAATATCCGTCAATCAGAAGTCGAATAATTGTATCTATTTCGGGGCAGACCTTCCTGCCCCGAATTTTATAACTTTCTTTCTACTATTTATACATCATTTTACAATAAATTTAAAAATAGTTAAAAAACCTATTGACACCACACATATAGTGGTATATTATTCTTTTTGCCCCTACATCTATAGGCTACCGGGGTTAAAGGAATACATTAATGCGTTGCCCATTTTGCCAAACTGACGATACACGTGTGATTGAAACGCGTGTGAATGACGAACAAGGCGCTATTCGCCGTCGTCGTGAGTGTCAGGATTGTCACCGTCGTTTTACTACTTATGAAAGACATGAAGAGCCACAACTCTTTGTCATAAAGAAAGACGGTCGCCGTGAACAATTCGACCGTGATAAGTTACTACTCGGTATAAATCGTGCCTGTCAAAAAAGGCCAGTAAGCCGAGAAAAGATAGCAGAAGCCGCATTCGCCATTGAGCGAAAAATGCGCGACACCTTGAAAGATGAGGTTTCATCCCAGGCTCTTGGAGATATGGTAATGAAATCTTTGCGTAATCTTGACGAGGTCGCTTATGTCCGTTACGCATCTGTTTATAAAGAGTTCGCGGATTTGACTTCGTTCCGTGAAGAGATTGAGAAAATGTTCTCGCGCGCACGTCAGGATCGCCTGACTGAGTTGCAGCAATCACTTTTTGAAGAATAAATTTTAGAAATTATCATCCAGGAGCAGCGAGATGACAACAACAGACACATCATCGAATAATGAAATGGGATTATTCGCAGCGGACCCCGCTGGCGCAATGCGCATTACCCGTTATTTCAGCACCGAAGGTGTTCACCCGTATGACGAGGTGGAATGGGACTATCGACACGCTAATATTACAGCGGAAAATGGCGAAGTTATTTTTGACCAGGACGACGTGGAAATGCCCGCGTTCTGGTCGCAAATGGCCACAAACGTGGTCGTTTCAAAATACTTCCGTATCGGTGCCGGCTCTAATACCCGCGAAAAATCACTGAAGACACTCATTGATCGAGTAACAAACACCATCAGTAAATGGGGTTTGGATGACGGGTATTTTGTAAACGAAGCCGAAGCAAAAATGTTTAACGATGAGTTGACTCATCTTTTGTTATACCAGAAAGCATCTTTCAACAGTCCGGTATGGTTTAATGTCGGATGTGAAACTGAACCGCAATGTTCCGCATGTTTTATTAACTCGGTACAGGATACCATGGATTCAATCCTTGGCCTATCACGCACTGAAGGAATGTTATTCAAATTCGGGTCAGGAACAGGAACGAACTTCAGCACCCTGCGCTCAAGCAAGGAAAGATTATCAAGCGGCGGATTTGCCAGCGGACCGGTATCTTTCATGCGCGGTTTTGACAGTTTTGCTGGTGTTATTAAATCCGGCGGCCGCACCCGGCGCGCTGCGAAAATGGTTATTCTTAATATCGACCATCCTGACATCCTGGAATTTATAGACTGCAAAGCACATGAAGAAAAGAAAGCCTGGGCATTAATTGACGCTGGATATGACGGTTCATTCGGCGGTGAAGCATATAATTCGGTATTCTTCCAGAATTCAAACAATTCGATTCGCGTTACCGACGACTTTATGGACGCAGTTATTCGGGATAAAGACTGGCATACCCGTACAGTTGCCGGTGGTGTAGTTGTTGACACTATGAAAGCTCGCGAATTATTGCGCAGAGCCTCGGAAGCCACCCATATCTGCGGCGACCCCGGTATTCAGTATGATACCATTGTTAACGAGTGGAATACATGCACTAACAGCGGCCGCATCAATGCCAGCAATCCGTGTTCAGAATTTATGTTCCTTGATGACAGCGCCTGCAATTTATCATCATTGAACCTGATGCAATTCCGCAAGCCAAATGCGGATTTTGATATCGATTCTTTCCGACGTGCGGTAATGATAATGCTTACTGCTCAGGAAATTATTGTTGACCGCGCAAGTTACCCGACCGCGCAAATCACTAATAATTCAAAACGATATCGTCCTCTTGGACTTGGTTATGCCAACCTTGGCGCATTGCTGATGGCAAATGGCCTACCTTATGACAGTGATGAAGGCCGCGCTTACGCCGCCGCTATTACTGCCATCATGACCGGTCAGGCATACTTAACCTCAGCAGAAATCGCGTCACGCGTTGGCACATTCTCAGAATTTACCAAAAACCGCGAACCGATGCTGAAAGTTATGAATAAACACCGCACCAGCGTTGACCGCATTGAACGACTTCGCAGCCTGCGCGACATGATAAAGTACGCTAAAAACGTATGGGACCACGCGATTAAGATGGGTGAACAGTATGGTTACCGCAATTCGCAGGTTTCTCTGCTGGCACCGACAGGCACCATCGGATTTATGATGGATTGCGACACCACCGGTATTGAACCGGATATCGCGTTAGTCAAGTTCAAAAAACTGGCTGGCGGCGGCATATTTAAAATTGTAAATAACACTGTACCAGAAGCCTTAAAAGCACTGAATTATCAGGATGCGCAGATATCCAGCATTCTGCAATATGTTGAAGCCCAGGGAACTATCGAAGGCGCTCCGGGACTGAAAGATGAGCACCTGCCAATATTTGACTGCGCTTTCAAACCAGCTAATGGTATTCGCACCATTCATTATATGGGACACCTGCGTATGATGGCTGCTGTTCAGCCATTTCTCAGTGGTGCAATCAGCAAGACTGTAAATATGCCGAAAGATGTAACCGTTGAAGATATTATGGACGTTTACATTGAAGGTTGGAGATTAGGCTTGAAATCAGTCGCTGTTTATCGCGATGGCTGCAAACGCACCCAACCTTTAAACACGAAATTAGATGACAAGAAAATCATCAAAATCGCCGGTACAGAAATTAAAGTTGAGCCAAAAGCGGTACGCCGACGTTTGCCGGAAGAAAGACAGGCATTAACCCATAAGTTCAGCATTGCCGGTCACGAAGGCTATATCACCGCCGGATTATATGAAGATGGAATGCCGGGCGAAATATTTGTAAAGATGTCAAAACAAGGTTCAGTAGTAAGCGGATTAATTGACTCTTTCGCTATCGCCATCAGCATGGCTATGCAATACGGCGTACCGATGCAGACATTAATCGACAAATTCAGCCACACCAGATTCGAACCATCAGGCTGGACAGGCAACAAAGATATCCCCATGGCGAAATCAATTGTCGACTACATCTTCCGCTGGATGGCAATTAAGTTCCTGCCGCGCGACCAGATGCTGCAATACGTCACCACTACAGATGACGTCGAAATTAAAACTGATGAAGTTGACGATTTAGCAGTCATCGGTGCGGATGAAGCAAGACAAGATGTTATTGGCCAATTGGAAAGTGACCGGCCATTCGACAACCAGAGCGATGCTCCCCCCTGCTCAACCTGCGGTGAAATCATGGTACGCAGCGGCGCATGCTACAAATGTTCAAACTGCGGTTCCACCAGTGGATGCAGCTAATTAACTTGCTAATTTAAATAGCTGATAATAGGGTAGAGAAATCTACCCTATTATTTTTTATTATTTACTCACAAAAAAATCCCCTTCAACAATAATGCTGAAGGGGATTTTTTGTTTGGAATTAGTAATTGAAAATCTTTTTGCTTCTGGTGGTTTGCAACTTAACATCAGCACTTCTATTTTCTAATAACGCCATACTCAACTCTATTGATTCTTCAGCCTCGTAGGTGCTCATGGTACCGATAGTTACCATGTCTATATCGCGCAGGGTGCTCCATACGAATGCTAAACCGGTTGGAGGTAATAATCTACCGGCAGCCAGCGGTTTGATGGTCATAACCGGCTTCTTGGCACCTTTAATTACATTGGCAATCCAGTCAGTCTCAACCTGGCAAAGGAAACCGGCAGCATTATAAGGTGTGATATAGGTTTCCACATCGCATCCGCCATGGTCGGCACAGGTAATAACTTCCGGAGCATGACTGCTGAGACCAGGAATCATGTCGTATTCGCGAACTATTTTCAGCAACTGCTGCAAATCATCTGCAAGAGTGATATTTACACGATCAATCCGGCAGTCGGTTGTGCTTTGATGAGGAAAACAGAAATTTGCTCCCATTCTCTTGGCATCTTCACAGGTTTGTTTCCAATCATCAAAACCCTTAGAAGCATCCCAACCCGGGGTAGCTATCCAAATTATTTCCTGACCAGTCTTCTGTTCAACAATTTTAATAGCTTCACTCATGTATTCATTTGACATGCTCATGACAGCATTACAACCATTGCGAGCAAATACTTCGATAACATCTGCAGCTTTCGCTGGTGAATCAAACAATTCTTTTATAAAACGATCTTTAGCCAAACTGGTGTGGCTGTAACCAAGCATCCAGTTAGTTCCGCAAATTAAACGAGGCAGTGAAAGACCGCCTACCATAGTACGAGGGAAATTTTGCATTTCAAGACTCCAAAGATGACTTTATCTCATTATTCCATACTTGCAAACCGGTTTCCTGCATAATAAATAGTATTATCATAAAAAAAGCCTGAATGTAAAAACATTCAGGCTTTTTTGTTTGGAATATGCTGATTATTTATTCTTTGCCAATGTTGCCTTTGCGGTAGCAACTACATTATCAACAGTGAAGCCGAAATGCTCGAATATCTGCTCTGCTGGTGCAGACATACCATAACCATTCATGGCTACGGTCGCGCCATCTAAACCAATGTATCGTTCCCAACCCATGGCGATGGCTGCTTCAACTGCAACACGCGCTCTTACCTTGTTTGGCAATACAGATTCGCGATATGCTGCATCCTGACCATCAAATACCCGCCAGCTTGGCATTGATACAACACGCACCTTGATGCCATCTGCAGCAAGTTTCTCTCCTGCTTTTAATGATAAATCCACTTCAGACCCTGAAGCAATAAGAATTAATTCAGGATTTGCATCATTTTGCCAGAGAGTATACGCACCTTTCTGCACCCCGCATGAAGGAGCATATTTTGTGCGGTCAATTACCGGCAGATTCTGACGGGTTAATGCCAGTGCGGTAGGACCAGTTACATTATTGATTGCATATCTCCAGGCTTCAGCTGTTTCAGTTGCGTCTGCCGGACGGAAAATAACGTAATTTGGAATCGCGCGCAATGACAGCATGTGTTCAATTGGCTCATGAGTCGGTCCATCTTCACCGACGCCTATAGAGTCATGGGTGAACACATGGACCACACGTATCCCCATTAACGCTGCCAGACGCAAGGTCGGACGCATATAGTCGCTAAACACGAAGAATGTCGCAGTATACGGAATTATACCGCCGTGAAGCGCTATCCCATTGCCGATAGCACCCATCGCATGCTCGCGAATGCCGAAATGCAAGTTTCTTCCGGTATAATCTTCCGGCAGGAAATCTCCGCCTCCATCAATCAATGTCTTGGTTGATGGCGCCAGGTCGGCAGAACCACCAATTAAATGCGGCAGTTTTTTAGCCAGCGCATTAATAACTATTCCACCAGCAGCACGAGTGGCAATAGCTTTGCTGCCAACAGGGAATAAACCATCTAATTCACTATCCCAGCCTTCCGGCAATCCGCCATTCTGAATCATTTCAAATTCAGTGGCCAATTCTGGGTATTCAGTTTTATATGCTGTAAATAAAGTATTCCAATTATCTTCTGCAACGACACCTTTTGCTAATGATTTCTTAGTCATTTCTGCTCGCACATCATCAGCAACAAAGAATGTCGGTTCAACAGGCCAACCTAAATTTTCTTTAGCAATTTTCACATTTGCTTCACCCAGCGGTTCGCCATGAACTTTGCAGGTGCCTTGATTTGGACTGCAAAATCCAATAATTGTTGTACATATAATTAATGATGGCCGGTTAGTATCTTCTTTAGCTTTAGCAATAGCATCCTCAACTTCAACCGGATTCATACCATCGATTGGTCCCAGAACCTGCCAACCATAAGCGCTGAATCTTTTTCCTACGTTTTCGCGAAATGAAATGTCAGTATCGCCTTCGATTGAAATTTCATTATCATCATATAGATAAATAAGTTTTTCTAACCCTAACGTGCCAGCAAGTGATGCAGCTTCGCTGGTAATGCCTTCCTGCATATCACCATCACTGGCAATTGCATAAGTATAATGATTTACAACTTCATAACCTGGACGATTATATTTCGTTGCAAGCCATTTTTCAGCTAATGCCATACCAACACCGCATGAAAAACCTTGACCTAATGGACCAGTGGTAACTTCAACGCCAGCGGTTTCGCCATATTCAGGATGACCTGGAGTTTTACTTTCAAACTGACGGAACTGTTTTAAATCATCTAATGACAAATCGTAGCCATTCAAGTGCAATAATGAATACAACAACATTGAAGCGTGACCAGCAGACAAGATAAAGCGATCGCGGTCAGACCATTTTGGATTTGCCGGATTATGTTTAAGGTAACGGCTCCATAACACATAAGCCATCGGTGCCATGCCCAATGGAGCACCAGGATGACCTGAATTAGCCTTTTGGACACCATCTACTGATAAAAATCGAATTGTATTGATGCATTTTTCATCTAATGCGTTGAAACGCTCTGACATTACAGTCATTTCTCCTTACTTTTTGATATATATAATTTCTCCAGTGGTTAAGTTATTTCCTGCAAAATTTATAGTTTTAATTACCTGTCAAATTTGTGTACAATTAGTCAGAGGTAATTTGTATAATGAATGAGCATTTACGCGAAAAAATCCTTTCATCTGAAAATGTATTCAATGGAAAGGTTTTAAATATTAGAGTTGACCAGGTAGAACTACCCGATGGTATGCGAAGTATGCGCGAAGTGATAGTGCATGCTGGCGCGGTAGCGATAATACCGATAACTGATGACGGGAAAGTTATTTTTGTTAGACAATGGCGCAACGCTGCCGGTGAAGCACTATTGGAAATTCCCGCTGGTGGCAAATCAATTGATGAAGACCCCATTAAATGTGCAGAACGTGAATTAATGGAGGAGACAGGATACCGTCCTGGCAAGTTAGTACCATTGCAGTCAATCTATCTCGCTCCCGGTTACAGTTCAGAATACCTGCATCTATTTATTGCAACAGATTTAACGCCGGAAAGACTGCCGCATGATGAAGATGAAAGATTGGAAGTAGTCATCCATAGTTGGAGTGAAATCGATGAACTGATGAATAAAGGCGAATTTAAAGATGCGAAAACAATTGCCGGATTAATATTGGCACGAAGAAAACTTGGAATATAGTAATTAATTAAGAGCAAAAACTCGGTAACATGATTATCAAGCTACCGAGTTTCATTTTTATCTACTACTACTTACCGCAGCAGCATTTTACACTTTTTTCCAGTGCTAATGTAACAGTTGGCGCGTCGCATACTTCAGAAGGACCGAAGTATTGAATTGGTCCGGGGAATACGAATTCATCGTTTACAGCCCAATTGTCGCGATTTGCAGCAAAATATTGGAATGGTTTATCGTTCAAGTCAACCAATGCTTTCTTAATAACCGGGGTTGGTTTTCCTTTGCGCATTTCCATATTCAGCATCATGGTTACCGGAGTTCCACCAGCTACCCATTCGTCGCTGTTTTTGGTCAGGTTTTGTACATTTGCTGTATAACCGGTCACACCTGCGCGAACTAATTGGGCGGCGGCGTAACCGAGTGAATAACAGTAATCTGCGTCAAAGTTTGACGGAAAAGCGCATCTGCCTTCATAACCGAAGAAATGACCCAACGGACTAAACTTTACATTTTCAGCTTGTCCCTGACTCTTCATTAAGTTGATTTTGTCTGATACTAAATCAATCAGCAGTCTTTCAGTTTCAACCTGGCTCAACGGCACATTGCCATGACTGTCGCGACGCAGCAATACTTCCTGGATACCAAACGGCAAACTGCTATATACCCGCGCGCTATGGTCGGTTAACGCATTTGATAAGAACTGTACGCGTTCGCTATGATCATTAATTTTTTCAAAATATTCTTCGCTCTTGCCAAGAATTGTGCTTAATTCTTCAATCATTACCTTGATATCGCTAATGAACTCCAGCAAACCTTCCGGTACCAGCAAGATACCATAATTTTTGCCGGCATCAGCGCGTTTTACCACAACATCAACAATTGAATCAACGATTTCATTCAGGGTGATGCCTTTTTCCTGTACTTCTTCGGATACCAGGCAGATATTAGGCTGAGTTTGCAGAGCACATTCAAGCGCGACATGGCTTGCGGCGCGTCCCATCAGACGAACAAAGTGCCAATATTTAACTGCACTCTGCGCATCGCGGCAAATGTTGCCAATCAACTCTGAATAGGTTCTTGCTGCAGTATCAAAGCCGAATGATGCTTCAATTTGTTCATTTTTCATGTCGCCATCAATGGTTTTCGGCACGCCAACTACTCTGGTTGGGCACTTTTCTGCGCATAAGTATTCAGCAAGCATCGCGGCATTAGTATTGCTGTCATCACCGCCAATGACTACCAGACCGTCAAGACCCATTTTTTCAAAGTTAGCTTTACATGCTGCCAGATCTTCCGGCTTTTCAATTTTATCGCGTCCGCTCATTATCATGCTGAATCCACCGGTATTGCGGTATTCATCAATAAAGTCAGCGGTTAATTCCTGGTATTTCCCTTTAATAATTCCGCCAGGGCCTTTCAAAAATCCATACAGTTTTGAATCTGCGTTGGCAGCTTTTAATGCATCAAATAAACCAGCAATTACATTGTGACCGCCGGGAGCCTGTCCACCTGATAACACTACACCAATTTTCAGCGGATTTGCAGTTAATGTGCCATCGCCACTGACAAACTTTGCCTGTGCCTGACCGTAAGTATATGGGAACAGCTTTTTAATGGCTTCCTGGTCGGTTGCCGGAGCGGATGCCGCGCCAAATTCAACCGTTATGTTGCCGGAACGCAAAGCCTTGGGTAATTTAGGCTGGTATGCTGCACGAGCTTTTTGCAATGCGGAATTAATAGACATTGAAAAGTATCCTTTAAATAAAATTAACCGCGATAATACGGTTTTGTTGACAAAGATATTATAATAGATTTAGGGGTTGGCTGTCATGTTTATATATCAATGTCGTTATTCAACTTGATATATAAACACAAAGAACGCAATGAGATACATATAAATTTGCTCTCATTGCGCTCTCTTTAATAAATTTTAAAGTTATACTTTCTCGAATCTCTCTACATCAAGAACGAATACGGTTGCTCCGCCGATTGATACTTTTATTGGATTGCTGATTACTGAACCCATGGTATCCATGGCAGCCGGCATTACATTCACATATTGTTCGCGGGCACGGCAGCTTTCGCGAATAATCTCAATCACACCTTCTACCTGCTCTTCATCCACACCAATCATCAGTGTGACATTGCCTTCGCGCAAAAATCCGCCGGTACTGGCGACATTTGTAAATTGGTAATTATTTTCAAGCAGATTATCCTGTAAACTTCGCTGGTCTTTCTCATGGATTATAGCCATCACTAACTTCATATTACACCACCTTTCCCCATCCAAAATGACTGCATACAATACCGCGTATGCAGGCTGCTACTTCATCTATCGGAGCATCGCCATTAATTAATACGGTATTGAATCTTTTAATCGCCAAATCTCGATATCCTTCTGCTATTCTTGAAAGAAACTCTAAACCTTCACCTTCAAAACGGTCAGAACGTTCGCCAATGCGGGATATCATTATTTCCATTGGCAAGTCAAGTACCACAGTAAAATGCGGTGCCAAACCTGCGGTTGCAAAACGATCAGCGGATGATATTTCATCAATAGTTAACCCGCGTCCATAACCTTGATAAGCCAAAGAAGACAATGTAAAGCGGTCACAAATTACATTTATACCTCTTTTTAAAGCAGGCATAATTTTTTCATGCACATGCTGTGCACGCGCAGCAAGTATCATCAGCAATTCGGCGCGTTTATCGCACTTTAATTCAGCATCCATGATTAAATGGCGCAATTTCTCACCAAGCAATGTGCCGCCTGGTTCGCGAGTTAATATAGTTTCCAATCCGTTTTCATTCAGCCAATTAGCTAAAAGTACCGCCTGGGTGGATTTGCCACCGCCATCAATACCTTCAACAGCAATAAAACGACCGGATATTATAGGTGAATTCATCTGCATAACATTGTAATTATAACGCGGCTAACTGCAAGAGTCAATGATTTTTAATTAAAATAAGGGCAAATATATTATCTTGAAATAAATAATGACTGTTCACCCCTATTTTATTTAAATTTTTCTTTTACAGTTCTATAATAACCGCTTTTTCAATTCCTTCTATAGCATTCAATTTTTCCAATACTTTATCAGTCGGACTCTCGTCAACTGATAATACCATCACCGCGGTTCCACGCGGCAATACCCGGCCAACCTGCATGCCGGCAATATTTATATCATGGGCACCCAGTATTTGCCCTACGGAACCGATCATACCTGGTTTATCTTTATGATATGCAACAATGAATAAACCTTTCGCTGCCATTTCTACCCAATAGTCATCAACTCTTACAATGCGCGGATTGTCGCTGCCAAACAAAGTGCCTGCTACTTTATGCTGGCCAGTATTGGTAAACACGGTAACGGTAATCAATGTCGCGTAACCGGATGCCTGGTTGCTGCGAACTTCAGTGATTTCTACTCCACGCTGTTCTGCGATTAAACGGGCATTAACTGAATTAATGCTGTTTCCCAGCACCGGTGTGAATAATCCCTGCAGCAAAGCCGGGATTAACGGCGAAGTATTTTCATTAGTTACTTCACCGCTGAATACTATTTCAATCTTTTCAACCGCGCCATCATACAACTGCCCGGCAAACTTGCCAAGCTGGGTTGCCAAGTTAATGTACGGCTTTATGGCAGCCAATACTTCCGGTGCCAGTGCCGGCATATTCACTGCGCTGCGCGCGGGAATACCAGCGAAATAATCGCGAATCTGCTCAGATACATCTACTGCAACCTTAATTTGCGCTTCTTCTGTTGATGCGCCAAGGTGTGGTGTGAGCAATAAATTTTTGCATCCTTCTTTCGATGCTACTATCAACGGGTTATCTTCTGTCGGAGGTTCAACGGAAAACACATCAACAGCAGCTCCGGCAATTACGCCATTTTTCACCGCTTCTGCCAACGCTGATTCATTAACTACACCGCCACGGGCACAATTAATCAATCGAGCTGTCGGTTTCATCATCGCCAACCGTTCTGTGTTAATCATATCGGCAGTGTCTTTGGTTTTTGGCACGTGAACAGTGATGAAGTCTGCTGTTTTTACTAATTCGTCCAATGGCAATAATTTAATCCCCAGACGCGCGGCGTGTTCCTGTGTTACAAACGGATCAAACGCCACTACTTCCATTTCGAATCCCTGACCGCGGCGTGCTACAGCACCACCAATCTTGCCAAGTCCGATAACGCCAAGGGTCTTGCCATATAATTCTGCACCGGTGAATGATTTTCTATCCCACTTTCCCTGCCGCATGGTGGCATCAGCCTGTGCTACCTTGCGTGCCAATGACAGCAACAATGCCCAGGTGTGCTCGGTGGCAGCCATGGTATTGCCTTCAGGCGAGTTTAGCACAACCACACCTTTCTGTGTCGCAGCGGGGACATCAACATTGTCCACCCCTACCCCGGCGCGGCCAATTACTTTCAGCCTGTCGGCTTTCTGTAAAATTTCTGCGGTTACGCGGGTTTGACTGCGGATAATCAGACCGTCAAAATTACCGATATTCTCGGCTAATTCTTCAGGTGTGTGGTCGGTTTTGATAACAACCTCAACATTGGGGTCATCAAGAAGGGCGCGGATACCGTCTTCAGAGACGGGGTCACTCACGAGGACGCGAAATTTCGCATTTGCATTTGCAGCCATATTTTCTCCTTTAACAGGGACTGCCGTCTTTCAGTTTCCCGCCGCTCTTCAGGATATTCTGCTGCGCTGGCTGGTTCGGCTGGGACGCACCCCGCCGTCTATCGAAAACTGGCATTACTGTTGGCAAAATTATACCATTTTATTTATATTTTGAAACTACTTGCTTTTATATTTTTTTGACAGAATTAACAGGATTAACAGGATTTTTTGGCTTCGCCTTTATTTGAATTATCTTAATAAATCCTATCAATCGATGTAAAAAACTAAAAAATGGAAGTTTGATAATTAGGAATTTTTCACCTATTGAAATTGATACTTTATTCACGTAAAATAAATCCATCATGAAATATTTTTATCTATTATTAATTCCAATCTTTATATTCACCACTGCAGGTGTAGTAAAAGATGATAGCGATCTAAAGGAAGTCTGGCCTGGTGTTGTGCAGCATTTTTCGACTGATAAGAAAGAAGTTGCTTTGACCATTGATTTTTGCCGAGGAATGAAAAATAAATCAAGTTATGATGATAAATTAATATCAACACTTATAAAAGAAAAAATTCCGGCGACGTTATTCATGACAAAAATCTGGATTGAAGCAAATAAAAACACTGCAAAAAAATTAGTGACCATGAAGCAATTTGATATTGAAAACCATGGAGAAAACCATTATGTATGTTCAACTACTGGAAAAAGCGTTTACCACATTAAGGCATGCCAGTCTGTTGAAGAAGTCCAAAATGAAGTATTAAACTCCGGCAAATTAATAAAAGAAATTACCGGCAAACAACCAACATTTTTTCGTGGCGCGACAGCACAATATGACCAGGGTGGTGCCGAAACTATTGTAAATCTTGGATATAAAATCGCTGGCTATGCAATAAATGGCGATGGTGGCGCGACTTTCAAAGAGAAAGATGTGAAAAACGCTTTTTTATCAGCCAAACCCGGCGATATTATAATAATTCACGGCGGTCACCCGGAAGGCAATACTGCTGAAGGTGTGATCTCTGTAATACAAGAAATGAAGAAAAAAGGTATGGTTTTCCGATTGCTGAGGGATGTAATTAAGTAGTAAAACGTTTGAAATTTTACCGCAAAGAGCACAAAGAATTCACAAAGAGCACAAAACTTATTTATAAATTTTGTGCTCTTTGGGTAAAATAAAACCTAAAAATTAATCACTTCGCCACTTGCAGCAGATTTGAAACAGGCATCAATTATTGATATCTGCCTTCGCAGCTCCGGCAGCTTCACTAACGGCTCTGCGCCATTAATCAATACATCGGCAATGTTTTCATAATAACTCCGCCATCTTCCGGGTATTGTATGTATTTTATGATCATGCTTGCCGTCGTTAAATTTGCCATAAGTTTTCGGGTCTTCCATTGATGCGTTTATATCGCCTGCCAGCATCCATTTTTCCTGCGGGTCCAGAATATTTAATAAATGTTCCTTTGCTGCCGCGAATATAGAAACGTGGTTTTTGGATTGCCGCCATGCTGCTAAAATCGCAAATGCCGGTCTTGCCATCGGCAAATGTCACAACAACAAATGCCTCACTTTCAACGTCATATTCAGGAATATCGTACTGCATCCGGCAATATACCGACTTGATATCCGCTGGAAAGAGCAGGCACATCTGGTCGATCAAGTGAGCGCCTAAATCCAGCAATTTGCCGCCGCCCATCTCACGCTGCCCGCGCCAGCCACCCCAAAGTCCGAAGGTTTGCCACGCCATTTCTGCCCATACCACATCGCCCAATTTGTCATCGGCAATCATTTTTTGAACGGTAATAAAATCGCCATCCAACCGGCGGTTCTGGAATACCGACAGCATCACGTTGTTTTCATACGCTGCTGTAATCATCCGGTCGCAATCTTCCAGCGTCAACGCCATCACCTTATCGGAAACGACATTTTTCCCAGCCTTCATCGCCTTCACCGCTATATCTGCATGTGTGGAATTCGGCGTTACAACACAAATCAACTCAACATCAGCATCGCTCAATGCCTCATCCAAAGTGGCAAACACGCGACATCCCTGCTCCCGTTCAATCATCTCCACCTTTTCAGGAGAGCCGGATACTACACCATACAATTCCAATCCTGGTGTTAATTTTATGAGATAACAATGAAACATCTTCCCTGCTCTACCATATCCAACCACAACAGTCTTTATGCCCATTCTATTCCCCTTCAATGTTTCATGGATTGTCGAAAGTAATTATATATCTTTATTTGGGATTTGGTAACTGGAAAATTTTCACCCTCTCCGCATCAAAACATCGTCAGCCAATAATACTTGCACGCCATCCGGTGCTATGCAGTCTAATACCAGTTTATCACCTTTCACCTGCCAATTGACGAGGATGTTGCCGGCGGGGTGCGGAAAGACCCCGCTTGCCCATTGCAAGGTGCCGGGACTTGGCGCGATTTTCACTATGTTGTTATTGCCGGGCACCGGGAATTGAACACCAAGAACTGTTGATGACATATAGTGTACCGGAGAGGTAGACCAGGCGTGGCACAGGCTGCAATCATAAACAAAATATTCCCAGAATACTACCGCGTCGCGATCAAGGTAGCGACCCCAATATTTCAAGATGAACTTTTCTGCTTCTACTGACTTGCCATACTTATATAACGCACCCAAAGCGTAGAAAGAGAAATACGAGGTCACGTTGCAATCAGTATTCTTCTTTGGTTCTTCAATGCTGAAGTTATTATCCATCGCGTTAGCCAGATATTTTAATGGTTCATTCACCTGGTATTCATCGGCAATGTCAAACAACAGCATCAACGAATTACCCATCACCGACGGGGTGGTATCGGCTTTATCAGTAATCTTGCGGTCATTAAACCAGCCATTTTCATCATCCCAGAATTTGCTAACCAGTTCTTCTCTGACAGCTTTCGCAATTTCTTCATATTTTGTGCCATCTTCACCGACAGCACGCAATATCGCCGCAGCATCCATCAAAGAACGGTAATAAAAAGCATTAGCCGCACAATTTTCCCCCGACTTATCAACCTTTGCCAGGTCAATATATGGATTCTTGCCGGTGGTATCCATCAAAATGTTCCCTTTTGCCTGGGAAATTATTGCATCTATCAATTTCACTACTCGGGGCTTCAATTCATGAATAAACCCGATATCTCCGGTGCGTGAATAGTAATGCCAGAGGGAAATAATAGTCAACATCGTGTAGTCGACATGATACGACGGCGACCCGCCATGGGATAATGAACAAGTAAAACCTGATTCATCCTGCGAATTATAGAGCAGTTCCAGGCAATGACGCATCAGTAAATGGTCGCCAAATGCCGCCTGAACGGTGTAATACTGCACCAGCATATCGCCGACGTAAAGACCCTGCTCTCGCCACGGACAATCGACCATTACATCCAACATACAAGCAAATTGAGTATCTCTGCCAATTTGCCATATTTTATTCAAAACAGGGTCGCTGCATTCAAACTTGCCGACATTCACCACCGGATAATTATTGCGGGAAATTGCCACCCGATTAATCTCGACTTTGTCACATTCACCGCGAATGACCAGTTCCATATACCGCATTCCGCGTGGTTGCAATATCTGCCATTTTTGACGGCCTTCGCGGCAAATATATCGGTCACCCAGGCGTTGGTTTTGCACACCATGCAACGGTTTGCCATTTGCCATTTGTTCTGTATATAGCAAGTCGATAACCGTGCCTGCCGGTGCGGTAATTTCAACAATAGGCCGTCCAATAACTTCAGTCGCAAACTCGAAAAAATAAGCCGCAGAAGATAAACCGGAAATATCATCAACAGCTTCTATATCTTCCCAGGAGCGTTGTAAATACGCGGATTTCGGCTGTTTATCGACGTTAATTCGCTGCCATTCGCCGGTTTCTGCCGGTAACATTGATGGTTCGGTTACACCGCCAACCAATTTTCGCACATTATTCATGGTGCTGTTCCACACGCCACCGAGAATAAATGAACCGCTATCATGTAAATCTTTATCAAAGCTGATAACAACACCGGATTTCTTTGAAAAAGCTATGCCAAATTCCCATATATCACCATTCATATAGCCTTCAATTAAAATAATCGGGTTCCAGCCAGTTTTCAAGTCAGTGATAAATTCATATCGCATCGGTTTATCGCATGGCCCGGCTTTATATTCAATTCCATTTATCCACTGATATCCACCGGAAATACCGAACTTCACCTGTTGATCTATTGGCGAATAAATATAGCTGAAAACTGCCGCGATATTAACAGTATGATGGAGTTGTCCGCGAGTATAAAATGATTTGTTGAAAGTCAACATCTTTTCATCACCGGTTGACAGTTTATATTTGCTGACAAGACGTTTTGGTGTGACTTCGCGCTCATCCAATAATGGTATGGTACGCGGTACCGGGATGGCCCAATGACTTTGATTTGCCAACTCTACCGCGTTACACCAGGTAGAATCATCATATACTGCATTTGCCCAACCAGCAGGAATTTTATTTGCATCCAGATACTCAGAAACACCCAGCGCGAAAGATAATCTGCCGGTATCCTCAGCATAGGCACCGGTATACAGATATTTCCAATCAGTACCACTGGGTATAGATTTCTTTTCACCATTATCATTTATCTCAACATTACAAATCAACCCGCCGATGCTTTCATTGCTTTGAAATGTTGAAATACCGTAACTGCTAACCACTACTGCGACAACATTTCTTCCAGATTGCAGGAACGGTGTTACATCGTGGCTGTCATATTGCGGGCAATGAGTATAAAATCGTGAAGGCCCATGTCCGATAGTAATGCCATTTATAATTAACCTATACCGGGTATCAGCAAAAATATTAACAAATCCTTCAACTGGATTTATTATGTCAATCGTCTTGCGAAAAAAAAGAAGTTTTGAACGTCCCAAACCATTTTCATCTGACCAGATAAATTTGCTATTATTCATAATTATAACTCCAAACAAGGTTCTAACTCTTATATTTACCGTTTAATTAATAGTTCCTGCTAACTAAACGATAAAGATAAGCGAATTTTAATGATTCTTTCAATTATAGATGCTTTAATTTACATATTTATGAGAAGTATGAGATTTTATAAGAGGTATGTGAAGTATGAATTATCATTCTCCGTGAAATTCTGTGCCTTCTCAGTGTAACAAAATAATAGATTGCCTTATTGTAACATTTTGTAAATCAACCTATACTTTAACCATGTTATAGGACGGAGTTAATATGGCTAATTTTGACAAGATTGCTGATACTTATGACCTGATGGTTAACTGGCCAGCACGGTTAACCCGGGAAATGCCTTTTTTCGAGAAAATAATTAATAATAACCAGGTAAAATCCATTCTGGATATCGGGTGCGCTACGGGTAACCACGCCCGTGCTTTCGCACAACATGGTGTTTCCGTCATAGCCGTTGACCCCAGCGAAGAAATGCTGAAAATAGCTACAAATTTAACAGATGGCAGCAATCCAACCTTCACATTCGGCGGATTGGGTATGGCATTGCCAAATGGCAAATATGACATTATTACCATATTGGGCAACACTGCTACCCTTGTGGAAAGTATGGATAAATTTAAAGAATCCATCAAAGATTTACACGAAAAGTTAACGAAAAATGGAGTGTTGATCATCCAAATAGTAAATTATGACAAAATAATTAAACAGCAGATATTATCGCTGCCGGCAATGAAACAGAAGCGTAATGATACTGAATATATTTTCTTGCGCGAATACAGAATGGTTGAGAAAAGTCCGGAATTGACCGTAATTACCATCAAATTAAATAACGACGATATTAAACATCGAATTGAACATACAAAACACCTGCCATTAACCAGCGAAAAATTAGCTAAAATTTTGAGGCAGTCCGGGTTTGCGAAATATAGTTTTTATGCTGATTACAGCAATAATCCGTTTAATAGCGATGAATCTGGAAGTCTGATTGCAGTTGCGGAGAAATAAATGCGATATTTTATATTAATACTCTTATCAACCTTATTATTTAATTCATTTGCCGCAGTGCCATTAAAAGATGAATCTTTAATAAAATTAATTGCCGCGGCACCATCCGCAAAAGATTTGCCGGGTGAAGAAGCCTGTACATTATTACGCGAAGTTAGCATAACAGTTGATGATGCGGGAACAGTTAAAATGCGGGAACGAAGAGTGATGAAAATACTCACCGAAGCTGGACTTCCTCTGTCTCAATGGAGCATCCCTTATGATAAAAGCACTGTTAATCTTGAATATGTCTCTGCGCGAACTATAGTTAAAAATGAAATTTATACCGTAGACCCAACCCACATAGCAGAAAATGCTTTGTATCCGGGAGTTGCTCAATACAACAGCTTTTTCGTACGACGTTTCCCTATGCCGGCAGCGGCAGTTGATGCTATTTTAGATATTGAAACGGTTATCTCCCGCAAACAACCGCGCATAGCGGAAGATTTCAGCGACCGGTTCTACCTGTCTGACAACTATACGACTTCTCAACTTAACTTTGCCATCTATTTACCTGCCACCTGGCATCCTTCATGGCGGTTAACAAATACCGGACGATATCAGGGAACAGAAAAGATATCAGGTGAAAGACGGATTATAACAATTACAGGAAAGAATATTCCGGCAAATAGAATAATCGAACCTCAGACCCCGCCAGCAGATGAAATATCCGATCAATTGCGAATTAGCACGCTGTCTGGTTTTAAAGATGTTGCAAAATGGTTTAATGCCATCAGCAACACAGCAGTCATACCGGATGAAAATGTAAAGAAATTAACTGAACAAATAACTGAAAAATTAAATACCACCGAAGAAAAAATAATCGCAATAGATAAGGTAGTACGCAACATGCCGTATGTCGCGATAGAATTTGGCAGCATGTCTGATACACCGAATAAAGCACCAGATATTTTAAAACGCGGATATGCCGACTGCAAAGATAAAGCCACTTTAATGAAAGCAATGTTGAGCGTTATTGATATAAAGTCATGGTACGTACTGGTTAGAACATCAGACCGCGGTAAACTGGATAAAAAAATGCCATCGCCAGCAGAATTTAATCATGTGATAATTGCAGTTGATTTTCCTGCCGGAGAGAAATACCTTGACCCTACTGAAGCCAACGCGCCTTGGAATGTTCTGCCGCAAGGCGTCGCCGGTGCGAATGGTTTAATTATAAAAGAGTTCGGCGAATTAATATCATTGCCGTTGAACAACAATAATAATACTGTTGCGGACGCGACATTGCAGGTAAACAACGACGGCAGTTGCAGTGGTGATATAACTATCACGTTGGAAGGATTGCCGGCAATTACGCAGCGTTCTGCATTAATGCTGATAAAAGCTGACCGTTTGAAAGAGACTTTCGCGCCACTTGCACAAAGATTTGGTGCAGAAATGAAAATAGATGACATTAAGGTAGATAATTTGCAGAATACCAGCAAGCCATTAGAGATTATGGCTAAAATTTCATCAACAGCATTTGTCCAGCCTGCCGGACCAATGTTTTGCGGCAATATGCCGTGGCTGCATTACCAGCCCAATCGATACCAACAGGCGACCACCAGAACATTGCCATTTTACAACGATACTATATCATCCATGACGATTCATGAAAAAATAAAATTACCAGATGGATGGAAAGTAACATACCTGCCAACAGCGGTTAACTATGATGGTCTATTAGGAAAATATCATGACGAAAGTAAATTCAAAGACGGAGTAATTACCTATCACTGTGAATTGCAAACAAAAACTGTATCCGCAGGAAATGAAGCATTAAAAGATGCGAAAGAATGGTCAAGCATCCTGGCATTTGAAAAACGAAACAGTTTGCAATGGTACGTTTCTAAAGAGTAAAGTTAAAAGAGTGAAGAGAAAAATTTATCTTATATATACTTAATTCAGGGGAATATCATGACTATTAAAGTCGGCATCATTGGTACCGGAAATATTGGTACCCACCACATTTCCACCTTTTCTGCTATGCAGGATGTTAAAGTTGCTGCTATATTTGATACAAATCAAGAACGGGCAGAAAGTGGCGCGCGTTTGGCTGGTGATGCCCGTAACGCAAAAAGCGTTGAAGAATTAATTAACAACAGCGACGCCGTTGTTGTTGCCACACCAGATGGATTGCATTCTCCGATGAGCCTGCAAGTGCTGGCAGCAGGAAAACACCTGCTTTGTGAAAAACCGCTTACCTGTTCTATTGATGAAGCACGCGCAGTGGCAAATGCTGCGTCATCTGCGTCAAAAAATGGCATTATACATATGGTTAATTTCACTTACCGGCGTTCTGCCGGAATGCAGGAAGCAATGCGACTGGTAAAGAGCGGCGCGTTAGGGCAGATTCGCCAGGTGCAAAGTTCTTATCTGCAGTCATGGCTGTCTGGTCGCACTTCCTGGGATAATAAAGATTGGACCGCCTTTTACCTGATATGGAAATTGTCGCGGTCAGCAGGTTCACGCGGTGTGCTTGGCGATTTGGGTTGTCATCTGCTGGATATGACCACTATCTGTTCTGAAGATTTAACTGCCGTTCGCTGTGAATTGCGCACATTCCCAAAAATTTTAGAAAATGAAGGTATTTTTACCGAGTATAACGGCAAAGCACTTGACGCAAACGACACCGCATTTATCGAACTCCAATTCGTCAACGGAGGAATCGGCATTGCCCACACCTCGCGTTGGGCTACCGGTTACAGCAACTCGCTTCGGTTGGAAGTGCATGGAACAGAAGGTGCGATTCGCCTTGACCTTGACCAGTCTTACGATGCTATCGAACTATGCCTGGGTGAATCGCGCCACCGCCAGCAATGGGACCGCAAGTACATGCCGGCAACTCCCACCAACCAGGAACGCTTCATCACCAGTATCCGAACCGGTGAACAAGACCAGCCAGACCTTCTGCGTGGTGCAAAGATACAAGCCTGCCTCGAAGCATGTTTCACATCAGCGGAGAGCCATAATTGGGAGACAATACCGGTAGTGAATTAAAGAGAGAAAATGGGAGTTATGTGAAGAATGGAAAGAATGATGGGTTGGGATTTATTCTTAATTTTTCCATAATTCCCATTCCTCACATTCCTCTCATAATTCACACACTCATAACCCTAATATCTAAATTTCATCTTTATCGCATCTCTTCGACACACTGCGGAGCATTCGCCACATGTTACGCATTCCGGGTGGTTTATACCGTCTTTGGCATGTACCAATTCAGTCACTGGCAGGCTCATGGGACAAACTTTATCGCAGGCGTGGCAAGTAACACATCTCTCGGGAGATGATATCATGCGAAGTTGCGGTAAGTGTAAGAATTTGCCGAACTTTTTACCAAATATCATGAATGGTGCCATCCAACATATAGTGTGGCAAGTTGCGCGGCGACCGGAGACAAGAGAAAATATGAGAAACGTGGCGACTACTGCGAAATATGGTATATATTTAAACGGTTCATCAACTGAAATGATATTTTCTGTTTTATAGAAATAATTAATCCCTTTAAATCCAGCAGAAGTCAGGAAAAAGATAAGCATTCCCAACCAGATAGCCCATACGAAATATTTTACATTATCGAGTTTTTTAATATTTGCCGGTTGGTCATTTGTTCGCATACACAACTCGCCAAGACCAGCACCGGCACATCCCCAACCGCACCATAATCTACCAAGAAGCATAGCAAAGATGAACATTAATCCGAAATTAATTACAGCACCAGTAACAAATCCTTCCTTAGCTCCCATCATGGATACTACCGGTGACAAATAATTCATTGTCACCGGGAATATTATAACTGAAATCAACAATAAAAACCTGCGGATTTTAACCCACTTAGCCATTTCCTTCTCTCCGCCGGATCTCCTGCCCGCCGCGTACCAACGCCAGATAATTCTCCATTGGAATGTATGAGGCTATAGAATTGCCGGTACCCAGGGCATATCCGCGCGCCATATTGCGGTATCTTGTCCCCTGCTCTACCACGGTATCAAATACTTCATCAGCAGTGGCACGGCACATAAAATCCATATCAAATCCGCCAACAATGGCAATGCGGTCATTATATTTATCCAGCCAATCGGTGAATGGAGAAATGGCATCTTCATTTGAATGTTTGCCGTCTATCCCCAGTGCGATAACATCTTCCATTATCTCGAAAATACACCCGCAAGAATGCCACAGGAAAGGTTTGCCGGCAGCGTGAACCTGATTTATAATGCGGGCATATTGCGGTATAATATTTTCACGTACAGTAGCAGGATTTGTTAACAACGATGACCGAAAACCCAGGTCATCGCCAAAACGGCAGGTAACGTAAATATCGCTGTAATCGCGCAAGAACTTAGCCCAAATCGTTGACATTAAATCGCCGATTTTGTTAAAAATATCTACATATAATTCCGGGTCGTCAACCTGTATCAATGGCAGGTATTCCAGTCCAACCAGGTCTTCGCTGATTTCATATACACCATTTCCTACCCCGCCAACCGCTTTCATTCCTTCCGGCATTGCATCACGCAAGGCACTGAAAACCGGGTCGGCGAACTTCCAATAAATACCAGGAACTTCGTCCCATGGATATGCCTCGAAATCTTCACGGCACTGAATAGGACCGGGGTGACCACCCATAATAGCACCGCTCTGCGGCAGCAAACTACAGATACATACTTCATACGAAACAACATCGTAGGTGTTATCTTTGAAGAATTTACAGAAGTAGCGAAAATATTCGCGTTTATCAGCATCGTCGCCATTCAGTAAATCGCCAAATTTAACACCCAAAAATTCTTCATATACTGGTTGATTAATGGTGTGTTCGTACAAAGGCAAACGCGCCGGTCGAATATTTTTCATAACATCGGCAAAATGCCGATAATCAGGCTGAAAAGACATAATTTTTCTCACTTTATATTTGTATTGTCAATTGTCAATCGTCAATCGTCAATCGTCAATTGACAATTACCCACGCTCCGGACTACCCATTACGGCTAAATCTTTCACAGCAACAAGTCTTATCTTTTGTTCCGCTATTCTTGATTGCAGCATTTCAACTTCATCAACCATATCAGAAATAGACATCTCTAATGCTACTGCAGTGTCTTCTGCCTGTTGCATTTCAGGAGTTTTCTCTTGTGAAACTTCCAAACCATTTAATATTCCACCACGCTGGCGGTATACATTCAATAGTTTTTCAACTAATTTATGCGGGTCAGAATCATAAATTATCATTGCACCAGTATCTTTGTGCATGACATCTACAAGAGTGCTTACATGTTCTGCTATTCCGCCGGTTCCCTGCAAAACGCCAATTAATTTACCTTCATCATAAGCAATGGCAAACTCACCAAGGGTTCCCGAACGGCCACCCACCAAAACTACAATATCGCAACTGCGCACACCGGTAATTTCACGCCCCATCAATCCAGAACCGGTATATACAATTACATCATATTCCTGCCAGGGAGAGTTGTATTTAATGGTATGTTCAGCCAGGTTATGACCGGGAGAAACCCCAACCGTCATCCCGCCGGCTTCGCGAGCGCCGCAAACCGCGTCATGCGGCAATCCCGGACAAGCCCCGGTAATAATTATGCAGTCATTATTTGCAATAGCATGGCCTAATTGATGCGATAACTCGCCGGCTTTATCGTTAAATCCAGATACTGAACCCATAACCCCAATGGTAATTTTCATATATCATTTTCCTTTCAGCAAATACTGGTACATTTTACCTAAATTTTGTGAATGAGAATAGATGCTGATTGAAT
>Ga0194052_1000285_pt1 | contig 35365 bp, 33 predicted proteins | sample SepL226m_MetaG_FD_160117 | JGI IMG/M metagenome (GOLD analysis project Ga0194052, IMG submission 160117) | Anoxic zone freshwater microbial communities from boreal shield lake in IISD Experimental Lakes Area, Ontario, Canada - Sep2016-L227-6m | ecosystem: Environmental > Aquatic > Freshwater >...
GTGACGCTCCCCCACCTGTCGAGACGAATGTAAACTTATCTTCCATTTTCATTTTAGAAATAAGTGATGCAGTATCACCACCACCGATAATACTTTTAGCTTTAGAGTTCGCAATCATCTTCAAAACTTCCATTGATGCTTTCGCCCCACCATCTTCATACTTTCCAAGTGGACCATTCCATAAAATCATTTTTGCTTTTTGAATAAGAACATATAATTCAATTAAGGATTTATCTATCACATCTACGATAGTGTCATCTTTTGAAACTTCACCTGCACTCTTTTTAATAAATGAACCTGAAGAAGTTTTTACTAAAAGATTTTCTGGAATGACCAGCTTCTTATTCTTCATAAATTTTTTAATTCCATAATCTTTATCTTCAACAGTAGACACACCAACTTCAAAGCCTTTTTCCTTTAAGAAACTATTTAAAATTCCTCCACCGATATAAATATTGTCAGCAGTTTTTAAATACTTTTTTATAATTGGAAGTTTTGTTTCAAATTTAACTCCACCTAAGATGAAAAGAAATGGGTGCTTGGTTTCTTTAAATACCATAGATAAAAACTTTATTTCTTTCTCAAATTGTAAACCAATGTAGCTTGGTAAATATTTTGGTACACCTACGACAGAAGCATGCTCTCTATGAGCATCTGGAAAAGCATCGTCCACATATATGTCACCCAACTTTACTAGTTGTTTTGCAAAATTTTTATCATTTGCTTCTTCACCTGGTTCGAATCTCAAATTTTCCAACAAAAGTACTTCACCCTTTTTTAAAGATCTCGCTATCTTTTCTGTTTCTTCACCAATACAAGATGTTGCAAATTTAATTTTCTTTTTAAGTAATTTTTCTAAAACTGGCACAAGTGGCTTCTGTGTGAAGGCCATGTCCACCTTGCCTTTTGGTCTACCTTGATGAGACATTATCACAAGCGGTCCTTTTTTCATTAAATATTCTATTGTTGGAAGAATTGTTACTATTCTTTTTGTATCTACGACTTTTCCATCTTTTATAGGAACATCAAAACCAGCTCGAAGTAGTATTACTTTTCCTTTTGTATCTTTTATTTTTTTTATTGATTGCATATGTGTTTTACAAGCAGAACATATTGTTTTAAAGGGCTTGCGAGCGCGACGGCGCGAGTACGAGGAATTTTTCAGCAGAAAAATATCCGTGCCTTTTAAATAATATGTTCTGCTATGTTAATAATACTTATAAATTTCTTTGGATCTAAACTTGCAGCACCAGGCAACAAACCTTCCACTCCCCCGTTAGTTAGGAAATCTGCACAATTTTTATCATTTGCTGAACCACCGTAAATAATTCTTGGCATTTTTGTTTTCACTCCAAATTTATCTGCAAGAACTTTTTTAATGAACACTACCATCTCTTGTGAATCTTCTGCTGTAGCATCCTTGCGAGGAATTGTAGTAGATAATGCCCAGACTGGTTCATAAGCAACAATTATTTTCTCAAGCAAATCTTTTTTGATTCCATTCAAACATTCTTCAACTTGATTCTTTACAACATTGAAATATCCATGATTCTCGTCTCTCTCTGTATCACCAACGCACACTATAGGTGTAAGACCAGCACTAAGTACTGCTTTTATTTTTCTATTTATATCAATATTATTTTCACCTAATGATCTTCTTTCAGAATGGCCGAGAATTATATACTTAACACCAATATTTGAAAGCATTTTTACTGAAATCTCACCAGTAAAAGCACCTTTCTCTTGCCAGAAAGCATCTTGTGTACCTAAAGATATTTTTTTAGATATTTTCTTTAAACTTTCTAAATAAACAAATGGGGCACAAATAACAACATCCACATTTTTAGTGGTAGTTAAGTTTTTTGCAATATCAGTAAATAATTTTACCGCTTCTTTACTAGTAAGCGGATTCATTTTCCAATTTCCTATAATAATTTTTTTAGACATGAGAATATTATAACACCCCGTAGTGAATTTTGGCGATGTGCATAGCACATTTTTAATATTGCTAAAATCTACTACAGGGTATATATCTCTATTGTGTCTCTTGCCATTTATCAATATTCCACGAACCTGAGGGACCGCTTTTAAAATATGGGCTAGCTAAACCAGAATTATAGTTAATAGTATCACTACCAGTTACAGTCATAGAATTTCCTACTGCAGCGCAAAGTGAAGATGAGCCAGTTATCGACACATCTCCATACTGAGCATCGACAGCAATAGCACCAGCCGCACCACTGACACTTATTGCACTGGCACCAGAACAATATGTATCATAAGGACATCTGCTATTTGAAACAACAAAAAGGAAACTTGATGGATTTCCAGAACCAAGTGAAGCTGATCCACCAAGTGATATTTTTCCATCTGCTACTATAGTTTCACTATTTAATGCATAATTTGAAGGAAGTTCCATATGTCCTGAACCATCTATTGTGATATTCCCTGTAACCCAAAGTGTTCCAGTAACAAGAAAAGTTTTACTTCCACCAACATGAAGATTACCAACAATCTTTTTTGGACCAAGCGAGACAATTCCAGCTCCACCAGTAACTTCAAGATCTCCTGTTTGTGTTCCACCGGCAAGTGCGGCTGTTTCCCAACTAGCAATATTAGCTGATGTAAATGGTAAACCAACCTGTGGCGGAATACCATGATTTGTCGTGCATGATTTATTATTATTTGATCCAGTGTTACAGTACATATTTCCACGAGCAGTAGTACCACTCACATTGCTTGCCCACGTATCACCGACACTTCCCGTTCCAACTGTAAGTGCACTTGCATAACCAGCACCACCTATGCTCCCAGAAACTCCTCCTGTATATATTTGAAAATAACTATCTAAATTACTTGCAACCCATGTACCAGAAGAATATACACCAGTTTTTGCTGTGCCTACACCATAAGAAGAGTCTGCATTTGCACCAATTATATAATAGTTTGAAACATTTGTCGTACTATAGTCTAGAACAATCCAATAAGTAGTATTCGGAACAAGCGCTGGATTTGAAGTGAATGTTGCATTTACCCACGAATAACTTGTTGTTATTGAACCGAGAGTAGCAGTACCTAATGGTAGATTTACTGTACTGGGTGAACCAGCGTTATCAGCAACCAAACGAACTGTAATAGTACCACCAGGAGAACCATTTTTTTTAATATAAAATTGTACTTTATTTAATGGCAAATTAGCAGATACTTGAAAACTTTGAGCATAGTCTTGTGAAGCTGACACGTTTCCAAAATTTATTGAATTAGTTGGAGTTGTTGGAACAATATTTGATTGATCTACAGCAAGAGCTGGGCTATCAGCAGCAATTGCAGAACCTGTAATATAATTTGTACCACTTGCAACAATTTTACCATTAGTATAGACACTGCCATTGATTGTATCACTACTATTTTGCATATTAATTCCTCCAGCACCAGTCTGAAGACCATAATTAAAACCAACACCAGCACCAGTTGTAATTGTTAAATCTATTTTTCTCTGATAACTTGAAACATTACCGACAGATTCAATTGTTTTTTGATTACCATTCGTAACGATAGTAGTTGCTGCAGAATTTGAACCTAATATAATGGTTTCGTTAGCTCCGATTGTTTTATTATTTTTTAAACGATAAACAGCATCTTCAACACCAGATTCAGCCAAAGCATAAGAAACTTTTGAATTTAAATTCACACTAGCATTTTTAAATTCAACAACAGAAGGTGAAACTAGGCCTGCAACAATTAAAAGTGAAATAAACATGAAAAACACTACTGCTGTCAGCATAGCAGACCCACTTTCATTATTTATTTTTAAATTATTTTTTAGCATATTTCTAATATGTACCACGCAAGATTACTGTATCATAAAAATCATAAGTTTTATTTTGAGCATCATCAATAGCATTAACAGTAAAAAAAATTTTTACCTCTTTTCCTTGTAAGGTTGATATTTGTGTAAAAGAAAGATTTGATATTTGAATATTTGGATTATTTAAGGCACCAACCAATGTACCGTTATCGGTAAACAAAATATCATCTCCGGAACTATTAAACTGAACTGTTTTATTATTTCCAGATGCGTCTTTTGTGTTTAAGACTAAACTTGTTGAAGAAATAGAATTAATATCATAAGCTTGTTTTATTTCATGAGAAATTTTTTCCATTATTGTTCCTGACTGTACAAGTTCTCCATTTACCGAAGTTTGCTTAAAAGATTTTGTCATTATTATCAATGAATTAATAACAACTATGAACAAAGCACAAAAAATTGATATATAAAAAAGCATTTCAATAAGCGAATATCCTTTTTGATTTTGTATATTTTTTTTAATCATGAAAATATATCAGAAATATAAAATGGTAAGGTCCTAGTAATCGTTTGCCCTCCATCAACCCAAGTAACTGTAACAGTTATCAATTTAGTTCCAGTATCATTTGTTCCTGTGACTGAAATATCTGCAGTAGTATTATCACGATTTACATTTGAGATGTTTACAGTACGTGTAAAAATACCAATAGTATTAGGTGTAGAAGAAAGTGTCCATACTCCACCAGTAAAAGTTGGATAATATGTCGTACTTGTATTTAAAGCTAAAACATTACTCCATCCATTATCTCTAATAGTACGAGCAACTTCTGCTCCTTCCTCTAAAAGAAAACTTGCCTGTGTTGATTCAACTGAAACACGTGACACAGAAATAGTCTTTTGAGCAACAGACATAACAGCCAAAATTATTACTGTCATAATAGAAGCAGCAACCAAAATCTCAACCATCATGAAACCATAACTTTTTTTATTTAATTTTACTTTTTTATTTCTCATTTTAATTTAAACTAGCAATTCCTGTGGCTGATATTGTAATTGTTTTAGTTAAACTTTGATTTGAAGAAACCGAAACAACGATAGTGCCTGTAACATTTGGTGTTCCACTTAATCTAGCAAAGTATATGTCTGATGCACCACCCGTAAGTGATATTGATGAAAGTGTCGCAGGTGAAGTCACATTTATACTTGTATTATTTGCATCATTTGCAGAATAAGATGTTCCTTTGAAAATCACAATTTTATTAGATTGAAAATGAACTCCATACTCTGATGAATTAAGAGATGCTAAAGTTTGTGATCGGGCTTTATCTAATGAAGAAACAACGTCACTAACAGTATTTTTCAACGCTTGATTTTGTCTCATTGCTGAAAATGATGGCAGTACTATGGCAACCAAAATACCAATAATCACAATGACAATCAACATTTCTACAATCGTAAATCCTTTTTTATAAAAATTTTTCATATTTATTTAATATTATTCATTACTGAATATAATGGTGAAATCATCGATATAGCAAAAAATCCAACCGCTGAACCTATGAAAATCATCAAAACAGGTTCGATAATAGTAGAAAGATTTTTTGTTGTGTTTTCTATTTCTGCTTCGTAAAAATTTGAAATTTCAATCAACATTTCTGACAATTTTCCCGTCTCCTCCCCCACCTCAACCATCTCGGACATCATAATAGGATACAGATCAGAATTTTCTACGAAAATTTCAGAAAAAGGTAAACCTTTTTCGATTTCTTCTTTTCCCTTCTTTAAAACTTTTTTATAATAAATATTCTGAACAACATCTTCTGTGATTTCAATAGCACGAGTGATGGGAACACCTGAAGACAGAAGTGATGAGATGGTGCGTGCAGTACGAGCTGTATTTAATTGTCTGGAAAAAGTACCAATAACAGGAATTTTTAAAATAGCATAATCAATATATTTCTGCATAAATTTTGCTTTGAATAAATAGAATATTCCAAAACCAATTCCTGCCACCAGAATAAGAGACAAAACTAAATATTGTGAGAAAAACATACCTAATGCAACTATGAATTTCGTTGAAGCAGGCAATGGAGTATTTAAATCTTTAAATGTTTTAGCAAGAGTCGGAACAACGAATGCAAACATCAAAATTCCAATCACAACCATCGCTGATAAAATAACTCCAGGATAAATAAGTGCACCCTTCACTTTTTTTGTTACAGAATTTGCTTTCTCTATATTCATACCAACTTCAGAAAGAGCATTTGGTAAATTACCAGACTCCTCCCCTGCACGAACCATCGAAACAAAAAGACTTGAAAAAACATCAGGGAATTTTGCAAGACCAGAGGAAAATGTTCCGCCGGAATCTATTTCACTTCTTAATGAAATTAAAATTTTATTAAATGCAGGATTTTTAGTTTGTTTTTGTAAAACCGAAAGCGCACGAGAAAGCGACAAACCAGCTTTCAGCATTCCACTTAGATTTTTTGTTAAAGTAATTAATTCTTGTGTTTTAACTTTTGAAAAAAAGTTTGTAAAACCAACTGAGATACCTTCAATGCTAAATTCCTTTCCTTTTTCAATTACAGAAATAGGAATAAGATCTCTTGATTTTAACTCCCTAGACAACGCGAAACGATCAAGCGCATCCATCGTTCCTTTTAGAATTTCACCATTTTTTGTTTTAACTTTATATGAAAAAAGCATCTAATTTTATTCTGAAACAACACGAAGCACTTCTTCTAAGCTAGTTTGTCCTTGGACTGCTTTATATATTCCATCTTGTAAGATCGTTATCATACCTTCTTTTCTTGCCTGGACTGATATCTTATCTTCAGAACTTCCTGCAATAATCATTTCCTTAATTGAATTTGTAACCTTTAAAATCTCATGTATGCCGATACGCCCTGAATATCCATCAACAAATTCATCATTTTTTACTGGTCGATAAAAAGCAATATCTTTCCAATCATCATTTTTTCCAATAACATTTTCGTTTTTTAAAATATAAAGCATTTCATCTAAATCAAGAATTTTAGCTAGGTCTTTTAACTCATCTTTAGATAAAAAATATTTTTCTTTGTTTGCGGTTAATTTTCGAACTAATCTTTGGGCAATAATAGTTTTAACAGTTGAGACCAGTAAAAATGGCTCCACTCCCATATCTGTCATTCTTGGAATTGCTCCGGCTGCTGAATTCGTATGTATTGTAGATAAAACCAAGTGACCAGTAAGAGAAGCATTCACCGCAAGACCAGCTGTCTCCCCGTCTCGTATCTCTCCGACCATTATAATATCTGGGTCCTGTCGCAAAAGTGAACGCAAACCATTTGCAAAAGTCATACCTATTTCTGGTTTTACTTGTGTTTGATTTATTCTTGGCATTTGATACTCAATAGGATCTTCAACTGTAGAAATATTTACTTCTGGCTTATTTAAAATATCAAGCATTGTGTAAAGAGTAGTCGTCTTACCTGAACCAGTAGGACCAGCTGCAAGTACCATGCCTGTTCTTTGTTTTAATGAATCATGGATTCTCTCTAAGCCTTCGCCGTGGAAACCTAAAGACTCAAGAGAATACCCATGTGAACTTTCTTTCAAAATTCTTATAACGGTTTTTTCTCCAAAAAATGTAGGCAAGGTGGAAACACGGAAAGAAATTTTTTCTCCATTTTGTTCAATTTTAAATCTTCCGTCTTGTGGTAATCTTTTTTCATCAAGTTTCAAATTAGACAATACTTTAATACGCGCAGTCACTCCAGGTGCAGCACTTTTATCGAGTGTCATAGCATAATGCAATATTCCATCTATTCTGTACCTTATCGAAAGATCACTATCTCCTGGTTCTATGTGTATATCAGAAGCATTTTGTAAAATTGCATGAAAAATCAAAGAGTCAACAATTTTAACAATAGGCAAATCTTCCGCCATTTCTTTCAATTCTGCTTCAGACTTTTCTCCTTCTTCTTTTGTTGAATTTTTTATTATATTAGTTTCCTTCTGTATAATACTTCCAAATTCTGCTTGGAGACTTTTTCTATATTGAACAAGCGCTGCTCTTATCGATGCAGTGTCAGTAATTCTAGGTAAAATTTTAAAACCTGAACGTTTTTTAATAAAATCAGTAACTGGCATATCACCTACATCAAGCATTGCGACTTCGAGTCCTGCATCAGTTTTTTTATAAGCAATAACATTATTATTTCTAGCAATAGGCTCAGGGATAAGGGATAAAATTGCAAAATCAATTTTTTGATTTACTAAACTAACAAAAGGGATCCCTAAAACAAAAGCCTCCATCCTTCTTAGGTCAGCTTCAAATATTTTACCCTCAGAAAGCAAAATATCACTAAATTTTTGTTTAGTCTCTTCTCCTTTTTTTATAGCATCATCTAGATCAACTCGTGATACTAAATTTGATTCAATGATAACTTTTTTTAATTGTTCTTCATCGATTTCCATTTATTCTATTATATCAAAAAAAAGAAAAAATAGTCTTGTTTATAAGAAAAATAAAAAACCTACAATTCAATTAAGAATTGTAGGTCATTTTTATTTAAAACATTATTCACCATCTATCACTTTGCAGCGATAAATTTCTTTTTTTGATATTCTTTACCTTTAGTATTTACATAAATACCAACGTAAATTCCTTTTGGTAAATTTATATCGACAATTGAGTTCGTATTAAGAACAAATTGACCGAGAGCATTAAAAACAATAATATGGTCTAAAACATTCTTTTCTGTTGATAATTCAGTTATACTAGTACATGCATCGACATAAATATCTATAGTATCAGCATTTAAGCAGTTATTTAAATCTGTATACTGATAAGATACTTTATGGCTACCTATTCCAGCAAGATTCGGATGGAATATCAATCCATTTGTATAAGGACCATAAACCGACCCTCCAGCAGGTGTTCCAACCAACTGAACATTTTGTTCAGTTGCACATATCGCTCCTTCATGGTTATAAACTAGAGAAACAGTTGGTGGGTAAAAACAATATTTTTTCTTTAGAAAAAATATATCACCAGTAGTACTAGCAGAACTAGTCATTTGTTGGCCATCGAATGATATGGTACCACCAAAATATCCAATAATATATAAATAATCTAAATCTGCATCAAACCCACACAAAGTAGGATTGTTTGTATTACTACCAACACCAACCGGAACAGAGATAAAATTATTAACAACTAAGAGAGAATTTATATTAAAAACAAAAGATGAAACTCCCATAGTAGTAGTAAAATCCTTATCAAAAAGAACAAAAACTTTATCATTTGCAATTTTCTTAATTCGTATTTTTTGGGTCGAAGAATAACTTACCAATTCTGATACAGGAGCCTCATTGAATGAATTAGCATATGGATCATAAGAACAGCTTAATCCATGCATGTAAAAAAGGTCATAATAAGAATGCAAAAAATAAATTTTTCCATTAATAATCACAAGCCCATCAGCTTCTTCTTTGTCATTCAATAAAGAATTTAATTGTTTATACCAAACACAACTATCAGCCACAATTGAAACACAAAAGACAATTGCATCTTGTTTAAGAGTACCACCAATAGTGGTAGCATTTAATTTCAAATTACTAATTTTTGTAGAATCAACAAAATATCCACTTATAATTACACTATCACCATTTAACAAAGCATCCCTTATTTTTAGATTTGGATAAATAAAAGTACGCTGTGATAAAATAACACCTGTTTTCTTATTTATTTCTAAATAAATTAAATCAGCATCAGTATAATTAAAACAATTAATTGGTGCACATAGTGTGTCATAGTAATACAAAGTTTTATGATTAATATCACTCAGGGTGATTAAAATTCTTATTGAGGAATCTGTAGCTTTGAAACTAACAACTTTAAAACCACGCTCAGGATTTGATTCATCATAATTAGAAACAAAATGCCATTTAAGATTACCAATCGAATCGACTTTTCCAAACATAATTGCACAATAACCATAAATATCCTGAAATTGTACATTGTAATAAGTACTATTATCAGAATCATCTATAAATACATCCCTTCCAAATGTACTAGTGTTTTCATAATTAAGGGTTTTTACCCAAATTATATTACCGTTTTTATCATACCTGGCAAAAAAACAACCAGGTAATGTGTCATTACCATTTTGTGAAATACCACCAAAATTGACAGTACTTTCATAACTACCGGTAATGTAGATACTACTATTGGATACAGCGATATCTCTGCCAATATCCACTTTTGCTGACCCAATTTTTTTGAAAAATTGAGCACTTATCATATTTAATCCAACAAAGGTAAAAAATATAACAAGAATTAAAACTTTGTTTTTCATTTTCTGTATATTTATTTATTGTTTTTCTGTATTATTTATTGTTTTCAAATAATAACCATATATTTACTAAAATGATACCGATTTAAAAAAATATTGTCAACACAAAAAGTGGACAAGTTTTTTAATGTGTAGGAAAATAAAACATCTAAATATAATACAAAAAATCCCTTTTCAGGGATTTTTTGTTAAAAATAATTATAAATTTTTATGGCCAAACAATCTTCATCCAACCACCTGCGCCAGAATTACCATTACTACCACCTGAGGAACCACCTCCTCCTCCATTACCACCCTTACCACCAGAACCAACTAATATATTCATAGTTGATTTTGAAATTGTGAATGATTTATTTATTAAATAACTTCCAGCACCACCACCACCACCATAGACACCTCCATGACCGCTTCCACCAGAACCTCCTCCTCCATAATTAGTACCATCTGTTGGACGTGCAGCAAGAGGAACAGCTGCTCCACCTCCACCCCAACCAATTCCACTACCACCACCATTACCACCAGCGGTACTTCCTGTTATTCCGCTAACAGCAGATCCACCCACTCCACCAATTCCTGGGAAACCCCAATTTGCATCACGAAGATCAACATCATTGGCACCCATTATTCCATGCCAACCACCATGTGCAATAGTTGTACCATTGAATTTTGTATCTGTACCATTTGCAGGACATCCAGCAGAAGTTGCACTCCATCCCATATCTTTTATTCCTGAACCGTCTGAAGCATATTTGACATTGTAATAATCATTGCTCAAGTTAGTATAATTTGAGGGACAAATCCAATCCTGAGCAGTTCCACTTAACATAGCTTCTCCAGCACCTCCACCTCCTCCAGCAGATGCTGTGATGTTAACAGCTGTGACAGGTGGTGCTGGGCACACATATGAACCAACCGTAAATGTCATAGTTCCAGAACTTGGTAATTTAGTAGAACATGAAGATAATACATTATTATTATTTTCATCTAAACAATCCCATTGCCAAGCATAATTTGAACAAGATGCTATCGGAGTCACTGCAGTAGCAGTGCTGTTAACACAAAGATTTGATGTTGGTTTAACTAGTGTACCAATAGTAGCTGCTGTTCCACACGATGCTGTAGGAACAGTACATTTGATTAGTTTTCCCGATGAATCAACACAAAGGGCTCTGTCAGTTGTATCTCCAGCAAGAGCAGATGAAAAAATTTTTCCAGTAGATTGTTGTGTATTTCCATACACTTTCAAAGCATATGCATTGTCAATACTTCCACCAATAGCAACATTCTTAAGAAAACTAGAATTGCCAGTGGCCAAGATTGACCCTTGAGTTGTAAAACCATCAGTAGTAAAAATATTTACACTGTTATTACCACTACTATCTAAGGCATTAGAAAAAGTAGGGGCTGTACTATTTGCAACAGACAAATCACCAGTTTTTGTTTGCGCAGTTAGTCCAGCATTTACAGGTGACGAGGAAACATTAGTTGATGTACTCGGTGCACCAGAAGGCACAACCCATGCTGCATGAACAAAACTAAAACAAACACTTATGACTAATCCAAGCGCTATTATTTTTACTGATTGTATTAATTCTTCTTTTTTCATAATTTTATAGTAAAAATATTTTTAATGATTATCTGCGTACCAAAATACTTTCAATAATCCACTATTACCATTATATCCCAACTCAGTCATAGTACTACTTGGTCCTCCTGTAGAGGGTCCATTATATTGCCATCCACCAGCTCCTACTGTAATTGGTATTTTTCTTGATAAACTGCTGGTTACAAGAGTTGCAGTAGTCATAGGATAATTTGAAATATGACCACCTCCACCACCACCGATACCATAGCATGAAGCATAATGACCAATTGAGGCTTGATTAATTGGACCAGCATTTCCTCCATGACCAACATTACCATAACCAGAGACCACAGCACTACCACCAGAATACAATGTTCCAGCATTACCAACGTTACCACTACCAACTAAATAAGTACCTCCTGATGCATTGCTTTCAGACAGACAACCACTATAACCTTGACTGTAACCTTCTCCATTAAATGCACCACCGTATCCACCAGCTCCACCTGTAACAAGGGTTACTGCACCAACCTTAGTACTTCCACCTGATCCTGATGCTGGATAAGGTCCATTGCTTGGTATATAGCTTGTTGTAGTAGACCCACCTGCACCACCTCCACCAACAGCCTCAAAGTGAAGCTTCATTACACCAACGGGAATAGTGAATGTTCCTGAACTTGTAAACACTTGATTGCCATCAGTTGGAGCAGGAACTTGTTTTGTACTACAACTTACTGATGCACCAGCACCAATATTTGGTTTACATTTCCATGTCCAAGGACCTTGAAATCCACCAGTGCCAACATTCGTAAATGTATTAGGAGCAAGATAGCTCGAACTACCACAAAGATCTGTCGTAGCTGGTGCGTCATCAGTAAGACCCCCACTATAATATCCATATGGTTGCCCATTTGCTACACCACATTCACCCGTACCACATAATTTCAACTCACCGGAAGAACCGACACAAACAGGTCTTTCACCTGCACCAATTAAATTAGAACTATAAATACTTCCATTTGTTTGCATATCACCAGCAACAGTTAAAGTAGGTGCTCCAGACCAAAAATCATATACATATTGATCAGGTATTAGTGCTAAGGCTTTTTTAGGAGTTAAACCTAAAAAATCATTTAACTTAGCTACATATGATGGTGTTTCATTTTTACCTATTATAATATTAGAGTCAAAAGTTTGATTTTGTTCCAACAATGTAGTTGGAGGAATCCCCCCTATATACATCTTGCTACTAAATACAGAATTATCAGACGCAGAAATAGAACCAGTTGAAATACCACTAGAATTCATGATTGTTGTACTGTTGGCTGCATAGAATGTACCATTTACACCCAAGTCCCCAGTTTTTGTTTGCGAAGCACTGCCCGTAGAGATAGCTGGTGCAATATTATTTGCACTGCTTGGAGTTCCAGAAGGTGGATTCCATGTGCCAGCAGGAATTTCTGCATAAACAAAACTCATGCCAAGACTAAGTATAAAACCTAGCGCTATTATTTTTACTGACTGTATTAATTCTTCTTTTTTCATAATTTAATAAATTACTTATAATATTAACCCTTCGACGATAGAGAGGGTAAACTGATAATTTTATCTTTCAATATATTTTGGTGTTTTTTTATACCCAACACAACCTGAACCAGTACAAGGTGGATTACTACCAGGACAATTAAGCACAATTTTATTACTAGTTACCCCGAGACAAGTCACTTCATAACTTCCATTGTTAACTAAAGAAGTAGAAGCAGGTAAAGCACTAGGAATACTATTCCATGGAAGACCAGAAGGTGTGCAAGAAGATCCAGCCGCAAGATTTGTACTCTTAAACACAACATAACCTTGTGTAGATGTAGTATCCTTACAATATCCTTCTAGTGTTATTTCTCCACCAGAAGGTGGAATATCACATTGTGTATCAGAGTTATAACAAAAACCTGGTTTTGTAGAATCCATACAGGCATCAGCACGACAAACCATAACTGAAGTATTACTGATAGGAGAATATGTTGTATTGTCTTCTCCTTTACATTTCATCCCAAAAGAAACTGATTCTGGATAATTACCACTTGTGTTGTTCGCTCTGAATGAAAATACATTTGAAGACGGAGTACTGCTGTAGTTCTTTGTTCCATCCCAAGGATCATTGCCTGTGGAAACTACAGGTGTTCCATCACCAAGATTCCAACTAGAAGTAGTGGTACATTGTGGAGAATAAAAACTATTAATATGATTTCCTGTCCAAGATAGATCAGCAATATCAATACCTGCTCTAATATATGTTGTACCCTGGTAAACAACTTGAGCAGACGACAACGAATCAGGTGAAGAAGACAATGTAACTACTGGACCAGGAATAGTCTCAATTTTAACACCAAAAAAATCGATCCATCCAAAAAGATCACTATTCCAAGCATAATGTTTTGTAGCAGCACTTAGAGAATATATACTACCATCTGTCGGGTTAAACTGAACTCCATATTTAGGAGAAGCAGAAACATCATTTAAGCTTATCCAGCCATCATTAGCGTTTGCTGACATCGATTTTATTCTTGCCCAACCTGAAAGCTTGCCAGTTGAAATATCAATTTTAGCTAAACCAGCTTGACCACTACCATCTGGAAAACCAGAACTTGCAGTGCTTCCTGAATTACTACCAAAATCAATCCATCCAACATTTGGAGCCCAAGCATTTCCTTGTAAATAACCACCATCTACTGGAACAAAAAATACATCATAACTTTGTCCACCTGCACAAGTAGAAGAGTCTAATGGATTCGTACAATTATTAAAACTAATCCATCCAACATTTGGAGACCAAGCATAACCGTAAAGCTTTTTAGTAAAACCAGAAGAATCAGTCGCTGATGCTTCTACTTTTAGTATTGGTTTGTTAAATAAAAAGAAAACACCAGCAAAAATAATTGTTATCACCAATGAAGCTATATAAATTTTTCTTATTTTTTGCATATAATTTTAATTTATTTTAATGAGTTTAAAAGATTTAATCTTTCTTGTTGTGTCATTGACTTGGATTTAGGAGAACTATCTTTTATTTTTTTTAAGTCTTCCTTAGCTTTAACATTAGAAACAGGTATTGAACCTGAGGATTCTTTCAATTCTTTTAATGCATTTACTCTTTGTTGTTCTGTCCATTCACTTGGGGCAACTACAGGATTATCATTTTTTTGTCTACTTTTTTGATAAAAATAAATACCCCAAAAGATAATTAAAATAGCAACTAATATTAGTAAAACAATTAGAGCAGTTTTTTTATTTTTAAACATATACAATATTATACAACTAAAAAATAACTAAGGAAAGTAAATTTTTAATGTGGATAAATAAAGAACCGAATTATTGCATTTTTTTGAAAATATGATACTATTATTAACGTATTAGTCCTGTCGCAACAGGGCTTTTTTAGAAACAATTTAATAAAATAAGGCTTTATTTACAGGCTAAAACCCATAAATAAAACCTAAAAACATAAATATATGTTAGATATAAAAACATTTAAGTCGGCCTTAGAGCAATTGGAAGAAGAACGAAAAATTCCAAAAGAAAAAATATTAGATGCTATTGAACAAGCAATGGCCGCAGCTTACAAAAAAGATTACGGTAAGAAAGGTCAGATAATTCGTGCAAAATTTGATTTGGAAACTGGTAAAACAGATTTTTATCAAGTAAAAATAGTAGTTGATGAAACCATCGCCAGAATCGACAAAGGAGAAGATGATGAAAAAGAAGAAGGTGACGAACGCGTTCACTTTAATTCTGAGCATCATATAATGCTAGAAGATGCCAAAATAATAAAAAAGGATGTAGAGCTAAATGACGAAGTCGTCTTCCCTCTTGAGGCAAAGGATGACTACGGTAGAATAGCAGCTCAAACAGCTAAACAAGTTATCATACAAAGAATTCGCGAGGCTGAAAGAACTTCAATTATCGATGAATACGGAACAAAAGAAGGAGAAATTATCTCAGGAATAGTTCAAAAAGTTGAAAAAGGTAATGTTTATATAGATTTTAATCGTGCTACAGGTATCTTGCCAACAGAAGAACAAATCCCTGGAGAATATTTTCAAAGAGGCCAGAGAATCCGAGCATACCTATATTCAGTAGAAGATACTCAAAGAGGTATCAATCTAAGACTTTCTCGTACTCATCCTAAGTTTATTGAGAAATTATTCTCAATCGAAGCACCTGAAATCCAAAGTGGAATAGTAGAAATAAAATCAGTTGCTCGTGAAGCTGGTGCCCGTTCAAAAATATCAGTACATTCAAATGATGAACATATTGACCCAGTTGGTTCATGCGTTGGTCAAAAAGGAACAAGAGTAAATACAATCACTCAAGAACTTTCCGGAGAAAAAATTGATATTATTCCTTGGTCAGAAAATCCAAAAGAATTTGTTTCAAATTCTCTTTCACCAGCAAAAGTTTTATCTATTGAAATAAATGAAGATGAACACAAAGCTAGTATTGAAGTCGCTGACGACCAATTATCTCTTGCTATCGGTAAAGGAGGACAAAATGTTCGTCTTGCAGCAAAATTAACAGGTTGGAGAATAGATATTAAAGGAAATGGTGGAAAAGAAGTAGCTTCCACTGACGGAGATGATGTTAAAATTGACGAAGAAGCAACAGAAGAAGAAACTTCACCAAAAAAAGTTAAGAAAATAAAAGAGTAATTATTAATTATTAATTTTAAAAAGTAAAAATATGAATTCATTTTTATTGTTTGCAATTGTTAGTTCATTGATTGCCATTTTCTATGGTTTATTCTTGGCAAAATCAATATTAAAAAAGAGTGCTGGTAATGACAAAATGCAAGCTATTGCAGCTGCCATTAAAGAAGGTGCAAAAGCTTATTTAGATAGACAATATAAAACAATCGGCATGATTGCTGTTGTTTTGTTCGTTATTCTTTGGTGGGGGCTAGGTCTTGCTTCAGCTGGAGGTTTCATTTTAGGTGCAGCTCTTTCAGCACTGGCTGGATACATCGGAATGAATGTTTCAGTTAAAGCAAATGTCAGAACTACAGAAGCTGCTCGTAATGGTTTAAAAAGTGCATTAGATGTAGCTTTTAAAGGAGGAACAGTTACAGGACTATTAGTAGTAGGGCTTGCTCTTCTTGGAGTCTCAGTAGTTTATGCTGTAACTGGTGACATTAAAGCCTTAGTAGGTCTTGGATTCGGAGCTTCTCTTATTTCAGTATTCGCAAGACTAGGTGGAGGAATCTTCACTAAAGCAGCTGACGTAGGTGCTGACTTAGTCGGAAAAAATGAAGCTGGAATTCCTGAAGATGATCCAAGAAATCCTGCAGTTATCGCAGACAATGTCGGAGACAATGTCGGAGACTGTGCTGGAATGGCTGCTGATCTTTTCGAAACTTATGCTGTTACTTCCGTAGCAACTATGCTTCTTGGCTCACTACTATTTATCGGAAATGTAAATGCAATGCTATACCCTCTTGCAATAGGAGGAGTCGCAATCATTTGTTCAATCATCGGTACTTGGTTTGTAAAACTTGGAAAGAAAGAAAACATAATGGGTGCTCTATATAAAGGACTTATTGCTTCAGGAGTACTTGCTGCAATAGCTTTCTACCCAATTACAAAAATGTTGATGTCAAACAATGGTTCAGCATATTCTGCTTTGAATTTATACTTCTCGGCTCTTATGGGATTACTAGTGACAGGTGCACTTGTAATAATTACAGAATACTTCACTTCAACAAAATACAATCCTGTTCAATCAATTGCTAAAGCTTCAGTATCAGGACATGGAACAAATGTTATCCAAGGATTAGCTATCTCAATGAAAGCTACTGCTCTTCCTTTGATAACAATCGTTACTGGAATTTTTGTTACTTACAATCTTGGTGGATTGTACGGTATAGCAGTTGCGGCTATGGCAATGTTATCAATGACTGGAATAATCGTCGCTATTGATGCTTATGGACCAATTACAGACAATGCAGGTGGTATCGCAGAAATGGCTGGACTTCCAGAATCAGTTCGAAATGTTACCGACCCTCTTGATGCTGTTGGAAATACAACAAAAGCTGTAACAAAAGGTTATGCTATCGGCTCAGCTGGACTTGCTGCCCTTGTTCTTTTCTCAGCTTACACACAAGAAATCTCAACTGCACTTGGACATACAATGGCTTTCGATTTGACTGATCCAAAAGTTATCATCGGATTATTTATCGGAGGACTTCTACCTTATTACTTCGGTGCTCTATGTATGGAAGCAGTAGGAAAAACAGCTGGAAAAGTTGTAGAAGAAGTACGAAGACAATTTAAAGAAATCAAAGGAATCATGGAAGGCACAGCAAAACCTGAATACGGAAAATGTGTAGATATAGTAACAAGTAGTGCAATCAAACAAATGATCGTACCTGCTCTTATCCCAGTACTTGCTCCAATATTAGTTGGATTCTTGCTTGGACCAGTAGCATTAGGTGGACTTTTGGTTGGTTCAATCGTTACAGGATTATTCTTAGCAATCTCAATGACTTCCGGTGGAGGTGCTTGGGATAATGCCAAGAAATATATCGAATCAGGAAACTTTGGTGGTAAAGGTGGTGAAGCTCACAAAGCAGCTGTCACCGGAGACACAGTCGGTGATCCTTACAAGGACACAGCTGGTCCTGCAATCAACCCAATGATCAAAATATTGAACATTGTTGCATTGATAATAATACCTATATTGTTAAAAGTTTGGTTTAAACTTTAATTTTAAATTCACAAAACAAAAAATCCTCCGTCAGCTGACGGAGGATTTTTTGTTTTGTGATATAATATTTGTAATTAACAATAATGCCTTAAGGCTTAGAATTTATGACAAAAAAAATTACTTACTCATTTTTCGCAATTATTTTTATATTTATATTATCAACTTCTTTTGTATCAGCACAAAACTACAGCATTGATGACAGTTTTTCTGCAAGCAATGCAATTTCTTCATTTTCCAACACGACACCGAATCAAAATGTTCAACAACAAAAAAATACAGATATACAAAACACAAAAGATGAAATTAAATCAATAAGAGAAACAGCAAAACAAAAAATGTCTGATCTGAAAGTCAAAATGCAATTACTTAAGGATAAAAATAAATTAAAAATACAACAAGATACAATAGCAAAAAGGGAACAAATATTAGAGAAAATTGATAATGCAATTATGAAAGTTGATGGCTTGAAAGATAAAGTAGCAGCCGAAGTTCTGAAATTAGGACTAAAAGGTGTCGTCATTCCTGATTCAACAAAAGACTTATCATCTCAAGCAGAATCAAAACTGACACAAGCAAATGGAAATGTTGCAGAAATAAATACAATACTATCAAATTCAACAAGCGAACTCTCAAAAGACGACAAAATAACAGTAGCCTCTCTTATCTCAGACACACAAGCATTGATTAAGGATTCTCAACAAGCATTAAATGACGAAATCTCAATTCTAAAACAAGCATTAGCTGAAAAAACACAAAAAGATATTCAATAATTATTAAATAAAAAGTGAATTAAAATATGAAAACAGAAGAAAAATCATATGGTGCACTTATCGGATCAATAGTAATTATTGTAATTCTTGTCATTGGTGGTGTCTACGCATGGCAATCAAGAATCAAAGATATGCAAATGAAACAAAAACTTCAACAAGAAGCAAATGCAATTGCTGCAGAAGAACTAAACAATCTACAAGAAGACGCAAACACAACTGATGTTACTATTGATATAAATTCAGAAGATATAAAATAAATACAAAATCATGCTCCCGAAACCCGGTTTAGGGGAATTCCCCTAAACCGGGTTTCGGGAGCTTTTTTGACAAAAATAGCTAAAAAATATAAACTAAAAAAATGAAAATAAATATAAAGAAATTACCAAAAAGTGAAGTAGAAATCGAAGGAGAATTAGAAGCCGACATCTTTGAGTCATATTTCAATAAAGCCCTTAAAAAGGTAGGTGAAAACGTAGAATTAGATGGTTTTCGAAAAGGAAAAGTTCCTGAAAGCGTGCTTATGTCTCATATACCAGAAGTTAAGATTCTAGAAGAAATGGCTGAAATGGCACTTTCTGAACATTATGAAAAAATTATTGATGGAGAAAAGATAGACGCTATCGGCCGACCTGAAATAAATATCACAAAACTTGCTCGCAAAAATCCATTAGGATTTAAAATTAAAACTTCAGTATTACCTGAAACAAAATTACCTGACTATCAAAAAATCGCTCAAAAGGTTCTTAAAGAAATAGAAAAAGAAGAAAAAGATGTTTTGGTTACAGAAGAAGAAGTTGATAAAACAATCTTAGATATTAGAAAATCTCGTGCTCCTAAAAAGCACATGGCAGAACATGTGCATGTAGAAGGTGAAGAGCATGATCATGACCATACCGAAGAAGAACCAAAAGAAGCAGACTTGCCTGTTTTTAATGATGAATTCGTACGTTCTCTTGGACCATTTGAAAATGTTGCAGACTTTAGAGAAAAACTTAAAGAAAATATTAAGTTAGAAAAAGAAAATCAATTAAAAGAAGTAACTCGCCTAAAAATTATTGAAAAAATAATAGAAGGCTCAGAAATCGACATACCAGAAATTTTAGTTGAAATAGAATTAGATAAAATGTTATACAGAATGGAATCTGACATAACTCAAATGGGACTTAAGTTTGAAGATTACTTAAAACATTTAAACAAAACAACAGAAGATATAAAGAAAGAATTCAGACCAGACGGAGAGAAAAAGGCAAAACTAGCTTTAGTATTAAATAAAATATCAGAAGTTGAAAAAATAGTTGCCGATGAAAAAGATGTTGAGAAAGAAGTTGAAAATATCATCAGTCACTACAAAGAAGCTGATCCAGAAAAAGCTAGAATCTACGCACACAACATCTTAACCAACGAAAAAATCTTTCAATTCTTGGAAAAACAAAAAGAAAATAAGGAAAATAAATAATAGTGTTATAATAAACATATGTTAATACCAACCGTTATTGAAAAAAGTCAGTTTGGAGAACGAGCTTATGATATTTACTCTCGCCTTTTGCGTGAGCGAATAGTTTTCTTGGCTGGTCCTATCGATGACCACACAGCAAATATTATCATCGCTCAATTATTATTCCTTGAGTCAGAAGATGCAAAGAAAGATATCTACCTTTATGTAAACTCCCCAGGTGGATCAGTCACAAGTACTATGGCTATAGTAGATACAATGAACCACATCCGTCCTGATGTTTCCACTTTCTGCGTAGGACTTGCTGCTTCCGGTGCTGCTATCATCCTTTCTTCAGGTAAAAAAGGTAAAAGATTTATTTTACCAAATGCGGAAGTCATGATTCACCAACCATTAGGAGGTGTCGAAGGCCAAGCTACAGACATAGCTATCACAGCTAAACATATTCTGAAAACAAGAGACAATTTAAACAAACTACTTGCGAAAAATACTGGTAAAAACCTTACTCAAGTAGAAAAAGATGTAGAAAGAGACTTCTTCATGGATGCTGACGAAGCTAAGAAATATGGAATCGTAGACGAAATCGTCACTAAATCTAAAGCCGTAAAATAAACTTAAATTTAAAAACCAGGTAACTCCTGGTTTTTAAATTTGCTAACATAGACAAAGAGGCGAATGTTTGATATATTGTGTATGTTGACTTTTAAAAAAATTATTCAAACTTGGCTTTCAAGAATATCCGATATATGTTAGTTTTAAAGCGAAATTTTCAAATCTTTAATAGAAAGGAAATAATAGGCAGACAAGAAATAAAACTCAAAATATAGAGGCGTGTTTTTGTGAGCTCGGTACACATTATGAGCACATTAATGACAATCATCCTAGGAGCACTGACGCTCCTTTTAGGCGTTGGGATTGGATACTATTTGCGACTAATTATCGCACTTGGTAAAAGACGTTCAATCGAAATCGACATCAAACAAATGATGGTCGGCGCCAAAGAGGAAGCACAAAGAATCGTAGATGAAGCAAAGAAAACAGCCGAAACAAAATTGGCTGAAATTAAAGGAGAAGAAAAAAAGAGAGAACAAGAGTTTAAAGATACAGAAAAAAGACTTATCAAAAAAGATGAGCTTTTGGATGCAAGACAGGCTGATATTAACAAGGAAGTAGAAAATATCAAGTCAAAAGTAGAAGAAATTAAAAAGATTCAAGAAAAAGTTTCTGCAATTGAAACAGAAAAGAAAAATGAGCTTGAAAAAATTGCAAAGTTAACCGAACTTGAAGCAAAAGAAGAACTTCTAAAAGATATCGAAAAGAAATATGAGGAAGATATCTTAGTTAGAATTCAAAAATTAGAGAATAGTAATGAAGAAAAGTTGGATCTAAGAGCAAAGGACATCTTGGCTACTTCAATCCAAAGACTTGCAGTAAGTACTGCTTCTGACTTCATGACTACAACAGTCGCTATCCCAAACAATGAGATCAAAGGTAAGATTATCGGTAAAGAAGGTAGAAATATCCGAGCATTTGAAAGAGTGGCTGGAGTTGAGCTTATCGTTGATGATACACCAGGCTCAATAGTTATCTCATCGTTTGATCCTGTTCGCCGACAAGTCGCTCGTCTAGCACTTGAAAACTTAATCTTGGACGGACGTATTCAGCCAGCTAAAATTGAAGAATTAGTTGAAAAAGCTAAAGAAGAAATCAATAAAATCATTAAGGAAAAAGGAGAACAAGCAGTTTATGAGTGTGGAATCTTCAACTTTGATCCAAGAGTCGTAGCAATATTAGGAAGACTATATTTCCGAACAAGTTATGGACAAAATGTATTACAACATTCCATAGAAATGGCACACATAGCCGGTATGATTGCTGAAGAACTTGGTGCTGATGTTGCTATTGCAAAAGCTGGAGCACTTGTACACGACATAGGAAAAGCTCTTGATCATGAAGTTCAAGGAACCCATATTGAAATCGGAATGAGAATCTTGCAGAAATTTGGTGCGGATGAACGCATCATCACTGCTATGAAATCTCACCACGAAGACTATCCTTATGAAACAGTTGAATCAATCATTGTACAGACTGCTGACGCCATCTCAGGTGGACGTCCAGGAGCACGAAGAGATTCAGTTGAAAATTATCTAAAACGTTTACAAGACCTAGAAGCTTTAGTAAACGGCTTCCCTTCGGTTGAAAAGTCATATGCATTGCAAGCAGGACGCGAAATAAGAATATTCGTAACTCCTGAAAAGATATCTGACGCAGAAACAAAACTAATGGCACGAGATATAGCAATCAAAATCGAACAAGAATTGAAATATCCAGGTGAAATTAAGGTAACGATGATAAGAGAGACTAGAGTTATCGAATACGCAAGATAAATAAATCAAAAAACTCCCCAATTGGGGAGTTTTTTGATAAGTTATCATTACATTTATATTTTAATTTCTAATTTACTATCCAGTGCTTTAGAAATTTTCTTCAAAAAAGAAATGGTAGGATTATAATATCCAGACTCAAAACGCGCAATTGAAGGCTGTTTTGTGCCCATTTTTAATGCTAAATCCTTTTGAGACATCCCTTTTTTAATTCTTTTTTCAATTATCTGATTAATAATAGAAAATTCTAAATCTAAATCATAATAAGCTTTTTTAACTTCTTTGTTTTTTAGAGCTTGTTTTTTAACTGTCTCAAGATTAGTCATGTTTAAATATTAACATATAACGTATACGTTATGCAAGTATTTTTAACCTTTTCAGCGCAAGATCAATTTCTTTCTTTGGTATTTTATTAGTCTTTTTAATAAAAGCATTTACTAAATAAGCTTTATTTTTATGAAAACAATATATTATTCTAACTTGCTTGCTTCCAATAATTCGAAGTTCAAACAACCCTCCATGTAAACTTTTACTATATGGCATACCTAGTTTATTTCCATAACATTCTAAAAGTTCTAAATATCGCAAAACTTTTGCTTGAGTTTGTGGATCTAATTTAAGAATAAATTTATCAATCTCACCTGCAATCGTCTCAACTTGCATTTTTATATTATACCACCGTTCTAAGATAGTGTTCTTTGCAATAAAGATTTTTAGTTTCTTTATTATAAGCAGTTAAAATTTCTTTACCACAATCGTTAAATTCACAAGTAGCTTTCTTAAATCTTGGTATTGTCCGCCACTGCATTCTTTCTCTATGTCTACAGTTTGGACATTTGTCTGGAAGCGGAATATTAAACCTTTTATAAAAACTAGCTTCATCTGTTATTACTCTAAATGCGGTAGTACAATCTTCAAAATTATTTTTACTATTTATACATTCTAAAATTTCATTCGTAATATTTTCTGTAATATCAATCAAATCATCAGGAATATCTTCTATTTTGATAGTTGGCTGATAATTTCTTTTTTCTCTTTCAAAATAATCAAAACCATCAATTATTATTTTATCTTTAGTCATTGGAAAATATTCCAAGGCCGTAGTTTCATTATAAGCAAAAGGTGAAAGTTCGCTTGGAAAAAACTCTCCATAAGAATATCTTATTCCATTTTTATCTACATAAGGCATAACACTCATTTCTTTAATTATTTTTTCACGTAATGTCTCATATTCTTCTTTTGTATATTGCTTATTTAAAATACAATACTCTTTTCCTCTTAAACCAATACAACCAAACATGTCATGTGAAGTCATCACTTGTATACAATAATCTATCTGACTATTTTCATTTGGCACAAACCAAGAAAAACGAATATTCGAGCCCCCATTCCCTCCCTGTAATACTTCATAATGTCTTTCTGAATTATTACCAAACTGAGTAAAGTCATAACTATCTTTCACATTTTTTGCTACCAGATACTGACAATACTTCAAATTCCAACCTTCATGAACTATCCAACTTTCTTTCACATTTTTTGAATTAAAAATATAATCTCCAGACACATCAGTATTCTGTTTTTCATGCATAAATTTAGTTATACCACCTTCCCAAATTTCCTTAACTTTATTTTTTATCTCATTTATATTTTTTCTAGAAGACAAATCAAGCTCTTTTATTTTTGCTTCATAAGCTTCTTTGCTTCCTGTTGGTTCGTTAAAAATATAGTAACTTTTATTTCTTAAATTTACACAACCAAAACAATCTGTACAACTATTACAATCACGACAAAATCCTTTTTACATTTCTGGCAAGCTTGTAGTGAGCTTGTCGAATCTATTTTTGTTTGATTTTCCATATAATTATTATCTCACAATTAATCCACGAACGACATTCGTGGGCTAAATAGTGAGCTCATCGAAGATGAGCTTTTTTACTATTGTTTATGAAGTTGAATATCGTATCAGCGAAGAAAGGTGTGTAACCAAAAATGATTACAACTACAAGGAAGCAAGTAGAGAAGAAGTTAAATGGAACAATAATTCCATAAGCCCAAGAATAAACTATTCCTGTAGCCATCAAAACTGATATAAAATAAAATATCTTCATAGTTATTATCCAGCATCCTCGACAGAGGATTTTCCCGTCCTTAACGGTTGCTTAACTGGTGTAAATTAAATGAACATTTTTCTAGATATATTATCTCACTAATTTCATAATCTGTCATATTTGTCGTCAATATGTAAGAAAATAGACAAAAATCCTTATATTGTATATAATATATGTTGTCGGAAACTTCGACAAAATTATAATATTATGAAAAATAATGACAAATTAATAGAAAACTTAAAAGAATTCGGGTTACAAGAAAATGAGGCAAAGATATACCTTACTTCTCTTTCTCTTGGACCAACAACAATATTAAAGCTTTCAAAACATAGTGAAGTAAAAAGAACTACAGTATACGAAATAGTTGATACATTAGAGAAAAAAGGTTTGATAAAAAAAGAAATTCATGGGTTTAAAACGCTCTACTCACCAGAACATCCTGAACGATTAGAAAATTCTTTAGAATCAAAAAAGGTTTTACTATCTAAACTTCTACCAGAACTTGAAGGAAAATATCATCTAAAAGGCACGGAGAGTTCCATAAAATACTATGAAGGTCTTGATGCAATAGAAAATATTTATAACGATCTACTAAAAGACTTAAAACCACATGATTTTTATTATGCTATTTCAAATATTACTGAATGGCAAGGACTAGATGAAGACTTTTTCATGAAAAACCACGTAGAAAAACGTGCCAAAATGTCAGTAAACACAAAATTGATCTTTACTGACTCACCTTTAGCTCGAAAAAGAAAACAAACCGAAAAAAATTTCAACGAGGAAATAAAAATAATTCCAGAAAACACAAACATTCATTTAGATTTTGTTATAACGCCATATAAATTAGTTATGTTTCAGCTTTATTCCCCTTTAGTTGCACTAGTAATAGAAAACAAAAGTATGATTAACGCTCAAAAAGAGATTTTTGATCTACTTTGGAATACGCAAGATAATTAAATAGGTAAATAAAAAAGGCTTTCTGTTTAACAACAGAAAGCCTTTTGCATTTATTATGCCTAATACTTATCTTAAGAATGATATAAGTTTTCCAGCTAATTCAGCCATGAACTTATTCGAACCTAAAAAAATCAGGGAAATATTTTCTTTACTTTTAAGCTCAGAAAGTTGTTCAGGGCTATGATTTTCAATAAAATCATAGTTATTTGAATGGCAGAAAAATACGATATTTTCTGTACACAAAGACAATTCCATAGCTAAACCAATTCCTGCACATTTTTTATACTTCTCATTATCAGTTTTGCCTTGCAATTCATAAACAAAATGAATATTTTTTTCTGTTTTTTGAATTTCAATCATTTTTAAAATTTCCTCAATCAAATGCTTAATCGAAGAATCTTTTATAAAATCAAAATGAAAAGTAACTTTTAACCCTTTTTTATTTTCTTTATCATCTATTTCCATAAAATTATTAAATTTTTATTATTTGTACTGTTTATTTGATATTATCTTAGCATAAAAATACAAATATGTAAAGGTTTACAAAAGCTTGTTCTTAAAAAACCCTTGATATATAATAGGAGTGTAGTAATTATTAAGAAAATACTGATCGCGAACGCGGACAGTAGGGTCGAAATATTATAAAAATGATTTTTAAAATATTATGAATAAACAAGCAATCGTTGAATTAGTACATGGAAAGCTAGGTGGTACTAAAGTTCAAGCAGAAGAAATCGTAGACTCAATTTTTGATTCTATCGTAGCAACAATGAAAAAAGGTGGTGAAGTCTCAATCGCAGGCTTCGGAATCTTTTCAGTAAAGGGTCGTGCAGCAAGAATGGCTCGCAATCCAAAGACTGGAGAACAAGTAAAAGTTGCTGCAAAGAAAGTTCCAAAATTCAGAGCAGCAAAGGCTTTGAAGGATGCAGTAGAATAAAATTCCCCTCGCGCGAGGAGAATACTCAAACAAAAAACATCCATACGGGTGTTTTTTGTTTTGTTAAAAAATAAAGGCTAAAATTTTTTATACTTTATTTTTTAGGAAATCCAACATAAGCCTTTATTTTCTCTGCTCCTGATATAGTTAAAGCTATCGAGCGCATACAACCATCATCAATATCATATTTCATTTTCCTTTTTAACCTTTTTCTACCTTTTGTTCCGGTATCACATTGAAACAATATTGGGAGTAAGTACTTTTCTTTTTGAATAATACTTACATTTGTTTTCAAAATATTAGAAATCGCATGACCGGCTCTGCCAGAGAATTTTGCATTTTTTTTACTGACGGCATCTTGTATATACCTAGCTGTCTCCGACAAAGATCCATTTGTCCAAACAAGGGGCATTTCTCCTGCTCTACGCCATACACCCATTTCATCCGGAGAAAATTCTCCAAAATACCATTCTGTATTATTATAAGCAACAAGTCTTTTCTTCCATTCTTTAGATATAATCTTATCCAGTTCTTTTTCGTTCATTAAAACGACTTTTTCCTTTACTTTCTTCAATCTATATTCAAATTCTTCAATAGAAATATCTTTCAAAAACTCTCTTTTGAATAAAACATTTAAAAATTTCAAGAATCTACCACTGATTCTCTCATTGCGAATCAATTGAGAAACAACAAAGCATCGTTTCACTTCGATCAAATTAACTTTTTCTAACTTATCCATAAATTATTTAAAACCAATCTCGGTGTTTTATTTCAGATAATGCGATAATCGCTGGTTGAAGATAATAGTCCACTCTTGTACAAAATCCATCAGTTAAATGACCCACAGCACCTAAACCATGCTTTGAATTTACAGTTTTAAAAAAACTATCATTTGCTAAACCAAGCTCAACACCGTTTTGCACATATTCTTCTACTTTTTTAGGTAAATAAAAACTTGAAGTAGAAGACTCAGCAGTAAAACCACTTTTGTCTGATATTGTTATCCAAGCTCTATTAGAAAGCCGACCTCTATCTTCAAAAAGTCCAGCTTCAATCGCAATATAAAAATCAGCACCTTTGTAGTTCTCTCTAATATAATCTAAGCGATTCTTTGCACCCAATCTTGCCTCTTCTTCCATTGGCTGATCGGGTACACCAGAAATAGCTTTAACTCCGACAAATTCAAAGTCCTCATTTGGAAAAACAGAGGTAAAAACCTTTTGGGCAACTTGTATTTTAACTGGATTCTCCGAAGCCACAATAACTTTTTTCATAAATTAATTCTATCACAGAATAAAACAAAAACACCCTTTCAGGTGTTTTTGTAAAAAAAAACCTCATGAAATTTTTTGTTTTAGTATTTTCTTATAACTGCTTTTAGTTTTGCTATGACATTCAAGCTTTCAGTTGGGTAAATTGGTTTGTAATTTTTATTGGCAGGTTCGAGCCAGACTTTCTCTTTTGCTTTTCCTGCCGTGAGCACAGTCGAACGGTGAAAATATTTTAATGTAAATTCTCCATCCACTTCTGCTATGACTATCTCTCCATCTTTAGCTTGATTCGTCTTCTCTACTAAAATCATATCTCCCTTTTCTATATGTGCATCGATCATTGAGTCACCATCAACTTCGAGCATATAAGTGAGAGATTTATTCCCTATCAATAAAGAATCCAAATTAATCGTATCTGACAATTCTTCTACATCAGATGGAATACCAGCTTTTACAAAACCAAGTCTTGGAATTTCTCCAAAGTTATCAGTAGGCACAAGTCTACCTAAATGATCTTTAGCGACTAGTCCTGCTTCTTTTAATTTCTCTACGATTCTAGCCACTGCATTCTTGGATTTGAAATTAAAAAGTTTCATCATCTCAGTATATGTGGGCATCCTTTTATTATCTCTGTAAAAACTTTCTAATTTTGTTTGGTATTTGTTTTCCATTTTGAAATTATACTACGATGTCTTCTTTTGTTAAAAGGAAAATTTTGAATATCTATTACCAAATAATCTTTGAAAAAAAGTTTTCCTAGTATTAAAACGAATTTTACGAAGGATCAACTTATGATCACGAGCTTCCTTGCGGTAACTCTCACCACGCATGATCTTCATATCGATCTTTTCATTAAGCTTTTGCATTTCTCTCTCTAACATTTTTATATATTGTTTTTGTGACATATATTTGTAATAGGCTTTAGGAAACTTAGGCTCTAGGCTTTAGTATTTTATGCTATCACCTAGGGCCTAGTCCCCTAGCGCCCTGTTATTTGTAATGTATATAGTATATGTGAACGAGCGTTCACTGTCAAACAAAAACCTGTGGATAACTAAAATAGTATTGCATAACTTGACTTTTTTAATTAAATATGCTATACAATATGAGTATAAAGTTCGTTGAAAATATTGTATTTTTGTTATTACTTATGTTTTAAATGTGTTTCCCTGCTCGCCAAACTGGTTAACAGAGAAACACATTTAAAATTAAATAAAGTAATAATTAATAACACAAAAAAATGGTACAGAAAAAAACTGATCAGCAATACAACGCTGAATGTATTAATTTAGGAAATAAAGTACACGAACTAACTGGATTAGTTGAAAATGTTGATTACAAAATAATTAAGTTTTCAGAACCAAGAACAGAAAGACCTTTTCCAAAAGATTGGGCTAAAATCCTTTTCATCAAAACTAAAGGTGATAAAACATTAGACAAAAAAAATAAAACTGTTGGCTGTTTAACAATTAATAGTTTTGAGACACAGGACACTTTTTCTACTAAGGCTGGTGTTTATCAAATTTGTGTAAGAATTTCAAACACTGAACCAATAATTACTCCAAAAGAAGAAATCACTGAAGAAAAACCTAATTATCAATTTTTATTGAATCAATTAGATGTCTTCCATAAAGAGAATGGAATTCTTGGAACAAAAAACATTGATCAACCAGATATTTCATTAGAGTTTGGTAATTTCAATTACTACAACGAAGATGAGATGCAATTTGCAAGTGAAATATTCACAAAAGCTGGTATAGAATTCATAAAAAGAGATGAGAAACCATGCAATATTAGTTTCTTTTTAAATTTTAAAGAATTACCAAAAATCAAAAAACAAAAAAGAAATTTTGTTGGCGAAGAAGCAATTAACGTTGTTAACTGGATCTTCAAAAAGGAATACCGTAAAAAAATATTCATTGAACCTAAAAATGTCAACAATGGAATATCGACTCGTGGTAGTGTAAATTTCTTAAAAGCTGAACTTGATGAGATTAGAAAACAAATTAAGGAACAGTTTAATATCTGTGTTCTAACTGAATGTGGCCCTTCAAAAAATACTGACTTTTTTGTTATTACAGACAAAAGAGCTCAAAAAATTTGTGAAGAAGCACATGGAAATCTTTCTTTGAAGAATTTGAAGGAGAGATTAGAAAACAGCGATATGAATGTAGAAAATGTTGAAGAAAACACTACAGAAAGTAATGAGAAGGAATTAAGAGAATTGCTTGAAAACAAAAAACTTTTTAAACTTCTCGAGACAGAAACTCAGAAGAAAATAAAAGATTACTTTTTCAAAAAAGAACTTAACGAAAAAGCGTTAGAGCTTTTAGAAAAAGTTCTAAAAAAATAGGTAAAACAAACCTAAACCCAAAGCCCTGCAATCATCTAATGATTGCAGGGCTTTTTTATTTATATATTTTTTCTTAAGAAACTTTTGGCCTGTATTGTAATGCTTCCAATATATGATTCGAATTTATTTCTTCACTATTTTCCAAGTCTGCAATAGTCCGAGCAATTTTAATAATTCGATGATATGCTCTGGCAGAAAGTCCAAGTCTTTCAGCACTTTCATCAAGTAAATTCCTGACACTATCTGATAGACTTATCATATTTGATAAATCCTTTACATTCATTTCACTATTGGTTTTTATACTCCTATTGAACTTCTTAAATCTATTTTTCTGAATTTCTCGCGCATTTGAAACTCTTTGTTTTATTGAAATACTTTTTTCACCACTACCCTCGCCGCTTAATTTTTTATAATCAATATTTCCAACTGAAACCCACAAATCAATTCGGTCGACAATCGGTCCTGATAATTTTCTCTTATATCTATCTAGGTCTGATGGTTTACAAATACATTCTTTTTGTTTTGAACCAGCATTACCACAAGGACAAGGATTCATCGCAGCGACTAAAATAAAATTCGAAGGAAAAATCGCAGAACTTTTTGCTCGAGAAATTGAAATGATATTATCTTCAAGTGGTTGTCGTAAAGACTCTATAACTCTTTTTTCAAATTCAGGAAACTCGTCCAAGAAAAGTACTCCTCTGTGCGCCAAAGTTACTTCTCCTGGTTTTGGATATGTTCCTCCGCCGATAAGTGATACATATGAAGAAGTATGGTGCGGTGCACGAAATGGAGCTACTGTGATAAGCTCACCTCGTATCGCTCCTGCTGCTGAATGAATACCAGTTATCTCAAGGACTTCTTCTACATTCAAATCTGGCAATAATCCCGAGAAAGCACGAGCAAGCATAGTCTTACCTGTACCTGGTGGTCCATACATAGCTATATTGTGCCCACCAGCTGCAGCAATCTCAAGCCCACGCTTCGCACTTTCTTGTCCACGAATATCAAAAAAATCTGAAATTTTTAAATCTCTATCAAAAATAATTTCAGTTTTTGGTTGTGGAACAATCAAGCCATTACTTGTTTCGATAAAACTAGAAGAATTTTGAGCTGGTCTGGCCCCAGACCGAGGACCCGAAAAATTCTTACTAGTTTTCTCGAAGCTTAAATGTTCCACCACTTCACTTAAATTCTTTGCACCAAAAATTTTAATTCCTTCCACAAGAGCAGCCTCCACAGCATTTTCTTTTGGTAAATATATTTCTTCAAAGCCCATACGCTTAGCTTCTTGAACAAGTGGCAGTGAACCTCTTATACTATGTAAATTTCCATCAAGCCCAAGCTCACCCAAGAAAATCTTTTTCTCAGGATTAAATTTTATGTCACCTGAAGCGAGCATGTAAGAAAGTGCGATAGCCAAATCAAAAAACGGCCCTTCTTTTTTAAGATCAGCCGGAGAAAGAGAAACTATCGTTTTTTGATTTTTAGCCTTAGGAGATTTATAGCCTGAATTTTTAATAGCCGAACTCACCCTGTCTTTTGATTCATCTACTGCTTTGTCAGGTAAACCAACAATTGAAAAAGAATTTAATCCACGCGATAAATCCACTTCGATTGTTACAATCTGCCCCGATAATAAGTTTACTTGTGCTGAATAAACTTTTGCAAAACTCATGAAATTAGTTGCTAGTTACTAGGGGCTAGTTGCTAGTATTTTTTCTAAAACCTAGAAACTAGAAGCTAGAACCTAATTAATTTATAAATGTTTTTTACAAGTTCTAGCTGAAGGATTGATTTCTAATCTTGCTATTTCAATATCTTTTTTACAAACTTCACATCTACCGAATGATTCTTTGTTAATATTTTTTAATGCATTTAAAATAGCTTGCAATCTTGGTTCTAGAACTTTTATCATAGAACTTTTTGATTCAAAATCTTCAAAACGATCAGCCATATCATTCTGATCTGTTTCAACATAATCCATTTTTTCTGGAGTAGCTTCCCATTCATTTGTTTCTGGGTTTAGCTTTCCCATTCCACGCATTTGTTCAAGTAAAATGTCTCGTTCACCTTCTAATTTTTCTTTTATTTTTTTCTTGTCTATTGGCATACCGCAATAATATCATTCTCATTTTTAAATGCAATAGACTTTTTGCACTTTTTTAATAAAATAGATTAAACCGAAGTCAGACTTAGGGCTAGCCCTAAGTCTGACTTCGGTATTTCTTACTTTCTTACAGTACTCGAAGAAAGTCGAGTCATGATTTCATGCACAGATGCTTCATTGTTTGCGATAATCATAGATGTATCATCAGCAAAAACATACATCATTACTATTTTCCCATCTTTGTCACGCAAAATACGAGCATTTTTGTTTTGTATAATTCCATTTTCAAAATTCTTTGTTAGTAAATATTTAGTATCAGCATTTATATCAAGACCGAAGAAACCATGCAAATCAAAAAACATCTTCTCTTCCCAGCCACGCATCGGATCAAAAATATCAGAGAAGGATCGCATCTTGATAAGAATAAACATATTTTTACTATCGATATTTGTAGCACCGATCAAGAAATTATCACTTACAAATTCCATTTTTGTTTGATCGATATTAGCTCCGATAAGTGTTAGAAATTTCCTAAGTCCCAAAACTTGCTTATTGGCCGTCACATAAATACCCATAATACCATCAGGTTTTATTTCTTCTTTAGCTACATCATTATTTATTAGCTGAAATATCTGATCTTTAGTTAAATCACTTATTTCTTCAAATCCAGTTGCTTCCAGATATATCATAGGTGTGAACTGTGCTTGTATAGGAACCGTAGAAATAACTTTTTTGTATAACATTAAAAAAACAACAGCACCTAAAGCACAGACTGTTAGAATAATACCGACTATCATAAGTATCTGATTTGTCTTCCTCTCTGGAGATGCTTTGTCTTTCTCATCTTCCTCCTTTTCTTGTTCCTCTATTATTTTTTTTATTGATCCGCCTTCGCTACCATCGATAGCTTGTGCCATATCACTAGCAAAAGTTTCGACTTTTGCATTTACTACTTTTTCTTCATTTGCCATATATTCATTATAACAAGAAAATATCAGGAATACATTATCAAAAAGCCCCGACTATAAGTCGGGGCTTTTTTTATTTCAATTACTGTTGAATTGGTGCTACTGGTGGGGTTGCAGGTGGTGGAGTTGGTGCTTTGGGAGCAAAGAAGTTTTTATCAGCTTCTTTGATCGACAATGCAATTCTTCCTTTTTCTCTATCTATATTTATCACCTTCACTGGCACGATCATACCTTCTCTTAATAAGTCAGTAACATTATTTACTCGGAATGGTGCAATTTCAGAAATATGAACCATACCATCAGTGAAATGATTTAATTTTACAAAGGCACCGAAATCAGCAATCTTCACTATTTCTCCTTGTAACATTTCTCCTGGTTTAAATTCATGAGTCATCTCTTCGATTGTTTTCCTTGCAAGTTCTGCACTGTCACCCTTTCCTGTTAAGTAAACTGTTCCATCATCTTCGACAGTAATTTCTGCACCAGATTTTTCTTTAATTTCTTTTATTGTTTTTCCTCCACTACCGATCACCATACCGATCTGATCTGGAAGAATTTTTATAATCAAAATCTTTGGAGCATTTGGTGAAATTTCTGCACGAGGTTTTGCAATTTCTTTTTCAATTGTATCTAAGATTGCAAGTCTAGCTTTCTTTGATTGCAACATTGCTTCACCTAAAATTTTCACTGGCACACCTTCGACTTTCACATCGAGTTGTATTGCAGTGATTCCATCTCTTGTTCCAGCAACTTTGAAATCCATATCACCATGATGATCTTCTGGTCCTTGAATGTCAGTTAAGATTTTATATTTATCATCACTCTCATACATAAGTCCCATCGCAATTCCTGCCACAGGTGCTTTGATAGGCACACCACCATCCATCAATGCTAAGGTTGATCCACAGATTGATGCTTGAGAAGTAGAACCATTTGATGCCATTGATTCTGAAACTATTCGAATAGTATATGGAAATTCTTCGACACTAGGCAACACCATCGCAATTGCTTTTTCTGCAAGTGCACCATGTCCTATCTCTCGACGATTTGTATTTCCCATTCTTCCTACTTCACCAGCTGAATATGGTGGGAAGTTGTAATGATGCATAAATCTTTTTTCAGTTTTTAAATTCATTCCATCGATTAAGTTTTTATCTTCTGGTCCACCCAAAGTCAAAACTGAAAGCACGTGTGTGCCTCCTCGATAAAATATTCCTGAACCATGCATGATAGTTGAAAGTCCTCCAGCTTGTGCAAACAATTCTCGTAGTCCATCCATTGCTCGGCCATCGGGTCGCTTATCTTCTTTCACAGCTTTATCATGAATCATTTGATTTTCTGTCTCATCAAATAAATCATCTTCTAATGTAAAGTCAGTTCTATCTGGATAAGTTTCTTTTATCAATTTATTCCAAATACTATGAAGTTCGTCGATCTTTGCTTTACCTGGTCCAGAGAAAATAGCTTCCTCCATCTTTGGTAAAATATTGTCATTAAATAACTTTACTGAATCATCTGAAATTTTTTCTTTTTCAATAACTCTTTTTTCTTTACCGAT
>Ga0194052_1000288_pt1 | contig 34891 bp, 29 predicted proteins | sample SepL226m_MetaG_FD_160117 | JGI IMG/M metagenome (GOLD analysis project Ga0194052, IMG submission 160117) | Anoxic zone freshwater microbial communities from boreal shield lake in IISD Experimental Lakes Area, Ontario, Canada - Sep2016-L227-6m | ecosystem: Environmental > Aquatic > Freshwater >...
CGCCGACCCCGGCCCCGCCCGATCCGAACCCCCTGCCCGTGGGCGGCTCCGGCAGCAAGCGCTGGCAGATCGGAGCCGTGGGAGGCGGCCTCTACCTGGCCGATCCCGCCGCCGGCGAGGCTTCCGTGCAGGGCCTCGTGATTGTCACCCTGGACAAGGGGGTGCCGCCCGCGGACACCGTGGTCTCGATCAACGGCGTGACCCTCGTGCCCGCCCCACCTTCAGATGGCCGCTACTTCAAGGTGGATCCCAACGGCCCCCAGCCCCCTGTGCATCCCGGCGGTCGCATGGTGCTGGCGGCCTCCTCGGCCTCCGCCGGGGTGGCCCGCCAGCTGGTGCTGCCCTGCGCCCCGGATGTGGCGGTTGGAACAGCTCCGGCCATGGGCAGCAGCCTCTCGGGGACCGGGAGTCTCCAGCTCACCTTCCCGGTCGATCTCACCCTGAACCCGACCGGCATCCCGGCTCTGGCGGGCGTCAGCCCGGTCATCACGCTGGACGGCTACGATCCCGCCACGCGCGTGCTTACAGCCGGCTCCCCGCACGCCATCGGCGCGGGCCAGCTGGGCGTGATCCTGCCCGTGGGCAGCACGCCCGCCGCCGAGTGGCTCGTGGACCTGCGCTGGCCGGGGGTCTTCATCGCCGATGGCGGCGACAGCGGCGCCTTCTGCGGCCTGGTGAAGCGCTGGGTCCACAGCAAGTGAAGCAACGCGATCGGTTCCCTGGGCTGGGCGGAGACCCGCGCCGGGAACCGATCCTTCCGCCGCAGGTGGCCCCAAAAAAAGGTTCTTCGCGCTTTGGCGGGGTGCTCGCCAAAGGCCGGCCAGGTCTAGGCAAGACTCCCCAACCTGGAGAGGCCCATCCCCTTCATCCCCTGCATCCCTGTTAATAAAGCAATAAGAAACAGGGATTAAGGGGATGAAGGGGATAGCCACCCCGATGGCGAGAAGGGTTCCCTAAGCCAGATGTCCTTGCGCTGCGGCGCAGGCGCAGGTGCTCCGCAGGTACGGTCCATGTCGTGGCGCCTGGGTGACGATCTGTTTCTGGTGCTTAGCCAGGTTTCGGAGCCGGGACTTGGCGAAAACCAGAGTCGCCTTCCCCGGTAAAGCGCGAGGAACCCAAAAAAAGGGGCCCGCCTGGATCAGGCGGGCCCCTCTGATGTCGTTTGAGCGTGTGCAGTTCAGTGGTGGCTGGAAGACTCCGGCGCACCAGGGCGGTAGGCGGCGGCCTCCTGGTGGGCCCGCCAGGCCTCCAGGAACCCCTGGATGGGCTCCGTCATGTCGAGGCCGAGGGCCTCGTCCGACATCAGCTCCCAGATCCGCCGCACCAGCCTGCGGTGCTCCCCCCGGTGCCAGGAGAGGCCCGAGTCGCGGAGCCGCTCCAACCGGGTCTCCTCGGCGCGGAAATGCTTCACCAGGTAGATGGCGAACCGGTCCAGGAACCGGCGGTTTGCGAGCGGGTCCCGCGGGAGCAGGCCGCGCCAGGCCTCAGCGGTCTGGCTCAGTTGCTCCACGTCAGACACAGGGGTCCAGGGCCGCTCGCCTGGGGCTTCGGGTCTTTTCAGATTGCCCATGACTGCTCCTTATCTTGTGAAAACCGCCGCGGCGGCTGGTTTAGGTCAGGCGCGTGGAGGCCGGCACGGTCTGCGCGGTGTTCACCACGAGAACGCCCCCGGGGCTGGCCTCGGCCACGGAGAAGTGCACCAGGGGCAGCGTGGCGGGTCCCACCACATTGCCGCCGCCCAGGTTGTACTGGCTGCCATGGCAGGGGCAGAGGATCAGGCTGCCGTTGGGCAGGCCCACGGTGCAGCCCAGGTGGGTGCAGACGGCCGTCATGGCGTAGATGCCCGTGGCGTCTCGGATGAGAAAGAAATTCCCCAGGTTGCGGTAGTCCCGGACGGTGCCCTCCGGGGTGGCCAGCAGGAGGACCTTGGTATCCGTGGTGCTCAAGGGCCCCCCCACTACGGCGGGGGCCGCAGGGGCCGGGACTGCGTCACCCCCACCGCCACAGGCCATGGCCAAGCCGGCGGTCAGGGAACTCAGGCAGAAGAGCCGGCGGTCCATCTCGAGGTCCATTTGCGAACCTGCGGGGGCTTCGCGTTGGGACATGGCTCCTCCTTCGGCAGGCAACGCCCGGGACACCGCGGCCCGGGCATGGCCAACCATCCCCCCTGAAGGTCACCCCAACCAGATCCGGTTGCGCGAATGCCACCCCTCCGGGTCGGCACTGGACAGGGGTCTCAGAGCCGCGAGGAGTTGCCGCCTGCGGCCAGCAGCTTAAGGATCTCCGCGACCTCGGCTGCGGACTGCGGCCGGTCCTCGGGCCGTTTCGCCATCAGGCGCCGCACGAGGGCACCCAGGTCCAGGGGCAGCTCCGGGGCGATCTCCAGCAGGGACGGCGGCGCTGCCGCCAGGTGCAGGTTGAGCAGGTCCTCGATCCGGGGGTCGTCGAAGGGGGGCAGCCCCGAACAGAGCTCGAAGAGCATGATCCCCAGGGCATAGAGGTCGGCGCGGGCGTCCACCCGGTCGCCACGGATCTGCTCCGGGGCCATGTAGCGCGGAGAGCCGACCAGGTTCCCCACGCCGATGGTGCTCACGCCCGCGACGGGCGCGGCCAGGCCGAAGTCCATGATCTTGGCGTCGCCCCGCACATCGAAGAGGACGTTCGCGGGCTTGATGTCCCGGTGGACCACGCCGACCCCATGGGCCGCCTCCAGCCCCTCGGCCACCTGCCGCGTGATCCGGAGCACCAGCGGCAGCGGCAGGCGGCCCCGGCCATCCAGGAGGCTGCGCAGCGTGACGCCCTTCAGGAACTCCATGGTCACGAAGGGGATGCCGTCAGCCTCCCCGAAGTCATGGGTCCGGAGGACGTAGCGGTGGGTGATCCGGCGGGCCAGGCGGATCTCCTGCTTGAGCAGATCCAGGAACTCCGGATTGGAGGCATACTCCGCGCGGACCACCTTCAGGGCCACATCCTCGTCCAGGTGGAGATCCCGGACCTTCAGCACCACGCCCATGCCGCCGCTGCCGAGAATGGCCTCCACGCGATAGCGGCCGGCGAAGGTCTCCCCGACCTGGAGGATCGAAGGCAGTGCTTCCTTACCCGCAGGGCCGGAGATCATCTGGACTGCGTGCGTGATCCCATCCAGGTAGGGATCCCTCCCGGCGGAAGTGAGCGAGGGATGAAAGCTCATCGGCAGGACCGCAGGCACCGGCTCTTCCGGGCCCCGGCGGGCCAGGTCCAGCAGGGCGAGCAGGTCATCCTTGGCCCGCAGCTCAGCCAGCATGGTCTTGAACGTCCGGGTCAGGATGCCGACCTCGTCGCCCGTGGGGGCGATGTCCAGCGCCACCGCCGGCTCCCCCTTCGCCAGCGCCTCCGAGGCCGTGGCCAGTGCCTTCAGCGGAGCCGTGACCTTTCGCGCAGAACGTAGGCTGAGGCCCAGCGCCCCCAACAGGCCCAGGATGCCCACGACCAGGATCGCTTTCTGCAGGTTTCGGAAGGGCGCAAGCAGCGGGTCCACGGGCATCAGGAGCACCTCCGCCATCTCCAGGTCCAGGGCGTTCACCCCCCGGAGCGGTGAGACCATCCCCAGATACTTCGTGTCACCCACCTGCACCGGCAGCACATTCGAGCGCAGACCGTCGAGCACCTGGGCCCGCACCGCGAGCACGGCAGGATCCCGCGCCAGCAGGCGGTCCAGCGCCCCGGCGCTGGGCAGGGTGGCCCCCAGGGTCCGGAACTGGCTGAGGATCGCCAGGTGGGCCGAGGGATCGCCCTTCTGGGGGCCCGCGATGGCCAGACGGCGCAGGTCCGCGGAAGCGCGGTCATCGATCCGGGAGCCGACCAGCATCGCCCCGAGGGGCTTGCCGCCCGGAGACTTCAGCGTGCGCGCCACGGCGTGGTAGATCCCGGGCCGCTCCCCCCAGTCCACCCGCAGGAAGCCCCGGTAGAGCGGGCCAGGAAACCCCTGGGCGCGGGCCTCCTCCGGAGCCAGGGCCATCTGGAGAATGCCCACCTCCGGCAACGCCGCCCGGGCCCCCTTGGCGCTGCTGGCGAGCACCGCGCCCTCCCGCCCCACCACGACGGCAAGCTCGGCCCCCAGTCGGGGGAGGTTCTCCACCAGGGTGTCGGCGAGGCTGGACGAGGCCCCGGCCTCGGCGGCATGCTCGATCAGGGCCACGTTGCCTGAGTACTGCGTGAAGACTTCGAGACCGGCATCCATGGACCGGCCCTGCTGCTCGAAGGCGCGGTCGAGGACGTAGCCCCCGGCGGTGAGGCTGGCGCTGGCCGTGGACCGCGCGCCCCGCTCGGCCTCGCTGTAGGCGACCCAAAGGATGACCGACATGAGAGCCAGGATGGCGGCAGCCTGCCGGATGAAGAAGGTCCATGCCAGCGTCTGGTACCACTTCACGGTTGGCGTCATGGGCATCCTCGGATTGATCGGTATACTTGCTTCGAATCTACCCTGGATGCAAAGCATGTTTCGACACTTTTCACTGATCCTACCCATGCTCGCGCTGATGGCGCCGCTGGGCGCTGGCAGTGTCCAGGGCCCGGTGCGGATCCACGACCGGGACGGCCGGGTGCGCGCTTCCCTGCGGGACTGCGTGGCCATCCTGGAGCCCATCGACGCGCCCGTACCGACGGCGGGGCCGTCGAAGCCCGTCACCATCCGCACCCTGGGCAAGCAGTTCCTGCCCCGGGTCACCCTCGCCACGCCAGGAACCGAGATCACCTTCCCCAACCTGGACCACATCCTCCACAACGTGTTCAGCGTGACCCCCGGCAACCGCTTCGACACCGGCCACTACCGGCCTGGAGAGGCCCCCCGGGTGAAGGTGGCGATGCCCGGACTCGTGAAGCTCTACTGCAACGTCCACCACCAGATGAACGCCTTCGTGTGGGTGGTGACCACGCCGTTCGCCCAGGTGCTGGATGGCAAGGCGGGCGTGTCCTTCGACCAGGTGCCCGCCGGCACCTACCGCCTGCGCCTCTGGCACCCCGAGTCCGGCGAGCGCACCTGGATGGTCAAGGTCGGGGCCGGAACCACCGAAGGCGCCTGGGACCTGGAGGCGAGCCAGCCCGTGGTCGAGCCCCACAAGAACAAGTTCGGCCGGGACTACGCCCCCCTGGCGGATGACCGCGAGTACTAGAACCGCCGGACCAGGGTCAGCAGCTTGCGGGTGACCTGGTAGCTGTCGCCCTCCGACCGCTGGTCGAGGTAGACCAGCGAGACGCTCCACTGCCCCTGGAGGGGCACGGCCAGCTCCACCCGGTGGCCCTGGGCCCGGCGATAGAACCACCACTCGTCGCCGTTGACGGGATAGAGGGTGCCCGTGGAGGAGAGCCGCTGCCAGATGTAGGAGAGCTGGGGCCAGTAAGGTCGCTCCCGGCTGCCGAGGATCGCCTGCACCTCCTCGCTGGACTCCCCGCTCTCCCGGTTCTTGGAGCCGAACCACTTGGCTTCGAGGGGCACCACCGTGTGCCAGCGGACCCCGGCCCCGAGGGCATCGATTGCCAGCCGCTGGCGTTCCGTCGGGCTGTGCCCGGGCAACCGCCGCAGCCGCTCGATGCCCGGATCCCAGGCCAGATCCCAGCGCCCCGCGTGGGCGGTCCAGGACCAGGGCCCAGTGTCCAGCTTCAGGACCGCCTGGCCCGCGGCCAGGTCCATCCGCCCGCCGAGCACGTTCCGGACTCGGCCGGCGGCCACCCGCAGGCCGGCCTCCTGGACCAGCCCGTTCGCGCTGCGGAAGCCCGCCATTCCCCCCGCGCCCACGAAGCGCAGGTCCCGGTCCCACAGGGCCTGGGAAACCAGCAGGCCACTTTCCTGCAGGCCCAGGCTCAGGCTGCTGAAGGCGCCCGGGCTGACCCAGGAGACCTCGCCCCGGAGCACATCCGCCTGGGTCCCGTTGGAGTCCTGCTGGTCCCAGCGGGCCGCGTTGAACTGGTTGCCATCAGTGCCCACCGCCGAGCGGGTGCCAGCCACGAACCGCACGGAGTCCAGCTCCCAGGTCCAGCGGAGCCGCAGCTGGGCCGCGGCGCGGCGAAAGCTGTCCCCGGTATCCACCGGGTCGGAGAACCGATCGGCGCGGAGCGTCAGCTCCCAGGCGGGCGTCCAGGGCACTACCCGCTCCGGAGGAAAAGGCGCGGCCTCCTGGCCGATGGCAGACGCGGCAAGCAGGGGGAAAATCCAGTGACAGAACGACATCAGGCTCCGGGCAGGGAAACGCTTGTGGATGGTAGCCGAGTGGGGCGCCGAGGCGAAAGCGGGACCGGACCCCACCGGAGGGTAAGTCTTCTGAAAACCGGATCTGGTGAGGGTTTCCCAGAGGGCGACTCTGGCACTACCGGGAGCGATCCCGGGGCCCAACCCAGGATTTTGCTCGCCCCGTCGAGCTGGAGGATTCCATGACCCATCCCACGAATCGCATGACCACGCCCGGAGCCGCTCAGGGGCCGCGGTCCCTCACCACCGCCCGGGCCGGCGTCGCCGGTCTGCTGCTCTCCCTGGTTGCCTGCGGAGGAAGTGGATCCTCCAGCGGCAACCCGACCCCCGCGCCGACTCTGCCGCCCACCGCCTTCCAGATCACCGGCCTGGTGTCCGACCAGGCTTCCGCTGGGGCGGCCACCACAGATGCCAACCTGGTGAACGCCTGGGGGCTCGCCTACGGCCCCAGCACTGACTTCTGGGTGGCCAACCAGGGCTCCGCCACCTCGACCGTGTATGACGGGCTGGGCAATAAGCCCGCGGTTCCCGTCGTCGTCTCCGTCCCCATGCTCCCGGCCCACGTCATGGCTGGCCCCACGGGCATGGTGTTCAACGGCGCCGCCGCCTTCGCTGGCGACGAGTTCATCGTGGCCTCGCTGGAAGGCTGCATCTGCGGCTGGAGCGCCGGCACCACCATGACCCGGCGGGTGGACAACTCACCCTCCGCCGCCATCTACACAGGCCTGGCGCAGGGCGCCGTGGGGACCACCACCTACCTGTTCGCCGCAAACCTGGCTTCGGGCACGGTTGATGTGTTCGATGCCACCTACGCACCGATCAGCCTGGGGACCGCCGCCTTCGTGGATCCCACCCTGCCCGCCGGGTTCTCCCCCTACAACGTCCAGGTGCTGGCGGGCAACCTCTACGTGACCTACGCCCAGCATGCCCCCGCCGCCCTGCGGGAGACGCCAGGCGCTGGCCTCGGCTACGTCAGCGTCTTCAGCCTCGATGGAACTTTCGTCCGGCGCATCGCCTCCGGCGGCGCCCTGAATGCACCCTGGGGCCTGGCCATCGCGCCCGCAGGCTTCGGTGCCTTCGGCGGGGCCCTGCTTGTGGGCAACTTCGGCGACGGCCACATCACCGCCTTCGACGCCACCACGGGCGCCCAGCTGGGCCAGCTCTCCGATGCCAACAACGCGCCCCTGGCCATCCCCGGACTCTGGGCCCTGAGCTTCGGCAACGACGCATCGGCCGGGAGCTCCCGCCAGCTCTACGTCACGGCCGGTCCGCAGGCAGAGTCCCACGGATTGTTTGCCACCATCAGCTACGGCGCTCCCTACACGGGTGGCGGCGTAACCGTCGGCTCGGGCTACTGAAGAAGGTTGTCTTGACATGATTACGGTAGGGCTCAATTCTGATCCCCACACTGGAGACTCCACTTGGCCAACTGGGACCTCGCCATCGCGCTTGACCGCACCCGGCCCGAGCCCCTGTATCTGCAGCTGGTGAAGGCCCTGGAGGAGGGCATCCGCAGCGGGCGCTTCCAGCCCGGCGATGCCCTCCCCGGGACCCGCGCGATGGCGGAGCTCCTGGGCGTCAACCGCAACACCGCCCTGACCGCCTACAAGGAACTGGAAGCCGAAGGCTGGATCGAAGTGGCCCCGGACCGGGGCACCTTCGTTTCCCGGAAGCGCCCCTTCGTCCTCAATGCCCCCGTCGGCATCTCCGCCCAGGACTCGGCCTCGTGGAAGCGGCCCACGCCTCCCAGCGAGCCCTTCTTCCAGCCCGGCGCCTCGGCCCTGTCGTCCTTCCAGCTCATCCCGGATGCCACTGACCTGCGGCTCGCGCCGACCGAGGCCATCCACCGGGCCTATGGCCGGATCCTGAAGCTCCATCCGGAGCGCCTGCTGCAGCCCGGCTGGGATCCTCGGGGCCTCCTGGATCTCCGCAACTCGCTCAGCAAGATGCTCCGGGATATGCGCGGGCTGTCGGTCGAGGCCGGCAACCTGCTCCTCACCCGGGGCCTGATGAGCACGCTCAACCTGGTCTCCCGCGTGCTCTTCGCGCCGGGGGACGCCGTGGCCGTCGAGGATCCCGGCTGGTTCCGGGTGGCCGAGGCCTTCCGGTCCGCCGGGGCCCGGCTCTTTCCGGTCCCCGTGGATGCCTACGGCCTGGACGTGGAGGCCTTCGAGGCCCTGCTCATCCAGGAGCCCATCCGCCTCCTCTACGTCACCGCCAGTCCGCAGCACCCGACCCAGGTGGTGCTGGACCCCGCCCGGCGCAAGCGGCTGCTCGAGCTGTCCCGGGTCCATGGGTTCCGCATCCTGGAGGGCGATCCCATCCTGGGCTTCCACCGGGAGAAGAACCCCAGCCTGCCGCTGGCCAGCGAGGATCCCCACGGCCGGGTGCTCTACTTCGGCAGCTTCGAGCAGATCCTCGCCCCGGGGCTGCAGGTGGGCTTCCTGGCCGGCGAGTCGAGCCTCATCAAGGCCCTGGCCCAGCAGCGGCAGCTCGTGGACTGGCCCGGCAACCTGGTGCAGGAAGCCACCATCGAGGAGACCCTGCGGGACGGCGAGATCGTGCGGCACCTCCGGCGCATCCGCAAGCTCACGGACGAGCGTCGGGACACCATGGTGGACCGTCTGCTGCTGCACCTCCATCCCGCCCTCACGGTGAAGAACCCCCGGGAAGGTCTCTCCCTCTGGGTCCGCGTGGCCGACGAGGTGCCTCTCGAGGCCTGGACCCAGCGCTGCCTCGCCCGCGGCGTGGTCTTCTATCCCGGCTCCCTCTATGACTTCCACCGCAAGCAGCGGCCCCACATCTGCCTGGGCTTCGCCGCCCACACGGTCGAGGAGCAGAACGAGGCCTGCACGCGCATGGCCCTCGCACTGAAGGACACCGGCAGCCGCCACCTCTGAGCCACCTGGGCGGCCCGAGCGGAGGGTATGCCATCTGCCAACCGGATCTATCGCCGTCGGCTCAGCAGGCGACCCTATCCCTGCGGAGTCCCGCAACCAAGCGGGCGCTCCCTGAACCTGGAGGCGTGCCCATGCCACTCATCACCTGCCTGCACGATGCCGCCCGCCTTCCCCGCTGGGCCGCCCTCGGAGTGCTCGCCCTGGGGTCCGCCTGGCTGCCCCTGGCGGGACAGGCCCCGGAGGTGAAGGGCCGCTCCGTCCCCGAGCTGAAGACCTTCTTCCAGCAGCACTGCACCCGCTGCCATGGCCTGGACGGCTCCGCCCAGGGCCCCGACGGTCAGCGGCTGGGCGGCCTGGATTTCACGAAGGTGGCCCTGGAATCGCGCACCCTGAGCGGACCAGCCACGGACCGGGAGATCCGCTCCATGAGCCGGACCATCCGGCGGGGCATCCTGTTCGGCTACACCATGCCCGCCTGGGGCCAGCAGCTCACGCTGGAAGACGCGACCCTGCTGGTTCGGGAGGTCCTCCTGAAGGCGGAAAGGGGCGTCACCATCGAGCCCGCCCCGTGAGCGGCCCAGGATGGCCGTCCTGAGGCCATGCCCGAGGTAGGCCAGCAGGAAGAGGACGCTGGCGGGGCCATGCACCCAGGCCCAGGCGAGGCGCCACCCCGGGACTACGGCCACCTGCAGCAGGTAGCCGGAGGCCACCATGGGGAGGATCAAGAGGCCCAGGCTCAGCCCCGTGGGGCGGCGCTCGGCGCCCGCCCGCAGCTTCGCGGCGAGGTGCCCCCGCACGGCCATGCCGAGGGCAAACAGGAGCAAGGGCGCCGCGAGCACATGGAGGTGCTGCGCCAGGCCCTGCAGCGGATGGGGCTCCGGGCCGAACTCGCCCGCCACCCGGCCGAAATACCGCAGCCACCCGGTGGCCAGGCCGCTGAGGGCCGTCAGGAGGGCGCCCAGGTGCAGGCTCCACCGCTCCAGGGCGGTCACTTAGCAGCCCCGTGGAGCACCTGGTGCAGCGCCAGCATCCGCCGGGCCGCGTCGGTGAGGGCGTGGGCCGTTAGGGTGCTGCCCGACAGCGGGCGGATGGCCCCCTTGAGGGAGAGCTGGGCATCCAGCGGCTTCCCGTCGAACTGGCGCACCCAGGCCTCCTTGGCGAGGTATTCCTGGGGTTCCCGGAAGGCGAGGACCTCCACCCGCTGGATCCGGCCGGCCGCGCTGATCACCACGAGGACCGTCTCCGGCAGGGTCCGGACCCGGTGGGTGTCGAGGTAGGCCACGCCCAGCAGCTGTCCGCCCCCGCGGGCCTCGTAGGAGACCTGCCACAGCCCCGCCGGGGCGGTCCCCGCCAGCGCCTGCACCTGCTGCGCCTGCGGCTCCGTGAGCCAGTGCTCCTTCCGGGTCCACTCCGCGCCCGGGAAGGCGAGCGCGAGGGCCTGCGGGGTGGTGGGCAGCGCCGCCCCCAGCCCGGTGCCTGCGAGCAGCAGGACCGCTGCTGGCCTGAGGATGCGCTGAAGGTTCATGGTCACCTCAGAAGTAGAAGCCGAGGGCGAGGTTCGTCTGGTTCTGGCCGGTCCGCGCCTGGTTTTCAAGGCGCTGGAAATCGCCCTTCAGGGCCACGTTGGGAATGGGCTTCCAGTTCAGTCCCACGGTGAGGACGCTCTGGTCGAAGGCCCCGGTGGGGAGCACACCCTGCACCACCTCGGCCTGGGTGTTCAGGCGCTCCCAGCGGACAAAGGGGATGAGCGCCTGCCGGCCGGAGAGCAGGTCGTAGCCAGCCTCCAGGTAGCCGCCCCACTGGCGCGTGCCGCTCGCCCGGGCGGGGTCCGCAGCGCCCAGCTGGGCGAGATAGGGAGCGCTGAGGGTGGTGCGGGTGTAGAGGCCGCGCAGCTGCAGGCCGCGGTTCCGGTATTCCGCGTGGAGGTCCCAGAGGGTCGTGGTCAGGGCCTCGCCCATACCGCTCTGGTTGCTGTTGCCCGTGTAGAAACTCAGGCCCGCGGTGGTGCCCACCAGGGGGGACCAGTCCAGGCGGCCGGTCCAGGCTAGGCTCTGGGCCTTGGCCTCCTTGCCGAACTGGCGGCCGCCCTGGATGCCTGCGGCGCTGAACTTCTCCGCGTTCATGCCGTTCACCAGGTAGACCCGGTAGCTGAAGCTGCCGGGCAGGTCGCCGTGGAGGCCCACGCCGTTCTCGTGCCAGGTGGTGGGGATCAGGGTCTGCTCCACGAGGGGGCGCCGGGAGCCCAGGAAGGCCGGGGGCTCGTGCCCCTCATTGATGAACCCCACCGGCAGGAGCAGCTGCCCGGCCCGCACGTTGAAGGCCCTGGTGATCAGGAAGTCCAGGTAGGCGAACTCGACCTTGGCCTCGCCCTCGGGGGAGGCGTCGCTGTAGCCGCCGTGCTCAAACTCCACCTCGGTGTTCAGCACGATCCGGTCCGAGAACTTGTAGCCCGTGTAGAGCACCAGCCGCAGGGCATCCAGGCTCTTCTCGCCCGCGCCCCGGGTCCCGTCCTGCAGGCGCCCCTCCTTGGCCTGGTAGAGGAACTCGCCGTAGCCGCCGATGCTCAGGCCGCCCTTGCTCTCGTAGACCTTGGACGCCGCCTGGGCCATGCCGAAGGAGCCCTTCTCCGGCGCCGCGGGCTGGACCGAGCCCGTCCGCTGGGCCTCCAGCTCCCGCGTGAGGGTCTCGAGCTTGCGGTTGAACTCCTCCCGGAGCCGGGTGATCTCCGGGCTCTCCTGGGCCGCCAGGGACAGGCCCAGGAGGGCCGCGAGGAAAGGGCTGGCGAGGCGGGTCATCGGGACTCCTGGGGCGGCAGCATGGGGTGGAGGGCGCGGAAGGCTGGGGTCATCCGGAGCCTCCCGTCGCGGAGAAGGAAGACTGCTGCGAGGCCCTGCCGGCGGGCCCAGGCGAGCCCGGCCTCAGGGCCCATGACGTAGAGGGCCGTGGACAGCACGTCGGCCGTGAGGCCATCCGCGGCCACCACGGCGGTGCTGCCCCAGGCGGGACAGGGCTCGCCCGTTGCCGGGTCGAGAATGTGGCGCCCACGCTCGGCGGTGCCGCTGCTGGACAGCGAGGCGTTCTGCAGCCGGAAGCTCAGGCGGGGGCGCTGGCGGTGGTTCGGGTCCGCCACGCTCACCACCACGGCAGGCCCCCAGACCAGCAGCTGGCCGCCGAAATCAAGGCGCCCGGCCGGAGCCTTGGCCACGGCGCGCATGCGGTCCAGCGCGTAGCCCTTGAGGAAGCCGCCCTCCTCCAGCGCCGCAGCCGGGTGGGTCAGGCGCGCTTGGCCCCGGGCCTCATCCAGCTCCAGCAGGGGCGCACCGGAGGCCGCCCGGGCCTGCGCCAGCTGCTCGGGCGAGGGGGTCCGGCCCCCCACCCGCGTGCCCCAGGCCTGGATCAGGGCCCCGAGCACCGGGTCGAAGGCACCCCCGGTGCGGACCTGCCAGGCCTTGACCACCCCCAGCAGCTGCAGCCACTCCGGCGCCAGGGCCACTGGGGCGCCCCCGGCGGCGTTGAAGCGGCTCCACTCCGAGCGGGCGTCCCAGGTCGAGCAGGCGGCTTCCAGGCGCGCGACCTCCCGCAGGGCGGCTTCTTCCGCGGCGCGGGGAGTGGGGCCACCCAGCTGCAGGCGCAGCTCCGTGCCCATGGCCAGGACGAGCCGGTCGGGGACCTCCCCTGCGGCAAGGAACGGAGTGACCAGGCAGAGCAGGGAAACCAGGAATCGGATCAACATGAGAATAAGTCTCAATTTGGTCCGTCCGGAAATCAACCCTAGTTTTGAGACATTGTCTCAATATTGATTTGGATCACAAGGCGGGTTTCTCCCGGGCGAACTGGACGTAGCCCATGTCCGCCTCGTTGATGTGGTGGGCCAGCCAGTCCGCGGCGAAGTTCGCCATGTGCGCAGCGAAGTCGGCCATGTGCAGGGGGATGGTCAGGTCCTCGTCCACCTTCTGCTGGAGGAGCTCCACCTTGGCGACCAACTCTGCGTGGTCCTGCTGATGGAAGGCCAGCAAGGGATAGCCGATCTCCCGCATGAAGGCCTCCTCCGTGTCGAAGTGCTCCTTCGTGTACCGGGCGAGGAAGACCAGGCTCTCCCGGGCCTCGTCCTCCTGAGTGCCCGCCTTGAAGGCATCCTCCATGCGGTTGATGGCCTCGAAGAGGCGCTGGTGCTGGGCATCGATCAGCTCGATACCGGTCGCGTATTCGTCTTTCCATTGGGCCAAAGGCATGCGCACCTCCAGGGGGCCGACCGGTTCTTTTCGGAGCCCTGTCGAAAAAATTGACGATCAGCCGCCTGGCCCCGCACCTGCTCCAGCCCAGACGTCGCCCAAACGGGTCATCCTGGGGCAGGAGGGGACCATGCGCTTCATCCTCGAGCAGCTGAGACTGGGCGGTGACCGCAACTTCGGCTACCTGGTGGGCGACCGCGCGGCTGGTGAGGGCCTGCTGGTGGATCCGTCCTACGATCCCGCTGCGGCCGTCGCCCGCGCCGCGGCTCAGGGCCTGCGGATCACCGCGATTCTGAATACCCACGGGCACCAGGACCACGCCAACGGCAACGCCGAGGCCAAGGCCCTCACCGGGGCGCCGGTGCTCGGAGGACCCGGCCACCCGGGCCCCCTGGACCGCACCCTGGCGGACGGCGACCGCCTACCCTTCGGGGCCTACCACCTGAAGGTCTGGCGAGTGCCCGGCCACTGCCCGGACCACCTCGCCTTCCTGGTGGAGGAGGAAGGCGCCGCCCTCACGGGGGACCTGCTCTTCGTGGGCAAGGTCGGCGGCACCGGCAGCGACGCCGATGCCCGCACGGAGTGGGATAGCCTCCAGCGCCTGCTGCGGGAGTGGCCCCCGGAGACCACCGTCTGGCCCGGTCATGACTACGGCGCCCGGGCCAGCTCCACCATGGCCCTGGAGCGGCGCGGCAACCCCTTCCTCCTGTGTCCGGAGGTCGAGGCCTTCCTCCAGCTCAAGGCCGACTGGCCCGCCTTCAAGGCCCGGCACGGCCTCCGCTGAAGTGACCGAGGTCACGCCTCGCCGCCAGGGACCCCCGTACCCTGGAGGGTCCGCCGGGCCTGTGTCCCGGCGCGCATGGAGGTCCCGTGAACGCGCTGCTCGATACCCTCGAACCCAAGGCCATCTGGTCCTATTTCCTGGAACTCTCCAAGATCCCCCGCGGATCCAAGCAGGAGGCGGAAGCCGCCGCGTGGGTGGCCGACCAGGCCAAGGCTCTGGGCTGCGAGGTCGAGCGCGATGCCGTCGGCAACGTCATCATCCGCAAGCGGGCCACCCCCGGAAAGGAAGGCAGCCCCACGGTCTGCCTCCAGGCCCACGTGGACATGGTCTGCGAGAAGAATGAAGGCACCGTCCACGACTTCACCAAGGATCCCCTCCAAGTCTTCCAGGACGGTGACCTGCTGCGGGCCCGGGGCACGACCCTCGGCGCCGACAACGGCATCGGCGTCGCCGCCGCCCTGGCGGTCCTGGCCAGCAAGGACATGGCCCACGGCCCCATCGAGGTGCTCATCACCATCGACGAGGAGACGGGCCTCACCGGCGCCAATGGCCTGCAGCCGGGCCGCCTCAACGCCAAGTTCCTCATCAACCTCGACAGTGAGGAAGAGGGCTATCTGACCATCGGCTGCGCCGGCGGCGTGGACACCATCGTCACCCGCAAGCTCGCCCACGCCGCGCCCGCCGCCGGTGCCAAGGCCTACCGCCTCAAGGTCTTCGGCCTCAAGGGCGGCCACTCCGGCATTGACATCAACGCCGGCCGGGGCAATGGCATCCGCATCCTCGCCCAGGTCCTTGGCGCCCTCCGCCCCGAGTTCGGGCTGGGCCTGGCCGCGATCAAGGGCGGCAACAAGCGCAACGCCATCCCCCGCGAGGCCTCGGCCCAGATCTTCCTGGATCCTGCCCAGGAGACGGCCTTCCGCGCCGCCCTGGCCAGCCACCAGGCCCACTGGAGCGCCGCTCTCGGCGCCTTCGATCCCGGCCTGCAGCTGGCCCTGGAGCCCGGTGAGGCGACCCAGGTCATGGCCGCCGCGGACGCCGATGCCCTCCTCAAGCTGCTGCTGGCCCTGCCCCACGGCGTCGAGGCCATGAGCCCCGACATCAAGGGCCTGGTCCAGACCTCCACCAACATGGGCGTCATCGACACCCGTGCGGACGAAGTCGAGGTGAACCTGCTCACCCGCAGCTCCATCGACGCCTCCAAGATCGCCCTCACCGAGCGCATCGCCGCCACCTGCGCCCTGGGCAGCTTCGAGGCCCACACCACCGGCGGCTACCCCGGCTGGAAGCCCGAGCCCAACGCCTCCCTGGTGCAGATCGTCAGCAAGACCAACGAGCGGCTCTTCGGCAAGCCCCTGGTCATCATGGCCATCCACGCGGGCCTGGAGTGCGGCCTCATCGGCGAGAAGTACACCACCATGGAAATGGTCTCCATCGGCCCCAACATGTGGGACGTACACACCCCCGACGAGCACGTGAGCATCTCCTCCGTCGCCAACTTCTGGAAGCTGCTCACCGGCGTCCTGGAGTCCGTGTAGCCGCGTCATTCCCGGCCCTTGGCGCAAGCCCGGGGCCGTGATAACCTTGTCGATTGCCGCGTTGGCGCGGCAGCCATGGAGAGTTGTCCGAGTGGTTTAAGGAGCACGCCTGGAAAGTGTGTGTAGGTCAAAAGCTTACCGAGGGTTCGAATCCCTCACTCTCCGCCAACTGAAGCCGCCTCCGGGCGGCTTCTTTTGTTGGCGGAGCGTGAGGGATTCGCAGTCACAGCCGGCGGAACAGGTCAGAGCTGAAGGCGCCTGGACCGTGCGAGTGCGGGCCCCGCCGCCCCCGGATCGCCCGGAGGGCCGTGGGCGATGGGTCCTAGGCATCACCCCTCGCCCGGGGGGGGATCTCAACACCTGGACATTCCATCAATGCCGGTTCTGTCACACTCTGCCCATCCCAACGGAGTTCCGACCGGGGCGCCATTGAAACCCCTCGAGCGAAAGTGCTGTCGGACATCAGCCTGAGTTTGCCAAGTGATAAGTCGCAGGAGCATCGAATGAAGAGACTAGGCGCCGTTCTTCTGCTGGTTGGTCTTGTGGCCTGCGGTACTCCTACCGCTACCCCCCGACGCGATGACGGCAGGACCCAGCCCATCAGCCCCGTCATTACGGGCAACCAGCCGCAGCCTGGGGCGGCGATGCGCCCGCAGTTCCCTGTGCCGATCAAGCGTTAGTGTCAGCGCCCCACGGCCGTCGCTGACGCCAAGCCAGCGGGGATTCTGGCTCGACCTCGTCCCGCGCTCAATACTCGGCGCCAGTCCTAAGGGGGAACTCATCGACATGGGCGGGCCCAACTGGAACTTCGAGGTGCGCGACCTGGCTGCGAAGACGGCACTGGCGCCCCATGTGTCGGTGGCGGGCCCCCTGCTCACGCCGGGGCCGCTGAAGGGTCGCACCGGCGGCCCCCACTTCCTCACCACGGGCAACGACCCGGCGGTGATCGCCGGTACCACGGAGGAGGCGGCCCGAACCGAGGTGCGCCGTCAGGCTGCGTTGCACACGGACCTCTTCAAGCTGTGGGTAGCCGAGGGGCCCACCACGGCCGCGCAGAAGGCCGCCTATGACGAGGCGAAGAGGCTGGGGCTGAGGGTGGCGGTTCACTCCACCTCCCTGGCCGGGGCCACCGAGGCCGTGAAGGCGGGAGCGGACATCCTGGTGCACAGCGTGCTCGACCAGCCCATTCCCGACGCCCTCATGGCCGAGATGAAGCGGCGGGGCGTCATCCTCATCCCCACCCTGGTGGTGTTCCGGGGTGGGCCGATGCTGCGCACCCGGCGGTTCCTCTTTGAGCCCTGGGAGTTTGAGCTGGCGAATCCCCACGTCATGGGCACCCTCTTCGACCTGCTGCACTTGCCCTTGAAGCTCGACGAGGTCGCGACGAAGGCCATCCAGGAGGGCAAGGCCTGGGAAGCACCAGCGGTGGCCCTGGATAACCTGCGTCGCCTCGTAGCCGCCGGGGTCACCGTGGCCACGGGCACCGACGCGGGCAATCAAGGGGCGTTCCACGGGGCTTCGTACTATACGGAACTGAAGCTCATGGCCCAGGCGGGTCTGACCCCGAAGGAGATCCTGACCTGCTCCACCCTCAACGGCGCCAAGGTGCTAGGCAAACAGAGGGAGTTCGGCTCCCTGGAGGCAGGGAAGCGGGCCGACCTGCTGGTGCTGGATGCGGATCCCCTGCAGGACATGCTCAATACCCGCCGCATCCATCTGGTGGTGAAGGATGGCCAGCCCTATGCCCCGGCAGAGATCCTCAAGCCCACCGCCGAGGACGTCGTCCAGCGGCAGGTCAATGCCTACAATGCGCGAGATGCCGTGGCCTTCGCAGCCACCTATGCGCCGGACGTGACCATCCGCACCCTGCCCGAGACCACGGACCTGGTCCGGGGGCGGGAAGCCCTGCAGACAAAATACGCTGAGCGGTTCAAGCAGCGCCCGGACAGTGCCGTCCAGATCACCAGCCACGCCGTCCAGGGCCCCTTCGTCATCGACCAGGAGCAGCTTGTCCATCGCTGGGATGCCACCAAGACCAGCTTTGCCGGAACCGCCATCTACGAGGTGAAGGACGGGCTCATCCAGACGGTCTGGTTCCTCAAGCCGCGCGCAGCGGAGCCAGGTAAGCCCTAGTCGGCGAGAATCCCCAGGCTCTCAGACCTACTTCTTCGTCTGCTTCTCCTGCTTGGTTTTTGATTTCTCTACCTGCTTCCCCGTTTTCTGTTTCTGGCTCTTCTCTTTGTCCTTCTTGCCGCCCTTGTCGCCCACGCTGTCCTCCCTGTTGGTTGGTGTTCTCGCCTGAAAAAAGATGTTGGCCCTGGTGCGCCGACAATGCCAGTCCCATCTTCATCGTTTTTAGTTCATCACCTTCCCGGACTTCCTGCCCACACAATTGCTACCAGGTCGAGCCTGATTGCCAGGTCCTACTGACCCGCAGCCACCACCCCCGGCCCGGTCGCAGCCAGTTTGCCGCCCCCAAGCCTGCCGCGGAGCACGGCACCTTCCAGCATCAGGGCACCCGCGCTATCGGCCCGGTAGAACAGGACTGCGCCCGTGAAGCCCGGCCGGGCCACAGCAGTCTCGCCCAGGGCGCGGACCGCGGCGAGGAGGGTGGCCTCGTCCGTCGCGAGCAGGCCGCGCGAGCTCAGGGACTCGCGCAGCGCGGCCCAGTCGCCTGGGGGTGCCGGCCAGGGCACCGCCAGCAGGCCCGTGGCGTCCACCTCGGCAAGGCCGCGGAGGTAGGTGAGATCACCCACCTCGATGAGGGACGGCTCCCGGCCGCGGGGTGAGTCCCCGGAGAAGGCCCCCGGCACCAGGAAGGCCAGGTCCGCGGGAAACGGCGGCAGGGCGCGCCCTCCGGCCAGCCGGGCGTTCCGGACGACCAGGGTGGTGAGCGCGTCCCGCTCATTCAGGGGAATCTGCGGGTAGGCCGCAGCGGGGGTCGCCTCGAGGGAGCCATCGGCGAGGGCCGTGAGGGACCCGGCCAGGGCCACGAAGTTCAGCCGGACGAGCCGCGCGGCCTCCTCCGCACCCGCCCAGCCGCCGGTCTCGATGAGCAGGGTGGCGGTGCCCCACCGGGTCATGGAGTCGCCGAAGGCCCGGGCCGTGTAGTCCATGTCGTAGCGCGAGACGCGGCCCGGGGCGAGGGGCTCCACCAGCTCCCGCACCCGCACCGCCAGCTGCTTGGTCTGGCGGGTGCCGGGGGTCTCGGTCAGGGCCTCGTCGCCGGGCACCGACAGCAGCGCGATGGCCACCTGGTCGCCCCTCAGCCCGGCCCGCAGGTTGGGATTCTGGTTGTGGAGGTTGTAGCCGATCACGGGCTGCACCCGGTCCCGCAGCGCCTTCAGGAAGCGGCCCTCGGGGGAGGCCAGCCGCAGGGCGTCGCGGTTGATGTCGATCTCCTGGGCGTTCCGGCGCTGGGTGCGCTCGGCCCCGTCCGGGTTGAGCATCGGGATGATCCAGAGCGTCAGCTTGGAGAGCACCTGGCGGACCGCCGGGTCGGCGGGGCTGGCGCCCAGCCAGCTCAGGAGGTCCAGGAGCGCTGCCGTGGCGGTGGGTTCGTCCCCATGCATCTGGGACCAGAGGAGGATCCCCGTCGGGCCCTGCCCCAGCCGGAGCGCCGGGATCTTCCGCCCCTCGGTGGAGACGCCTTCCTCCACGAGGGTGATGAGCCCGGGATGCCGCTGCTGGAGCGCGACCAGCGCCGCCCGGAGCTCGCGGTGCTTCATCGCCCAGGGATCCGCCGGCGACACCCGCACCCGGGGCCAGGCCTCCCAGAGCGACTGGGCCTGGCTGGCGACCGGGGCGGGCGGAGCGGCCCCGGCGGCGCTGCCGCCGAGCAGCAGCACCAGGGTGGCGAAGGCGAGGGCGCGCTTTATCTCAATTCGCCAAAAGGAAGACAAAATGCCTTTGCCACCAGATTTCTGGTTGTCTCGCGTATCGGCGTAGTCGATGCCGAGAAGGCACCAAGGCACCAAGTAAGGACAACAGAAACCGATTTCTGCAGTTCTTGGTGTCTTGGTGTCTTGGTGGTGATCCTTATTTTTTTGAATGCGAATCGGTATCACTGGCGCTCCCTACCGGACCGCGGGTTCCAGTAGCCTGATCGAGCCGCGGGTCGCATCGATCTCCGCCCGCACACCGACCGGCACCGTGAACTTGTTCTCGATGTGCCCGATCATCGCGCCCTGCCAGGCGGGCACCTTCAGGGGCCGGAGGTGGTCGTTCAGGACCTCTTCCAGGGTCAGCGAACCCTGCCCATCCCCTGGGAGGCACTTGGTGCACTTGCCGAAGATGACGCCTGCGACCTTGTCCAGCACCCCCGCGAGCTTCAGCTGAGTGAGCATCCGGTCCACGCGGTAGATGTTCTCGTTGGTGTCTTCAAGGAACAGGAGCTTCCCGGACCAGTCCGGCAGATACGCCGAGCCGAGCATGGCGGTGAGCACCGTCAGGTTCCCGCCGACCAGCACCCCCGTGGCGGTGCCCGGCGTGATGGTCTGGATCCGGTCCTCGGTGACGACCAGGCCCTTGCCGATCACCGCGGGGTTGGTCAGGGTGACCGCTTCGGCGTTGAACAGGACCCGCCGGACATAGTCCAGGGAGTAGGGATTCCAGGTCGAGGTGCCCACGGGGCCGTGGAAGGTGATGAGGCCGGTCTTCGCGTAGATGGCGGTGAGCAGGGAGGTGATGTCGCTGTAGCCGAGCAGGATTTTCGGGTGGGCCGCGATCAGCGGGTAGTCGAGCAGCGGCAGCAGGCGGTTGCAGCCCCACCCGCCGCGGATGCACAGGATGGCGTCCACGGAGTCATCGCCGAACATCGTGTTCAGGTCCGCGGCCCGGTCCGCGTCGGTCCCGCCCAGGTAGCCGTAGCGGTCGAGCACGTGCTTTCCGAGCTTCGGCTTCAGGCCCAGGGCCCGGATGGTCTCCTGGAGGATGTCGAGTTCCTCGGTAAGCCAGGTGGCGCTGGCGGGGCTCACCAGGCCCACCGTGGCCCCGGGCAGCAGCCGCCGGGGCCGGACCGACGAGGCGGAGGCCGCGGCCCCCAGTAGCTCGGGGGCGACCTGGGTCGAGAGGGCCGCAAGCAGGGTGGCCTGCAGGAAGGAGCGGCGGTTCTGAGTCATGGAAGCTCCCGGAGGCTGGTAGTGGAACATGGCGCCTTTCACCGAGGCAAATCCGGAGGAGAGGCAGACGCCTGGTGAATTTTTTAGGGTGGGATGAGATTGCCCAGAATCAAAAGACTCGCACCTGAATAATAATGATCCATGTCCTCCCACCCCGTACCGGATCCCAAGGATCAGCCGACGGCCATTCTCGGAGAAGGTCTTGACCTGAAACCGGTCTTGCGGTCCTCAAGCATCCCGGCCGCCCTGCTCGCCTGGGACCGCTACGAGGTGTTCGAGGTGCTGGGCCAGGGCGGCATGGCGAAGGTCTACCGGGCCCGGGACCGGAAGCTGAACCGGATGGTGGCCCTGAAGTTCATCCGCGAGGAGCACCAGGGCAGCGGCCGCCTCCTGACCCTGGAGGCCCAGCTCCAGGCCAGCCTGGACCACGAGAACATCGTCAAGGTCTATGAGACCGGCACCTTCGACGGCCTGCCCTTCATCGCCATGCAGCTGGTGCAGGGCGAGACGCTGGACCGGGTGTGCACCAACGACCTCCGCGCCCGGGTGGGGCTCCTGGTCCAGATCGCCCTGGCCCTGGACGCAGCCCACCGGCAGGGCATGGTGCACCGGGACCTGAAGCCCACGAACATCATGGTGGAGGCCGTGGACGGGCGGCTGAAGCCCTACCTCATGGACTTCGGGCTGGCGCGGCTCACCAACGTGGCCGGGCAGACGAGGGCCACATCCATCGTCGGCACCCTGGCCTACATGTCCCCGGAGCAGGCCGAGGGAAACTGCCCCCTGGACATCCGCACGGACGTCCACGGTCTGGGCACGCTCCTCTACGAGTTCCTCTGCGGCCACCCCCCTTTCATGCAGGAGTCGTCCTCCCACGTGGAGATCATTCGCCGCCTGCTGGAGGAGGAAGCGACCCCACCCAGCCGACACCACCCCGAGGTGCCCCGCGACCTGGAGATCATCGCCCTGAAGTGCCTGGAGAAGCAGCCGGAGCGCCGCTATGCCACGGCCGCGGCGTTGGCCGAGGACCTGCAGTGCTGGCTGGAGGGGCGGCCCATCAAGGCCCGCCAGACCAGCGTACTGGAACACGCGCTCAAGGGTCTCCTGCGCCTGCGGAAGAACCGCCAGGCTTGGCGCACCACCCAGACCGCGGGGCTGGCCATCCTTTTCCTGCTCGGGCTGGGGGCCTGGACCCTCTGGCGGGCGAGGCAGCGGGCGGACTTCGTGGCCCAGATGGGCATGACCCTGATCCGGCTCGAGGAGGTCGTGCAGGCCTCGGAGATGGGACCGCTCCACGACACGCGCTCGGACCGCCGCCAGGTCAATGAGTTGTTGAACCTCGTCCGCACCGACGCCGCCCGCTACGGAGCCACCACCCGGGCCCCCCTGGCCTATGCCCTGGGGCGGTTCCACCTGGCGCTCCACGACTACGAAGCGGCCCTGGAGGACCTGCAGGACGCCTGGGACCAGGGCTTCCGGAACCCGGAGTCCGCCGAGGGTCTCGGCATGGCCCTGGGCGAGGTCTACCGGCTTCGCCGCCAGGCCCTGGAGCAGATCAAGGATCCCCAGCGCCGCAAGGCCCAGGAGGCACGGCTGCAAAAGACCCTCCAGGAGCCCGCCCTGGCCTACCTCTCTCAGGCGCAGGGGGGACGACCCGAGGATCAGGGCTACCGCGCCGCCCTGGCTGATGCCTTCGCCTGGCGCCACGCGGCGGTGCTCCAGCGCACGGAGCACCTGCTCAAGAATGCGCCCCTCGGCTACCGTTTCCTCAAGCTCCGGGCCAGTGCGGAGATGGGGCTCGCCAACCAGGCCATTGAAAAGGGGGATAATTCCGAGGCGCAAGTGCGCGTGCACAGCGCCTGCCAGGACCTCCGCCAAGCCCTGGACATCGCCCGCAGCGACAAGGAGAGCTGGCTCAACCTGGCCCGGGCGGCGGACCGGCTCCTCTACCTGAACTCTTTCGTGAACGAAAACCCCCAGGAGAGCTACGCCTTCGGCATGGAGGCCTGTGCCAAAGCCCGAAGCCTCGATCCCGAGGACTCGGAGCCGTTCATCCTCGAGGCGGACCTCATCCGCAGCCTGGCGCGAGCGACAGAGGCCAAGGGCACCGACTCCAGCGGCCGCTTCCTGGAGGCCAGCACCCACCTGGATGAGGCCCTGAAGCTTGCCCCGGACAACTTGGAAGCGCGCCGGAAGCTTGGCCTGCTCTACTGGAGCCTCGCCAACCTCGCTGTGGACCGCCAGCAGCCCTGCCAGGACCTGCTGGCCAAAGCTGAAACCGAGCTGCGCCGGGTGCTGGCCCAGCGCCCGGGCGACGTGCTCGCGGTGGCCATCCTGCTTGATGTGATCTTCGACCAGTGCCAGGACCGGGACCGCCGGGGCGAGGATGTGCTGCCCACCCTCGACCAGGCCTTCCTGGTGTTCAAGAAGAGCCTTGAGCTGGAGCCCGCCAACGGCCGGATCCAGAACGTGGGCGTGATCCTATGCGGCCAGCGCGCCCTCATCCGGGGGATCAGAGGCCTGGACCCCCTGCCGGACCTCAACGAGGGCATCGCCCTGGTGGAGGAGGTCATCAACCGGAACCGCGCCTACGCTTCGGCCATCGGCAACCGCTCGCTGCTGCTGCGCATGCGGGCCGAGCACAAGTGGCGCATCGGCGTCCCCTTTGAATCCGACCTCCAGGAGGCCATCGAGACCGCCCAGCGGGGCCTGAAGATCCGCGGGACCAACGAGATCATCATCAACCTGGGGATGGCCCAGGCCATGCGGGGCGCCCTGCGGGCCCGGGTCGGCGGGGATCCGCACCGGGACGTCGCGGACGCCCTGGAGCGCTTCGACCAGGCCCAGAAGCAGGACCCCATGAACCCGAACGTCCACTACTACAAGCTGGACGCCCGGATCACGGAGGCGACCTGGCTGCTCCAGCAGGGCCGGAGCGCCGCCGAGGTGCTGCGGGCCTGCCGCCGGGACCTGGACCGCGTGCGACCCATGGCTCCGGAGGCCCCGGACCTGCTCGTAGATCAGGCCAAGGTGCTCGAGTTGGAGGGCGTGGAGGCGGCCCGCATCGGGGGCTCGCCAGCCGCCTTCCTTAAACGGGCGCTGAGCAATCTCGAGCCTTTCGAGAAGCAGGCCGTGCAGATACCTGAGCACAAAGCGCTCCGGGCCCGCCTCCTCCGGCGCCTCGCGGACTGCGAGCGTGGCCCCGCGGCGGAGAAGCTCCGGGAACAGGCCCGCGTCCTCCTCATCCGGGCCTTGGCCGAGAATCCCTACCTTACAGCCGAATACGGCAGTGGCGCCGGCCCGGCGCGTTAGGAACTGGAACGAAATAAGCTCAGGGCGCCTTGAACAGCATGGTCACGTGCAGGGCGTCGTCTTCGCGGGTGACGCTCACGTTGTCGCAGCACTTCTTCGCGAGGGCCACCATCTTCTCGTTCTGGGGCAGGATCTCCGCCACGAAGCCACGGACGCCCCGGGTCATGGCGTGGGCCATCATGTGGGACTGCAGCACGGTGCCCAGGCCCGTGCCCTGCCAGGCGGGATCCACCATGAAGGCGGTCTCCGCAAGGTTGCTCGACAGGTTCAGGAAGTAGCAGCACTGGGCCACCACGCACTCGTTCTCCCGCTCGCCCGTGACCGCCACGAAGGCCACCTCGCTCTCGAAGTTCAGGTTGCACAGGCGCTGCACCTCGTCGCTGGAGAGGGCCAGCACCCGACGGAAGAACCGGGTGTAGACGTCGTCCTTCGACAGGTGGTGGAAGAGGCCCCGGATGGCGTCGCCGTCGCTGGCCTTGGCGGGGCGCAGCAGCACCTGGCGGCCCCCCTTGAGCATGTAGGTGCGCTCCTCCTCCACGGGGTAGCTGCGCAGGTTCTCCAGGCGCTGGTCCGCGGGCAGGTAGCCCAGCTGCTTGGCCTCCTCCATGAGCCAGGGGCGGAACTTCGGATGGGCCAGCTCGATGAGGGCGATGGTCCGCTCCCGGATGGACTTTCCGAAGAGGTAGGCAATGCCATATTCGGTGATGACGTAGTGGACATCCGTGCGAGCGATGCTCACGCCCTCCCCCGCCAGCAGCTGGGGGCGGATGCGCGACATGGACGCGTCATCGTTGGTGGAGGAGAGGCAGACAATGGGCTTGCCCCCAGGCGAGCGCGCCGCGCCGCGCAGAAAGGCCGCCTGGGCTTCCAGGCCGCCGTAGAACTCGCCGTCGAGCTGGTCCGTGCAGACCTGGCCCGTGAGGTCCATGGTGAAGGCCTGGGTGATGGCGACCATGCGGGTCTGGGTCGCAAGCGTGTAGGGATCGCAGACCGTCTGGATGGGCTGAAGCGAGAAGAGCGGGTTGCGGTGCACCAGGTCGTAGAGCCGCCGGGTACCCAGGAGGAAGCTGGCCACGATGCGGGTCCGGGCCATGGACTTCAGCTTGCCGGTGAGGATGCCCTTCTCCAGCAGGGGGATCACGGAGTCCGTGATCACGGCGGAGTGGATGCCCAGGTCCTTGCGATCGCCGAGGTACTTCAGCGCCTGCTCGGGAATGCGCCCGATGCCGATCTGGAGGGTGGAGCCGTCATCAATGATCCCGGCGATGTACTGGGCGATGCGCTCCACCACCGCGCCCTTGGCCACCGGATGGATGTATTCGATCACCGGGGTGTCCACGAGGACCAGGGCGTCGATCTCGCTCACATGCAGGGTGGTCTCCCCCATGCTCCAGGGCATGGCCGGATTCACCTCCGCCAGCACCAGCTTCGCCTTCTCCACCGCCGCGGCCACAATGTCCACGGAGACCCCCAGGCTCACGTAGCCGAACTCGTCCGGCGGGGTGACCTGGATGAGGGCCACGTCCACGGGGATACGGCCCAGCTGGATGAGCTGGGGCACCTGGGCCAGGGAGATGGGCACGTACTCCGCGAGGCCCTGCCGGATGGCGGCCCGGATGTCCGAGCCCACGTAGAAGCTGCGGTGCCGGAACCGCGTGGTGCAGCGGCCCTCGGCGTCATGGGGCACGGTATCCGTGGTGATGAAGTGCAGCAGCTCCAGGTCCGCGGGCGGCCGCTTCATGGTCTCCAGCGCGGCCACCAGGGCCCGGGGGCTGGCGCAGGCGGTGCCCAGGAAGACGCGCTGGCCCGGCTGGATGCGGGCCACGGCCTCCTCGGCCGTGCAGACCTTGCTGGCGTAGCGCTCGAGGCTGGGCAGCAGGTTCGGCTGGGTCATGGCGGCGCTCGCAGGAAAGGCTCGCGCGCCAGCTGGGGCACGGGAGGTAAAAAGCAGTCATTAGAAAGGAGTCTGGCGCCTATTCTGTGGTCCTTCGCCCCTGGCGCATAGAGGCAATTCCGGGGCGCTATGATGTCCGCACGGAGGTCCGAGTGGCCAGATCGTCCATCGTGGTGCTGACCGGGCCCGGGATCTGCCCGGACGGTGGCATCATGGCGGCCCACGACGGGGACTCGTTCTGGGAGCGCCAGCTCCTGGAGGAAGCAGCCGTGCCCATGGCCTACCGGCAGGACCCCCTGCGTGTCCAGGGCTTCTACAACGCCCGGCGACGGCGGCTCGCGGCCCTGGAACCCACCGCCGCGCACCTCGCCCTGGCCCGGCTGGAGGCCGCCTGCCCCGGGGACTTCCTGCTGGTGACAGCCAATGCGGACGACCTCCACGAGCGGGCGGGCAGCCTGGCCCCGGTCCACCTCTTCGGGGAGCTGCTCAAGGCCCGCTGCACCGAGTGTCACCACGTGCATCCCTGGGCGGAGGACCTCGACTTCAGCTCCTGCTGCCCCTCCTGCGCCACCCTCGGCCAGCTGCGCCCGCACCTCGTGTGGTACGGCGAGCCACCCCTGGAGATGGAGCGGATCCATGCCGCCCTCGCGCAGTGCACCTGCTTCCTGGCCCTCGGCACCCCGGGCCACCTCCACCCGGCGGCGGGCTTCCTGGAGGACGTGCCCCCCTTGGCCCGCACCCTGGTGCTGGACCCGCAGGCTGGGGTAGAGACCGACGGCTTCCGGGAACACCTCCTCGGCCCTGCGGACCGCGAGGTGGCCGACCTGGTGGCGAAACTGCTGGCGGAGCAGGGGAGCTAGCCCCCTGCAGTCGGTACCCCCGAATCCGCCGTTGGGCCATCCGGTTCACCCTTCCCGCCAGGGCGGGGCGACAGGGCGCGCTCCGGGACCTAACCTCCCTCCTGCGGCGGACGCTTCTCTTGCGCCGCGACGGGAGGCCCCATGAGGCTCGTTGCAGGCAGCGTGATCATCGCCCTGGGGCTCGCGGCCGGAGCCGCCTGGGCTCACGAGAATCGGCAGCCCCCGCCACCGCCACGGCCCGGGGGCGACCCGGACCGCCGTCCCCCCCGGGAGGGACAGGGCGGCGGCTACAGCCTGGAACAGGCCCTGTCGGACCGCGCCCAGCTGCACACCATCGCTTTCAGCGGCCTGGCCTTCCTCACGGGCGAACCCGGCGCCTCCAGCTTCATCCCGCCGGGCAAAGTCGCGGACTTCTTCGGCTTCCAATACCTGCGGGACATCGACGCGGCGGGCAAGGGCCACAACCCCATGTTCCTGGACCGCATCGCCGGGAATGTGATGCGCCTGCTGAGCAGCCCCCAGCGGCGCATCTTCGAACAGGCCGCCCGGGAAGAGGCCGCGCAGCTGGAGGCCATCGCCCGCTTCCGCCTGCCTCTGGTGGCCGCCTTCCACCAGGACCTCGCGGGCCGTCTGCCCGCGGGCTGCAAGGGGCTGGATCGCCTCGCGGTGCGGACCTACGTGGCCGACCTGTTCGAGCTGGACGCGCACCTCGCCTGGCACCGCGCCCGGGCCTTCGGCGCCGTGGCCCAGTCCTTCAGCGACGCCCAGTGGCGGACCCTCGGCGCCTGGAAGTTCGGCGACTTCCGGACCTGGCCCGAGGTGGACCGGGAAGCCCTCCGGGACCTGCGCCCCCGAGCCGCCACCAAGCTGGAGAGCGTCGCCTACATGACCCTGGCCAGCGAGTTCTTCAGCTGGGTGGCCGGCTCCGCCGAGGCCGACACCTACTTCTGCCCCGAGCGCCACGGCACCTACTTCGGCGGCTTCTACTTCAAGGACCTGCCCGCCATGGGCCAAAAGGACTTCGATATCTCCACCAGCCTGACCGGCGACGCGGGCGAGGCCTTCCTGGCCGCCCTGACGCCCGCCCAGCGGGCCCGCATGGAGGCCCTCCCCGACCAGCAGCGCGAGCTGCTGCGGGGCATCGTGACCCTGCGCCGCGCCATCGCCGGCAAGCTCCGCACCTTCCTGAGGGGAGCCGGGCCCACCGACAGGGAGCTCCGGGCCCTGGGCCGCCGCTACGGCGAGCTGGATGGGGAGCTGGCCTATCTCTACGCCAGCACTTTCACCGCCATCGGTCGCTCGGCAGACGCCCCCCAGCTGGCTCGCCTCCGGTCCCTGCGCGGCCAGCCGAGCCGGGAAGCCGGCACCGCCTTCCTCTACTCGGACCGCATTCCCATGCCCCAGTGGCCCGATGCGTCCTTCCTCCTGGGCGGCCGGCGCTGACCGCGCCGCCGCCTGGCCTCCCGTCCCTCTTCTGAAGGAGATCCCGCATGCACCCCTCGTTCCTGCTCTTCCCGCTGCTGGCCGCGCTGCCCCAGGCGCCGGAGGCCCAGCCCTCGGCTCCCCCGCGCCCCGTCTCGCCCATCCTGCTGGCCCTGGACCTCAATGGCGACGGCATCCTTGACGCTGACGAGCTGGCCGCCGCATCCCAGTCCCTGCTGAAGCTCGACAAGAACGGGGACGGCCACCTGACCCCGGACGAGTATCGCCCGCCTCGTCCCGACGGCCAGACGGCCGCCGCGCCACCGCCGAGACCCTCGGGTCAGGCCCGGGAGTCTCGCCCCCTGGAGCGGCCGCGGCCACCCCTGGACGTGGCCCTCGACGAGGACGGCGACGAGATCATCAGCGCGGCCGAGCTCGCCCGGGCACCGCTGCTGCTCAAGAAGCTGGACCGCAACGGCGACGGCCGCCTGACCCCGGACGAAACCCAGCCGATGCCGCAGACGGGTACCCGCCCCCGGGCTGACAGACCGTAAAAGCACCAGCGGTATGCAAGAGGTATGCGGGTCTGCACGCCTAATCGCTTGCCCGATCCCGGACAGCCCCCAACACTTGGCTCCAGGGTCTGCCCGCGAGGCGGCACCCCCTGGAGCCTCGCCATGGACACCCGGAACAGCGGATTCAACACCAAGCTCGTGCATGCGGGGATTCCCGACGACGCCCACGGCAGCGTGGTGACGCCGATCTACCAGACCTCCACCTTCGCCTTCCGGGACGCCCAGCAGGGCGCCAACCGCTTCGCCGGCACCGAGGGCGGCTACATCTACACCCGCATCGGCAACCCCACCACCGTGGCCCTGGAGGAGAACGTCGCGCAGCTCGAAAACGGCTTCGGCGCGACGGCCATGGCCAGCGGCATGGGCGCCGTCAGCACGGTCTACCTGGCCCTGCTCAGCGCCGGGGACCACATCGTCAGCACGGACTCGGTCTACGGCCCCAGCCGCGGGCTCATGGAGAAGCACATGAGCCGCTTCGGTGTGGCCTCCACCTACGTGGACACCTCGGACCTGGCCAACCTGCGGGCGGCCCTGCGGCCCAACACCAAGCTGGTCTACATCGAGACGCCGTCGAACCCCGCCATGTCTGTGACGGACATCCAGGCTGCGGCGGACATCGCCCACGCCGCGGGAGCGCTGCTGGTGGTGGACAACACCTTCGCCAGCCCGCACCTGCAGAAGCCCCTGGACCTGGGCGCCGACCTGGTGCTGCACTCCGTCACCAAGTTCATCAACGGCCACGCGGACGTGGTGGGCGGCATCGTGGTGTCGAAGACTGAGGCCCTGCACAAGCAGATCCGGGCCATGCTCATCAACCTGGGCGCCAACATGGATCCGCACCAGGCCTACCTGGTCAGCCGCGGCCTGAAGACCCTCGCCCTGCGGGTGGAACGCGCCGAGCAGAACACCCACCAGGTGGCCCCCTGGCTGGAGGCCCGCCCCGAGGTGGCCTGGGTCCGCTACATCGGCCTGCCCAGCCATCCCCAGCACGCGCTGGCGGGCCGCCAGATGACGGGCTACGGCTCCATGATCGCCTTCGAGCTGAAGGGCGGTACTGAAGCCGGCCGCGTCCTCATGGACAACGTGCACCTGGCGGGCCTGGCCGTCTCCCTGGGCGGCGTCGAGACTCTCATCAGCCACCCTGCCTCCATGACCCACGCCAGCATGCCCCGGGAGGCCCGGCTGGCCGCGGGCATCACCGACGGCCTGGTGCGCCTCTCCATCGGCATCGAGGACGTGGAAGACATCCTGGCCGACCTGGACCAGGCGCTGGGTTGTATCAAGGGCTGAGGCTACTTCCCGGGCATCTTCTGAAGGTCCATGCGGGTGGCGCGCTTGGAGAGGGCCGTGTGCAGCTTGTCCAGGTGGGCCTTGTCGTGGCACTTGCCGCAGGTGGCGTCCATGTTCTGGCGGGCCACCCGGGAAGCGGGGTCCTTGCGGGACAGCAGCTCGTGGGCGTGGCCGTGGCAGGTCATGCAGGTAGGGGCGTGGTCTTTCCCTTTCTTGCGGGCCATGCCATGCACACTGTTGGCGTACTCCTGGCCCTGGTGGTCATGGCAGCGCACACAGTTGGGCGGGGCCATCTTCTCGGGGTGGGGCAGCTTCTTGGTGGCCGTGTGGCAGGCGAAGCACTGGAGCCCGCCGTGGGCCCGGGTACGGAACACCTCCAGCTTGATCGTGTCGTGGCAGGCCACGCAGTCCTCAGCGTCCGGGGGCGGGGCTGCAGCGAGGGCCGTGGCCAGGATGGCAGCGAATAACAAGCGCATGGGGTCTCCCTGGAAGGCTGGGGACCACCCTAGCACAAGCTTGAACTAGGCCGCGTAGGTCTTGTAGAAGTACCAGGCGGCCAGGATGAAGCCGATGCTGATGACCCCGTAGCGCACCGTCGTGCGCCCCACGCGATGGGCCATGTGCGAGCCGAAGAGCCCGCCCAGACCCGCCGCGACGGCCATGAACCCGACGAGGGCCCACTGCACATTGCCGGGGTGACGCAGATACTCCATGCCGAGGAAGAGGAAGATGGCGATGCCGTTGATGCACAGGGCCAGCAGGTTCTTCAGGCCGTTCATCTGGTGGATGTCCGTGAGTCCCAGGAGGCTCAGGGCGGCCAGCATGAGGATGCCAATGCCGGCGCCGAAGTAGCCGCCGTAGATGCCCACGATGAACTGGAAGACCATGGCGCCGATCCACCAGCCCGTGGTGCGGCTGTGGCTGCCCATCTTCTTGAGCAGCTTGCCGACGGGGTCATTGGCGGCCAGCAACACCGTGGCCGCCAGGATCAGCCAGGGCACCAGCTGGTCGAAGAGCTTCTGGGGCGTGACCAGCATGGCCCAGGCGCCCAGGATCCCGCCCAGGAGCGAGACGGGCATCAGGCGCAGAGCGAAGGCCTTGGTGCCCGCGAGGTCATCGCGATGCCCCCAGAAGCCGCCGATGGAGCCGGGCCACAGCGCCAGGGTGCTGGTGACGTTGGCCTGCTGGCCCGTGAGCCCGATGCCAAGCAAAGCGGGGAACGACACCAAGGTGCCGCCCCCCGCGATGGAATTGATTGCCCCGGCGACAAAGGCCGCGACCATGACGGTGATGATGTGTCCGATATGCATGTCATCTAAGATGACAGGCCGGACGGTCCACTAGAAGGCCGCTACTTCCACTTGAAGGGGAAGGCCGGTTTCTTCGTTCCGAACTCAGGCGGCCACACGGTTTCATGCTTGCCGTTCTGGATCTGCTCCACCAGCATCTGGTGCTTGTTCTGATTCGTGTAGCCGTTGAAGTCCACGAAGGCCACCTCGCCCATGATGCCGTTCCACTTGCCGTCGCGCAGGGCGCCGCGGGTCTTCTCGCGATCGCCGCCAGCCTTCGCAGCCGTCTCGGCCATCACCATGAGTGAGGCGTAGGCGTTGGCGGCGTGGTAGGGCACTTCCTCCTTGCCGAACTTGGCCTTGTAGCGCTTGCCGAAGTCCTTGGCGCCGGGCCATTTCACATCCGTCGTCCACTGGGTGCTGGAGAACACGTTGTTGGAGATGGCCTGCTCCCGCGCAAACTCCGAAGAGGCGAAGCCCGCCCCCGCGCCCAGGAAGGCCTGCGGCTCAAGGCCCACTTCCCGCGCCTGCCGCATGAGCAGGATGCCGTCGGCCACGTAGGACACCATGAACACGAGGTCGGGCTTCAGGCCCTTGATCTTGGCCAGGGTGGAGCGGTAGTCGGGCGAGCCGGAGGCATAGGCCTCCTCCACCACCACCTGGATGCCCACCGCGGCGGCGTAGGCCTTGGCGGACTTCGCGCCGGAGGTACCGAAGTCGGTGTTCTCGTTCAGGATCGCCATGGTCTTGGGCTTGCCCAGCTTCTGCGCCATGGAGATCAGGATCGAGGCGTAGTCCTCGGTGGTGGCGCTGAGGCGGAACACGTACTTCTGGTTCTGCCGCGTGATGTCTTCCTTGGAGGCCACCGGCACCAGGAGCGGCACCTTGTACTTCTCGGCCAGCTTGGAGACGGCGTTGGCGCAGGCGGAGCTGTAGGGCCCCACCACGGCGACCACGCGGTCGCGGGTGACCAGCTTCTCCATGGCCGACATGGAGACCTGGGGCTTGCCCGTGTCGTCCTCGATCACCAGCTCGACCTTGATGCCCTTCTTGGCCAGGTCTTCCACGGCGATTTTGTAGCCGTTGCTCATGTACTCGCCGATGGGCGCCTGGGTGCCCGTTGCGCAGTTGATGATGCCGATCTTCAGGGGTGTCTGCGCCTGCAGCGCGAGACCGAATGCGAACAGCGAGGATAGGATCCTCTTCTTCATGCATGCCTCCAAGGCCGATGGGTTGGGTTTGGTAACCCCAACCCTACCACGAGCTGAGGCCAATCCTTAGAGCTGCTCCAGGTGGATCCAGACCAGGCTGACGCCACCGGTATCGGGCAGCAAAGTCAGTTCGGCGGGACCGTCTTCCACACGCAGCAAGTGACTGGTTTCGAGGTGGAGATTCCAGCGGGGTACTGCCAGGCTCCCAGCGGCGACGAAGATCAGACGAGGCCGTTCTTCCAGGGCATCCTGCGGGCCTCCGCCGGGGTCGTGTGCTGCCAGCGCATCAAGAGCCCTCCAACTGGCGGGCCTCTTCCCGGCTGAGGCGCCGCCAGGGGCGGGGCACCAGACCGGGAACTCTCGCCATGTACTGTCCATAGGCCGGCCCGAACCGAGCCAGCATCTTGCGTTCCTCCAGCCAGGAACCCACGACGAAGTAGGCCGTGATTGCCAGGGCGGAGACGAGCAGCGCCGTGCTCATGTCCCGGGTCCAGAGCAGCACCAGGGACAGGGCATACCAGGGGTGGCGCACGTGCCGGTGCAGGGCCGAGATCCGGAGCGGCTCCTGGTCCCCGATGCCCGGGCGGCGCTCCCGCAGTTGGCGCAGGCCCAGGAACTCAGCCAGATCATAGGTGCCGGGCCCGAAAATCAGCAGCCCCGCCGCCAGGAGGGCCAGCCCATTCATCAACCAGGCCCACACGCCTTGCCAGCGCCAGAGCCAGGGGCCGGGATGACGGGCCAGGAGCACCAGCACCGGCAGGAGCGCCACCAGCGCGACCAGGTTGTAGGCCAGGCGGTAGGCCGGCACCCAGCGGGGGGCGAGGGCCGCCACCCGGGCCTTGAACCCGGCCGCCGCCAGCAGCGAGTGCACCGCCCCGTAGGCGGCCCATGCAAAGGCCAGCCAGGCCAGGTGGACCGCGTCGGAACCCATGGGGTGATTGTGGGCGAAGCGGGGACCTCTATGCCACCGGATGACCGTATCCTGGTTGGATGACTTTCTCCTGGCCCGCGCCTTCGCGCCTCGCGCTCCTCCTGGTCCTGCTGTGGGCGGCCTATGTCCTGCTCTGGACGCCGGGGCCCCTGTCGCTCCGCCTCCTGGGCCTCTATCCCAAGAAGGCCGGCTCCCGCCTCATCGGGTGGGTCGCCTGCCGCACCCTGCCTGTCACCTGGCGCCAGCCCCTGCTGGGCCGCTTCGCTGCGCACTACGGCATCAAGCTGCCGGAGGCCGAGCTCGCCCTCACGGACTACCCGAGCCTCCAGGCCCTCTTCACCCGGCGCCTGAAGCCCGGCCTGCGCCCGCAGGGGCCCGCCGCCCCCGGCTTCGTGAACAGCCCCGTGGACGGCCGCATCATCGCCAGCGGGCGCATCACGACCGGCCTGGCCATCCAGGCCAAGGGCCTGCCCTACCGCGTCGCGGAGCTGCTCAAGCACGACCCGGGCGCCGCACGCTTCGAGGGCGGCCACTTCCTGACGCTCTACCTCTCCCCCAAGGACTACCACCGCATCCACGTGCCCCTGGAAGGCCGGGTCAGCGCCGTGAGCCGCGTCGAGGGGGAGCTCTGGCCCGTGAACGATGCCAGCACGGGCCATGTCCCGCGCCTCTACGAGCGCAACCGGCGGGCCTCCTGGACCGCCCTGGGCACCGGCCCCTGCGAGGGCCTCGAGGTGGCCGCGGTGCTCGTGGGCGCCACCCACGTAGGCGGCGTCGTCATCGATGCACGCTGGCTGGAAGGCAAGGCCCTGCCCCGGGACGGCGGCTGCCCCGTTCCCCTGCTGCCCTGCGCCCCCGGCGATGACCTGGGCACCTTCGAGTTCGGCTCCACCGTGGTGCTGCTCATTGGCGGCCCCCGGGCCGCGGACTGGGCGCCCCTGCGCACGGACGGCGCGGCCAAAGTGGGCGAGCGGCTGGGAGCCTACCGATGAGCGACATGGACCTCTTCCACCAGGATCCTCTCTGGGAGGAGGGCGGCGACCTTCCCGGCGCCCTGGAGGCGCTGTTCACCGCGGCTGGTGAAGTGCTCGACCTGCCCCGCCTCCGGGAGCTGACGGGGCTCGGCGACGGCGCCCTGCAGCAGGGCATCGAGAAGCTGCAGGAGCGCCTGCAGGGTTCCGCAGGGCTCCGGCTGCTGGAGGTGGCCGGCGGCTGGCGCATGGCCACCAGCCCGGTCTACAAGGAGATGGTCGCGCGGCTGGTGACCACCACCCGCAGTGGCAAGCTGACCCCCGCCCAGATCGAGGCCCTGG
>Ga0194052_1000289_pt1 | contig 34884 bp, 26 predicted proteins | sample SepL226m_MetaG_FD_160117 | JGI IMG/M metagenome (GOLD analysis project Ga0194052, IMG submission 160117) | Anoxic zone freshwater microbial communities from boreal shield lake in IISD Experimental Lakes Area, Ontario, Canada - Sep2016-L227-6m | ecosystem: Environmental > Aquatic > Freshwater >...
CCCGCCAGAAGGGGAAGGAGCACGCCCCCACCTGCATGACCTGCCACGGCCACGCCCATGAGCTGCTGTCCCGCAAGGATCCCGCCTCCCGGGTGGCCCGGAAGAACATGGACGCCACCTGCGGCAATTGCCACGACAAGGCCCACTTGGACAAGCTCGCCAAGAACCTGTCCCGGCGCGCCACCCGCATGGACCTTCAGAAGATGCCGGGCAAGTAGTCGCCGACGCGACCTGCGTCCCTGGTCCTTGTCTTTTGACGGGGAAGAGGGATGAAGGGGATGACTGCAAAAGCGTTCCCGGTTATCGGCCTTGCTCCGCCCATTTGGAACTTCGAGGATCACAGCAAAGAGCCCATCCCGGTGGGTCGGTGCCCATCTGTGTAATCTGCGTAATCTGTGGTTCCGCCTTTGCCCCTGGATGGCGGAGGCTGCCCGACAACAGGGCAAAAGCATTTAGCCACTGATGAACACCGATGAACACCGATAAAGGCATGAAAAAAGCCAACATCAATATCTTTTAGCTCTTTCTTTATCAGCTTTTAATCGGTGTTAATCGGTGGCTAGTTTTTGTTTTTATTAAATGGCAGTCAGGCGCTCGTGGTGCGGCGGAGCGCCTGGTCCAGGTCGGCCAGGATGTCTGCCACGTCCTCGATGCCGATGGAGAGGCGCACCAGGCCGTCCGAGATGCCCGCCGCCAGCCGGGCCTCCCGGGGCATGCTGGCGTGGGTCATGGAGGCGGGGTGGCTGATGAGGGTCTCGACGCCCCCCAGGGAGACGGCCAGGCCCGCCAGGTGCACGTTGTCCATCAGGATGCGGCCGGCTTCCGTGCCGCCCTTCAGCTCGAAGGAGATCATGGAGCCGTAGCCGGTCATCTGGCGGCTCGCCAGGGCGTGCTGGGGATGGCTGGGCAGGCCGATGTAGCGCACCCAGGCCACCTCGGGGCGGGCCTCCAGCCAGGGGGCCACCTGGTGGGTGTTCTGCTCGGCGCGCTCCACCCGCAGGGCAAGGGTCTTCAGCCCGCGGCTGACCAGGTAGGCCTGGTGGGGATCCATGTTGGCGCCAAGGTTGATGAGCATGGCCCGGATCTGCTTGTGCAGCGCCTCGGTCTTTGAGACCACGATGCCGCCCACGATGTCGGCGTGGCCGTTGATGAACTTGGTGACCGAGTGGAGCACCACATCGGCGTCGAGATCCAGGGGCTTCTGCAGGTGCGGGCTGGCGAAGGTGTTGTCCACCACCAGCAGGGCCCCCGCGGCGTGGGCGATGTTCGCCGCAGCCTGGATGTCCGTCACGGACATGGCGGGGTTTGACGGCGACTCGATGTAGACCAGCTTCGTGTTGGGGCGCAGGGCCTTGCGCAGGTTCTCCAGATCCGACGTGTCCACGTAGGTGGAGGCCACTCCGAAGCGGCTCATGTGCTTCTCCATGAGGCCGCGGCTGGGGCCGTAGACCGAGTCGGTACTGACAATGTGATCCCCGGCGCTGAGCAGGGCCAGATACACCGTGCTGACGGCGCCCATGCCACTGGCCATGGCCGTGGCGCCGAAGCCGTTCTCCAGCTGCGCGACGTTCTCTTCCAGGGCCACGGTGGTGGGGTTGCCGATGCGGGTGTAGATGTAGCCGCCCTCGGTGCCCGCAAAGCGGTTGGCGCCCTGCTGGGCATCCCGGAAGGCGAAGGTGGAGGTCTGGTAGATGGGTGTCACCACGCTGCCGTGGGCGTCGTCCGGAATGCCCGCGTGCACGAGCTTGGTGTTGAATCCGCAGTTCCGGGTGTCCATGGCGAGGCTCCAGGGGGCGCCGCGTCGCGGGTAGGCCCTGGAGCCAAGTGTTGGGGGCTGCCTGGGATCGGGCAAGCGAATAGGCGTGCAGATCCGCCTACTTCCTGAATACCGCTGGTGCTTTTACGGTCTGTCAGCCTTGGACGGGTTGCCCGTCTGTGGGGTCGGCTGGGTTTCGTCGGGGGTCAGGCGGCCGTCGCCATTGCGGTCCAGCTTCTTGAGCAGCAGCGGCGCCCGGGCGATCTCGGCGGCGCTGATGATCTCATCGCCGTCCTCGTCGAGGACCCCGTCCAGGGGCGGCCGTGGGCGCTCCAGGGGGCGGGCCTCCCGGGCCTGACCTGCGGGCCTGGGCGGGGGCGCGGCGGACGTCTGGCCGTCAGGACGCGGCGGGCGATACTCGTCTGGGGTCAGCTGGCCGTCCCCGTTCTTGTCGAGCTTCAGCAGGGATTGGGAAGCAGCCGCGAGCTCGCCGGCGTCGAGGACGCCATCGCCGTTGAGGTCCAGGGCCAGCAGGATGAGCGAGACCGGGCGCGGCGGAGCCGAGGGGCGGGCCTCCGGTGCCTGGGGCAGCGCGGCCAGCAGCGGGAAGAGCAGGAACGAGGGGAGCATGGGGATCTCCTTCAGCAGGGGACTGGAGCCCGGGCGGCGGTGCGGTCAGCGCTGCCCGCCCAGGAGGAAGGACGCATCGGGCCACTGGAGCATGGGAATGCGGTCCGAGTAGAGGAAGGCGGTGCCGGACTCCCGGCTGGGCTGGCCGCGCAGGGACCGGAGCCGGGCCAGCTGGGGGGCGTCCGCCGAGCGACCGATGGCCGTGAAGGTACTGGCGTAGAGGTAGGCCAGCTCGCCATCCAACTCGCCGTAGCGGCGGCCCAGGGCCCGGAGATCCGTCTCGGTGGGCCCGGCCCCCTTCTGGAAGGTGCGGAGCTTGCCCGCGATGGCACGGCGCACGGTCACGATGCCCCGCAGCAGCTCGCGCTGTTGGTCCGGCACGGCCTCCATGCGGGCCCGCTGCGCGGGGGTCAGGGCCGCCAGGAAGGCCTCCCCCGAGTCGCCGGTCAGGCTCGTGGAGATGTCGAAGTCCTTCTGGCCCATGGCGGGCAGGTCCTTGAAATAGAAGCCCCCGAAGTAGGTGCCGTGACGCTCGGGGCAGAAGTAGGTGTCGGCCTCCACGGAGCCGGCCAACCAGCTGAAGAACTCGCTGGCCAGGGTAATGTAGGCGACGCTCTCCAGCTTGGAGGTGGCCCGGGGGCGCAGGTCCCGGAGGGCCTCCCGGTCCACCTCGGGCCAGGTGCGGAAGTCGCCGAACTTCCAGGCGCCGAGGGTCCGCCGCTGGGCCTCGCTGAGGGACTGGGCCACCGCACCGAAGGCTCGGGCGCGGTGCCAGGCGAGGCGCGCGTCCAGCTCGAACAGGTCGGCCACATAGGCCCGCACCGCGAGGCGATCCAGCCCACTGCAGCCTGCGGGCAGACGGCCCGCGAGGTCCTGGTGGAAGGCAGCCACCAGGGGCAGGCGGAAGCGGGCGATGGCTTCCAGCTGCGCGGCCTCTTCGCGGGCGGCCTGCTCGAAGATGCGGCGCTGGGGGCCGCTCAGCAGCCGCATCACATTCCCGGCGATGCGGTCTAGGAACATGGGGTTGTGTCCCTTCCCCCCGGCGTCGATGTCCCGCAGGTACTGGAAGCCGAAGAAGTCTGCGACCTTGCCCGGCGGGATGAAGCTGGAGGCGCCGGGTTCGCCGGTGAGGAAGGCCAAGCCGCTGAAGGCGATGGTGTGGAGCTGAGCCCGGTCCGAAACGGCCTGCTCCAGGCTGTAGCCGCCCTCCCGGGGGGGACGGCGGTCCGGCTCGCCCGCAGGTCGCGGCGGGGGCTGCCGGTCCCCCCGCGCCCAGGCGGCGCCGACCGCGAGGCTCAGGACGATGATCGCGCTGACAGCACCTAATCTCATGGGGCCTCCCGTCGCGGCGAAAGAGAACCGTCCGCCGCAGGACAGAGGTTAGGTCGCGAATCCCACCCTGTCGCCCGGTCCTGGCGGGAAGGGTGAACCCGATGGCTCAACAGCGGATTCCAGGGTACCGGCTGCAGGCGGCTAGCTGCCGTGCGCTGCCAGAAGTTCCGTCACCAGCCTGGTCACCTCGCTGTCCGTGGGTCCCGCGCGGTGCTCCTGGAAGCCGGTGGCTTCCTCGCCCGGCTCCGGGCTCAGCACCAGGGTGCGGGCCGAGGGGGACAGGTCCTCCAGGAAGCCCGCCGCTGGGTGGAGGTGACCCGGGGTCCCGAGGGCCAGGAAGCAGGTGCACTGGGCGAGGGCGGCATGGATCCGCTCCATCTCCAGGGGCGGCTCGCCGTACCACACGAGATGTGGCCGCAGCTGGCCGAGGGTGGCACAGGAGGGGCAGCAGGAGCTGAAGTCGAGGTCCTCCGCCCAGGGGTGGACATGGTGGCACTCCGTGCAGCGGGCCTTGAGCAGCTCACCGAAGAGGTGGACCGGGGCCCGGCTGCCCGCCCGCTCGTGCAGGTCATCCACGTTCGTCGTCACCAGCAGGAAGTCCCCGGGCCAGGCCGCCTCCAGCCGGGCGAGGGCGGCGTGCGCGGCGGAGGGCTCCAGGGCCGCCAGGCGCCGCCGCCGAGCGTTGTAGAAGCCCTGGACGCGCAGCGGGTCCTGCCGGTAGGCCATGGGCACAGCCACTTCCTCCAGGAGTTGGCGCTCCCAGAGAGAATCCCCGTCGTGGGCCGCCATGATGCCGCCGTCCGGGCAGATCCCAGCCCCGCTCAGCACCACGATGGACGATCTGGCCACTCGGACCTCCGTGCGGACATCATAGCGCCCCGGAATTGCCTCTATGCGCCAGGGAGGAAGGACCACAGAATAGGCGCCAGACTCCTTTTCAATGACTGCTTTTTACCTCCCGCGCCCCATCCTGCGCGTGAGCCATTCCCGCGAGAGCCACCATGACCCAGCCGAATCTGCTGCCCAGCCTCGAGCGCTACGCCAGCAAGGTCTGCACGGCTGAGGAGGCCGTGGCCCGCATCCAGCCCGGCCAGCGGGTCTTCCTGGGCACCGCCTGCGCCAGCCCAAGGGCTCTGGTGGGTGCGCTGGAGACCATGAAGCATCCGCCCGCGGACCTCGAGCTGCTGCACTTCATCACCACCGACACGGTGCCCCACGACGCCGAGGGTCGCTGCACCACGCGGTTCCGGCACCGCAGCTTCTACGTGGGCTCGGACATCCGGGCCGCCATCCGCCAGGGCCTCGCCGAATACGTCCCCATCTCCCTGGCCCAGGTGCCCCAGCTCATCCAGCTGGGCCGCATCCCCGTGGATGTGGCCCTCATCCAGGTCACACCGCCGGACGAGTTCGGCTACGTGAGCCTGGGGGTCTCCGTGGACATCGTCTCTGCGGCGGTAGAGAAGGCGAAGCTGGTGCTGGCGGAGGTGAACCCGGCCATGCCCTGGACCATGGGGGACACGACGCTGCACGTGAGCGAGATCCATGCCCTCGTGCCTGTGGATACCCCAGTGATCGAGTACCACCACCCGGTCACCAAGGGCGCCGTGGTGGAGCGCATCGCCCAGTACATCGCGGGGATCATCGACGACGGCTCCACCCTCCAGATCGGCATCGGGCGCATTCCCGAGCAGGCGCTGAAGTACCTCGGCGACCGCAAGGACCTGGGCATCCACTCCGCCGTGCTCACCGACTCCGTGATCCCCCTGCTGGAGAAGGGCATCCTCACCGGCAAGCTGAAGTCCATGGCCCGGACCCGCATCGTGGCCAGCTTCCTCCTGGGCACCCGGCGGCTCTACGACCTGGTCCACCGCAACCCGCTCTTTTCGCTCCAGCCCATCCAGGCTGTCTGCGATCCCTACACCCTCGCGGCCCAGACCCGCATGGTGGCCATCACCCAGGCCTTCACCATGGACCTCACGGGCCAGGTCTGCACGGACCAGCTCGACGGCGAGTTCTACGGCGGGCTGGAGGCCCAGGCAGCCTTCCTCCGCGGGGCGGCGCGCTCCCCCGGCGGCAAGCCCATCGTCTGCCTGGCGTCCACCAACGACGACGCCAGCATGTCCCGCATCCGCCCCCAGCTGCTGGCGGGGGAGGGCGTGAGCATTGCCCGCACGGACGTCCACTACGTCATCACCGAATACGGCATCGCCTACCTCTTCGGGAAGTCCATCCGCGAGCGGACCATCGCCCTCATCGAACTGGCCCATCCCAAGTTCCGCCCCTGGCTCATGGAGGAGGCCAAGCAGCTGGGCTACCTGCCCGCGGACCAGCGCCTGGAGAACCTGCGCAGCTACCCCGTGGAGGAGGAGCGCACCTACACCCTCAAGGGGGGCCGCCAGGTGATGCTGCGCCCCGCCAAGGCCAGCGACGGCGATGCCATCCGGGGCCTCTTCCACCACCTGTCGAAGGACGACGTCTACACCCGGTTCTTCCGCCGGGTGCTGGCACTTTCCAGCGACGAGGTGCAGCGCCTGTGCAACCTCAACTTCGAGAGCGAGGTGGCCTTCGTTGCGGTCACGGGCGAGCGGGAGAACGAGTGCGTGGTGGCCCAGTGCTGCTACTTCCTGAACCTGTCGAGCAACCTCGCAGAGACCGCCTTCATGGTGGATCCCGCCTGGCAGGGCACGGGCCTGGGCACGGTGCTGCAGTCCCACATGGTGGCCCACGCCATGACCCGGGGCGTCCGCGGGTTCGTGGCGGAGATCCTGCCCCAGAACGAGAAGATGGTGGCCCTGGCGAAGAAGTGCTGCGACAACGTGAGCGTCACCCGGGAGGACGACGCCCTCCACGTGACCATGCTGTTCCGGGCGCCCTGACATCCATTCAGAGCTGATAAGAAGGACAACAACCCTTTACCACCAAGGCACCAAGACACCAAGAAAGACAGATGGGCTTCACCTTTGCCGTTCTTGGTGCCTTGGTGTCTTGGTGGTGATCCTTTCCCTTCCGTGGGAATTGGGACAGCACCGGCTCAGCCGCCCGGCCTCAGCCCGGCGCCGCCCCCGTATTCACTGGTCAGGAAGGGATTCTCGGCCAGGGCCCGGACGAGGAGGACGCGGGCCTGCTCCCGGAGCTTCTCCGCCGCGGGGCCCCGCTCGCAGTCCGCGAGGCGCCGGAGAAGGCGAGCCCGGAGCGCCTTCCGCTCGGGAATCTGCAGGAGCTGTTTTTCGAAAGGCTCGAGGGCGGTCAGGGCCCGCTTCAGCAGGGGGGCCGGCGAGCCCCCGGCCCGCGCCGCTTCCAGGGCCTCCATCTCAAATGCCTTGGCCTGGCTGGTGAGCAGGTCCGGGGACTCCGGGGCCATGGGCCGCACATGCTCCAGGTCCCGGCGGCAGGCCCGCAGCACCTCCGCTGCACTCCGGCCTTGGCGCAGCAGCCACTCGGCTTCCATCAGCCGCGCCTCGACCTTGTTGTAGAAGATGGAAGGGTTCTGAGGATCCTGCTGCTCGGCCCGGGCGAACTGTTCCAGGGCTTCGGCGAGGTCCTTGCGGGGATCCCCACCGACTCGGGCCCTCAGGGTCCCCCGCAGGGTGTGGGCCGCTCCCAGGTTGAGGAGGGTGTCGTTGGTGGCGCGGACCTTCATCCCCCGCTGGGCTGTCGCGAGGGCCTCTTCGAGGTCAGCCTCATAGGGGGCGCCGGTGCGCCACTTCTGCTCCGCCCGCAGGCGGAGGAGCAGGGACCGGTTGGAGATGGCGGAGACATAGGCGGGGTTCCGGCCAATGACCTCGTCCACCAGGCTCAGGCCCCGATCCAGGTCCGGGAGAGGATCCTGGCCCCGGGCTCCCCGGATCGCTCCGCGCTGGATGTGGAGGATCACGCCCACATTCTGGATCCGGCCGTTGGCGGGCTCCAGCTCCCGACTCTTTTCGAAGACCACGATGGCCTGGTCGAGGCTGGGCAGCACATCCTCACCCCGGCGGTCCCGGTCCTGGCACTGGTCGAAGATCACGTCGAGGAGGATGGCCACCGCGAACACGTCGCCGGGGCGCTGGGCCAGCACCCGGCGGAGGTGGCCTTCAGCCTTCTCGAGCAGCTCCAGGCAGGGCTGCTGGTGGTCCACGGCGACGTTGGCCAGGCTCCAGTACAGCAGCCCGAGCTTCTTCCGGGCCTCCAGGTTCTCGGGTGAGAGCCGCAGGGCCTCGTCCAGGCGGGCGATGGCTTCTCCGAAGGAGGCGCTGGGGTCGATGCCTTTCGCTTCCTCCGCCCGGGCCAGGCTTCGGATGAGCTCGGCTTCCTGGATAAGCGGCACGGGATCCGCCGGGTCTAGACTGCGCGCCTTGGCGCAGGCCCCCATGCCGAGGGCCCAGCTCTCCCGGGGATCGCCGCCCAGGAACCGGCTCAGGTAGATGAGGTGATCCGCGGCCCGGCCCAGGTTCAGCCAGCTCTCCTTGTCGCTGCGGGCAATCTCCAGGGCCTGGCGGAGGCTCGCACAGGCCTGGTTCACGCGCAGGAGGGCGGCCGGATGATCACCCCTGTCGATAGCCAAGGTTGCGAGGCCCATCTCGGCGCTGGCCCGGAGCTTGAGGGTACGGTAGCTCAGCGGCGCTTCCTTGAGGAGGCGGTTGGTGCGGGTCACCACGGCCTCGTGGCGTCCGGCGAAGGCATCGGCGAGGGCAGCGCGGTAGTCCTGATCCTCGGGTCGTCCGCCCTGCGCCTGGGAGAGGCGGGCCAGCGCGGGCTCCTGCAGGGTCTTCTGCAGCTGCCCCTCCTGCAGCTTGCGGCGCTCGGGGTCCTTCAGCTGCTCCAGGGCCTGTCGGCGGAGGCGGTAGACCTCGCCCAGGGCCGTGCCGAGGCCCTCGGCGGACTCAGGGTTTCGGAAGCCCCGGTCCCAGGCATCCTGCAGGTCCTCCAGGGCCGCTTCGTAGTCGTGCAGCGCGAGGTGGAACCGCCCCAGGGCGTAGGCCAGGGGTGCCCGGGTGGAAGAGCCGTAGCGGGCGGCGTCGCTGCGCACGTGGGCCAGCAGCTCGTTCACCTGGCGGCGGTCCGAGCGCGTGTCGTGCAGGGGACCCATCTCGGAGGCCTGCACGATCTCCTCCAACCGGATCAGGGTCATGCCCATCTGGGCCACGAAATCCGCCCGCTGGCGGGCCCGCCAGAGGGTCCAGGCCCCCAGCCCGAGCAGGAACAGGATGGCCAGCCCCGCGGTCTGGGTGGTGCGCCAGGCCTGGCGGTTCTTCCGCAGGCGCAGGAGCCCCTTGAGCGCGTGCTCCAGCAGGCCGGTCCGGCGGGCCTTGATCGGCCGCCCCTCCAGCCAGCACTGCATGTCTTCGGCCATCGCCGCAGCCGTGGCGTAGCGGCGCTCCGGCTGCTTCTCCAGGCACTTCAGGGCGATGATCTCCAGATCCCGGGGCACCTCCGGGTGGTGGCGACTGGGCGGGGTCGCCTCCTCGTCCAGGAGGCGGCGGATGATCTCCACATGGGAGGAGGACTCCTGCATGAAGGGGGGGTGGCCGCAGAGGAACTCGTAGAGGAGTGTCCCCAGGCCGTGGACGTCCGTGCGGATGTCCAGGGGGCGGTTCCCCTCGGCCTGCTCCGGGGACATGTAGGCCAGGGTGCCGACGATGGAGGTGGCCCTCGTCTGGCCGGCCACGTTGGTGAGCCGCGCCAACCCGAAGTCCATGAGGTAGGGCTTCAGGCGCCCATCCACTACCTCCACCATGATGTTCGTGGGTTTCAGGTCCCGGTGCACCATGCCCTGGCGGTGGGCCGCGTCCAGGGCCAGGGCGACCTGGACCAGGAGCCCCACCCGGGCGCGGAGGTCGTTGGTGCACACCCGGTCCAGCGTCTCTCCCTGGACGAGCTGCATGGCGATGAAGGGCAGGCCGTCGAAGGTGCCGGTCTCGTAGACCTTGACGATGTTCTCGTGGTCCAGGCTGGCCTGGAGCTGGGCCTCCAGCGTCAGGAGACGGGCGCCGCCCTGGTGCTCCTCGCGGATGAACTTGAGGGCCACCATCCGGTTCAGCTTCCGGTCCCGGGCCCGGTAGACCTTGGCCATGCCACCCTGGCCCAGCACCTCGAACACCTCATAGCGGTCCCAGGCAAGCAGAGCGGCCGGGATGCTCGAAGACCGCGAGACCGATTCCATCAGGCCATCCTCACGGAGGATGGCCGTCGGCTGATCCTTGGGATCCGGTAGAGGCTGGGAGGGCATGGCCCATTATTATTCAGGTGCGGGTCTTTTGATTCCGGGCAATCTCATCCCACCCGAAAATATTCATCCGGCCTTGGTATCCCTTCCGGATTTGCCTCCGTGAAAGGCTCCATGTTCCACTACCAGCCTCCGGGAGCTTCCATGACTCAGAACCGCCGCTCCTTCCTGCAGACCACGCTACTTGCGGCCCTCTCGACCCAGCTCGCGCCCAAGCTCCTTGGGGCCGGTTCCTCCCCATCGGGAAACCGGCCCCGGCGGCTGGTGCCCGGGGCCACGGTCGGCCTGGTGAGCCCGGCCAGCGCCACCTGGCTCACGGAGGAGCTCGAGATCCTCCAGGAGACCATCCGTGCGCTGGGCCTGAAGCCGAAGCTCGGCAAGCACGTGCTCGACCGCTACGGCTACCTGGGCGGGACGGACGCGGACCGGGCCGCGGACCTGAACACCATGTTCGGCGATGACTCGGTGGACGCCATCCTGTGCATCCGCGGCGGGTGGGGCTGCAACCGCCTGCTGCCCCTACTCGACTACCCCCTGATCGCGGCCCATCCGAAGATCCTGCTCGGCTACAGCGACATCACCTCGCTGCTCACCGCGATCTACGCCAAGACCGGGCTCATCACCTTCCACGGCCCCGTGGGCACCTCGACCTGGAATCCCTACTCCCTGGACTATGTCCGCCGGGTCCTGTTCAACGCCGAGGCCGTCACCATGACCAATCCCGAGGTGGTCGGCAAGGGTCTGGTCGTCACCGAGGACCGGATCCGGACCATCACCCCGGGCGTCGCCGCGGGGGTGCTGGTTGGGGGGAACCTGACGGTGCTCACCGCCATGCTCGGGTCGCCCTACCTGCCAGACTGGTCCGGGAAGCTCCTGTTCCTGGAGGACACCAACGAGAACATCTACCGCGTGGACCGGATGCTGACCCAGCTGAAGCTCGCGGGGGTGCTGGACAAGGTCGCGGGTGTGGTGTTCGGGAAGTGCACCAAGTGTCTCCCGGGTGACGGGCAGGGGTCGCTGACCCTGGAAGAGGTCCTAAACGACCACCTCCGGCCCCTGAAGGTGCCCGCCTGGCAGGGCGCGATGATCGGGCATATCGAGAACAAGTTCACGGTGCCGGTCGGTGTGCGCGCGGAGATCGACGCGACGCGCGGCTCGATCAAGCTGCTGGAACCCGCGGTCCGGTAGGGAGCGCCCGTGCGATGCGCCCTCGCCCTCGCCACCCTGGTGCTGCTGCTGGGTGGCAGCTCCGCCAAAGGCGCTCCCCCCGCGCCGGTCGCCGGCCAGGCCCGGTCGCTCTGGGAGGCCTGGCCCCGGGTGCGCGTGTCACCAGCCGATCCCTGGGCCCTGAAGCACCGCGAGCTCCGGACGGCGCTGGCCTTGCTCCAGCAGCGGCATCCCGGGCTCATCGCCCTGGTGGAAGAGGGCCTCTCCACCGAGGGGCGGAAGATCCCGGCCCTGCGCCTGGGCCAGGGCCCCACGGGGGTCCTCCTCTGGTCCCAGATGCACGGGGACGAGCCCACCGCCACGGCCGCCCTCCTGGACCTCCTGAACTGGTTTGGCACCAGCCCCGCCGACCCGGCGGCGCAGCAGGTGCTCTCGAAGCTGACCCTCTGGATCATCCCGATGCTCAATCCGGATGGAGCCGAGCGCACCCAGCGCCGGAACGCCCAGGAGATCGACATCAACCGCGACGCCCAGCGGCTGGCCTCGCCCGAGGGCCGCTTCCTGAAGGCCCTGCGGGACCGGGTGCAGCCTGTGATCGGCTACAACCTCCACAACCAGAACCCCAACCTGCGGGCCGGGCTCACGGGTGACCAGGTGGCGATCGCGCTGCTGTCGGTGCCCGGCGACGAGGCCCTGACGGAGACCCCCGGCACCCGCCGGACGAAGCAGCTGGCGGTGCGGGTGCGGGAGCTGGTGGAGCCCCTCGCTCCGGGCCGCGTCTCGCGCTACGACATGGACTACACGGCCCGGGCCTTCGGTGACTCCATGACCCGCTGGGGTACCTCCACCCTGCTCATCGAGACCGGCGGCTGGGCCGGTCCGGAGGAGGCCGAGCGCCTCGTCCGGCTGAACTTCGTGGCCCTGGCCGGGTCTCTCACCGCGCTCGCCGACGGCTCCCTCGAGACGGCCCGCGCCGAGGCCTACCCGCAGATCCCCCTGAACGAGCGGGATGCGCTCACCACGCTGGTGGTCCGGAACACCCGCCTGATTGGAGGACGCGCGCTGCCGTCGTTCCTCGCAGACCTGGCCTTCCTGGTGCCCGGCGCTTTCTCCGGGGACTCCCCCCGTCGCCGGGAGCCGTCCCTCATCGAAGTCGGTGACCTCGCCCACTTCCGCGGCCTCGCCGAGCTGGACGCCACCGGCCTGCTGGCGGTGCCCTGGCCGGCCCCGGCCGGGGACTGGGCCGCCCTGCGGGAGTCCCTGGGTTCGCGCAGCCTGCTCGCGACGGACGAAGCCACCCTCCTCGCCGCGGTCCGCGCCCTGGGCGAGACCGCTGTGGCCCGGCCGGGCTACGCGGGGGCGGTCCTGTTCTACCGGGCTGGCAGCCCAGGCACCCTGACCCTGGAAGGCGCCGTGCTCCGCGGCAGGCTGGTGGGCGGCAAGCTGGCTGCGACCGGACCGGGCGCAGCGGCTGCGGGTCGGTAGTACCTGGCTATCAAGCTCAACCTGATAGCAATAGTAGGGGCGGGAAGTCAGGCAAGACGATGAACCAAAAAATCTGAAAAATGGGACTGGCATTCCAGGCGCTCTAAGGCGACCATTTGCCCACCTCAAGGACACCAACAAACAGGGAGGACATCATGGGCGACAAGGGCGGCAAGAAGGACAAAGAGAAGAGCCAGAAACAGAAAACGGGGAAGCAGGTAGAGAAATCAAAGAGCAAGCAGGAGAAGCAGACCAAGAAGTAGGTCTGAGCCCTGGCGCAACACTCAGCTCCTGGCTAGCTCGTCGCCGGGTGATGGTGGCTGTCTGCCACGCCTGTTCCCACAGGCAGACGAATCCTCAGGTGTAAGGCAGCAGGGCAGGGCCTCGGTCAGCAGCAGCTCCGGGGTGCCTATTGGGATGTCGTGGCGGCAGCCCAGGTCGTATCCGTCTCCATTCCGGGCCACTCACTTCCCGTCCGTCAGCGGGTCAACCAGCTTGCCCACCATCCCCTGCCTCCCCTACCAGGCGAGATATGAACAGCGTGAAGCCGGGGGATTACATCAAAGCCAGCCAAGGAATCTTTCGCAATTCCACACAAGCCCGCCGGGTCGAAGTTGGGATCATCTCCGGTTCGCGTTGATCTGCTGGAGGTGTTCCTGCCGGTAAGAAATGAGACAATCGATTAATATGAAAAAAAAGGCATCAATGTTAACCAGGACACCAAGTAGTAATGGATCATGTGACAAGTTCAGGTTCTCTCGTTGGCAGCTTACAATTCACCCGGCCTCCGACGAGGTATGTCCTAAATAGAGGCTGGGCCTTCAGGGGGAATCATGTCGAATCGGTGGAAAGCGCTGCTGGGGATCCTGTTTGCGATAAGCCAAACAGTCATGATCTGGGCCGACACGCCGCTATGGATGCGCTATCCCGCCATCTCGCCGGATGGCCGCACGATCGTCTTCAGCTACCAGGGGGATTTGTTTCGGGTGCCCGCTGGGGGTGGCGAGGCCATCGCCCTCACCCGGGGCGAGGGGCACCACCAGATGCCGGTCTGGTCCCACGACGGGCGCTCTATCGCCTTCGCCTCGGACCGGTTCGGAAATTTTGACGTGTTCGTGATGCCCGCTGCCGGGGGCGAGGCACGGCGCCTCACCTTCCACTCGGCTAATGACTTTCCCTCGGCCTTTACGCCTGATGACAAGGCAATCCTCTTCACCTCGAGTCGCACGGGCACCGCCGAAAATGCACAGTTCCCCAACCGAATGTTCCCCCAGACCTACACGGTGTCCCTGAGCGGCGGGCAGGCGCAGTTGGTCTCTACGGTGCCCATGGAAATGGGCGTCTTTGATGCTGCTGGTGGCCGGATCCTCTTTCAGGATGTGAAGGGCTACGAGGATCCTTGGCGCAAGCACCACATCTCTTCGGTCACTCGGGACATCGTGCTCTTCGATCGAGCCGCCGGGGCCTTCCGCACCCTCACGACCTTCCAAGGCGAGGACCGGAATCCAGTCTTCGCCCCGGACGGCCAATCCTTCTACTACCTCAGCGAGCAGGGCGGCTCCCTCAATATCTACCGCGACTCCGTGGACAAGCCTGGCACCCCGCTGCCCGTCACCACCTTCCAGAAACACCCGGTGCGCTTCCTCTCGATGGCCCAGGACCGTACCCTCTGTTTCGCCTGGAACGGCGAGCTCTACACGGCCAAGGATGGCACCGCGCCCCAGAAGGTGGTGGTCCAGCTTGTCACGGATGGGCGGGGAGCCGCAGAGCGGATCCTGTCCGTAAAGGGGGGGATCACGGAAATGGCTGTCTCCCCTGGCGGGAAGGAGATCGCTTTCATCGCCCGGGGTGAGGTCTTCGTCACCAGCCTGGAGGGTGGGCTCACCAAGCGCATCACCAACACCGCAGCCCAGGAACGCTCTGTCAGCTTCAGCCCCGATGGCCGAACCCTGCTCTACGCCTCTGAGCGGGGTGGCAGTTGGGACCTCTACACCTGCTCCCTGGTCCGCAAGGACGAGAGTGTCTTCTACGCCTCCACGCAGGTGGAAGAAAAGGCCATCCTCACCACCCCCGCCGATGAGTTCCAGCCTCTCTTCTCACCGGACGGAAAGGAAGTGGCCTACCTGCACGAAAGGACCGGCCTCAACGTCCTGAACCTGGGATCCGGCAAGGTCCGCACCCTGTACCCTGCCGAGCGCAACTACTCCTACGCCGATGGGGATCAAGAGTTCCGCTGGACCCCTGATGGCAAGTGGCTTTTCTTCGCCTTTGACGTCCAACCCCTGGGCGGTGTCCAGGATGTGGGCCTGCTGGCAGCGGATGGCAGCGGCAAACTCGTGAACCTCAGCCGCAGCGGCTTCAATGATGGCCGCCCGCGGCTCTCCCAGGATGGCACTTTGGCCTACTGGATGACCGATCGGGAAGGGCACCGCAAGCTGGACCTGGATCCGGCCACTTCCGACATCTTCGGCGTCTTCCTTACCCAGAAGGCTTGGGAGCGATTCCAGTTGACCAAGGAGGAGTTCGCCCTGGTCAAGGAGCGTGAGGAGAAGGAGGCCAAGAAGGATGACAAGAAGGACGAGAAGAAGGACGAGAAGAAGCCTGTGCCGCCCCTGGCCATCGACTGGGAGGGGCTGGACCAGCGCAAGGCCAGGCTGACCATCCATACCGCGGACCTGGGCGAGGCGATCCTCGATCCCAAGGGCGAGAAACTCTACTACCTGGCGAAGTTCGAGAAAGGGTTCGACCTCTGGGTCTCGGACCTCCGCACAATGGAGGCCAAGATCCTGGCCAAGCTCGATGCCAAGGTGGCCACCATGGAGCGGGCCGACGATGGCAAGGCTCTGTTCGTGCTGGCCGACGGCAACCTCTCCAAGGTGGATGCTGAGTCCGGCAAACGCGAACCCGTGGTGGTGAACGGCGAGATGGTGCTTCGTCCCCGCGAGGAGCGGGCCTACATCTTTGAGCACGCCTGGCGGCAGGTGCAGAAGAAGTTCTACGTGGAGGACCTGCACGGAGTGGATTGGAAGGGTTACCGGGCGGCCTATGCCCCCTTCCTGCCCCACATCCGCAACAACTATGACTTCGCCGAGATGCTCAGCGAGATGCTCGGCGAGCTGAACGCCTCGCACACGGGTTGCCGCTACGCCCCACCTCAGGACAACACGGACCAGACCGCCTCCTTAGGCCTATTCTTCGATACCAAGCCCGCAGCCAAGGGGCTTCGCATCGCGGAGGTCTTGGCCCGGGGCCCCCTGGACTTGGCGGCAGCCAAGGCCAAGGTCGGGCACTTGCTGCTAGCCATCGATGGGCAGGAACTCCTCCCGGACCAGGACTATGCCCAATGGCTCAACCGGAAGGCCGGACACTTCGTTCTGCTCAGACTGCGGGATCCCAAGTCAGAGGAAACCTGGGAGGTGCCGGTCAAGGCCATCACCCGGCAGCAGGAGGCCCAGCTGCTCTACCGTCGTTGGGTGGAGCGGAGCCGGGCCCTGGTGGAGCAGGCTTCGGGTGGACGCCTGGGTTACGTGCATGTGCGTGGCATGGATGATCCCAGCATGCGCACGGTGGTTGAAGAAGTCCTGGGTCGCTACCCAGATAAGGAGGGCCTGGTTGTGGACACCCGCTTCAACGGCGGTGGCAACCTCCACGAAGTCCTTTCGGATTTCTTGAGCGGCAAGAAATACTTCGACATCATCCCTCACGGCCAGGCCTGGGGCTACGAACCAGCGCAGAAGTGGATCAAGCCTTCTATCGTCGTCATGAGCGAGGGGAACTACTCCGATGCCCACCTCTTCCCTGTGGCCTACAAGCTCAAGGGTCTGGGCCGCACCGTGGGCATGCCTGTACCGGGAACGGGGACCTTTGTGTGGTGGGAGGCGCAGGTCGATCGGACGCTCGTCTTTGGCATCCCGCAGGGCGGCTGGCGCACGCCGGACGGGAAATTCTGCGAGAACAACCAACTAGAGCCGGACATCCGCGTGGCCAACGGTCCTGCGGCCCAGGCCGGCGGCTCCGACGAGCAACTCAAGGCCGCCGTCCAGGCCTTGCTTGGCGAATTGAAATTGAAGTAACGATCCTCCGGCCGCACGAATTGCTGGCACGGCGCTAATCCCTTCCGATAGCCCCCCGGGCTGTCTACAGGGGCGCCTACCTGCCAGCAATTCAGTGACTTCGAATCCCTCACCGAATCCCTCACTCTCCGCCAACAAAAGAAGCCGCCCGGGGGCGGCTTCAGTTGGCGGAGAGTGAGGGATTCGAACCCTCGGTAAGCTTTTGACCTACACACACTTTCCAGGCGTGCTCCTTAAACCACTCGGACAACTCTCCATGGCTTCCGCGTGAACGCGGCGAACGACAAGGTTAGCACGGCCCCGGGCTTGCGCCAAGGGCCGGTAACCAAAGCTACACGGACTCGAGAACGCCCGTGAGCAGCTTCCAGAAGTTGCCGACGGAGGCTATGCTCACGTGCTCATCGGGGGTGTGCACATCCCACATGTTGGGGCCGATGGAGACCATCTCCATGCTGGTGTATTTTTCACCGATGAGGCCGCACTCCAGGCCCGCGTGGATGGCCATGATGACCAGGGGCTTGCCGAAGAGCCGCTCGTTGGTCTTGCTGACGATCTGCACCAGGGAGGCGTTGGGCTCGGGCTTCCAGCCGGGGTAGCCGCCGGTGGTATGGGCCTCGAAGCCGCCCAGGGCGCAGGTGGCGGCGATGCGCTGGGAGAGGGCGACCTTGGAGGCGTCGATGGAGCTGCGGGTGAGCAGGTTCACCTCGACTTCGTCCGCGCGGGTGTCGATAACGCCCATGTTGGTGGAGGTCTGGACCAGGCCCTTGATGTCGGGGCTCATGGCCTCGACGCCGTGGGGCAGGGCCAGCAGCAGCTTGAGGAGGGCCTCGGCGTCCGCCGCGGCCATGACCTGGCTCGCGTCACCGGGCTCCAGGCCCAGTTGCAGGCCGGGATCGAAGGCGCCGAGGGCGGCACTCCAGTGGGCCTGGTGGCTGGCCAGGGCGGCGCGGAAGGCCTGCTCCTGGGCGGGATCCAGGAAGATCTGGGCTGAGGCCTCGCGGGGGATGGCGTTGCGCTTGTTGCCGCCCTTGATGGCAGCCAGGCCGATGCCGAACTCGGAGCCGGTGGCGTTGAGCACCTGGGCGAGGATGCGGATGGCGTTGCCTCGGCCGGCGTTGATGTCGATGCCGGAGTGGCCGCCCTTGAGGCCGAAGACCTTCAGGCGGTAGGGCTTGGCGCCAGCGGCGGGCGCGGCGTGGGCGAGCTTGCGGGTGACGATGGTGTCCACGCCGCCGGCGCAGCCGATGGTCAGGTAGCCCTCTTCCTCGCTGTCGAGGTTGATGAGGAACTTGGCGTTGAGGCGGCCCGGCTGCAGGCCGTTGGCGCCGGTGAGACCGGTCTCCTCGTCGATGGTGATGAGCACCTCGATGGGGCCATGGGCCATGTCCTTGCTGGCCAGGACCGCCATGGCGGCGGCGACGCCGATGCCGTTGTCGGCGCCGAGGGTCGTGCCCCGGGCCCGCAGCAGGTCGCCGTCCTGGTAGACCTGGAGGGGATCCTTGGTGAAGTCGTGGACGGTGCCTTCATTCTTTTCGCAGACCATGTCCACGTGGGCCTGGAGACAGACTGTGGGGCTGCCTTCCTTCCCGGGGGTGGCCTGCTTGCGGATGATGACGTTGCCCACCGCGTCGCGCTCGACCTCGCAGCCAAGGGCCTTGGCCTGGTCAGCCACCCACGCGGCGGCCTCCGCCTCCTGCTTGGACCCGCGGGGGATCTTCGAGAGCTCGAGGAAATAGGACCAGATGGCCTTGGGTTCAAGGGTATCGAGCAGCGCGTTCACGGAACCTCCCTACGGGCCGGGACACAGGCCCGGCGGACCCTCCAGGGTAAGGGGGTCCCTGGCTGGGAGGCGTGACCTCGGTCACTTCAGCGGAGGCCGTGCCGGGCCTTGAAGTCGGGCCAGTCGGCCTTGAGCCGGATGAACGCCTCGACATCGGGGCACAGCAGGAAGGGGTTGCCGCGCCGCTCCAGGGCCATGGTAGAGGCGGCCCGGGCGCCGTAGTCGTGGCCGGGCCAGACCGTGGTCTCCGGGGGCCAGTCCCGCAGCAGGCGCTGGAGGCTGCCCCACTCGGTGCGGGCGTCGGTGTCGCTGCCGGTGCCGCCGACCTTGCCCACGAAGAGCAGATCCCCCGTGAGGCCCACGCCTTCCTCCTCCACCAGGAAGGCCAGGTGGTCGGGGCAGTGGCCGGGCACCCGCCAGACCTTCAGGTGGTAGGCGCCGAAGGGCAGCCGGGCGCCGTCCGCCAGGGTGCTGTCCAGGGGACCCGGGTGGCCGGGGCCGCCCAGGACAGGCGCACCCGTCAGTGCCTTCGCCTCGGCGTTGCCGTTGGCATGGTCCTGGTGGCCGTGGGTGTTCAGGATGGCGGTGACCCGTAGGCCCTGGGCCTCGGCGCGGGCTATGGCGGCGCCAGGATCGTAGGACGGATCCACCAGCAGACCCTCGCCGGCCTCTCGGTCGCCCAGCAGGTAGCCGAAGTTGCGGTCACCGCCCAGGCGGAGCTGCTCGAAGATGAAGCGCATAGATCCCTCCGGCCCCAGGATGACGCGATTGGCGGGGCCCCGGGGTCACCTGGGGCGAGCTGGGAAGGTTTGCCTCTTTCCAGGACACCCCACCACATGGTCCGATGATAATTCGGCCGACGGATGCTCTGGTGGCCGCGCTCCGGGCCCCGCGTGAACCTTCGTCCAGCCGATCTTGGTGCGGCCCTCCGAGCCGGGTTGGGGCGTTGGGCTGCGCCGCTGGTCCAGGCCTTCCAGGACGAGTCTGCCACCATCGAGCAGCGGCTGTTCCGGGGGCTCACCCTGGTGACGGGGCTGCTGGCCATCCTGGTGGTGGTGCCCCTCAACTACCCGCAGCGGCTCCCAGCCTTCGTGAACCTGTCGGTCTGCGGCTTCGGAGTGCTGGCCCTGGGGCTCTACCGGGCCACCTTCCGGGGCTACTACGGCATGAAGCTGCTGTTCTTCATCCACGTGGGGAACCTGGACCTGATCTGGTTTGGCAACGCGGGCTCCCAGGGCAGCGTCGCCATGTTCTTCTTCGCTGCCGCCATGTACCTCGTGATCTTCTTCAAGGGCAGCACCCGCTGGTGGTTGCTCGGGCTGGACCTGGCGAACTGGGTGGCTCTGCTGACGGTCGAGCAGCTGCATCCGGAGTGGGTCTGGCCTTTCCCTAATCGTGAGGCCCGGCTGCTGGACCTGATCACGGGCTTCATGCTCTCCACCCTTGTCTGTGTCCTGATCCTCTGGGTGGTCCTGTCGGCCTACCACCGCGAGCGGGAGCGACTCAGCGCCTCGCTGACGGCCCTGAGGGCCAGCGAGGACCGCTTCCGGTCCCTGGTGATGCACGCACCGATCCCCCTCTGCGTGGCGAACCTGGATGGCCGCCTGGACTACGTCAACCGGAGCTTCGTGGAGACCCTGGGGTATGCGGCGGAGGACCTGCCGGACCTCGGGACCTGCCTGGAGAAGGCCTGCCCCGATCCCGGGCAGCAGGCACAGGCTCTGGCTCAGTGGCGCCAAGTTGCGGAGCAGCCCACCGTGCAGGGTGCATTCGTGCCGCCCACGGAATACCAGGTCGTCTGCAAAGACGGCCGGGCGCTGCCCCTGGAGGTCCAGGCGGCGATCATCGGCGACCAGTGCCTGGTCATGCTCACGGATCTCTCCGAGCGGCGGCGCAGCGAGGCCGCCATGCGCCAGTCCCAGAAGCTGGAGAGCCTCGGGGTGCTGGCCGGGGGCATCGCCCACGACTTCAACAACCTGCTCAGCGCCATGCAGGGCAACCTGAACCTGGCTCAGATGAATCTGGCGCCTGAGGCGGCCTCGGGTCCCTACCTGGAGCACCTGGACGACACCATCCGCAAGGCGGCGGGGCTCACCCGCCAGATGCTGGCCTATTCGGGCAAGGGGCACTTCGTGGTGGAGCCCCTGTCCCTCAACCACCTGGTCGCCGAGATCACCAACCTGCTGACGGTGTCCATCTCCAAGAAGGTGCGCCTGAACTACAACCTGGCGGCCGGCCTGCCGGTCATCGAGGCGGATCCGGCGCAGGTGCAGCAGGTGGTCATGAACCTGGTCACCAACGCCTCAGAAGCCATCGGCGAAGAGAGCGGGGCCATCACCATCGAGACGAGCCTGCGCCGGATCGAGGCGCCTGAAAAAGAGACCGTCTTCTCGGGCCAGCCGGTGGTGCCCGGGGACTACGTCACGCTCCGCGTCGCCGATACCGGCTGCGGCATGGAGCCGGGTGTGCTGACCCGCATCTTCGATCCCTTCTTCAGCACCAAGAGCTCCGGCCGCGGTCTGGGCCTCTCGGCCATGCTCGGCATCCTCCGGGGCCACGGGGCTGCCATCGAGATCCACTCCGAAGCAGGCCAGGGCAGCGACTTCCAGGTTCATTTCCCGGCCAGCCGGGCGAGCCTTCCTGCCGTGGGCGGCGCCGTCCCGACCCGAAGGACCGGCCGCTTCCAGGGCAAGGTGCTGCTGGCGGACGACGAGGCGGACCTGCGGCTCAGCTTCCGGGACATCCTCGAACACCTGGGCTTCGAGGTGGTGTCCGCCCAGGACGGCTTCGAGGCCGTGCAGCTGTTCCAGCCCGGCGAGTTCGTCCTGGTGTTCATGGACCTGACCATGCCCCGCATGGACGGCCGGGAGGCCTTCCTCCAGATGCGGAGCCGCGACTCGGAAGTGAAGGTCATCCTGATCAGCGGCTACAGCGAGCAGGAGGCCATCGACTCCAAGCAGGCGCTGCGGCCCACGGCCTTCATCCAGAAGCCCTTCAACCTGCAGCTCCTGGTGTCCGTGCTGGAGCAGGTGCTGGGCTAGCCGGGGGGCGTCGGAATCCCGCTCGACCCGCAGAGGTCCTGCGGATCGTCAATGTTTTCATCCTGCGTTCCGAAAAGGTCCAGTCGGCCCCTGGAGGTGCACATGGCCCTGGCCCAATGGAAAGACGACTACGCGACCGGCATCGCGGTGATTGATGCCCAGCACCAGCGCCTCTTCGAGGCCATCAACCGCATGGAGGGGGCCTTCAAGGAGGGCACCCAGGAGGACGAGGCCAAGGAGAGCCTGGCCTTCCTCGCCCGCTACACGAAGGAACACTTCGCCACCGAGGAGGCCTTCATGCGAGAGCTCGCCTATCCCATGCTGGCCTTCCACCAGGAGGAGCACGCCGCCCTGGTGGCCGCGATCCAGGTGCTCCAGCGCAAGGTGGATGAGGACCTGACCATCCCCGCGCACATGGCCGACTTCGCCGCGCACATGGCGAACTTCGCCGCGGACTGGCTGGCCCACCACATCAACGAGGCGGACATGGGCTACGTCCAGTTCGCCCGGGAGAGACCTGCCCTGTGACGAAGGTCAACATTGAGATAGAGTCTCAAAAATAGGGTTGCGATTCAATTGGATCAAATTGAGACTTGATCTCATGTTGATCCGATTCCTGCTCCCCCTGTGCTGCCTGGTCACCCAGTCCCCTGCCCCGGGCGAGGGCGCTGAACGGCTGGTCCTGGCCATGGGTACGGAGCTGCGGCTACAGCTGGGCGGCCCGGCCCCCCGGGCTGCGGAAGAGGCTGCCCTGCAGGAGGTGGCCCGGCTGGAAGCCGCCTGCTCGACCTGGGATGCCCGCTCGGAGTGGAGCCGCTTCAATGCCGCCGAGGGCGCCCCGGTGGTCCTGGCGCCCGAGTGGCTCCAGCTGCTGGCCCAGGTGAAGGCCTGGCAGGTTCGCACCGGCGGCGCCTTCGACCCGGTGCTCGGGGCCCTGCTCCAGGCCTGGGGTATCCGGGTAGGTGGAAGGACTCCCTCGCCCGAGCAGCTGGTGTTGGCCCGGGCGGCCTCCGGCGCCCACCTGCTGGAGCTGGATGAGGCCCGGGGCTTGGCGCGCCTAGCCCACCCCGCCGCCGGGCTAGAGGAGGGCGGCTTCCTCAAGGGCTATGCCCTGGACCGCATGCGCGCCGTGGCCAAGGTCCCGGCGGGGCGCCTGGACTTCGGGGGCCAGCTGCTGGTCTGGGGGCCTCCCGTGGCGGTGAGCGTGGCGGACCCGAACCACCGCCAACGCCCCCGGCTGACCTTCCGGCTGCAGGATGCCTCGCTGTCCAGCAGTGGCACCGCCGAGCGCGGGCGCCACATTCTCGACCCGGCGCGGGGCGAGCCCTGTCCCGCCTGGGGCAGCACCGCCGTGGTGGCCGCGGATGGCCTCGCGGCCGACGTGCTGTCCACGGCCCTCTACGTCATGGGTCCCGGGGCCGGACTTGCCTGGGCGCGGCGGCAGGGCCTCGCGGCGGCTTTCCTTCTCCGCGACGGGAGGATCCGGATGACCCCGGCCTTCCGCGCGCTCCACCCCACGCTGCTGTCCCGGGAGTCCCGATGACCCGCCTTGCCACCCCCTTCCTCTCGGCCCTCCTGGCCCTGTCCCTGAACGCCCAGGAGAGCCCGGAGATCACCCGGCTCCGGGAGGAGTTCAACCGCAAGCTGGAGACCCTCACCCGGGAGCTGGAAGCCCAGCGGACGGGGTCAGGCCTGCCCGCCGCACCGGAGAAGGGCTCCTTCGGCATGGCCCAGGCCGCGTCCAAGGTCTACGAGAGCAAGGGCGGCCTGAGCATCGGCGGCTACGGCGAGTTCCTCTACCAGGCGAAGGAGGGGCAGCTGCAGGACGGCACCCGGGGCGTGGGAGAGAAGAGCCTGGATGCCCTGCGGCTGGTGCTCTACACAGGCTACAAGTTCTCCGACCGGATCGTGCTGAACACCGAGGTGGAGTTCGAGCACGGCGGCTACAGTGATGCCTCCCCCGAGGGCGAGGCCAAGGTCGAGTTCGCCTACCTGGACTTCCTGGTCACCAAGGCCTTCAATGTGCGGGCTGGGCAGATGCTCCTGCCCGTGGGGTTCATCAATGAGCAGCACGAGCCCCCCGCCTTCCTGGGCTCTCGGCGCCCCCTCGTCGAGCAGACCCTGATCCCCACCACCTGGCATGAGAACGGGGTGGGCTTCCACGGCGACCTGCCTTCCAGCTTCAGCTACCGGGTCTACCTGGTGAATGGCATGAACGCGGAGAAGTTCAGTGCCGCGGGCATCCAGGGTGGCCGCCAGTTCGGCAAGGAGGCCAAGGCCCAGAGCCTCGCCTGGACCGGCCGCCTGGACTGGGCTCCCCTGGTGGGCACTACCGCGGGCCTGAGCTTCTACACCGGCAACAGCAACCAGAGCGGCACCGGTGAGGCCCTGACCACGACCCTCTGGGACGTCCACGCGGAATACCGGAACCGCGGCCTGCAGGTGCGCGGCCTCTACACCCGCACCCGTCTGAGCGCCGCCGCCCTTGCCCAGCTGGGTGCCGCTGAGCCCGCCCGGGAGAGCGGCACGCGCCAGTGGGGCGGCTATCTGGAGGTGGGCTACGACCTGCTCTCCGGTAGGCAGGCGCTCATCCCCTTCGCCCGCTGGGAGCGCCTGAACACCCAGGCTGAGGTGGTGCCGGGGGTGGTCCCCACCGGGGCCTTCGATCAGAGCGTGCTCACCGTGGGACTGAACTGGAAGCCCCTTCCCAACCTGGCCCTGAAGGGCGACTTCCAGCGCATCGCCAACCAGGCCCGGACCGGCCAGAACCAGACGAACCTCGCCCTCGGCTTCTACTTCTGAGGTGGCCATGAACCTTCAGCCCATCCTTCGGCTGGCAGTCATCGTCCTGCTCGCGGGCACCGGGCTGGGGGCGGCGCTGCCCACCACCCCGCAGGCCCTCGCCCTCGCCTTCCCGGGCGCCGAGTGGACCCGGAAAGAGCACTGGCTCACGGAGCCCCAGGCCCAGCAGGTGCAGGCGCTGTCCGGCACCGCCCTGGCGGGGCTGTGGCAGGTCTCCTACGAGGCCCGCGGGGGTGGGCAGCTGCTGGGCGTGGCCTACCTCGACACCCACCGCGTCCGGACCCTGCCGGAGACGACCCTGGTGGTGATCACTCCCGACAGCCGGATCCACCGGGTGGAGGTCATCGCCTTCCGGGAGCCCCAGGAATACCTCGCCAAGGAGGCCTGGGTCCGCCAGTTCGACGGGAAGCGCCTGGACGCCCAGCTCTCCCTCAAGGGGGCCATCCGCCCGCTGTCCGGCAGCACCCTCACGGCGCACGCCCTCACCGACGCGGCCCGGCGGATGCTGGCGCTGCACCAGGTGCTCCACGGGGAGGGCAAGTGACTGCCCTGGAGCGCTGGAGCCTACACCTGGGCGCCCTCCTGACGGCCCTCAGCGGCCTGGCCACCGGGTGGCTGCGCACTTTCGGCCGGGTGGCGGGCGAGTTCGGCCCGGAGGCCCATCCCCTGCAGGCCCTGGCGCAGCACCTCCACGTGCTCGCGGCACCCGTGCTCCTGTTCGCCCTGGGCATGGCGGTGCGGGGCCACCTCGCCGCGAAGCTGCGGGCGGGCGCCGAGCGCCGCGGCACGGGGCTGGGTCTGGGCCTGCTGATCCTGCCGATGGTGGCCTCCGGCTACCTGCTGCAGGTGGCCGTGGCGCCAGGGTGGCGGCTCGCGTGGGCCTGGGTGCATGGCCCGGCCAGCCTGCTCTTCCTGGTGGCCTACCTCGGCCATGGGCTCCAGGCGCTCAAGGCCTGGGTGCAGCGGGCCCCAGGCCCGGACCCCTCAGGAGGCGGGTTCGATGGTGACGCCCTTTTCCGCCTTCAGCAGGACCTCGCGCACCAGCAGGGTCGCCTCTTCCGGGCTGAGCAGCTGGCCCCAGGCGGGCATGGTGTAGCCGAACAGGATGCCCCGCCGGATGGTCCGGCTCATGGAGCGGATCTCCCGGTCTGTCGCGGGGCCGCTCAGTGAGCGGGACTCCAGGGCCACCTTCGTGAAATCCAGGCCGCCCAGCCGCTGGCCGTCGGGACCCTGGGCCGAGCCGTCCAGGCCGTGGCACCGGGTGCAGTGCTGCTGGAAGAAGTTCTTCAGCTCCGGGATGGTGCGGCCCTTCGCCTCCGGCGTCTGGCCCGCCAGGGGCAGCCAGGCAGACCCCAGGGCGAGCAGCCCGAGGAAGGCCCAGCGGGGAAGGCGGGCGGCATGGTTCAGACAGGTGATGAGCAGCATCGGCAGGCCTCCAGGTCCAGGGAGCGCCCCCTTGGTTGCAGGGCTCCGCAAGGATAGGTTCGCCTCCTCAGTCCAAAGCGATAGATCCGGTTGGCAGATGGCGCACCCTCCGCTCAGGGGCACAGGCGCTCGGGGGCCTCAGGGGTGGCGGCTGGTGGTGTCCTTCAGGGCGAGGGCCATGCGCGTGCAGGCCTCGTTCTGCTCCTCGACCGTGTGGGCGGCGAAGCCCAGGCAGATGTGGGGCCGCTCCTTGCGGTGGAAGTCGTAGAGGGAGCCGGGGTAGAAGACAACGCCGCGGGCAAGGCAGCGCTGGATCCAGGCCTCCAGGGGCACCTCGTCGGCCACGCGCACCCAGAGGGAGAGGCCTTCCCGCGGGTTCTTCACCGTGATGGCGGGATGGAGGTGCAGCAGCAGCCGGTCGACCATGGTGTCCCGGCGCTCGTCCGTGAGCTTGCGGATGCGCCGGAGGTGTCGGACGATCTCGCCGTCCCGCAGGGTCTCCTCGATGGTGGCCTCCTGCACCAAGTTGCCGGGCCAGTCCACGAGCTGGCGCTGCTGGGCCAGGGCCTTGATGAGACTCGACTCGCCGGCCAGGAAGCCCACCTGCAGCCCCGGAGCGAGGATCTGCTCGAAGCTGCCGAAGTAGAGCACCCGGCCGTGGGGGTCCTCGCTGGCCAGCGGCAGGCTGGGGTTCTTCTCCCGGTGGAAGCCCAGGATGGGGTCGCCCTCCAGGATGCGGAAGCCGTGCACCTGGGACAGCTCCAGCAGGCGCTTGCGCCGGGCGGGATCCAGCACCACCTGGGTGGGGTGCTGGGGACTGGCCGTGACGTAGAGGAGGCGGATGGGTTCCTGGATGAGCAGGGCCTCCAGGGCCTCCACGTCCAGGCCCGAGGCATCCACGGGGACCGGGAAGAGCCGGGCCCCGGCGGACCGGAAGGCCTCGGCCACCCGGAACCAGCCAGGATCCTCGATGGCCACGGCGTCCCCCGGCGCGAACAGCACGCGAGAGACCAGGTTGAGCGTGCTCATCAGCCCCCGGGTGAGGAGCAGGTTGCCCGCCTCGACCGACAGCCCGCGCATGTCGCGGAGCATCTTGCTGAGGGAGTTGCGGAGATCCAGGAGGCCCCGGGGATCCCAGCCAGGTTGCAGCAACCGCTCCGGGTGGAGCTTCAGGATCCGGCCGTAGGCCCGGTGGATGGCCTCGGTCGGTGCGAGCCGCAGGTCAGTGGTGTCCGGGATGAGCTGGAACGACGACAGGGCCGGGGCGCCCGGCTGGAAGAAGGGCTCACTGGGAGGCGTGGGCCGCTTCCAGGAGGCCGAGTCCTGGGCGGAGATGCCGGCGGGGGCAGAGAGGCCGAAAGGTCGATTCCTGGAAACGAAGGTGCCCCGGTCCGGGGCAACCTCGATCCAGCCTTCAGCTTCGAGTTCCTTGTAGGCCGCCAGGGCGGTGTTGCGGTTGACGCCCAGGAGCTCCGCCATCGCCCGGGTCCCGGGGAGGGCATCGCCGGGCTTGAAACGCCCGCTGCGGATGCCCTCCTCCAGGGCCTTCACCAGCTGGAGATACAGGGGCTCGGGCCGGGTGCGGTCGAGCGCGATGGCGAGATCCCAGTTGGCCAAGTGGCTACTCCATGGTGGGGATCAGAATTGAGCCCCGCGATAATCATGTCAAGACAACCTTATCAGTAACCGAGGCCGCCGCCCGTGCCGCCGCCCGTGCCGCCACCGGTGGTGGGAGGGCCGTAGCTGATGGTGGCGAACAGGCCGTGGGTCTCAGCCTGCGGACCGGCCGTGACGTAGAGCTGGCGGGAGCTGCCGGCCGCGAGATCGTTGCCGAAGCTCAGTGCCCAGAGTCCGGGAACAGCCAGGGGTGCGCTGTTGGCATCGGAGAGCTGGCCCAGCTGAGCGCCCGTGGTGGCGTCGAAGGCGGTGATGCGGCCGTCCCCGAAGTTGCCCACGAGCAGGGCCCCACCGAAGTCTCCGAAGCCGGCGGGCGCGATGGCCATGCCCCAGGGTGCGTTCAGGGCGCCGCCGGAGGCAACGCGCCGGACGAAGGTCCCGTCGAGGCTGAAGACGCTGACGTAGCCGAGGCCGGCACCCGGAGTCTCCCGGAGGGAGGTGGGCGCATGCTTGGCGTAGGTCACGTAGAGGTTGCCCGCCAGCACATGGACGTTGTAGGGCGAGAACCCGGCTGGCAGGGTGGGGTCCACGAAGGCGGAGGTGCCCAGGCTGATCGGCGCATAGGTGGCATCGAACACATCCACCTTGCCCGCGGCCAGGTTCGCAGCGTACAGGTAGGTGGCGGTCCCTACGGCGCCCCGCGCCAAGCCGGTATAGACCGCGGCGGCGGGCGAGTTGTCCACTCGGCGGGTCATGGTGGTGCCGGCGCTCCAGGCGCAAATACAGCCCTCCAGCGAGGCGACGATGAACTGGTCCCCAGCGAAGGCGGTGGAGCCGTTGAACACCATGCCCGTGGGGCCAGCCATGACCTGGGCAGGCATCAGCGGAACGGTGACGACGATGGGGACTGCTGGCCGTGTGCCCTGCCCGTCATAGACCGTCGAGGTGGCCGTGCCCTGGTTGGCCACCCAGAAATCGGTGGTGGGCCCGTAGGCAAGGCCCCAGGCGTTCACCAGGTTGGCATCCGTGGTGGCGGCGCCAGCCGCAGCCTGATCGGACACGAGGCTGGTGAGCTGGAAGGAGGGCGGCGCCGGAGTCGGAGCGGGGGTCGTGTCGCCGCTGTAGGAGCTGCCTCCTCCGCAGGCAAGCAGGGACAGCAACAGGCCGGCGACTCCGGCACAGGAGGCTGTGGTGGTGGTCATGCGGTTCGTGGGATGGGTCATGCAATCCTCCAGCTCGACTGGGCGAGCAAAGTCCTGGGTTTGGTCCCGGGAGTGCTCCCGGTAGAGCCAGAGTCGCTTCCGGGGAAACCTCCACCAGATCCGGTTTTCAGAAGGCTTACCATCCGGTGGGGTCCGGTCCCGGGTTTCGCCTCGGCACGTCCCTGGGCTATCCTCCACAAGCACTTCCCCGCCCGGAGTCGAATGCCGTTCTGCCGCTGGATTTTCCCCCTGCTCGCCGTGTCAGCCCTCGGTCAGGAGGCCGTGCCCTTTCCCGCGGAGCGGTTGGAGCCCTGGACCCCCGCGTGGGAGCTGACCCTCCGCACCGATCGGTTTTCAGATCCTGTCAACACGGGGGACAGCTTCCGCCGCGTGGCGGCCCAGCTGCGGCTCCGCTGGACCTGGGAGCTGGATTCCGTGCGGTTCGTGGGCGGCACGCGCTCGGCGGTGGGCACGGATGGCAACCAGTTCAACGCGGCCCGCTGGGACCAACAGGACTCCAACGGGACCCAGGCGGATGTGCTCCGCGGCGAGGTCTCCTGGGTCAGCGCGGGCGCATTCAACAGCTTGAGTCTGGGCCTGCAGGAGAGCGGCCTGCTGGTGTCCCAGGCTTTGTGGGATCGAGACCTGCGCTTTATGGGCGTGGGAGGGATGGCGGGATTCCGCAGCGCGGACGGGCTGGTCCAGGAGGCGGGCCTCCGGGTGGCCGCGGGCCGGGTCCGCAATGTGCTGGGGGGGCGCATGGACCTGGCCGCGGGCCAGGCGGTCCTGAAGCTGGATACTGGACCCTGGTCCTGGACCGCCCACGCGGGGCGGTGGCAGCTGGCCTGGGATCCTGGCATCGAGCGGCTGCGCCGGGTGCCCCGGCATAGCCCGACGGAACGACAGCAGCTGTCGTTGAATGCCGTCGGGGCCGGGGTCCGCTGGCACACGGTGGTGCCTCTCGAAGCGAAGTGGTTCGGGTCCAAGAACCGGGAGAGCGGGGAGTCCAGCGAGGAAGTGCAGGTGCTGCTCGGCAGCCGGGAGCGGCGCTACTGGCCCCAGCTCTCCTACATCTGGCAGCGGCTCTCCTCCACGGGCACCCTCTATCCGGTCAACGGGGACGAGTGGTGGTTCTACCGCCGGGCCCAGGGCCACCGGGTGGAGCTGACCGTGCCCCTCCAGGGGCAGTGGAGCGTCTCGCTCGTGTACCTCGACCAGCGGTCGGAAGGCGACCCCTATCAGGTCACCCGCAAGCTGCTGACCCTGGTCCGGCGGTTCTAGTACTCCCGGTCATCCGCGAGGGGTGAATAGTCCCGGCCGAACTTGTTCTTGTGGGGCTCGACCACGGGCAGGCTCGCCTCCAGGTCCCAGATGCCCTCGGTGGCGCCAGCCCCGACCTTGACGACCCAGGTGCGCTCGCCGGATTCGGGATGCCACAGGTGCAGGCGGTAGGTGCCGGCGGGCACCTGCTCGAAGGCGAGGCCCGCCTTGCCGTCCAGCACCTGGGCGAAGGGCGTGGTCACCACCCACACGAAGGCGTTCATCTGGTGGTGGACATTGCAGTAGAGCTTGACGAGGCCGGGCATCGCCACCTTCACACGAGGGGCCTCCCCGGGGCGGTAGTGGCCGGTGTCGAAGCGGTTGCCCGGGGTCACGCTGAACACGTTGTGGAGGATGTGGTCCAGGTTGGGAAAGGTGATCTCAGTCCCTGGTGTGGCGAGGGTGACCCGGGGCAGGAACTGCTTGCCCAGGGTGCGGATGGTCACGGGCTTCGAGGGGCCTGCCATGGGCACGGGCGCGTCGACGGGCTCCAGGATGGCCACGCAGTCCCGCAGGGAGGCGCGCACCCGACCATCCCGGTCGTGAATCCGCACCGGACCCTGGAGGCTGCCCGCACCCAGGGGCGCCAGCAGCGGCAGGACCGATAAAAAGTGTCGAAACATGCTTCGCATCCAGGGTAGATTCGAGGCAAGTATACCGATTTATCCGAGGATGCCCATGAAGCCGACCGTGAAGTGGTACCAGACGCTGGCCTGGACCTTCTTCATCCGGCAGGCTGCCGCCATCCTGGCCCTCATGTCGATCATCCTCTGGGTCGCCTACAGCGAGGCTGAGCGGGGTGCGCGGGCCACGGCCAGCGCCAGCCTCACCGCCGGGGGCTATGTCCTCGACCGCGCCTTCGAGCAGCAGGGCCGGTCCATGGATGCCGGCCTGGAGGTCTTCACGCAGTATTCGGGCAACGTGGCCCTGATCGAGCACGCCGCCGAGGCCGGGGCCTCGTCCAGCCTCGCGGACACCCTGGTGGAGAACCTCCCCCGGCTGGGCGCCGAGCTCGCCGTCGTGGTGGGGCGAGAGGGCGCGGTGCTGGCCAGCAGTGCCAAGGGGGCCCGTCCGGCGCTGCCGCAGGTGGGCATCCTCCAGATGGCCTTGGCTCCCGAAGAGGCCCAGGCCCAGGGTTATCCCGGTCCCCTCTACCGGGGCTTCCTCCGGGTGGACTGGGGTGAGCGGCCCGGGATCTACCACGCCGTGGCGCGCACCCTGAGATCCCCCGGTGGCAAGCCCCTCGGTGCGATGCTGGTCGGCACTCGGATCGATGACCGCGCCACGGCGGACCTGCGCCGGGTGGCCATCGCGGGACCCCAGAAGGGGGATCCCTCGGCCCACCTGGCGATCCTCAGCCAGTTCCGGACCCTGGGCGCGACCCTGCCCACTGCGGAGGCGCTGGATCGCCTGCTCGCGCGGGATCCCGCCGTGCTCGCGGTGCGGGCCCAGGTGCTGGACGGCCTGCGCTCGACGGTGCTGCCGGTGCAGGTGGGCGATACGAAGTACCTGGGCATGGTCTCTCCGCTCCGGGGGGTGAACGCCCTGGACCTGGAGATGGCCGAGGTGCTCCTGATGCCAGTGGAACCGCTGCTCGCGCCCTTCCGGAACCTGCAGCGAGCCATCCTGGCCGTGGGCATCGTAGGCCTGCTGGTGGCCCTGGGCCTCAGCCTCCGCTCCGCCCGGACCGTTACCGCTCCGCTGAAGGCGCTGGTCAGGGCCTCTGAGGCACTGGCGGAGGGCGAGTCGGCGGTGGTCCTGAACATCGCCAGCACGGGTGACGAGGTCGGCATCCTGACTCGGACTTTTAAGTCCATGCTGGCGGAGCTGCGGGCCAAGGATGACCTGCTCGCCCTGCTGGATCTGGCCCGCCGGGGCCAGGTCGAGCTGGATCCCGCGATCCTGCCGCTGAGCTTTCACCCGTCCCTCACGTCCGCCGGGAGGGAGCCCTATCTGGATGGGATCACCCACGTGGTCCAGATGATCTCTGGTCCCGCGGGCCAGGAAGCGCTGCCGTCGATCCTCCAGGTCGGGCAGACCTTCGCTGCCCGCTACCGGGTGGAGGCCATCCTCGGCAGCGGTGGCATGGGCGTGGTGCTGAAGGTCCGGGACCTCCACCTGGACGAGGACGTGGCCCTGAAGGTGGTCCGCGCGGAGTTCGCCTCCAATCCCGACTTCCTGGAACTGCTTAAGCAGGAGATCCGCCTGGCCCGCCGGATCACCCACCGCTACGTGCTCCGGACCCACGACTTCGGGGAGGCCGATGGCATCCCTTTCGTGACCATGGAATTCCTGAAGGGCGTCACCCTGCGCAGCCTCTTGGACGATCGGGGCCGCCTGCCCCTGGCGCTGGTGCTCCGGATCACGCGGCAGGTGGCCGAGGGGCTGGAGGCGGCCCATGCGGTCGGCGTGGTCCACCGGGACATCAAGCCCGCGAATGTCCTCTTCGATGTGCGGGGCGACGCCAAGATCATGGACTTCGGCCTGGCCGCGCCCGTTGCCGGCATGAGCAGCAAGGGGTCCGGAAACCTGGTCGGCTCCCCGCGCTACATGGCCCCGGAGCAGATCCGCGGCGACCGGGTGGACGCCCGCGCCGACCTCTATGCCCTGGGGGTCATGCTGTTCGAACTCTGCTCGGGCCTGCCCCCCTTCGATGATTCCCGGATCGAGGACCTCCTCAACCTGCACCTTCAGGCGGCGCCACCAAGCCTCCTGGAGACCGCCCCGGAGCTGCCTCCAGACCTCGGCGCCCTCGTGCGGCGCTTGATGGCAAAGCGGCCGGAGGACCGGCCGCAGTCTGCGGCCGAGGTCGCCGAGATCCTGAAGCTGCTGGCCGCGGGAGGGAACTCCTCGCGACTGTGAGGCCGCCGTCTCCCGGCGGCCCGGAGGGGTGGCATTCGCGGAACCGGATCTGTCCGGGGTGGCCTCGAGACGGGATGGTTGACCATGCCCGGGTAGCGGTGTCCCGGGTGCTGTCTGCCGAAGGAGGTGCCATGTCCCAGCCCGGTGTCCCCGTGGAATCGAAAAAGATCCTCCCGATGGACCGCCGACTGTTCTGCCTGAGCTCGCTGACCGCTGGCGTGGCCCTGGCCTGCGGGGGCGGCGGGGGTGCCGCCTCGACCCCCGCCGCCCCCGCCCTCGCGGGCGGTCCCCTGAGCACCACGGACACGAAGGCGGGCCTGCTGGCCACGCCGGACGGCACCACCCGGGACTACCGGAACCTGGGGAATTTCTTTCTCATGAAGGACGCTACAGGCATCTATGCCATGACCGCCATCTGCACCCACCTGGGCTGCACCGTGGGCCTGCCCAACGGCAGCCTGATCCTCTGCCCCTGTCACGGCAGCCAGTACAACCTGGCCGGGGGCAATGTGGTGGGGCCCGCCACGCAGCCCCTGGTGCACTTCTCGGTGGCCGAGGCCAGCCCCGGCGGCGTCCTCGTGGTGAATACCGCGCTGACCGTGTCGGCGTCCACGCGCCTGACCTAACCCGCCGCCAGGGCGGTTTTCACAACAAGAAGGAGATGGCATGGGCAAGCTGGGAAGACCCGAAGTCACGGCCGAAGTGCCCTGGGCGGCGGTGCCCGATGTGGAGCAGCTGAGCCAGGCCGCCGAGGTCTGGCTCGGCCAGATGCCACGGGATCCGCTCGCGAACCGTCGGTTCCTGGATCGGTTCGCCATCTACCTGGTGAAGCACTTCCGCGCCGAGGAGACCCGGCTGGAGCGGCTCCGCGACCCGGGCCTCTCCTGGCACCGCGGGGAGCACTGCAGGCTCGTGCGGCGGATCTGGGAGCTGATGTCGGACGAGGCCCTGGGCCTCGACATGACGGAGGGCATCTGTGCCTTCCTGGAGGCCTGGCGGGTCCACCAGGAGGCCGCCGCCTACCGCCCGGGTGCACCGGGGTCCTCCAGCCACCACTGAAGCGAAGCTTCCTAGCGGCACCAAAAAGGCCCGCCTGAGCCAGGCGGGCCTTTTTGCATGGCGTCTTGCGGTTGGAGAAGCGTTTCCCGGAGCGGGCCTCAGCCCAGCCCCGGGAAACGATCAGTTCACCTCACTTGCTGTGGACCCAGCGCTTCACCAGGCCGCAGAAGGCACCGCTGTCGCCGCCGTCGGCGATAAAGACTCCCGGCCAGCGTAGGTCCACGAGCCACTCGGCGGCGGCCGTGCTGCCCACTGGCAGGCTCACGCTCAGCTGGCCCGCGCCGATGGCGTGCGGGGAGCCGGCCGTCAGCACGCGCGTAGCTGGATCATAGCCGTCCAGGGTGGCAACGGGGCTGACGCCCGCCAGGGGCGCGAGGCCGGCGGGGTTGAGGGTGAGATCGACCGAGAAGGTGAGCTGGAGGCTCCCTGTTCCGAGGCTGCTGCCCATGGCCGGAGCGGTCCCGACCGCCACATCCGGGGCGCAGGGCAGCACCAGCTGCCGGGCCACCCCGGCAGAGGCCGATGAGGCCGCCAGGACCATGCGCCCGCCGGGGCTCACCGGGGGGCGGGGGCCGCTGGGGTCGACCTTGAAGTAGCGGTCATCCGAGGGCGGGGCGTGCACCAGGGCCACGCCGTTGATCGTGACCACGGTGTCCGCGGGGGGAACCCCCTTGTCCAGGGTGACGATCACGAGGCCCTGGACAGAGGCCTCCCCCGCCGCGGGATCCGCCAGGTAGAGGCCACCCCCCACGGCTCCGATCTGCCAGCGCTTGCTCCCGGAGCCACCCACGGGCTGCGGATTCGGGTCAGGGGGCGCCGGGGTAGGCGTCCCGGGCGGCGGTGGGTTCGTGGCCCCCGCAGGTGGGTTCACGGTGACGGTGACCGTGGCGGGTGTCGAGCTGGCGTTGGCATCGCTGACCACCAGGGTGAAGGGCAGGGTGAGGGCCGCGCCGCCGCTGGCGACCGACGGGGCGGTGAAGGTGGGGTGGGCCGTGGTGGTGCCGGCCAGAGACAGGGCGGCGCCGCCCGGCGAGGTCCAGACATAACTCAGGGCCTGCCCGTCCGGGTCGGAGCTATGGCTGCCGTCCAGGGTGACGGTCGCGCCCGGCGCCACGGCCTGGTTGGGAC